>Ga0187856_1000814_pt1 | contig 26708 bp, 36 predicted proteins | sample June2016WEW_8_40_FD_132443 | JGI IMG/M metagenome (GOLD analysis project Ga0187856, IMG submission 132443) | Peatland microbial communities from SPRUCE experiment site at the Marcell Experimental Forest, Minnesota, USA - June2016WEW_8_40 | ecosystem: Environmental > Terrestrial > Soil > Wetlands... | reverse complement strand
GAGGGTCCCCTCGCGACCTCCGAGCTTGGCCTTCTGGGTCCGCAGGCCGGTCCGCGTGAAGATCCGCGCGCTGAGGAAGTGCTGGCCCGTATGCAGTCGCATGTGGCGGTGACGTCGTTCGAAGTCGAGGAGCCCCTCGACCCCCGTGCCGGTCGACAGGTCGGCGAGGGCCTCCGGGCTCCCGCGAACGCGGTGGAGGACCGAGGCGCCGCTCTTCGTGACGTCGACGACCTCGATCGAGCGGCCGGAAGCTGCGAGTAGCGTCCCCCGGTCCGCCGGCTGCCCTCCCCCGGCGGCGTAGAAGAACGTCCGGTCGAGGACGACCGCACCGGGGGGCCGGGCCAAGACGCGGGCACGGAAGGTTCGGACGTACGCCGCGTCCATGTCGGCGAGGTAGGCGAGTTCGGTCACGCCCCGACCCACGCGTCGCGACGCAAAAAACCCCGTCGGTGCTCCCCCGTGGGCAACCTATAAAGAGGAGGTACACGTAGTCGCGCCCCAGGGTTCTCCCATGTTCAAGGCGCGCATCCGCACCGAGGTCCTCCGCGAGCTCGTCGAGGTCGTTTCGACGCTGGTCTCGGAGGTCAAGCTCACGATCTCCAAGGACGGCCTGGAAGTCAAAGCGGTCGACCCGTCGCACGTCGCGATGCTCGTCCTCAAGCTCGACAAAGGGGCGTTCGAGGAGTTCACGGGCGAGCCGACCGAGATCGGGGTCGACATCGAGAAGATGAAGGACGTGCTCCGTCTCTCCAAGCCCAACGACATCCTCGACCTGCAGTACGATGGGGGCAAGAGCCGCCTCGTCGTCAAGGTCGGCAAGGTCACCCGGCACATGTCGGTGATCGATCCCGCGGGGATCGCCGACCCGAAAGTGCCGAACGTCAGCCCACCCGCCATCGCGGTGGTCCGGATGGAGGAGATCCGCCAGGGGATCCGAGGGAGCGAGAGCATCTCCGATCACGTGACGATCGCCGTGGACCCCGAGAAGTTCACCCTCTACTCCGAGGCCGAGACCGATCGGGTCGATCTCGACCTGGTCAAGGGAGGGCCGGGGCTCTCGAGGCTCGACGTGAAGGAGCCCGTGAAGAGCATGTACCCGCTCGATTTCTTCAGCGCGATGATGAAATCGATCACCTCCGCGGACGAGGTCACGCTCCACGTCGGGAACGAGTATCCGCTCAAGATCGAGTTCACCGTCGCCGGCGGGAAGGGCGCCGGACGGTTCCTGCTGGCGCCCCGCGTCGAGGAAGACTAACGCGACCGGAACGCGCCCCGTCGCGACGGCGTTAAGTCATCCGCAGAACTGCGAAAGTCCTATGGCTCGCACCGCCGAGAAAACCGTTGCGATCGTCGCCGCAATGCGCACGCCGATTGGGAAGTATGGGGGCGCTCTCCGCGGGCTTTCCGCGGTCCAGCTCGGCAGCGCAGCGGCCCTCTCCGCGATCGGGATGAGCGGCATCCCCGCCGCGGATATCGAGGAGGTTCTCTTCGGCCACGGCATCTTGGCCGGGGCCGGCCAGAACCCCGCGCGGCAGGTCTCGAGGGCGGCGGGGATCCCCGACACCGCGGGAGCGACCACGGTCAACATGGTCTGCGGCTCGGGCATGAAGGCGGTGCACTTCGGGTTCTCGGAGATCCGGTCCGGAGAGGCGTCCCGCGTGGTGGTCGGGGGCATGGAGAGCATGTCCCGGGCCCCGTACCTCGTCGACGGGGAAGTGCGTTGGGGCGTGAAGTTCGGGGACCGGCCGCTGGTCGACGCGATGCTGAACGATTCCCTCACCGACGCGTACGGCGAGCACGAATCGATGGGCCTGACCGGGGAGCGGATCGCGCGCAAGCTCGGCCTTTCGCGCGCCGACGCCGACGCCTTCGGGCTCCGCAGCAGCGAGCGCGCGCTGCGCGCGGTCCAGGACGGCACCTTCCGCTCGGAGATCGTGCCGATCCCGCCCGGGGTCGTGCCTCGCTCGCCGGGCCTCGACCACGACGAGGGCCCCCGGCCCGACACCTCGATGGCCGTGCTCTCCCGCCTCAAGCCAACGTTCCGTCCGGATGGGATCCTGACGGCGGGGAACTCCTCCTCGCTCGCCGACGGGGGGGCCGCGCTCGTCCTCGCGAGTGCCCCGGAGGTCGAGCGGCGCGGACTTCGTCCCCTCGCCTGGATCCACTCCACGTGCGTCGGCGGGGTCCACCCCTCGGACGTCATGGAGGCTCCGATCCCCACGGTCACCAAGCACCTCGCGGCCACCGGATTCGCTCCCGAGGAGTTCGACCGCGTCGAGCACAACGAGGCGTTCTCCTCCGCCTCGATCGCGGTGATGCGAGCGTTCGGGTTCACCGACCGCCAGTTCAACGTGCACGGAGGTGCGATCGCCCTCGGTCATCCGATCGGGATGAGCGGGACGCGGATCGTCGTGACGCTCGTCCACGAGCTGGTCCGATCGAACGGCAGGCTCGGCCTCGCCACCCTGTGCATGGGCGGCGGGAACGGCCTCAGCGTGATCGTCGATCGCCGCGGGCTCTAGGGGGTGACGGCGGGGAGCAATCCCTGCACCTCGATCCAGTTGCCGTCCGGGTCCGTCACAAACCCGATGAGATACGGGCCAAGTCGCCCCGTCTCGACCCACGGGGGGATGGCAATCCGACCCCCGAGCCGGACCAACCGCTCGATCAGCGCGCGGGGATCGTCGACCTCCACGCCGAGGTGATCGAGCCCTTCGCCCGGGACGAACGGGGTGGCGTGCACGTGGCCGGGCGGATACCAATTCAGCTCGAGTGCCTGTCGGCTCTCCGGGTCCTCGAGGCCCACGAATCGGCCTCCATGGCTCATGGAACCCCGACTCCGCTCGACCAGGCCCAATCCATCGAGATAGAACGCGAGCGAACGATCGAGGTCGGTCACACGGATGCCCACGTACCGAAGCGTCATGGCGGTCCCAGCAGGTGCAGCCCGGTCAGCCGCTCCACGCGCGCGTACGCATCCCGGACCGCCCCGCGCTCCCCCGCCGCGGCGTGAGGCTGGGCCGACCGTCCGACGTGCTCGCTCCAGCGCCGGATCCGATCGAACGCCCGGTCGATCCCCAGGTCGTTCCCGATCGATCGCTCGACCTCGCGCGCGAAGCGAGCCGCCCCGGACGCCGACACCGACCCCCCCGCGCCCGCCGCGAGGGAATGGCGGATCACACGCCGGACCTCGACGTACTCCTCGTGGGAGCGTTCGAGCGCCCGTTCGGACCAGTCGATCGGTTTCGCGTACGGATGGCCCAGGAGGTACCACCGTAACGCGGGAGCGCCGTGCTGGCGGACCGCGGGGCCGAGCGCGACGAGGTTCCCGGTCGATTTCGACATCTTGACCCCGCCGTCGCGAACGAAGCCCGTGTGCATGAACCCCCGCGCGAAGGAGGTCCCCTCGAGGGTCAGCGCGATCTCGTTCTGGGCGTAATGGTGGGGAAAGACCAAGTCCATCCCGCCTCCCTGGAAGTCGACCGGGATCCCGAGGTAATGCTGGGCCATCGCGTAGCACTCGAGGTGCCAGCCGGGGACCCCTCGGCCCCACGGACTGGGCCACGTCGGCGCGGGGGCTTCCTCCCGCTTCCAGATCATGAAGTCCCTCGGATCGGGACCCCCGTGCGGGTCCCCCCCGCGCGGCTCCGGGACCGCGTGGCGGCTCAGCTCCTCGGCCATCGCGAAATTGCGGCGGGCGTGGCCCGGCGGAGGAGAGTACCACCAGGTGTTCCCCCGGCGTTCCACGTGCCCGCGTCGCTCGAGCTGCCGGCCGATCCGGACCATCCGAGGCACCCATTCGCTCGCCCGCGGGGCGAACGTCGGGCGCAGGACGTCCAACCCATCGAGGTCGTGGAAGAACCGTCGCTCCTCGCGGCGGGCGAGCGCGATCGGGGTCATTCCGAGCTCGCGCGCGCGATGGTCGATCTTGTCCTCCACGTCCGTGATGTTCATGACGTGACGCGCGCGGACCCCGGTCTCGCGCAGGTAGCGTCGCACGATGTCGAACTCGAGGTACGTGCGGCCGTGACCGACGTGGGCCGGGGCGTACACCGTCGGTCCGCAGATGTAGACGGTCACGTAGGGCCGTCCGTGCGGGAGGAGCCGGACGGCGCGGTCGGTGCGGCTGTCGCGGTACAGGAACGACATTCGCAGGGCGAGCGGCGTGAGCGGGAAGATAGCGCTTTGGGACGGAGGCCCCCGCGGCGCCCGCTCGTTAGCTTGATGAGCGGTGCCGCACCTTCCGGCCCCGGTCGAAGTCCGCCATGGAGACGCTCTACCTACTGATCGAGACCGACGTCGGCCGTCTCCAAGAGGTCCTCGCCCGGCTGCGCTCGATCCCGCACGTGGTCGAAGTGCAGGCGGTGACGGGGCCGTTCGACCTGATCGCCAAGGTCCAGGCCGAACACATCAACGAGGCGCTGGACGTGGTCATCCAGAAGATCCGACGGATCCCCGGGATCAAAGGGACCGAGACGCTCGTGACGGTGTCGGTCGGGTGAGCCCGAGGGGCGGTCCTCGCTCCGTCCCCCCTAAATATCCTGCTCGTGCTGGCAGCTGCGAGACCATGGTGACGGCAGGTCAAGTCGCTCCGGACTTCCAAGAGAAACTGCAGGACGGCTCCTCCTTCCGGCTCTCCTCCCTCCGCGGGAAGCCGGTCGTGCTGTACTTCTACCCCGAGGCCGACACGCCCGGGTGCACGATCGAGGCCAAGGGGTTCCGCGATCATTACGCCGAGTTCCAGAAGGCGGGGGTCCAGATCGTCGGCGTCAGCACGGACGACTGCCCGAAGCAGCAGGCGTTCGCGACGAAGTACGGGCTGCCGTTCCCGCTCGTCGCCGACATCGGAAAGAAGGTGGCGATCGCCTACGGGGTCCTCAAACCGAGCGGCGTCGCCCGGCGCGTGACGTTCTTCATCGAGCCGGACGGGAAGGTCGCCGAGGTGGTCGAGGTCTCCGGGGCCGACCAGCACGTCGATCGGGCGCGCGCCCGCTACCTGTAGTTCGTCCGCGATCCCGCCGCCGGTGCCTCGTCGACCGTCGTGGGGGCCGGCTCCGGGCGGCGCCGCCCGGGAGCGAGTTGCCACACCCGATCTCCCAGGAGGTGCATCGCGGCCGGGACGAGGTAGGTCCGGACCACCATCGCGTCGAGGATCACCGCGATCGCGACCGAGAACCCGATCGCGACGAGCAGCGCGAAGCTGCCGAACAGCAGGCTCGCGAAGGCGCTCGCCAGGATGATCGCCGCGGCGGTGATGATCCCCCCGGTGCGGGCGACGCCCTGGACCGTGGCCTCCGAGGAGGACCGCCCGCGCAGGCGTTCCTCGCGCACGCGGGTCAACAGGAAGATGTTGTAGTCGATCCCGAGGCCGAGGATCAGGATGAACAGGACCGTCGGCACGAAGAAGAAGAGCGCGAGGCCGAAGATCCGTTCGAGAACGAGGTAGGTGAGGGCCCACGACCAGAGGATCGACAGCCCGATCGTCGCGACGGCCATGAGCGGGATGATCCAGGAACGGAGCACGACGAACAGGACGATGATCAGACCGATGGCGACCGCGATGATCATCCGCTCGGTGGCCTCGGCCGTCTGCGCGGCGAGATCGCTCGTGACCGGGGCGGCCCCTCCGAAGGCGACGTGGGTGACGTCAGGGTGGACGCCCTGGTAGGTCGCGAACGAGGACTCGACGGATTGGATCGTATGGATCGCGTCCTCCGATAGCCCGCTTACGCTCGTCTGGAGGGAGAGCAGGACGGTTCGTCCGTCCGTCCCCACGTACGCGGAGAGGAGGGCGCGTAAGTTCTGCTGGGTGGCGATCGGGGCCGTCGAGAAGTTGGTCCATGTGGCGAGGGGAGCCCCCCACGGTCCGACCGGGGACCGCACCTGAGCGATGCCGCTCGTCGACTCCGCGATGCCGGTCAGCGCGGCGATCTCGCCGAACTCCGTCGCATTCGTCCGATTCGTTCCCACGAGAAGAGGGGCCGAGAAGGTGACGAGCGCCGTCGACGGGAACGCGAAGCCGGGGCCGTAGTGCCCGCCGAGCGTCTGGAGGCCTTGGATCGCCGGTTGGCTCGTCGGGAGCTGACCGTAATAGTCGTACGACACCGGGACGGATAGGGCCACGAGGATGAGGGGGATCGAGAGGAGCAGGATGATCCCGACGATCGTCCACGGGCGGCGTTGGGCGAGACGGCCGGCCCGGTAGAAGTACGTCCGTTCCCCCGCGATCCGATCGAGCTGGGCCTCGGCCAGACGACGGCCCCGGTCCTTGGTCGCCGGCCAGAAGATCCGGGGGCCGATGAGGACGAGGAGGGCCGGGGTCAGGGTCAGCGACGCCATCATCACGATGAGGATCGCCACCGACAGTACGATGCCCCACTGGCTCAGGAGCGCGACCCCGCTGAAGGCGAGCGCGAGCGTGGCGATGACCGCGGTCGTCCCGCTGGTCGCCACGCTCTGGCCGGCCCAGGTCAGCGAGGTGACCACCGCCTCCCGCGACGCCCGGCCGGCGATCAGTTCCTCACGGTACCGCGCGATGAGGAAGATCGAGTAGTCGGTCCCGACCCCGAGAACGAACACCTCCTCGAGCGTCAGGGCCGAGGTGTCGACCTGCGTGATGAACGTCCCGATCAACACCGTGCTGCCGAGGCTGAGCACGAGCGCGATCGCGAGCCCCACGAAGGCGGTGAGCGGGGTGATCGGGGCGCGGAAGTAGAGCGCGGTGATCGCCATGAGGAGGACGACGGTGATCGGCAGGACGAGGCCCAGGGACTGGTTGAGAACGGTCTGCTGGGCGAGATCGAGCGCGGAGCCCCCGGTCTGCACGAAGGAGATCGCGCGGGAGGGATCCGCCGCCGCCAGGGTCGGGGGAACGATCCGGTTGATCTCGGTGATATCGTTGTAGACCGGCGTCGCCCCTCCCGGCGCGGTGAACCCGTCGTCGACCGAGAAGGAGACGACGATCAGGCTCGCCGTGCCCGTCGGATCGACATACTGCGCGGAGATCGAGTACGGGATCGGCAGCGGCTCGGCGTAGTACGAGGAGTTCGCGACCGTCGCGTTCGCCCACCCGGCCGCTTCCGCCGGGGACGCGATCCCGTGCGGGAACTCCGTCCACACAGTGTCGATCCAGGTCGCCGGCAGACCGACCGTCGGAACGAGCAAGGTCGCCACCGTCGCTCGGATACTGGGATACGACGTGTAGTTCTCGACACCGAGCGTTGCGAGGGCGGCGTTCGCCACGGCCTGGGCGGAGGGGTCGGGCGGGAACAGCTGGCCGATCAGAGGGCCGACGTTCTGTCGCGTAGTGCGATCTGTACAGGCGACGACGGCCGTCGGCGTCGGATCGCGGGCGCACTGGGCCGATCCGTTGAACCCCGCGCCCGAGCTCCCGTACCCAACGTAGAACGCCTGCAGGACCTCCAGCGGCTGCGTCTGGTTCGCGAGAGCGGCCGCCGTCTCCTGGTACGCGGGGAAGTTGGCCGCCGCGGGGGACGTGCCGTTCCTGACCAGTCCCTGCCACGTCGCGAGGAACAGCGCCGGCGGGCCCCAAAGGAGCGTCGAGGAAAGGTTGACGCTGGGCACGAGCACCGGGGCCGCCGTCTGGACGGCGCCGCTCGCGATCCGAGCCTCGCCTCCCAGATAGGAGGCGTAGGTGGTGTAAACGCTGGAGACCCCGGCGACGTACGTCAGCTTCGGGTCCGCCTGGAGCACCGCGGTGACCGTGAGGATCGTGCTCTGGGCGTTGGGATCCGTCAGATTCGGCCCGGTGAACAGCAGGTAGGTCGACGAGCCCCCGGATTCGTTGGGGAACAGCTCCGCCAGCTCCCGGTCGGCCAGGGAGCTCGGAGCGGTCGCCGGCAGCGAGGTCGTCGAGTTCGTGGTGACCGAGCCGAGGAGCGGGAGGAACGGCACGGCCACGATGAGGAGGGCGATCCAGAACGCGATGGGGTACCACGGATGGCGAACGATCCAGCGGCCGAGGGTCCCGAAGAGCCGCGGACCTCGTCCGCGCGCCGTCGCGTCCGCCACGGGGTGGTCCGATAGGGAACGTCAGATAACGTCAGCGTCGTCGGAGGGCGCCGACGGCGCGACGCGCGCGCGTCCCCGCGCCGGGTGCCAGAGGACCGGGAACTGCGCGGCGTCGACGAATACCCGGTCGGAGTCCACCACCCAACCGTGGCGCACGGAGGTGAACTCCTTCGAATCGAACAGCGCCGTACCGGTCGCGATCAGCTGGCCCGGTCGGGTGACGAGGACGACCAGAGCCCCCTTGGAGAAGGCGCGCGACGGCGCTCCGAGGATCCCACCGCTCGCGAGATCGGACCCGTGCGCCACCGCGCTTGCGGCGCTCTCCTTCAGCACGAGCGTGGGGAACTCGCCCCAGACCTCCTCCATGGGATGCAGCGCGGCGTCCAGGGCCGCGGGGGCACCCGAGCGAGCCATCTGGACGGCGTCGGCGAGCGTCGTGAGCGTGATCGACTGTCGCTCGTCGAACGGGCCGGTACCGATGCGACGCAGTTCGACCAGGTTTCCCCCGATCCCGAGCGCCTCCCCGATGTCGACGGCGAGGGAGCGGATGTACGTCCCGGAGTCCGCAGTCACGTCCAACAGGAGGCGCGTTCCGTCGGACTCGAGCAGTCGGAGCCGGTGAATGGTGCGGACCCGCCGCTCCCGCTTCACGGCCGAGCGGACCGGAGGCGTCTGGTAGATCGCGCCCTGGAACTCGGCGAGCACGCGGGCGAGCTCCTTCGCCGGCGGGGTGCCGTGGAGGTCCATGGCGCCGATGTACCGCTTCGGGAACTCGAGGACGAGCGGGATCAGCTTGAGCGCGGGCCCTACGCCGATCCACAGGAGTCCGGAGACGTTCGGATCGAGCGTCCCGGCATGCCCCGCGCGCTCGATGCCGAGGAGGTCCCGGACCCATGCGGTGACCTGATGGGACGAGGGGCCTCGCGGCTTGTCGATCAGGAGGAAGGCGCCCGCGGCGAGACGCGGGGAGAGGTTCGCGGGAGGGGGGATCTCGTTCATGGGGCCCTCCCGCGGAGCTGAAGGAACCCCAGGATCTCCTCCGCGACGCTCGGGGCCGGGAGATCGCTCGAGTCGACCGTGAGATCTACGGGCTCCGAATCGAGATCGATCCCGTACAGGGTCCGGTAGCGCCGATGCTCGCTCGCCTCCCGATCGGCGATCAGGGCGAGCGCGCGGTCGAGCGGCACGCCGTCCCGTTCCGCCACGCGAGCCGCCCGGACCTCCTGTCGCGCGGTGACCACGATCGAGACCGCGCGGCGCTTGGAGCGGCGGCAGAGGGGACCTTGGATGCGCCCGTCCAGGACCCGGCCGGGGATCGCGAGGGCCTGCATCGCCCGATCGAGCTCTCGATCGACCTCGGGGTGGGTCTCCGCGTATCGCCCGAACGCCTCGAGATCGAGCCCGCGCTGGGCCGCCTCCGCCCGGAACAGCTCCCCGGCGGATCGGTACTCGAGCCGGAGGCGTTCCGCGACCCGCCGGCCCGCCGTGGACTTGCCGCTCCCGGGCGGGCCGCCGATGCAGATCACGGCGTCGATCACACCCGACCCCGCGGTCTAGCTCGCCAGGGTCGGCCCAACGGGAATCTCGTGGGTCCGCTCGTAGCGCGCGAGCCACACGTCCTTGAGCAGGCGCCGGAACAGGAACGACAGCGGCACCGTGTACAGGCTGAAGATCAGGAACCAGTACGGGATCGGCCCGACCACCGGGGAGAGCAGCCCGATCGTCGACCCTCCCAGATTGACGTAGCTGTTCGGGGCGTTGACGATCACGAGCCCTACCCACGTGTAGATCAGGATGAGCAGGAACCACGTGACCGCCATCCCCTTCAGCTGGGCGATGGAGACCTCGGAGGACATTCGGGTCAACTTCTGCTGGTACGGCTTGAGCGAGTCGATACGGTCCTTCTTGCCGGAACGCATCGCGGCCATCTGCACCTTGCGGAACGCGCTCGACCACTTTTGGACCTTCGCGGCCTTGATCCAGTCGGTCACGAAGTTGTAGGCGATCGCGGTGATCGCCATCTCGATCGCGCCGGCGATCGCCATCGTCAGGAGGAGGTACTGGCTGTTGAACCCGATCGCCGCGTACAGGAAGCCGGGGTTGTTCGTGCCGGTCCCCATCGCGCCCGCGAGGGAGTTACGGAAGGGGGTGTCGATGACCATCCAGAGGCCGAGGAGGCCGAGGAAGACCAGGATGAACGTGGAGAACTTGAACCCTTGGCGGGGCCGGCGCGGTGGTGCGGCCGCCGTGGGGGTGGCTAGGGCCGGCGGTGTCTCCGCGGTGTCGATCGCCGTGCTCTCCGCGAGGGGTCGGTCGGCCCCCTCGGCCATCACTCCTCTCCCGCGATGAACCGGCGGAGGAGCGGGTTCATCTCCATGAGCTGTTCGCGGCCCATGGCCTCGTACAGATTAATGATGATGCCCACCATCAGCAGCACGCCGGTCCCGCTCGCGTTGCCGACCGTACCGATGAGATCGGCCCCGGCGGCGAGGGCGCCGACCGTGGCGCCGCTGATGACGGTGATGACGGGGATGTACCGTTCCAGCACTCTACGTAATACCCGCGGCTCCCGCCGGAACCCGGGGATCTGCATACCCGATGCTTCGATCTGACGAGCGACCGCTTCGGGTCCCATGTTCGTCGTCTGGATCCAGAACTTGGCGAACAGGATCGAGCCGCCGACGAGGACGCAGAAGTACAGGGAGACGTGGACGAGCGACTGCCACCAGACGTGATTCAAGAGGAACCCGCCGTACACCTGCGAATTGATCAGCGGGAGGAACCAGGACTCGAGCCCGTTCGGCGTGGCGAGGTACCACGCACCCCCCGTTAACGGGGTCGTGGCGCTCACCCCCAGCAATTGCGCCGCGGCCGTACTCGCGGGGTACGATCCGATCCACCACTGATGGCCGATCAGCGGGAAGTGCGCGAGGGTAGGATTCGTCCATAAGAGGATCGTGACGACCGAGACGTTGGCGAGCAACGCCGACATCAGGATCACCGGAATGTTCGACGCGTAGATCAGACGGAGCGGGTAGCGGCCCCGTGCCCCGCGCGCCTCGGCGTGCGACAGGGGAAGCTCGATGCGGGTCGACTCGGTCCAGGCGACGATGAAGAAGATGATCGCCGTGCCCACGAGCGCGATGACCGGGTTGGGAGCGTGCAGGAGGACCTGCTCCCACCCCCCCGACGCCATCTGAGAGGCGTTGAGGTTCGTGAGGAACCAGATCGTCTTGGGGATCGTCCCGCTCGGGGGGTTCTGCGCCGTGATCGGACCCGCCGTGGACGGTAACCAGTTCAGCGTGCCTTGGACGATCTGCTGGCTGACGCCGGCGGCGATGAACAGCGAGATCCCGCTCCCGATCCCCCACTTCGAGACGATCTCGTCCATGAGGAAGACGAGGTAGCAGCCGAAGACGAGCTGGGACACGATGATCGTGTCGGCGAGGAGCATGCCGTTCCCGGGAGAGAACTGGCCGAGACTGGTGACGAGCGACGCCGACGGGGTCAGGTAGCCGAAGACCTGGGGGATCGCCTCGACGAAGATCATGACCAGGACGAGCGTCTTCTGGGAGCCCTGGTACGTCCCCTTGTCCTCGTCGTCGGTGAGGTCGAGGTTGATGATCTTCGCCCCGACGAACAGTTGCATGATGATCGACGCGGTGACGATCGGGCCGATCCCGAGGTGCATCAGGGTCCCCTGGGCCCCGGCGAGGATCGCGCGGTAGCTGGCGAACAGATCGATGACGGTCGCTTGATCTACCCCGAACAGGTAGATGTTCGTCATCAGGAAGTAGAGTAGGACGATGACGATCGTCCAGAACAACTTGGTCCGGAAATGGACGTGGCCCTTCGGCTGCGCGATCGCGGGCAGCCGGGTCGTCAGCGGCTTCAGTCCGTACAGGCGCGACTTCGGCCCGGTGTAGGAGAGGCCGAGGTACATCAGGCCGAAGACGCCCAGCATGCCCGCCGAGAGCATGCCGATCGCGAGGTACGTCGGAGAGTCCCAGTACCAGAAGATCGCTACGATGGCGATGCCGATCGCGGCGAGGGGGAGGGCCCAGCGCACGTCGCGCGGGATCTCCTCATCGGCCATTCGAAACGCTCTGAGCGGGTGTTCTCGCTATATAATCTAGGGGGCGGAGTCCTACGCACCTGCGGGCGGCTCTTTCAGCATGGTGACCTTCTCTTGGGCGTGCTTGGTGGCGTGGGCCACGTAGATCTTCCAGGTACGCGCGGTGCTCCCGCCGCCGAGCAGTCGGTCGATCCCGGCCTTGGAGAGATCGGCGATGCACGTCTCTCCCTCCTGGCGGAACGCCTGGGCGCCCCGGAGGAGCGGCACGAAGTCGTCGAGCTCGCCGACGTTGATCGACGCCGGGTGGGCGACGATCTGGGCGGGGCGCTTGAACCCGTGGCGGCCGAAATGGTCCGGCGCGTAGATGAGCATCGATTTGAACTTGTACTTGTGCAGTCCGGCGTTCCCTCGGCCGCCCTGCTTGCCAGCTCCACGGCCGGCTTTGATCCCTCGACCATGCGTGCGCGATCCCCGGAACTTCTTCGTTCGACTCGGCATCTGGTTCACTCCCGGATCATTCGGCGGGCCAGGTCGTTGATCGCACGACCCCGGTAGCCGAGCGCGCCGCCGAGCGCGTACGGCTTCTTGGTGGACTTCCATCCTCCCGTCGGAGCCCCGAGCCGGAAAAGCGGCCGAACGCCACCGACGCTCGGCAACCCCTCGGCGACGATCCGGCGGGTCAGCTCGGCGAGGTCCTTGCTCCGAGCGGAGTCGGTGACGTTCGCATCGGTCAGGCGCTCGCCCTGCATCGTCTCGCCCCGCGACTTGACCAAGAGCCCGACCGTCTCGGGCTCGGCCTCGCCCCAGGTCACGTAGCCCTGCACCTTCGTGAGCATGCCCCGGAACTCGGGCTTCTCGGGGACCACGGTCGCGTGCTGCGGGCGGTTCAGGTGCAGGAACTGCAACGTCTCCACGATATCGTGGCGCGCGTGGATCGTGCCCCGCACGCGGATGATCATCCACGCCATGGTCAGCGCCCTCCCCGTGGGGGTCCGCCGGGTCGGCGACCCGGACCGCCGGGTCCCGGAGGCCGGCCCGCCCCTCCCCGAGGCGGCGGGCCGCCCCGGCGACGGCCGCCGCGACCCCCCATCGGCCGAGCGCCTTCCTCTTTCGGGGGGAGGATCGACGTGCCGATCGGTCCGCGGACGATCTTGAGGCGTGCGGCGTCCTCGGGTCGGATCTTGAGGCTGGAAAGGGCGGCGAGCGCGATGAACGCCGCCTGGGCATAGTTGACCGTCGTCTTCGTGTGCCCGTCGGTGTATCCCCACGTGTCGGTAAGGCCGGCGAACCGCAGGATCGGTTTGGCCACGTCGCCGACCGCGAGGCCGACCCCCCGGGGCGCCGGCTTGAACGTGACCACGACCGATCCCGAACGGCCCTTCACCTGGAACGGCATCGTGTGCGAGCGCCCGCAGCCGCACTCCCAACTGCCGCACCCCCGCTGGATCTCGATCAGCTTCAGCTTCGCCCGGTCGATCGCCCGGCGGATCGTGGGGCCGACCTCGCGGCCCTTGGAGCGACCGAGGCCGACGAACCCGTCGCCGTTCCCCACCACGACCGTGACGGCGAACTTCAGCCGCCGACCGGAGTCGGTCATCCGCTGGACCATGTTCACGTCCAGCACCTCGTCGTGCAGCCCGGGGAGGAGCTTGTCGACGATCTGCGGCTCCCGCAAGGGGAGTCCGCTGCGCAACGCGTCGCTCATCGTGGCGATCTCGCCGGAATGGACCTTGCGGCCGAGCTCGGTCTTCGGGACCCACGGGGGAGGCGGGGCCGGACCGGAGGGGCCGCCGTAGCGCGATCCCTGCGGTGGACCGCCGGAGGAGGGGAACGAGGACGTGCCGCTCATGCGGTCGCCTCCGGGGTGCGCACGGTGATCGTGGGCAACTTGACCTTGTAGGATTCGAGGGGCTCCGGGAGCGGCTTCGGAAGGTGGCTCCCGTTCAGCCGGTCGGACGCGGGGAACGTCGTCTTCCCGTGCGGGATCTGCACGCCCGCGTCGAGCAGGCCCTTGAGCGCGGCGAGCACACGGCCCCCGGCCGTCGGGTGGCGCAGGCCGGCATCGAGGATGGCGCCTTCCGCCCCCGCCGCTTTCGAGCGCAGACCGGCGAGGTAGCCCGTGAGGTACGCGGCGGGCGTCGATGCGAGGCTTGCCCCGGGGAAACCGACGCCCCCGAGCTCGCGGCTGTCGGCCGCGGCGATGATCCGGTCTCCCGTGGGGTCGTAGGTCGTGATCGTAACGTAGACGCGCTGGGCGGTGATCCGCACGACCGCGCGGGGACGCCCCGACCGCAAGAGCTTGAGCCGGGTGCGGTAGTCCGTGCGCCCCTCGCGGCGGCGACGGAACCGGACCCGGTAGCGCGGACCGGTGCTCATGGCTTGGCCTCCGGGGCGAGATGACCGGCGAGCTGAAGGTTCAGCAGCAGGTGCGCGCGGCTCCGGTACATGCCCCCCTTCGCCTGACGGTAGAAGCGGCGGTAGACGTTCGGGGTGATCCGATGATGGGCGCGCAGCTCGGCGAGGAGCTCCCGCTGGGGTCGGATCCGCCGCATCCAGCGCTCCTTCTTGCTCGAGCGCGCCACGGGGCTGCCGCGGCGCGAACCGGGGCCCTGGTGGCGTCCCTTGGCGACCTCGGCGGCGTACCGACGAGCGCGGGCCCGTGACGTTCCCTGGATCGCCTTGCGTCGGATCGCTCCGGACTTGATCGCGGTGCGGATGTCCTGACGCGTGACCGAATCGGCGATCTCCTGCTCGCGCGCCGGATCGATCCAGACCCGGCCGTGGCCGCACTTCAGGAGCAAGGCGGCCAACCGGCGTTGGTTCGAAAGATCGGGCATACCTCTACTCCTCCCCTTCGGGGGTCGCGATCGGGTTGAGCACATGGATGCCGAGCCGGCGGGCGGTCTCCTCGAGGGTAAGGCGCCGGCGCGTGCCGACGGTGCGCGCGATCACGGCCGCGTCCTTGGCCGCGTCGAGCTTCTCGAGGTCGGCGGTCGTATGGATGATGATCGGGCGGAACCCGCTCGGAACGAGGTCGCGGACCTTCGCCGGCGAGCGGTAGCCGACGCGCACGATCTTGGAGCGGTATCCGTAATGGCGGCGCTGCTTCGATTGGAGCCCGCGGGGTCGACGCCAGCTCTCATCGCGACCGATCCGGTAGTACCGGTGCGCGGCCTGGCGCACGAACAGCGGTCGGTGTTGGTCGAGCTCGCGGCGCAGGCGCAGGAGCCGCGCCGACTCCGGGTCGAGCACGGCCCGCTTGGGGGCGCGCGGCACGGGAGCCTCCGGGGGCGGCTCGCTCGTGACGTCCGCGGGTGCGGCGGGGACGATCTCCTTCTTCTCGTCGGGGGGCGGGGAGCTGCCGCGGCGACGGCGCGTCGCCGGCTTGGCGACCGACGTCTCCTCGGGGTCGGCAGGCTCCGGGGGATCGGGGGTCATCAGTTCGCCCCCTTCAGATGGGCGTGCTCGGTCAGGTAGATGCCGTCCTGGAAGACCCGCGGATCGTAGTTGCGGATGTGGGTGGCATGCTCGATGTTCGCGGCGCTCTGGCCGACCTGCTCGATGTCGTACCCGGAGAGGGTCACGATATCCCCCTCGACCGCGGCCTTCGTGCCCGGGCGCAGGACGGCGGAGCGGGGATACTTCTCGCCGAGGAAGTTCTCGATGACGAGCTCCTCGCCCTTGACGGCGACCTTCATCGGGAAGTGGGCCGCCACGACCTTCATCTTCGCCTCGACGCCGACGGTGAGTCCGCCGGAGAGGTTGCGCAGGTGCGCCGCCCAGGTCGCGAGCAGCGAGCGCGATTGCTTGCGGCCGGGGGGCAGCTTGAGCGTGAGCGTGGCCTTGCCGCTGCCGACCGCGAGGCCGAGCGCGTCGCTCGGGAACGGCCGCACGACCTGGCCGAGCGGGCCCTTCACCTTCAGCACGCCGGGGAGGATCTCGAATCGGACCCCGGTAGGGATCTCGACCACCGCTTCCGTCGTCTCAGTAGACATACGCGATGAGCCTCCCCCCGAGCTTCAGCTCCCGGGCCTGTTGGTGGGTGATCACGCCGCGGTTCGTGGAGAGGACGAGGAGGCCGAAGTCCTGGGCGGGGAGGAACCGCGACTCGTAGCGTTCCAGCTCCCGGTGCGGGACCGCGATGCGGGGCTTGATGACGCCGCACGAGTTGATGCGTCGGGAGAGCTTGACGTCGTACTTTCCGCCGCGGCCGGTCGGTACGAACGTGAACTCCTCGACGTAGTGGTGCTCGCGCAGGATCCGCAGGACCTCCCCGATGAGGTGCGAGGCCGGCGCGAGCGCGACCTCCCCCTGACCGTGCCGATCGGCGTGGCGCAGGGTGAGGAGCGCATCGTTCAACAGATCATGACGCATATGGACCTCCTCACTCGTACTTGCGGAACCCCAGGTCGACCGCGACCTCGCGGAAACATTGGCGGCAGACGTGCAGCCCGTAGCGCCGGACGATCCCGCGCTTGCGGTCGCACCTGAGGCAACCTTCCTTCCGCCCGAACTGCTTCTTGGGTTTCGACATCGTTCTCACTCCACGAACGTCACTTGGAACGTCGCCGCGAGGTAGGCGCGGGTGTCCGTCTTGGTCGATCGCAGACGCTTGGGGATCGGGCGCGCCCCGACCTGGCGCTCCCGGACTCCGTAGCCGGCGCGGCCGAGTTCGACCGCGACGTCCATGCCGTGGATCCCGATCTCGGGATCGTACTTCATCCCCGTGAAATCCGTGTAGTCGGCGATCCCGAAGCTGAAGTTGCCGTTGCGGTCGATGGAGTCCGGATCGAGCTGACGGTCGCGGGCCTCGAAGGCCCGGTTCAGGAAATCCACCGCCGACGCGCCCCGCAACGTCACCTTCGCCCCGATCTCCTGACCGGCGCGGATGCCGAAGTCCCGGTTCGTCGAATGCGAACGGGTCGCGATCGGTTTCTGGTGCGTGATCATCTGGAGGACCCGCTCCGCCTTCTGTCGCGGCTCTCCGGACTGCCCGACGCCGGCGTTGACCACGACCTTCACGATCCGGATGGCCCGGTTGACGTTCTCCGGCTTCGGGGCGCTCGACGGCGCGCCCGGGGTGGGGGAGGCTCCGCTCATCGGTCGAGGCCCTCCGCGATCGTGACCTGGGGCGAGGTCTCGCCGACGATGAAGACGTACTCCTTGATCGTCGAGAAGCCTTCCTTGAAGTGGACCAGGTTGGGCTGGGAGGAGTTGCGGACCTCCACGCGTTCGACGCGGGCGGTCTCCCCGACGTGGCTGCCGCCGGAGAGGAAGGCGAGCTGACCCGGGGCGAGAGGGATGTGCCGGACGATCGTCTGGCTCGGCACCTCGATCTGGAGCGAGTCTCCGACGCGGTACGGTGAGTTGGACGGGACCACGAGGGTGCGGCCGTCGTGCAAGGTCATCCCGACCTTGCCCGCGCGGATGGCATGCTTGAATCGAACGCGACCGAGCTTGATCGACGCTTCCGTCGGGGGGATCGTCACCAGGACGAGCTTGCCCCGACGGTCCTTCACGACCCGGGCGTGGGCGTCGAGAGGTGCGGCGAGCGAGAGCGTGTCCATGAGGCCCAGACCGCGGGACAGGTCGTGGACCACTTTCCCGTCGACCTTGACCACGCCGGTGTTGACGAGCAGTCGCGCCTCGCGCTCGTTGCGGACCAGGTGGCGAATGTCGCGGAGCACGATCACGAGCGGGATCGATTCGTCCTGGGCGTGGGGTCCGGGGGCGGACCGGCGGATCCATTTCGTGCCCTTGCGGGGAACGGGCCAGGCCCGTGGGGCGGCCCGCCGCTTCATCCTTCGCGTCATGCGTCGTCCTCCGACTTCGGGGGGCGCGGCTTGGCCCGGCTCTTCGGAGGTGCGCTCGGCTTGGTCTCGGCCGTCGTGTCCTTCGGCGGGATCTCGCCCGCGATTACCTTTTCCTCGGGGGTCGAGGGCGGTTCCGGCTGCTTCCGAACCGCTTTCGCGGGGGGTCCGTGCTCCTCGGTCCCGGCGTCCTCGATGAACTCCCGCTCCGCGTCGGTGAGCTTCATCGTATCCTCCTCCGGTGGGGTCGCGGGCGACGCCGCCGACGGGGCGGCTCCCGTCTCCTCGGGGGTCGATGTCGGAGTGCCGAGCTCTTCGGGCGTCAGCTCCTCCTTGGCCACGCTCAGGATGCGGCGTCGCCAGGCGTCCGAGAGGTTGAGCTTCGTCAACAGGAGATGGGCGGTGCGGATCGGGAGCGGCTTCTGCTTCTGTTCACCGGTCTTGAGCGTGATGTTGTTGAGGATGACGGTGTAGCTGCGTCGGTCGACCCGGGCGACCCGCTCCTCGCTCCCGACGTAACTACCGGAGAGGATGCGCACGGTGTCGCCCTTCCGGACCGGGATCGAGCGACGGTGGAATCGGGTGCGCAGCTCGCGCGACAGCGGGACCGCCATCCGCCGGCGGCGGTGGAAGGCATCCGCGTTGTACAGCTCCCGGCGCTGACGACGCGGTGCGGTGGAGGAACGATGCGCCATGAACCCCTCCTACACGATGATCGACGAGGCCGCCGCAACGCGCGACCACCGCTCGGCGGCCTCCTTCGCCACCGGTCCCTTGATCTGAGAGCCCTTCAACTCGCCGGTCTCGGTCGTGATCACGGCGGCGTTGTCCTCGAACTGCACGCGCGTTCCGTCGGCCCGACGGATCGGGGAGCGCGAACGAACGATGACCGCATGGAGCACTTGGCGGCGCATCTCGGGCGTCCCCTTTTTGACCGAGACGATGACGAGGTCGGCGATCCCCGCGCGCGGGTAGCGCCGGTGGGTCCCGTGCCAGTTGCGCACGGCGATGATCTCGACGATCTTCGCGCCGGTGTTGTCGGCGCAGTCGAGGCGGGCGCCCTTCGGAAGGCCACGGCCGCGTCGGCCCGCGACACCTTTCATGCCGCCTCCGTCGCGGGGGCCACCGGGGCGACGGCCGGGGGTTCCTCGCCCTTCGTGTGGCGAGCGGCCTCGCCGAGGTCTTCGACGATGCAGAAGCTGACGAGCTTGGAGAGCGGCCGCGTCTCCGCGATGCGGACCTTGTGCCCGACCACGATCCCGAGGCACGGAGGGGAGTGCGCGAGGTAGCGGCGGCGCCGCTTCTCGTACCGCTCGAACTTCGGGACCCGCGTCAGGAGAATGCGTTCGACGACGGCCGTCCGCTGCATCGCGGTCGAAACGACCGTGCCCTCGAGGACCTGGCCCCGGATGGAGAGGCGGCCATGGAACGGGCAGTGCTGGTCCTCACACGCTTGCTTCGGCGCCCGCACGTCGAGACCGATGTCCCGGGCGCGACGCGTTCGGGACGGTGGAACGGGGCTCATCGAATCCTCCGGGACCCGCCGGCGAGGATGCGCTTGGTGCGGTCCTGGGGTCGGACGCGAAGGTTGTCGCCTATTAACGGTAACTCGCGTTCGCCGAGCAGGATCGTACCGCGGAGACCGCCCTTGGGGAGGCAGACCAGTCGGCCGCGTCCCGCGAGGCGGACCGTGAAGGTGTGCATCGACTCGTCCACGACCGTTCCGCGGAGGGGCAGGGGCCGGATCCCCGGCGCCTGATGGACCGAGATCGCGGCTCCGAGGATCTCGCCGGCGAGCGCGGAGCGTTCGGCCCACGAGCTCTCCCCCTCGCCGACCATCGTCGATCCTCTCAGGTGCTCGCGGTCGGTTCGGCCGAGGTCGGAGCGAGGTGGCGCTCCTGCAGTACGGTCAGCGCGCGGGCGACATTGGTCCGGAGCGCGCGCATCCGCCCGGGGCTCGGGGGCGCGCCGCCCATCGCGGCGATCCCGCGCTCGCGCAACAGGTCCCCTTCGGCGTCGGAGATCCGGCGCCGGAGCTCGTCGTCGGAGAGCGCGCGCAGGTCCTTCATGCGCTGGAGCGTCACGTCGGTTCCTCCGGCGGGGCGATGGCCGCGGCGATCGCCGGACCCGGTCCGGGGGGAAGCTCGGTGACGTCGATCGCAGGGATCTCGGTCGGCGCGACCTTCGGCCGGGTTTCGACCCCTTTGACCTTGATCTCGTCCGGGAGCTTGGCATTGGCGCGCATGATCCAGACGTTGACCCCGATGACCCCGGGTTTGAGGCGGGCCTGGTAGAACCCCTTCCCCATCCAGAGGTGCACCGCTTCGCCGCAGTACTTGATCGTCCCGGCCTTGAAGCGCTCGGTCCGGTGGCGTTCCCCCGTCAACTTTCCCGAGAGGATCACCTGGCAGCCCCGCGCGCCGGATTCCATGATGCGGCGGACGGTGGAATGGCCCGCACGGCGGAAGTGCCACCCGCGCTCGAGGGTCGAGGCGAGCTTCTCGGCCATCAGCTGGGCGTTGAGGGACGGGTTGCGCTCCTCCTGGACCTCGATCTGAGGGTTATCGAGCTTGAACCGGGCCTGGATGTCCTCCGTGAGCCGCTTGATGAGCTCGCCCCGCCGGCCGATAAGGATCCCCGGGCGCTCGCAGATCAGCGTGACGCGCGTGCCCATCGGCGTGCGCTGGATGTCGAGGCCTCCGAACCCGGCGCGGGCGCTCTCGCCGACGAGGTAGTCCTTGAGGAGGACCCGGCGGGTCGCTTCCTCGATCACCTTGCGTTCGGCGCTCACGTCACTCCTCCTTCCGTTCGGCGAGGACGATCTCGATGTGGGTCGTCTGCTCGTTCCACGGGGTCGCCCGTCCGTGGGCGCGGGGCATCGACGCCTTCTGGATCTTCCCGCGGCTGGAGGCCGCGACCTTCACGTAGAGCCGGTCGGTATCGAGGCTCTCGTACTCCGCGTTCGATTCCGCGTTCTGGAGGATCTGCAGCACGTTCTTGGCCACCTTCTTCGGGAACCGCCCGGGTCCGACCCCGCGCTTGTGGGACGTCTCCTGGTTGTACCGTCGGAAGGGGATCGCACGACGCAGCGCCACGGCGTCCTCCAGCACGGCGCGGGCCCGTTCGAGCGGAAGCCCACGGATCGCGTTGAGGACCTCGTACGTCTTCTTGGGGGAGATCGGGAGCTCGATGCCGCGGGCCCGAGCGACGCTCGTGCCGGCCTCATCGCGGTAGGTGTATCCTCGCATCGCCCCGTTCCCTTCCTACTTCAACGGCATGAACTTCGATGAACGCGTCGCGCCGACGCCCGGTCCCGAGTGCTTCTCGAACCGGCGGGTCAGCGAGAACTCGCCGAAGTAATGCCCGATCATCTCGGGACGCACTTCGATCTCCTTGAACTCCTTCCCGTTGTGGATGGCGACCCGGCGACCGACGTGCTCCGGGAGCACGAGGGCATCCCGACAGTGGGTCTTCAGGACCTTGTCGGCCGGGGTCTCCCGCATCCGGCTGAAGAAGAGGGTCGTCTCGACGTTGAACCCGCGGCGGATCGAGCGCCGGGCCCGGGCCGGCAGGACCTTCGACAGCTCCTCGAGGCTCATCTCCTTCAGGCGAGGCAGGGTGAAGCCGCGGTAGGTGTACTCGCGCTTGCGGCGCGTTTCCACCTTCTTGATCTTCTTGGAGCGCGCCATGGTTACGGGGTCCCCGTATCGCGCCCGCGGACGCGACGCTTCTTTCGCTGCGAGCGGCTGAACCGGCCGACCTTGGCGCCGGGCCAGGTGCCACTCGATACCGTGCTCGGCCGCCCCACGTGCTGGTGGGCGCCCCCCCCGAACGGATGGTTGACGGGGTTCATCGCGACCCCGCGCACCTTGAGGGGAGCGCGGGCGAGGGAGCGCGTGGCGTGGAACTTCTTCCCGGCCTTGATGATCGGGCGCTCCAGACGCCCGCCGCCGGCGACGGCACCGACCTGAGCGCGGCAGGTCGTGAGGAACTGCTTGAACGCTCCCGAGGGGAGCTGGACCGTGACCAGTTTGGCGGCGTGCGCGGTGACCAGGGCGCTCGTTCCCGCCGCGCGGACGAGCCGACCGCCGTCGAACGGCTTGACCTCCAGATTGCAGACGAGCGTGCCGTCGGGGATCTCCCCGAGCGAGAGCAAGGCGCCGTGGTCGATCGGGCCGCGGTGGAGCGAGATCGCGTCCCCCGTAGCGACGCCCGCGCTGGCGATCGTCCGGATGATCTCCCCGCTGGGGGTGATGATCTCCGCGACCGGTGCGGTGCGACCGGGAGCGTGAACGATCCCCACGACCTTCCCCTCGCCGACGACCGAAGGGGACGGGTGGTAGATCGGGCCATGATGGCGGTGGCTCGGGGACCGGTACGTGGGCGTGCCGGATCCGCGGCGCCGGGAGATGATCCGCTTCCCCATCAGAACACTCCGGCTCGGCTGCCGATGTCCTCCGCCGAGTACTCCTTCTTGAAGCGGACGGTGGCGATCTTGCCGGCCTTGACGATCTTGACGTTGACCTTCGCGACCTTGCACTGGTAGATCTGCTCGACGGCGCGCTTGACCTCCGCGCGGGTCGCTCGCTGGTCGACCTTGAACTCGAGCTTGTTCTGCCGTTCCATCTCGTCCATCGACTTCTCCGTCACGTAGGCGTGGAGCAGGATGCGGTGACGGAAGTCGCTCATGCGCTCGCCTCCCCGAGTCGGGCGCGGAGCCCCTCGACGGCGGCATGGGAGAAGAGGGTCATGCGTCCGGGATCCCCGCCCGGGGCCAGGTCCTCCGTCGCGAGCCGTTGGACCGAGACGACCTCAACGCCCGCGAGGTTGCGGAAGCCGCGCGCCTGATCCGGGCCGCTCGTGACGACCAGGACACTGCGGGGGGTCCTCCGCACGCGTCCCCGGATCTTGCCTCGGCCGGCGCGCATGTGCGAATGATCGCGGGCCCGCTCGACGTCGTCCCACAGGTGCAGTTTCTCGAGCACCTCCCGGGCCGCCGAGGCGGTGGTGATCCGTTCCACGGGATCCTCGAGCACGAACGGCAGGTGGGAGTCCTTCGGGACGGTGTGGCCCCGTGCCTCGGCGAGGGGCACGACGCGCGTCGCCGCGAGCGCCGAAGCGAAGGCGAGCCGCCGTTCCTTGATGTTGATCTTCTTCGCCCAGATCCGTTCGACCTTGGGGGGATGGGCCCGGCCCCCACCGACCGTGTTCGGCGCTTGAGCGCCGGTCATCGAATCCATGAGTCGGGGGGAACGCGAGACGCCCTTGCCCTTCCCCGACCAGCGCACGGAGTGACGGCGACCGGAGGTGAGCCCGGTTCCGTACGGCTGGCGCCGATGGGAACGGGCCGCGTCCACGGCGCGGCGGATGAGGTCGAGCCGAACCGGTACCGAGAACGCCAGCGGGAGATGTACGGTGGCCTTCTCCTTCGGGGTACCTTCGAGCGTGAGCAACTGGACCCGGTGCTGCGCGAGGTGGGGAACGCCGGAAGCCGGGGAGCGGTCCGGCGGCTCGGAAGCCGTCATCCGCCCTGCTTCGATCGGGTACTGAAGTAACGTAGGTCGACCTTCTCCACGGTGCCGACGCGCACCCGCATCGGGGTACGGAACCGCAAGAGGCGCTTCGCCGGACCGGGAAGGGAGCCGTGAAGGACGATGCAGGCGCTGCGCACCTCACCGTAGTGAGGGAAGCCGCCCGCGGGGGTGATCGGGTCGGTGCGCGGATCGCGTACGACCTTCAGCACGCGCATGTTGTACTGGGTGCGCCGGTGGTAGCCGGTCTGACCGGCTTGGGGGACCCGATAGGTGACGAAGCTCGGGTTATGGGGGCCGAGCGTTCCGATCATCCGTCGGTGCTTGGAGTTCTTGCGCGGCTGGAGCTTGACGCCCCATCGTTGGATATGTCCCTGGAAGCCGAATCCCTTCGTGACGCCGATCACGTCGAGGAATTGGCCCTCGGTCGTGAGCTGGTCGACCGAGATTTCCGTCCCGACCGCTCCGAGCGCGAAGGCACGTCGGTCCTCGAACTTGTCCCCGGCCACGCGGACCTCGAAGATCTCCGGGGTCTTCGACGAGACCCCCGTGATGAGGTGGGGCTGGGTGTGGACGATGAGGCGGACCTCCTCGCCGGTCGAACGCTCGAACGCCTGGCGCGCCTCCGCCGGGCTGGCCGGGTGGGGGGAGATCCTACGACCGATCTCCTCGACCGGGTTCTCGCCCCAGACCTCCGCGACCACGCGCGTACCGTACGGATTCCGGGAGTAGACGCGAGCCCCGACCGCTCGCATGGGGGGGACCTCGACGACCGTCACGGGTACCGAGAGTTCCTGCCCCGCCGTGGTCGAACGCTTTCGGTAGTCCACCAGGAAGGCGTGGGTCATCCCGACCTTGTAGCCCGCGAACCCCTCGATGCCGGGGACCTTGGTCGGGGCGAGCGCCCAGGAGCGGACGCGGGGAAGGGCCCGGGCGGAGCGTTTGCGAGGTGAAAAGCCAAGAGACCCCCGGCGGGGTTTGTGCCGACGAGCCATAGGTCGATGGGGGGTCCTACCTCCGGTGAGGACGGGGGAGAAAGGTACCCTATATAACGCCTTATGCGAAATCGTGGATTCTCACGAGAGAGAACTCAGATTTCGTCGGGGACCGCACGCGGGTGTGCCACGCACCTCTCGGAACGAACCCCCGCGTCCGGACGGAGCCGTTAATGCCTTGCGACCGAATCGAGACGCCGTGGGGAACCCGTTGACCCTCTTTGGCGACGCACGCCATCCGGTTGACGTCCTCGCGGCGGCCGCGCGCCTGCGCGGCCGCGTCGTCCGGACCCCGCTCATTCGAGCGCCCCCGTTCCCCGGGCTCGGGGACGCTCCCGTGTATCTCAAGCTCGAGAACCTCCAGACGACGGGTACGTTCAAGATCCGAGGAGCGATCAACCGGATCTCCCAGCTTTCGGAGGAGGAGGCTCGTCGGGGCGTGGCGGCCGCTTCGGCCGGGAACCACGCCCAAGGCGTCGCGTGGGCCGCGCGCGAACGCGGGATCCCCGCGACGATCGTGATGCCCGAGAACGCCTCTCCGCTGAAGGTCACCCGGACCCGGGGCCTCGGAGCTCGGGTCATCCTCCACGGCACGAATTACGACGAAGCGCATGCGTATGCGATGACGCTCGTCGCCCAGGAACGACTCACGTACATTCACCCGTACGAGGATCCGGACATCATTTCGGGTCAGGGCACCGTGGGCCTCGAGATCCTGGAAGACCTCCCTTCCGTGGTCCGCGTGATGGCGGGGGTCGGGGGAGGGGGCCTGTTGGCGGGGATCGCCGCCGCGCTCCATTCACAACGCAGCTCCGCGGAGGTCGTCGGGATCCAACCGTCCGGCTCGGACACGCTGCGCGCGTCGCTCGCTGCGGGGCGGGCGCTCGAGGGGACGACCCCGAATACGTTCGCCGACGGTCTCGCGACCCGCCACATCGGTCGGCTGTCCGTGGAGATCCTCCACGCCGTGCACGCGCGCGCCTTCGTCGTCGAGGATCGCGCGATCTCCCGGGCCTCCTTCCTCCTTCTCACCCTCGCCAAGGTCCTCGCGGAAGGAGCCGGCGCGGCCGCCCTCGCGGGGCTGCTGGAACATCCGGAGCTCGCGCAGGATGGACCCGTGGTGGTCGTCGTGAGCGGGGGGAACTTGGACCCGTTCGTTCTCGAACGCGTCCTCCTCATCGGCCTCGTCACCGAAGGGCGCCTGCTCCGGCTTCGGTCGGTGCTGCGCGATGTGCCCGGTCAGCTGACGGCGTTCCTGAAGGTCGCCTCCGATGCCGGGGCCAACGTCCGGCATGTTCTCCATGAGCGGGAGCCTACGGATCTCTCCCCCGGCCGCGTGACGGTCGAGATCGAGCTCGAGGTTCGGGACACCGCTCATGGCGACGAAGTGGAGCGGGCGTACCGGGAAACGGACTGGCCGGTCCATCGGGTCCCGACGCCGGTCGTGTGAGCCCACGGACCGGTCGGGTTCGATCGACCGAGGCCGCCTCGCGCTCCGCGAGACCCGAGCACATTCGACGAGGGACCTCGCACCCGCGAGGCGTGCCGGGGTCGGGTCCCGACGCCCTCCCGTGCGAAACACGTAACGACCCCCGCCGACCTCCGGTCGCCGATTCGCGGTTCGCGACCGTCCGCAACGAGCCGGTTCGATGGGTCGCACGCCGCGGAAACGACGTGCGGTTGACAGACGTAAATACCGGCACACGCATCGCACGGTGAGACGATCCATGTCGCGCGAGACTCCCGAACCCCGTCAGGCGGTGGTCCGTCGATGGACGGTGGACGAGGCGAACGCTCGTCTCCCCCAGCTCGACGAGACGCTCCCTCAGCTCCGGGTGATGGTCGAGCGACTTCGCGCCGTGCACGAAGAGATCCACCGGCTCGCAGAGTTCTGGGGCGCGGAGATCGATTCGCCGGACCTCCCCGACCGGGAACACAAGGACCGGCTGGACCAAGAGTGGCGTCGCCTCACGCAACGCATCGAGGACCAGGTCACCGCGCTGCGGGACGAAGGGATCGAAATCAAGGACCTGGAGGGCGGTCTGATCGATTTCTACGGGACGATCGACGGCGAGCTGGTCTTCCTGTGCTGGCAGCGGGGAGAGGACCGGGTCGCCTACTATCACACGCTCGCGGGAGGCTACCGGACCCGTCGCCCGATCGATAAGAGCTCGCGACGCCCCACGTTCGATCCGCGGGGCGCGCACTAGTACTACTTCGGTAGTTGGTCTCGGCGAGCCGTAGAGATTCCAGTCGAACCATGGCT
>Ga0187856_1000793_pt1 | contig 27127 bp, 23 predicted proteins | sample June2016WEW_8_40_FD_132443 | JGI IMG/M metagenome (GOLD analysis project Ga0187856, IMG submission 132443) | Peatland microbial communities from SPRUCE experiment site at the Marcell Experimental Forest, Minnesota, USA - June2016WEW_8_40 | ecosystem: Environmental > Terrestrial > Soil > Wetlands... | reverse complement strand
TCGATAGTACCCATGGCCAGGGCCGACGCCTCCTGCGGCTCGGTGCCGCCCCCGATCTCGTCGATCAGCACGAGCTCCCCGCCGGATGCGTGCTCGTACACATGCGTGATCGCCTCCACGTGGGCCGTGAAGGTCGAAAGCTCCATGGAAATATCCTGCTCGTCCCCCATTACCGCATAAATGCCGGGGAAAAGAGAGACCCTCGGGGTAGCCCTGGCCGGAATGAACATGCCCGTCGACGCCATGAGCAAGAGGAGACCCGTTGTCTTCAACGCAACGGTCTTCCCGTCCGCATTTGGCCCGCTGATGATGGTCGCCCGCTTCTCTTCGCCGATAACGATATCGATGGGTACGGCCTTTTCCCCTTTGGAGAGCAGGATAAAAGGGTTGACAGCCCCTCGTATCTCGATCGACCCGCCCATCTCTATCCGGGGCCTTACGCAATTGAACGCGGAGGCGAAAAGGGCAAGACTTTGATGCAGGTCAAGGTCGGCGATGAGCGAAAAAGTCGTCTTCATCTCCGGCACATACCGGCGGACCCATCGGGTCAAATCCCGGAGTATCCTCTTTTCCTCTTCCTTTTCCTCATTCTCCAGCACGCTGATCGTGTTGTTGACTTCCATGACCTCGACAGGCTCTACGAAGGATGTTTTCAGGGAATGAGAGTAATCGTGGACAATGCCCTGAAAAAACTGATTGTAGTTAGGCTTGAGCGGTATCACATATCTGCCGTTGCGGACGGCAATATACGTATCCTGCACTACAGGCCGCACCTCATCCCTCTCCATTATCCGCTCGAGGGATCTCTTCGCCTTTTCCTTCAACTGGTAAAGGTCGGACCTGATCTTGGACAACTCGTAAGAGGCGCTGTCCTCAATGAATCCCTCCTCGTTTATGGTCTTCTTGATCCTGGCGCTCACTTCCGGCAGGCCCTTTATGCCCTCCATAACCGACTCGATATAAGGGCTCTCTTTCACGGCTTTTTTGAGGAACGCCAAGACCCCCCTGCAGCTCGACAGGAACTGTGCGACAGCGAGGAAATCGGCTATCTCCAGGGTAAATTCCGGAAGCGACAGCCCGGCCGCCTGCTTCCTTATGTCGGGAATGTCACCCAAAGGGATCGGGCCGTACCACTTGATAATCTCAAGGGCGCCATCTATCCGCTCCTGGCGCTCTTCGATCTCATGAAGTGTCGAAAGAGGTCTTAGATTACGCAGTTCTTCGCTGATAAAGCCGGTTGATGAATAACGTTGTACAACTTCGAGGAGTTTGAGGTAGTCTACATACTCTAACGTCTTATCTGCCATAAATGGCTTCACGACGGTCTTTGAGAAGACAGTCTATTTCTCACCATTTGACTCAATACCTTTCCATCCACACGGGATGCAAGTTTTTCCATCAGGACTTTCATCACTCTACCCATGTCCTTCTGGTCCCTGGCCCCAAGCGTCTCTATGACGTTGTCAACTTCTTGCGCCACCTCCTCTTCGCACATCTGGGCGGGCTCGAACTCCTTCAATATCTGAAGCTCGTTTTCTTCCTTCTCCACGAGGTCCTGCCGCTGACCTTTCTTGAAGCTCTCGATAGATTCGGCATGCTGCTTCATCATGGTCTTCACGACCCCGTAAAACTCCTCCTGCGTCAGCGGCTTCCTCTTCTCGACCTCTTTATAACCAAGGGCAGACAAAAGCATCCGCAGCACGGACACCCTGAGCGCATCCTTTTCTTTAAGCGCCCTTTTGAGACTTTCACTTATTTCGTCTTTGTAGGCCATTCCCCTAGTAAAGACCCTTCTCCGTCATTCTTCTCAACTTCTTCAAGGCCCTTTTCTTTGCGGCAAGAATTTTTTTCTTTCTTTTGACGCTCGGCTTTTCGTAGTGTTCTCTTCTTTTGATCTCGGAAAGAATCCCGGTTCTTTCACACTGCTTTTTGAACCTTCTCAAGGCGCTTTCAAAAGATTCTCCGTCTCTTATAATAACTGCCGTCATGCATTGTTCCCCTCCCTCCGTCTTGTATTTTTGTATAAAAGTGGTATAGTATGCTCCAAAAAGGCCCATAAAGTCAATATAATTGTAGAATAGGCGGGCGGGCGCCTAGCTTTGTCATCCTCGGCTCGGCCGGGCTAATTTCGCGTCTAACTTTGTCGCCGGGGCGTGTCCGGGTCCTCACTTGCCACCCAGCCAAGGCAATGTGGAGGCTGGTTCTACCCGGCCTATGTATGCTCCGGCCCGGACGCCGCCCCGGTTCACAATGCATCCTTCACCCCAGGCAGCGTGTTCCAGTAAACCTCATCCGGGGTCCTGTCGTCAAGCCCCTGGTGGCCGCAACTCAGGAATACTCATCAGCTCTGGATCCTGGCCCATGCCGCCAGCGTCTCTTCCCGCATCTCATAGAGGGTGTCCAGGAGCGCGATCTGGAAGCTGCCGGGCCCGGTCGTCCTGGCAGCGGCCTTTTCGCCGGCAAGCCCGAAATAGGCCAGACCTGCGGTAGCCGCATACAGCGGATCGGGATCAACAGTGAGGAATGCCCCAATAATGGCCGTAGCCGTACAACCCGTCCCCGTTACATGGCTCATCATCTCGTGCCCATTCATGACGCGGCAAGTCCGCTCACCGTCAGTGATCAGATCCACGGGGCCCGTGATGGCAAGGGTTGTCTTAAGTTCCCTTGCAAGGGCCACGGCCGTGTCTGTGGCCTGGTCCACCGTATGGACTGAGTCCACGCCCTTTGTGGCAGACTCCGGTTTCTCCGGGGATAGTGCCAGGATCTCCGAGGCATTCCCTCGAATCACCCGGACTGATATCTCTCCGATGAGCCTCTTGGCAGATTCGGTACGCAAGGAAGTGGCACCGGCGCCTACGGGATCGAGGATCACGGGCACCGAAAGGGCGTTGGCCCGTTTCCCGGCCTTCACCATCGCTTCAATCCAGGGGGAACTCAAGGTCCCGATGTTGAGTACCAGGGCCCCTGCGAAAGCAACCATCTCCTCCACCTCTTCGATGGCATGGGCCATTACGGGGGAAGCACCGCACGCGAGCAGCGCATTGGCTGTATAGTTCATGGCCACATAATTGGTGATGTTGTGAACGAGCGGTTTACGTTCACGTATCTGTCTCAGGTCTTCTGCGGCCCTCCGGGCCAAGGCCTCGTCGAACATGCTACACCTTCCTTATGTGCTTCCGAAATGATCCCAGCCTAAGGGCTTGACCGGACGAATTTCTCCGTCAGGGAGGACGAGGGCGATCCCATGACCGGGAGCCGTAATCCTCCCTACTTCTGTCAACAGGGCGCCACAGCACTCTGCACCTACAGAACGAAGAGAGTCTACATGCTCCGGGCGGCATGTGATTACCAGCTCGTAGTCATCGCTCTCGCCGAGAAAAAACGCATGAGGGTCCCTGCCAAGCAGGAGGGCAGCTTCTCGAACACCTTTGCTGACAGGTATCTTCTCGCTGAGAATCTCGGCCCCTACCCCACTCTCCTCGCAGATATGGCCCAGGTCCCCCAGGAATCCATCGCTCGTGTCTATCATGGCCGTGGCGTAACCGGTTTGGGCGATGGCCTCACCGAGTTGCGCCCTGTGCGAGGGCGTATTGTAGATCTTCACCAGGGCATGGCGCAGTAACGCTGCGTCATCGGGCGAGTGAAGCAAAAGTTGCAGCCCGGCTGCCGCCTGACCCGGGTACCCGGTAACCAGTATGGCATCTCCCTCTCGTGCCCCCGAACGGCGCACGCCCTTACCCTCCTGCACTTCCCCTATGAGGGTAATGTCGATGAACATACCGTTACCTGATCCGGTAAGGTTTCCGCCGATGATGGAGCCGCCGAAGGGGTTCAATTCCGCAAGAAATCCCCGGTACATCTCCTCCACCTCCCGGACAAGCATCTCAGCTTTCAGCCCGAGGGAGATGAGGGCATAGAGGGGTTTCCCTCCCATGGCGCCAATGTCGCTGATGTTCAAGGTCATGGCGCGCCGCCCCAGATCAAAAGGGGTGATATATCTCGAAAGGTAGTGACGGTCCTCAACCATGCAGTCGCAGGTGACCAGAAGTTCATATCCGGGGCGAGGGAGAAAGGAGGCTGTATCGTCACCGATCCCGAGGCTTACCCTCTCTGATTTGACGCCCTCTCTTTCGAGGAGATCCTTGATCCTCCGGATGAGCCCGAACTCTCCGACGTCACCTATCTTTTCAGGCATGGCGCTTTAGCCTCCAGCAAGCCTCGAAGACATCTGGCTGCGTCCAGAGGGTCGCTCTGACAGCAGACCGCAGAGATCACGGCAACACCGTAGGCTCCCGCCTCCATCACCAGAGGGATATTATCCGTGGTGATGCCACCGATGGCGATGATAGGAAGCGGGATCTCACTCACAATCTGCCCGAGAAGCCCAAGGCCGCTCGCAGGACCGGCGTCATTTTTGGATGCCGTAGCATAGACAGGGCCAAAACCTACATAGTCTGCCCCTTCCGCGAGGCACTTCCGGGCCTCCTCGAGGTTTCCGGCTGACCCGCCAATAACAGCCTCATCCCCCAGAAGCTTCCTGGCAAGGGGAATAGGGAAATCACTCTGCCCAAGATGAACGCCGTCCGCATGGGCTGCTATGGCCACATCCACACGATCGTTGACCAGGAAGGCGACGCCCGCTCTTCTGCACAGACCCTGCATCTCTTCGGCCACACAGATCATTTCCCTTGTGCTCCCTTCCTTCTGGCGAAACTGGATGGTATCGGCACCGCCGGCAATGGCAAGCCCGGCAAGCTCCAGGTGAGAGTACCGGGTCTGAAGGATGGTGTCAGTTAGTACGTGAAGTTTTCCAATCTTCTTCATGGTTTATTATGGGGATTTGCAGTTGATCGACTAATCATACCAAATTCATGGCCCGGCCGTGGAAAAAAAAGCGCCTAAGTGCTGACACCATATGGCCTTTGTTTATTTTCGTATATTTTGCTGTATAGCTTTGCACCGAAGCCTCCAAAAACCTTCGTTGATTCCTACATTTTATAGCATAACATCAAATCGGAAATCGCGAAAGAGTTGCAGTAACTTCGCGGTCGGAAAGTTACCTTGCGGTTGTAACTCCTTCACTCACCCTGAAAACCGTTCTCAGCAAGGTCTCTTCGTCATGGATCGGGTTCGATAGAGCTGGAGAAGGGAATATATGGCAGGTAGGCTCTTGAGACGGTCCATGCACAACACACCCCGAACCGGGCATGCGTGGCGGCACGTGTATAGCTATCGCTGAAAAGGGTTCTGCAATATAAGCGTGCTGTCTCGCCGCGGGCCTGTCGATATAATGCCCATGGGCACCCCTATCAACTCTTCAAGGCGCTTTATGTATCTTTTTGCGTTGTCGGGAAGGTCTTCAACAGAAGCCGCATGCCCTATCGGCTTCTTCCATCCGTCCATGCCCTCGTACACCGGCTCACAGACGCTTAAGTCTTTCATCCCCAGAGGTGGATCGGCATATACCTTCCTTCCGATCCTGTATTTGACGCAGACGTTGATCGTATCGAACGCGTCCAGGACATCGAGCTTCATGAGGGCGATCGCTTTGACGCCATTCATGACCACGGCCCGTCTGACGATCACGGCATCGAACCAGCCGCATCTCCTCGGTCTGCCTGTGGTCGCTCCATATTCTCCGCCCTTCTCTCTCATCAGCTCGCCTTCCGCACCCCGTAGCTCGGTGGGAAAAGGACCCTCCCCCACGCGCGTCGTATATGCCTTGCAGACGCCCTGGACATGATCGATCGCGTTTGGGGCCACCCCTGCCCCGCATGAGGCGTTGCCGGCCAGTGTGTTCGATGAGGTCACGAAGGGATAGGTCCCATGGTCGATATCAAGATGGGCACCCTGAGCGCCTTCGAAAAGCAGCGATTTGCCCTCCTCCATGCTCTTATGGAGAAACTGCACATTGTCCCCCGCATACCTTTTAAGCAGGTCCCGATACGCATCGTACTCTTTAATCACGTCCCGCAGCTTGAACGGCTCGGCCTTGTAATATCGTTGAATGAGGAAATTTTTGAGCTTGAGGTTCTCCCTCACTCGCTCCCTGAACACCCTCTTGTCAAGGAGATCGATGACGCGTATCCCCATCCTCGAAGCCCGATCCTCGTAAGCCGGTCCTATGCCCTTTCCGGTCGTGCCCAACTTCTGCTTCTTTTCACCCTCCCTCAACATGTCGAGCTTCTTATGATACGGCATGATCAGGTGGCTGCGAGCGCTGATCAGCAGCCTGCTGTCGTCCACCACGTGCCCGGCGGCCTTCAGGCCGTTGATCTCCTCCTCAAGCGTCGCCGGATCGAGCACCACGCCGTTGCCTATCACGCAGCACGTGTTCTTGCGCAGTATGCCCGAAGGCATGAGGTGAAGCACTATTCTTTCCTCGCCTACGACGATGGTGTGACCGGCGTTGGCCCCGCCCTGATACCGGACGACTACATCGGCAAATTCGCTCAGTATGTCAATGATCTTCCCTTTGCCCTCGTCGCCCCACTGGAGACCTACGGCCACTACATTCGACATAAACTGGTTCCCCCTTCCCGAACGGAAAAACGCTTAACTGCGCGGCATTATCATAATGCTTTTTCTCAGAGAGGTCAAACAAAAGCCTTCCGGCAAGAAGCACGCTGATAAGGAGTTGCTGATATTACTTGACTTTTATCCGACCGATAGCGGAGAATGGAAGTCGGTGGCGGAGGAGTGAGGGAGAAATGAGGCTTTCATCGAAAACCTGGACGACCGCATCTCGCAAAAGAGGACCGCTGAAGCTTATCGCGAGTCTCAGCCTCACGGCCCTCGGGTTGACTCTCCTTGCCGCGCCGGGATGCCAGGAAACGAGAGGCCTGGAGCGCGGAGGGGCTGCCTCTCCTCCGGCGGCGGTTCCCCACGTGAAATACCGGTATTACTATTACCCTGACTCGGCAGTCTACATGGATACCGGCCGGAAGCTCTTTTTCTATTACAACGGCGAGAGGTGGATGACGACGACCCTCCTGCCGGCCGAGATCCTGGTGGATTGGAAGGACTATGCGGTGCTTCAGATGGATACCGACAAACCATACCGGCATCACGCGGAGACAGTCAGGAAATACCCACCGGGACAACGAAAGAAGCGGGAAGGGACAAAGACGGAGAAGGACTGACTTCCCTGCTCAAGCGGCCCTTCGCTCTTGAAAACACGGAAAGTCCTGTGCTATCTTTGATCAGGCGGGGCGTGGCGCAGCATGGTTAGCGCGCTTGCCTTGGGAGCAAGAGGTCGCTGGTTCAAATCCAGTCGCCCCGACCATAACTCAACCGGGTAAGCCCTCGGCTCTGCCGGGGGATACGCAATTAAAACTCATCGGTCCCCATAGAGTGCGGAGAGATCGACCGAAACCACGATCCCACACTCACCCCTGACAACACGGAGGCTAGACCTGTTTTGCCTCCGCGTCCGACAGACGGGCCCTCGCCTCTGACAGCTTTCTGTAGTATTTTTTGATCTTGTCCGTGTTGCCCGCGGCAACGGCGGTGGTGAGGTCTCCTTCCGCCTCCGCTACATCGAGGAGCATATAGTAGTCGAAGGATTCTTTCATGTGGGCGAGCACGATCATTCCCGTGATAACAGGATGATTATTCGTCACGTTCGCATCCTTGAACCGCGTCCCGTGCTCCAGCTCCACATCGAGGCCCGCCCTGAACTGCTCGGGATCGATAGGCATCTTCCCCGTGTTCACCTCGGCCAGGATCTTCTGTGCCTCTTCAATCGTCGCGGCAGGCTCCTTCAATGTAGTCCAGTCTCTGATGCCCAGTTCCTTGCACACCCTTCGCACTTCATCAACCGTTATGTACTCGGGAAGTTTCATCCATCCTCCTTTTCAACGCTTTTCAAAAGACCGTAGGCGATTGTCACCGGCACGCAGACCGCATCTTAAAAAATGTAGACCTTATTATATATAATACTATTATAATGCAAGAACAAAGGCTTCGTAACGGAAAGTGCGCCGGCGGGCATAACTTTATTGCTGCGCTAAAGATCAACGGCCGGGAGGAGACGGATGAACATTACGTTAAAATACGGCTCCGGGGGCATCCCCTTACACGTTGAAGCGACGCCGGGGTTTGTGGGGGTACTCGCGCCGTCGGAGCCGGACCCTGTGCACGACCCCCTCATCGCCGTTGCCGGAAGCATCAGCCGGCCTGTCGATTCAAGGCCTTTGGCCGACATTGCTCAAGGAAGGAAAAACGCCGTCATCGTAATCAGTGATAGCACGCGACCTGTGCCGAACCGGCTGATACTTCCTCCGATCCTTGATGCTATTCATTCGGCCGGTATACCGCGTCAGGCGGTCTCCCTGCTTATCGCCACGGGGATCCACCGGCCCTCAACCGAGAAAGAACGTCAGGAGCTTGTGGGACCGGAGATTGCGGCGTCGTACCGCATCATCGATCACCTCTCGAAGAAAAGCGATGATATGGTGGAGGTAGGCAGAATTGCGGGGCGCGTTCCCGCCCTCGTGAACCGGCTCTACGTAGAAGCCGACCTGAAGATTCTCACGGGCTTCATCGAGCCTCACATGTGGGGAGGCTATTCCGGGGGACGGAAGTCGATCCTGCCGGGCATCTCTTCCGTCGAGACCCTCCAGTTTATGCACGGCCCTGAAATGATCGCCCACCCCATGACAGAGTACGGCCAACTGGAAGGGAACCTGTTCCACGAGGCGGGGCTTCAGATCATGGAAAAGGCGGGGTGCGATTTCGTCGTCAACGTGACGCTCAATAAGAGCTGCGAGGTTACCGGTATTTTCTCGGGCCATCCTGTCAAAGCCCATCTGCAAGGTTGCGCGTTCCTGGAGCCGCACTGCGTGCGCACCCTCGACGCCCCCCTTGACTTCGTGGTGACCACCAACGCCGGCGCACCTCTTGATTGCAACCTTTACCAAACGGTCAAGGGTATGACAGGGGCTGCCACAGCGGTGAAGCCGAAAGGTGATATCGTTATCGCCAGCCGCTGCAGCCAGGGAATAGGCAGCCCGGAATATGAACAAATCCTCGAAATGGCCGATTCGCCGGACTCATTCGTATGCCGGATTCTGCGGAAAGAGTTCTTCGTTCCGGATCAGTGGTGTGCCCAGGAAATGTACCAGATCCTTCGGGAGAAGGATATCTGGATCTATACAGAGGGAGTCTCGTCCGAGCGGATCAGGCAGTACCACCTGCGGCCCGTGACGTCCCTCCCGGAATGCATAGAGACCCTTCTCGGGAAGCACGGAAGAAACGCCCGTTGGGCCGTGGTTCCGGACGGTCCGATGGTGATCCTTAAACTTGCAAAAAAAGCGACGACAACGCGTTGATAGAACAAGGGAGAGAACAATGAAGGAGATGATAGAAGGGCTGGTTGCGCGATGCGCGGCGTTTCTCGGGAAGGATCAAATAATCACCGACAGGGAAGGCATGGCGCATTTCTGCTATGACGCGACGGAAATGCGGTTCATGCCCGACGTGGTCTTTCTGCCGGGCACAACGGAAGACGTGTCAGGGATCATGAAACTCTCCTACGAGGCCGGCGTTCCCGTCACCCCTCAGGGAGGGCGGACAGGCCTCTCAGGGGGCGCATTACCCGTGAACGGGGGCGTGCTCCTCTCGCTTCTGCGGATGAACAAGATCGTGGAGATCGACGTGAAGAACATGCAGGTCGTCGTCGAGCCGGGCGTCGTGTCGGCCGATCTGCAGAAGGAGCTGAACAGCCGCAATCTCTTTTTCCCTCCTGACCCCTCAAGCACTGTAGAGAGCACCCTGGGCGGCAATGTGGCGGAGAATGCAGGCTACACGCGGGCCGTGAAATACGGGGTGACGAGGGACTACATTTTGGGGCTGGAGGCCGTCCTGCCGGGCGGGGAAATCATCAATGTGGGCGGCCGAACGGTAAAAAACGTCACGGGGTACGATCTTGTCGCCCTTCTCACCGGTTCAGAGGGTACGTTGGCCGTAGTTACCAGGATCATAATAAAGGTGCTGCCGAAACCTGCGTTTCGCAGGACATGCATCTTCTACCTGGACGACCTGGTGGCCGCCGCAGACCTCGTGGTCTCCGTATTCGGCTCCGGTATAGTCCCTTGTGCCGTCGAATTTATGGACAACAGGAGCATCAACTGCGTCGCAGACTACCTGTCGGCATCGGCCGATTTACGGCGGGACGCCTCAGCCATGGTCCTCGTCGAGGTAGATGGAAGCTGCCGGGCCGCCGTGGATGAAGAGGTCCGGCTGGTATTCGAGGCCGCCGGGGCCGCGAACGGGGTTATCCAGTCGAAGGTGGCGCAAAGCGATGAGGAGGCGGAGCGGATCTGGAGAATACGGAGAGAGACCCTCCCCGCTCTGAAAGCACTGGGGAAGGATCATCTTGAGGCCGATGTGGTAGTCCCCCGCTACCGGCTCCCCTTTCTGGCGGGCGCCGTACAAGAGATCGGCGCGGGGAAAAAGGTGCACATCGCGACCTATGGCCATGCGGGGGACGGCAACCTCCATGTAACCATCCAGTACTTGAAGAGGAATTTTGCGGAAACTGCCGAGGCCCACGAGCTGCTGGGGGAGATATACAAGAGAGCCATCGAAATGGGCGGCAAGCTGACCGGCGAGCATGGGGTGGGGCTTACCGCAAAAGAGTATATGCCGGCCCAGATGACGCCGGGAGAGATAGCGCTCATGAAACGGGTGAAACAGGCATTTGATCCGAAGGGGCTGCTCAACCCTGGAAAGATATTCCCCGAAAGACGCGACGAAGAAACGGCATAGCCGGCTGTTTTTTTAGTTTTTCAGGCGAAGAAGGGTTTCATGTCGAGGTATTGCCCGGCGAGCCGTGCGAGAAGCTCTCTATCGGGATGCGCCCCGGCCATGCCCCCGTGATGAGGGAAAACACCCAGAAGGGGGGCGTCCAGGTATCGCGATAACATTTCGGCGTTATGCCCCTTTGCCTGGTCCGCCTTTCCGTCCGTGTCGTTCAAGACCACCCCCGCGACAGCGACGCCCTCGTGAAGAAGGTACCGGCACGTGAGAAGCGTATGATTGATCGCACCGAGCCCAAGACGGGATACGATCACTACGGGAATTTTCCAGCCCTTCACCAGGTCGATGAAGAAAAAGTCCCTCCTGATAGGGACGAGAATCCCTCCGGCCCCCTCGACGAGCAGCACGTGGTGGGACTGCGCAAGTCTCCTGTATACAGCGTCCACGACTGCGATGTCGATCTCCACATGTGCCCTTTCGGATGCCGCTTCGGGGGCGAGGGGGGCCTCGAAGGCATACGGTCTGATGACGGAAAGCGCGTCCGGGCTGCCCGACGCCTCTTTCAGCAGAAGCGCATCCCCCCGGGAGAGGTCGCCTGCCCTGACCGGCAGGCCGCTCTCAAAGGGCTTCATGACACCCACGTCCAGGTGTTTTCTCAGAGAACAGTAAGCAGCGATGGCACTCGTCACAACGGTTTTGCCCACGCCCGTGTCGGTGCCTGTGACGAAAAACGCCTTCATGGGGTCTATTCTATGATAAAACGGGCGCAAAAGCTACTGTTAACCAGTTGAGAATAGAGGTTGACAACAATATGCCCGTTATCGTATCGTTATCCGGCCGGGGGATATTTTCGCGGCCGGTGGGGGATGAGTCGTGATCAGCGAAAAAGTCGTCCGTGAAACCCGTACTCGGGAACCGAAGGCGTTCCAAGACCGCCTCGAGGCCGAGCTCAACGACATCAGACGGGCCGGCAGCTACAGGGAAATTCGCTTCGTCAAGCCCATTTCGGCTACCCGCATCCTCTATGAGGGCAAAGAGTGCATCAACCTTTGCTCCAATAGCTACCTCTCCCTCGAGGTGCATCCCGAGGTAACCGCAGCGTCCGAGTCGGCGGTCCGGGAGTACGGCTCCGGGACGTGTTCATCCAGGAGCGTGTCGGGGAGCATCGATCTGTACCGCCTCCTGGAGGAGGAGACAGCCGCCTTCAAGGGTTATCCGGGCGCCCTTTGTTTTTCGAACGGATACATGGCCAACATCGGCATCATCTCGACCCTCACCAATGAGGCGGACGTGATCTTCAGCGACGAGCTGAACCATTCGAGCATCATCCACAGCACCCGGCTGTCGCGGGCCAGGAAGGTAATCTACCGCCATCTGGACATGGAGGATCTGGAAAAGAAGATCAGGGCGGAAGAGTCCGGAGGCACGCGGTTCGTGATCACCGAGACGGTCTTCAGTATGGACGGGGACCTCGCACCCCTGGCCGACCTCGCGGCGCTGAAGGAGAAGTACGGGCTCTGCGCGATTGTGGACGATGCTCACGGAACGGGAGTTTTTGGGCAAAGAGGTCGGGGCGTGGAAGAGTCCTTCGAGGTGACCGGAAAGATGGATGTCCACATGTCCACCTTCGGCAAATCTCTCGCGTCCTTCGGCGCGGTGGTCCTCGGGTCTCCGGTTATCATCGATTACCTGGTAAACCGTGCGAGGACGTTCCTCTACACGACCGCGCTGCCGGCGAGCTGTCTGGCCGCGTCCCGGGCGGCCCTGGCGCTCCTCGCGAGAGACACGTCCTCAAAAGACCGCCTTTGGGCCAATATCGGGTACATGCGTATGAGGCTGCAGGAGATGGGCTTCGACCTGAAAGAGAGCGTCGGACCGATCGTGCCCCTGGTCGTTGGTGATGACGAAAAGGCGGTCACCATGCAGAGGATGCTCCTCGATCGGCGCATTTTTCTCCAGGCCATACGGCCGCCGACCGTGCCGCCTGGGACCTCGCGCCTGCGCTTGACCGTTGTGGCCGGTCTGTCCCGGGACGAGATGGACCAAGCCCTGGAGGCACTCGCCCACGCGGGCAAGAAAGTGGGCCTGCTCGGGTAGGGGTTTTTCGGGGAGACCCTTGGGGAGGACAAACTATGACATACGAAGGGGAGCATATGGCAGGCAAAGATCTGCTTGCCAGGCTCGATAAGGAATACGTCTGGCATCCGTTCACACAGATGCAGGACTGGATGAAGAGCGAGCCGCTTATTATCCAGGCGGGCGAGGGGCCCTATCTGATAGACGTCGAGGGGAAGCGCTATATAGACGGTGTCTCCTCCCTGTGGGTGATCGTCCACGGACATGGCAAACGGGAGATCGTCGAGGCAATCGAGAGGCAGGCAGCCACCCTCTGTCACTCGACGCTGCTCGGTCTGGCGAGCGTGCCGTCCGTGCTCCTTGCCCGGGAGCTGGTCAGGATCGCGCCGCCCGGTCTCTCCCGGGTGTTTTATTCGGACAACGGTTCCACGTCAGTCGAGATCGCCCTGAAGATGGCTTATCAGTACTGGCAGCATCGGGGAGAGAAAAGGAGAACACGTTTTCTCTCCTTCAAGAACGGCTACCACGGCGATACGCTCGGCGCGGTCAGTGTCGGCGGCATCGACCTCTTTCACAAAGTGTACCGCCCATTGTTATTCCCCTCGCCCAAGGCCCCGTCTCCCTACTGCTACCGCTGTCCCCTGCATCTTGAGCCGGAGACGTGCGGCATGGCCTGCGTGGATGTCTTCGAGCAACAGGTGAAGAAGTATAAAGACCGCCTTTGTGCCGTCATCATAGAACCGGCCGTGCAGGGCGCCGGTGGCATGCTCGTCCAGCCGGAAGGATTTCTCAGGGCCATATGGCGCATAACCAGGGAGCATGGGCTCCTGTTCATCGCGGACGAGGTAGCGACAGGTTTCGGCAGGACGGGAGACATGTTCGCCTGCCTGGGGGCCGGCATCAGCCCTGATTTTCTCTGCGTTTCCAAAGGCATTACGGGGGGCTATCTTCCCCTCGCCGCTACGCTGACGACCGCGGAGGTGTTCAAAGGCTTCCTCGGGGAATTTGCGGACTTCAAGACATTCTTTCACGGCCATACCTACACGGGCAACCCCGTTTCTTGCGCGGCTGCCATAGCCAGCCTCCGGCTCTTTGAAAAAGAAGGGCTCCTGCGGCGCGTGGCTGCCGCCTCCGGCCTGATGAAGGCCAGGCTTCAGGGGTTTTACGAGCTCTCCCACGTGGGAGACGTGCGCCGGAAAGGCTGCATGGCGGGCATCGAGCTCGTCGCCGACAGGAAGAAGAAGAGGCCTTACCCGCCCGGGGAAAAGGTGGGCCAGCGGGTAGTCCTTGAGGCGAGAAAAAGAGGAGTGATCGTAAGGCCCCTGGGAGACGTGATCGTCCTCATGCCGCCTCTGGCCATTGAAGATGAGGTGCTGGAAGAGCTTCTCTCCGTGACGTACGAAAGCATTCAGGCGGTCACGGACGATGGGTAGTCATGTGCTGGAAACCGGCTCTACAGGTTTTCGCCGCTCTTTTGTCAGCTTTCTTTTCTCTTCGTCCCTGATTTCTCTTCGGAGGAGTTTGCCGACCTTCGACTTGGGCAACATATCGCGGAATTCTATGTAGTGGGGTATCTTGTAGGCGGCGAGGCGGTCCCTGCACCACTTCGTCAGCTCGCTGCTTCCCACGCCCCTCGCGTCTTCCTTGAGCACGACGATGGCCTTGATCCGCTCCCCGACCCGCGGGTCGGGGATGCCGACGCAGCACGCTCCTATGACGGTCGGATGGTCCTGGAGGACCGCTTCGATCTCGGAGGCCGATATGCGATAAGCCTTGTACTTGATCGTATCGGCCGTCCTCTCCATGAACTCCAGGTCCCCGTCCTCATTCATCCGCATGAAGTCGCCCATCCTGTAATAGACGTCGCCGTCGATCTCGACGAACGATCGGCTCGTCTCCTCCGGTTTGTTCCAGTAGCTCTTAATTGTGTAGGGGGACGTGACCAAAAGCTCGCCCACTTCTCCCGGGGCCACGGGATCCAGGGACTCCTGTGCGGCAAGGATGCACTTTCTCGACTTGAGCGGTGTTCCCACGACAGTCGGCTTCGGCTCCTTGTCGAGAAGGCTGTAAGTGATGTGACCGACTTCGGTCGAACCGTAGACCTGGTAGATGGGGACCCCGTACTTCTCCCTCCACGTCTTGAATACCTCGGCGGGCAGCACGTCGCCGCCGCAGTAGCAGTACTTCAAGGAACTCAGGTCGTACTGGTCGAGACGGTCGTTTTCGAGGATCATCCTGTAGAGGGCGGGGACCCCGAGCATCCAGCCGACCTTGTAGCGCTCTATGGCCTTCAGCGTCGCGTCGACGTCGGGGACCGGCATGAGGACGACCGTGTTCCCGAAGTTGAAGCCGAAGCCTATGGTAAAGCCCTTTGCCATGATATGGAAGAGGGGGTTTACCATGAGCACCACCTCTTTACTCGGTCTCATGCGGCCGTCGATGACATCGGTCATGACGTCCCTTATATAGGAAACCTCGCCCATGTGGTTGCCCGGCACGCCTTTCGGGAAGCCGGTCGTACCCCCCGTGTACATGATATAGGCGAGGTCGCGGTACGCGTCGATCCCCACCTTCGGGGGTTTCGGCCAGTTCTCCTTGATGAGGCCCCAGAAGGAATAGATCTCCTTGCCCCTCTCGACCTTTCCCTTGGGTATTTTGTCGAAGAGCCGGCCGATGGCCTGCTTCCAGGCAGGGATCAATTCGACGAGGTCGGTGACGATGACGCGCTCCAGCTCCGTCTTTTTCATGACCTCGTGGACATAGACAAAGTTCGTGTCAAGGCATATGACCGTCTTTATACGCGAGTCCTCTATCATGTACGCTATCTCGTAGGCCGTATAGATGGGGGAGACGGGGACCACGACAGCCCCTATCTTGTTTATGGCGAAGTTCGCGATGATCCATTGAGGGCAGTTCGGGATATAGAGCATGACGCGGTCCCGGGGCTTTATCCCTATCTTCACGAGTCCCGCGGCGAACCTGTCGATGAGCATGGAGAGCCTGCCGTAGCTGTACCGCTCGCCGAGGTAGTAGAGGGCGGTATTGCCCGGCTCACCCTCGCACATCGCCTCGAACCCGGAGAACGTATACGCCTCTTCATAGGATTCCATGATCGCTCCTTCCATAGCCTAGACGCCGAAGTAGGCGGACCTCACGTCAGGGTTGTCGATCAGCTCCTCCTTCGTCCCGGAGAGCACGTTCGACCCGTTTTCCAGTATATAGCCGCGGTCGATGATGGGGATGACGGGCCTCGCGTATTGCTCCGTCACGATAACGGAGATGCCTTTTGTGTCCCTTATCGCCTTCGTCCCGTTGATGACGATGTCCTGATAGGCCGGACTGAGGCCCAGAAGCGGCTCATCGAGGAGCAGTATGCGCGGACCGGCCATGAGGGCCCTGCCGATGGCGAGCATCTGCTGCTCCCCGCCGCTCAGGAAACCGCCCTGGCGCTTGAGGTGCTCCTTTAGCCTCGGGAAGAGGTCGAGGACGTACTCCATGTTCTCCTTCGCCTCCTTCTTCGTGGACAGGTAGGCTCCGATCTTCAGGTTTTCGAGCACCGAGCTCTCGGGGAATATCCTCCTCCGCTCCGGACACAGGACAATGCCCATTTTTGCGCGGAGATGGGGCTTCATCCGGGTAATATCGACCCCGTTGTAGAGGATGCTGCCAAAGAGGGAGATGCGCTCGCCGCCCCGCATCTCTTCCTTCTTCATGATATCGAGCATGATGCCCGACAGGGCGTACATGAGCGTGCTCTTCCCCGCGCTGTTGGAACCGAAGATGCCGATAATCGTGCGGTCCTCGCACACGACGCTCACGTTGTTGAGGGCAAGCATGTTTTCGTAGAACACCATAAGCTCGCGGCCTTCGAGCATGTCTATACCCCTTCTTTTCCCAGATAGGCCTCTCTCACCCGCCTGTCCTCGATGACGTCGGTGTAGTCTCCCTCGGCGATCTTCTCGCCGAAATTGAGGGCCATGACCCTGTCGGCCACCCTGAAAAGCTCCCTGAGCCTGTGCTCGATCATGATCAGCGTGGCGCCGTCCATCCTGAGCTTTTCTATAAGGGGGATCATGCCCGCGATCTCGCTCATGCTCAGCCCCGAGAAGACCTCGTCGCAGAAGATCACGTCGGGCCTCAGGGCCATGCAGCGGGCGAGCTCGAGCCTCTTCTGGTAACCCGTGGGGAGGGTCGAGGCAAGTTTGTAGGGCACCTTCGAATCCCTCTCGAAGCCGATCTCCTCGAGTATGTCGACGGCCACCGTGCCCCTGTCCCCGTGCCTTCCCCCCCCGCGCCAACCCCCGTATTTTTTCGCCCTGGGCGACCAGAGGGGTATGATAAGGTTCTTGTAAGCGGGGAGCGAATAGTATGGCCTCATGATCTGGAAGGTCCGCGCGATGCCGACACGGGCGATCTTGTGGGCCGGCCACCGCGTGATCTCTTCGTCCCTGAAGAAGACGTGGCCGGCGTCAGGCCTGATGAAACCCGTGATGCAGTTGATCAGGGTCGTCTTGCCGGAGCCGTTCGGCCCGATGATGCCGTAAATCTCCCCCTGGTAGACGTCGAAACTCACGTCCATGAGGGCTTTCAAGCCACCGAAGGACTTGCTCACGTCTTTGATCGAAAGAATAACGGTTTCAGCCATGTCTCCCGTTCCTCGTCACTCATTTTTCTCACACCTTCACCCACCTCTCGAACTGGTGGTATTTCCGTTGGAGATAGACCATGATCCCCTCGCTCTTGAAGACGATGAAGGCGGTGAGGGCCGCGCAGTAGATGACGATCCTGAGGCTGCCGAAGAAGCGGAGGAATTCTGACAGAGGCACCAGGATGAAACAGCCGATCACCGCGCCTACAAGGGTGCCTCCGCCCCCGATGATCACGGCCGCGATGGGGATGATGGAAAAGTCGAGGGCGAAGAGGGAAAGACCGGCCCACATGTAGAGGTGCGCGAGGTAGGCCCCCGCGAAACAGCCCATCAGGGAGGCGATGAAGACCCCGATCGCTTTCATGTAGGTGATGTTTATCCCCGAGGCCCTCACGGACTGGTCGTTATCCTTGATGCCCCGGAAAACGAGGCCCATGTCCTGGTTGACGAAGCGCCTCATGGCGAAGAGGGCGGCGAGCATGGCGATGATGATGGCATATTCCTCCACGTATTCGTGCGGAAAGCTGTCGACCCCCGATATGCCGTTGGTGCCGCCCAGTATGTTGAAGGCCTCTATGATCCTCGAAAAGAGGATGGGATACATGAGCGTCACGATGGCGAAATAGACCCCCCGGAGGGGGAGACAGGGAAGAATGATAATGGTGCAGATGCATGCGCCGCACACGGTTGCAAGGGGGATGGAGAGGTAGACGGGGATCGATAGGTGGACGTTGAAAATGGCGGTGAGATAACCTCCTACCCCGATAAAGAGCGCCCCTCCCAGGCAGACGAGGCCCACGTAATTGGCGAGAAAATCGAAGGCCAGGGCGAGGATGGCGTAGACGCACATGATGTTGACGACCCTCTTCCAGTAGGGGGCGAGTTCCAGGATAAAGGGGAGGAGGAGCACCCCGACGATCAGAAGCAGGCGCGGTCCCACCAGATAGGCGATCTCCTGAAAGGAAGAGACGGCGTAGATGCCCTCGGTCCTTACCTTGAGCCCCCGGTCGATCCTTTCTTTCCTCGTCATCTCCATGGTTACACCCTCTCTTCCAGTTGCTTCTGCTTTCCGAAGATACCGGAAGGCCTGATGAGGAGGGTGACTATGATGGCGAGGAGGGCCACTACCATCAGGAAATGGGAGGAGACAAAGATCTCCGTCAGGATCTGGGCGAATCCGATGATGAATGAGGCGATTATGGTACCGCCCCAGCTTCCGAGGCCGCCTATGACACAGACGGCCACGGCAAAGATAAGCACGTTGTATCCTTGCTCGACCACGATATTGCCGAGGGGTAACACGAGAACGGCGGCAAAACCGGCGAGGCCGGAGCCGAGGGCGAGAGAGATGATGGCGGTCGTGTCCGAGTCGATGCCCAGCATCATGGCGGCCCTTTCATCCTGCGCGATACCCCGGAGGGCGAGGCCTATCCTGTTGAACCTGGTGAAGAGGAAGAGGAGAACGAAGATGAGGACCCCCGACCCGACGATGATCAGCCTCTGGTAATCCACGCTCACACCCGCGATCCGGGTCGAACCGGCGACGAAAACGGGGAGGACGTAGGTCATCCCCCTGAGTCCCCCCCACCTGAGGCCTTCCATGATGGCGAGGCCGATGGCGTAGGTGCCGATGATCTCGGAGATCTCCATCCCCCTTATTCTTATGATGATGAACCGGTACATGATCGCGCCGATGGCGGCAGTCGCGAGTATGCCGAGCGCTATCGAGGGGAGGTAGGGCAGCCCTGCCTGGTTGACGAGGAGCCACACGATGTATCCGGCCGTCAGGTAGAGGGCGCCGTGAGCGAAGTTGGGCAGCCTGCTGATGCTATACACGAGGGCGAACCCCAGGGAGAGCAGGGAGAGCACGATGCTGTTGATAGTGCCGTAGATCAGGATTTCCAAGAACGCCTCGTCGCTTTAGTCTAGTTCATCCAGGGCGGCCGCATGATTTTCCCTTCCGCAACCTTGGGAGGGAAGATCTGTATCCTTTTCCCTGCCTGCCACTGGATGATGCCGGTGACAGCCCCTTCCTTCGGGTCCATGGACGGGATGATCTGGTGTGACTTCTTATCGAAACGCATTCTGCCGTAGACGCCCATTATGTCGCTGTTCTCGAGACCGGTGATGACCTTGTCCGTGTCGGTGCTGCCCGCTTTTTCGATGGCATCCTTCAGTTGGTAGACGGCCATGTAGCTCGACGAGGTCCCGTAGCCTTCCGGCTCAAGACCCCACTTCTTCTTGTAGGCGTCGACGAATTTCATGGTCCACGGTGTGATCTTTGCCGGGGCATTGCCCCCGTTGACAAGGTCAACGATCAAGTACTCTCCCCTGCCTGCTGTCGCCTTCCAGAAGCCGGGCTGCTCGGCCGCATTGACGAACCCGATCGGGATCGATTTGAGTTGCAGGTCGCTCCACTGCTTCAGGAGGATGGCGCTCTCCGGCATGTCCATCCAGAGAAAGAGGATCTGAGCGCCCTTCTTGCCCGCGTCCATCAGTCCCACGGAGTAGTCGGTCGTGCCTGTGGGATACACCTTCATGTCGACGACGGTCCATCCCTTCTCGGTGAGGGCCTTCTGCATGGCTTGCCCGCCGGCGCGCGCGTGAGCCACGTCCTGAACCATGATGCAAGCCTTGTCGAATTTGAAGGACTTTCTCATGTCTTCAAGGAGCGTGACGAGTTCACCCATCATCACTCCCACGTGACTCGTGTTCCTGAAGCAGTACTTGTACTTGTTGTAGTCCTCTGCCACTTTTTTCGTGTAGGCGGGGGTGAGGACCCCGCTGGTGAGGATGCTCACCTTCTTATATTTGCTGAGAAGGTCCATGGCGGCGAGAGCGGCCTCCGAACGGACGGGTCCGCCGATGATGCAATCGGCTTTTTTCTCGAGGATGAGCTTTTCCAGGGCGAGGAGGGCATCGCTCACGGGTACGCCCGGCTCCAGGTCACGGGTATCGATCACCTCGACCTTGAAGGGACGCCTCGCACCCGCTACGTTTACCCCACCCGCAGCGTTGATCTCGTCGACGGCAAGCTTTATACCTCTCTCCGCATCCCACCCGTAGAGAAAGGCCGTCGCGAGGGGAGCACCGATGACGATCGGTTTCTCGGCAGCCCCAGCCGAAAAAGCCACGCCGAGAGTCAGGCATAAGGCTACAGCAACAGCGCACACACTCCTTCCCATATTGCACCTCCCTTTGGTATGAGCTGATTTCTGTTTTTAGAAAGCAACATGTATGCCAGGACGCGCACGCCGGCCGAATGGCCGCAAAATAGGGGACGGGAGCCGTCTCCGACTCACTTCGAGGTACCGGCTCGCGAACGAGTGAGTTGAAGGTTTTCTTCCGTGGTGAAAGTTCTTTTCACTTCTTTTCCCCTTTCTGCCCGCGTGAGCCTCCTCCCTTCGCATTCAATGTGCCGGGAGCTTTTGTGAGCCTTCTCGCCTCCGTCCTGAGCCGTCTTTCCGGTATCTGAAGGACGCGGCTCGCCTTCCCGATGTCCCATCCGTTCTCTTCAAGGACCGTTCGAATGTGTTCCTGTCTTACCTCTTTGAGCGTTTTCACGGGTAACCTCGAAGGCTCCGGCTTATGTGAAATGCAAGGAGAGTGCCGCCGGTTTCCGAGCCGCTTTTTGGAGCAGAGAGGAGAAGGCCGGGTTATTCAGTCTACGGAGTTGCGGTCGAGGACATACTGCCTGACCTTCTGGCGAAGCGTGGGCCGGGATATGCCCAGGATTTGACACGCCTTCCCGAAGCGGCCTCCCGTTTCGTTGAGGATGGCCACGATGTAATCCCTCTCGACCTCGGCCAGGCTGCGGAAAGTCGCCGTAGTCGGTTGGTTCTCCGCCGGGATCGAAGGTCCCGCAAGCAGGGGACTCACAGACTCCTCAAATACGATATCCCCCATGGTGTTGATGGCAGCCCTGGTAAGGATGTTCTCCATCTCCCTGACATTGCCGGGCCAGTCGTACTCGATCAGCGCCTTGAGTACTTTTTCCTCCACCGACCTGATATTCTTGTGCAGCTCGGAGCTGATTTTCTTCAGGAGATGTGCCACGAGCGGCTCGATGTCCTCCCTTCGCGCCCTCAAGGGAGGGACCCTTATGGTGGCCACACTGAGCCGGTAATAGAGGTCTTCCCGGAACGCACCCTGCCGTGTCATCTGCTGCAATTCTTTGTTGGTGGCGGCGATAACCCGTGCGTTGGAGTGCAGGGTTTTTCCGCCTCCGACGCGCTCGAACTCCTTCTCCTGGAGAAACCGGAGCAGTTTTGCCTGAAGCTCCATGGGCGTGTCGCCCACCTCGTCGAGAAAGATCGTCCCCTCGCCCGCGAGTTCGAACCTCCCCTTCTTCTGAGCGGTGGCGCCGGTGAAGGCGCCTTTTTCGTGGCCGAAGAGATCGCTTTCGAGCAGGGTTGGGACTATGGCTGAGCAGTTGATGGCCAGAAAGGGGTGATCCTTATAAGGGCTGTTGCAGTGGATAGCCCTCGCGATCAACTCCTTGCCGGTCCCCGTCTCGCCTTCTATGAGGACGGTGACGCGGTTTTCTGAAAGGGCGCCGATGGTCTTGAAGATCTCCTTTATCTCCTTGCTGGTGCCGACGATCGTGCCTTTCCTGTAGCTGACGGCAGGGCCGGGCGAGCGCCGGCTCTCCGGCAGGGCGCCGGTCAGCCGCATGGCCCGGAGGACGGCCTTTTCCAGCTCATCCACATCGATAGGTTTGGTGATGTACTCCGTGGCGCCGAGCTTGATGGCCCTGATGGTGGTGTCCATATCGTGAAAGGCGGTAATCATGATCACCGCCGCTTCGTCGTTTCTGCTCTTCAGCTTCCTCAGCAGGTCGAGGCCGTCTCCATCAGGAAGGCGTATGTCGAGAATGACGGCGTCCGGCTTGAAGCCGTCGACCTTTTCCAGACCCTCGGCCATGCTGATGCCGCATCTCACCTCATAGCCTTTCTCCGTGAGGAACATGCCGAGGGACTCAAGGATCACCTGCTCATCGTCTATGATGAGAATACGCCCCTTCTTCACGAAGTCTCCTCCTTTGCCACCGGCAGGGTGAGGCGGAGGATCGTCCCCGCCGGCTCTTTGGGGAACACGTCGACTCGACCGCCGTGGGCCTCCATGATCTTCTTTACATTGGTGAGGCCGAGGCCCGTCCCCTTTTTCTTGCCGCTGAAGAAGGGGTCGAAGACATAGGGCAGGTCTTCAGCCGGGATGCCGGGACCGTCATCGGCGATCTCCAACCTCAGGCTCCTCTCTTTTTCGCCGAGGACCCTCGCGGCGATCTCTATCGTGCCGCCGGGGCCGAGGGCGTCGATGGAATTGATGAGGACGTTGATGATGGCCTGCTCCATTTTCTCCTCATCGAAGACGAAAGAACGGAGACGGTGGTTGGAGTATGACCGTTTGACCCCGATTCCCATTTCCCTGATGCGCACGTCCATCGTGTCCAGGCAGGAATCGATCACCTTCACGATGGAGCCCCTCTGCATCCTGAGGTTCAGTGGTTTGGCGAAGTCGAGCATTTCGTCGAGGATCCTTTCGAGCCTCGATATCTCATTCACCACAATCTCCATACGCCTCTTGTCGTTGCCCCTGAACTCCGTATTCTTGAGGAGTATTTGGCTGTTCATCTTCACCGAGCAGAGCGGGTTTCTGATCTCGTGGGCCAGAGACGCGGTCAACTTGCCGATGTAGGCGAAGCGCTCGGCCTCCCGAATACGTTTCTCTATCCGCATCCTTTCCGTGATGTCCCTGCAAATGCCCGCCACCGCGTATTCGCCCCCATAGAGTATGCGTTTCACCTTGTTCTCCGTCGGGATGGCTTTGCCGTTTTTGTGGCGGCGCAGGTAGACGTACAGGTCTTTTGAGTTTTCGCCCGCCATGCGCTTTTCATAAAGCCTTCGCACTGCGGCGAGCGATCTGGGGGCAATCGTTTCGGTGTAAGGCATCCCGGCCATCTCCTGGGGCGTATAACCATGGAGGTCGCAAAACGCCTGATTTGCAAAGACGATCCTCCCCTTCTGATTGACGAAGTAACCGTCGTTGATCCCTTCCACGAGGACGCGGTATTTCGACTCCGATTCGGCAAGCTCCCCGGTCCTTTCCTCCACCTCCCGTTCCAGGTTTTCGGCGTGAGCCCGTATCTGCTCCTCGTGGAGGGACTGGAAGTAGTTGCTGAACCTCGTGATCGTATAGAAGAGACACTCGTTCAGCCTTTCCATGGTGTTCGCGAGTTCTTCCCCACGAAGCTCCTTGAGAACGATGGGGCTGAGGATCGTCCGGCAGAGCTCGTAAGCGTTCTGGACCTCGGAGAGGGAGAAGCCGCCTTCCAGGCGGAGCCTGGTGATCCATTCAATGTGGGCGTTTATCAGGGAATAGTCGTCGTCGACAAGGACCGCGCAGCTCGCCTCGTTCGCCCTTGACACCGTGACGAAGAGCTCGTCGAGGGGCCGTTGACCGTACCGTTCACTCACCGATGTATGAAGACGGCGAACCCATTCGTCGATGATGTACGGCTGATGTTTCCTCAGAATCGAGGCGAGGGACATGGGCTTATTGTAGCAAGCTGCAAGCCTTTCTTCAATAGCCTTCAGAACAACGATCCGGAAGGAGCGAAAAAATCCTGACCTAGCACCAGTTGTCAGTCTGCGGTTGGGGCAGTTGGTGCGACTTGAGTGTATCTATGTACCGGTTGAACCCGGCTTCCCCATCCTTTTCCAGCTTCTCTATCTCCGGCAGCACCTTCCGCAGGACGTCCGGGTCATTGACCACGTCCAGGGGATAGCGGAAATACCCGGAACGCTGCAGCAGGATATAGACCTGCTTCTCTCTTTTCGAAAACGCGAGAAAGGTGTCGAGCTCACGCAACATGAACGCCTTTTTCTCGTCGAGAAAGCCGTCAATCTGCATAAGGAGGTTCAGACTGAAGTCATTGGAGGAGAAGTAGCTGTGCATCTCGTCGAGGTGCTCCACGAGCAGCCTGATTTCACCTATCATCTCATCGTCCGCCATAGGCACGAAGGTTCCCTCGCGGACCATCTTCTGCATCGGGGAGAGGGGGTGCATGGCGAAAGTCCTCACCCTTATGAAATGTGGACGGATCTGATTCACTACATGAGCCGTCTCCCGCGCGTGTTCCTCACTCAAGGAACGGCCGCCAATACCCGGCATAATATATTCCGACAATTCGAGACCCGCTTCCATCACGTGTCTGCCCCCCGTCACGATCTCTTCGGGCGTCAATCCCTTCCTGATCAACTCCAGCACGGTCGCTGAGCCGCTCTCCATGCCGGCGTGAACCCTGGTCAACCCGGCATCTTTCAGGCGCCGCAGCTCATCAACGGTCCGCCGTTTGAGGGTCCTTGCCCGGGCATACGTCGTAATCCTGTCGATCTTCGGAAACTTTTCTCTCAGATATTCAAGAATGGCGACGAGATCGTCAACAGGCAAAATCAGGCTGTCCGCATCCTGCAGGAAGACTGAGTCGATGCGGCCAAACGCGCCATACTCAACCGCCATGGCATCGATGTCCCTTTTTACTTCCTCGACCGTCCGTTTCGAGAACTTTGCCCCCTTATAGGCAGGGCAGAAAACGCACTGATTCCATGGACAGTTGCGCGTCACCCTCACCAGGAGGCTCGATGCTTCACTGGGCGGTCTTATTACTCCCTGTTCATACATGCTCTTTCTCCTTGCTTCTCCGTTTGCCTATAGCATAACCCGAAGCCGGCCATACGGCAACTTCGCCTGGGGCGCTCGCCAGGGCCAGCCACATTTGGAAACTGTCTACCCGCCGGACCGTATGGCACCCGTTCCCTCGCGCGCAAAGCGCTCCGCTCCCGACCATAGGGGGGTACGCAGCTCCATAGGCGGGGCGCCCAGCTCCATATTGCTTTGCCGGGCCGCCACTTGCCGGGTCGCACGGGCTCCCCATCGCTTGATGGCCGCGGTGTAGTGCGAGCGGAAGAAGAGTCGAGCACGCACATTATCTGCGCGGAACGCTCTGCTCCGCCTACGCTGGTGAGCGGTCGTTCCGTATACATAGCATCTCAGGAAGGGTGTCGTACGGCCTCACCCAAATTGGGATTCCCAAATGCGTTTGCCCTGGGGACTGAGCCGGCCGTGAATATGGTCAGGGAGGTGATTCCTCTGGCGACTAATGCGTTTTGCCGGATCTCCCATCCCCAAAAGCCTATCTATACACGCCATATTCTTTGGTGGCATCGATCATTGCGTGGATGGTCTCTGCCTTACCCTCATCCATGGCGGTCCCCGTGCACATGAAATACCCGCCGCCCTTTCCTGCTATGTCGATGACTTCCTTGCAATATGCCTTGACCTGCTCAGGTGTGCCTGCGAGTAGCAGTCCCGACGGAACATTTCCGCCGATGCAGATCTTGTCCCCGATTGCCTCCTTCGCCCTGGCCATGTCCGTCCGGTCGAATATCCACATGCAGGAGGCTTTGGGGAGCTCTTTCAGGTACTCAAGGCGCGTATTGTAGGATCCCTCGCAGAAACAGAAGGGCACGCACCCCTCGGCTGCCAGTCCGAGAATGAGTCCCTTAAGGGAGGGCCAGTAGAACTTCTTGAACTGCGCGTCGGACATGAACCCGTCCGCACCCTTGTGGAGGGGGATAAACACGACCGGACAACCGGCCATGGTTGCGCCTCTCACACCCTGGCTGATGGCAAGGGGCGTGATCCTTTCCACGGCTTTCAACACCATGTCCGGCTGGCGGTACATATCCAGCATCGCGGCCCGCGTGCCTCTCAGCGTATCCGAGAGAATATCAAAGGGGGCTTTTGTGGCGCCTCCGAAAGCACCGGGAAAACCCATACCCCTGGCTTGCATCTCATAGCCCATTACTTTCTGTATCCATGTCATTGCTTCGGTTCCCGCGTCCAATAGCGCTTTTAAGGCGCCCTGAACGGGAGGAATGCCGAAGGGGATCATCTGGGCGGAGACGAGAACTACTTCCCACATGTCGGTAAAAGGGGCAATCATCTTCAAGGGATCGAGCGCTCCATACCCGCGGGGCATGAGAGTTCTGATCCAGAAATCCGACGGGTCCTGGATAAGGGCGGGGTACTCATCCGCCAGCATATATTCACCTTCCACGTATTGGTAGACGGATGTCTTCGCGATGCCATGGCCGGGCAGCCTGTACTGCTTATAGTCGAGAATGTCGAAAACTTTGCCGCAGCCGATGAGCGCGGGTGTGGTGTAATAGTCAGGCTTGTAATCCCTGAGAAAGCTCAGTTGAGCACCGAGCATTTTTTCGGTGTCGTACATCGCCTCAAAGGGCGTGACGCCGTACAACTGCGGAACCATGAACGTTCCTAAAGGAAATACGGGTACCCTGTCGGGTGTCTTCTCCACGAGAACGACGTCCCTGAATCGCGCGACTGCTGCATTGTAGGAGGCTTTTGCTTCAGGGCTCTCGAACTGAACACCCTCGGCAGCGCTCCACGTCTGGAATCTCGCTTCTCTCTTTTCCGCCGGCGTCATCGTCTTCTTCTCCATGGCATTACCCTCCTATCCAGCCTTTGGCTAACTGAACCGCCTCCATAGCATCCTTCCCGTAGGCGTCCGCTCCGGTAAATGTCTTCACCTGATCATCGATCTGGCCGCCTCCG
>Ga0187856_1000791_pt1 | contig 27185 bp, 23 predicted proteins | sample June2016WEW_8_40_FD_132443 | JGI IMG/M metagenome (GOLD analysis project Ga0187856, IMG submission 132443) | Peatland microbial communities from SPRUCE experiment site at the Marcell Experimental Forest, Minnesota, USA - June2016WEW_8_40 | ecosystem: Environmental > Terrestrial > Soil > Wetlands... | reverse complement strand
TGCTGAGCGTGGTAACGGATCGCTCGGCGTTCGAGGAGGATTGCGCGCGCGCGGCCGTTCTGGTGAGCGCGCTGACCGCGCCGGCCGACTGCAAGGCGCAAGTCTTCGACAGACGCCGCCTCGCGCTCACCGGCGCCGCCGGCCTCGTCTGGGACGGCTCGCGCTTCCTCGTCGCCACGGACCGCTCGGCCGTCGAAGACCGCCCGTGGTCTGCCGCGCCCAAGCGTGCGCCGAACGATCGCATCGTAGGGCCCCGATCAGGCGGAAGGCCGGACGCCGATCCTGCGGATCCATCGACTTCGTCGGAGGAGGCGCCTTAGAAACTCAATCTCTGGCGATGATCTCGCGCTCGCCGCGATGCATGGCCGGGATGTTTGGCAGCGCCCCCGCTCGGCGCCGCAGCAGGATCGAGGGGCGGCGGCGCGCGATGGCGGTGCGGCGGCGGCGGCGCCAGGTCGGGGCTTCGATGCGCAAGAGGCCGAGGCGCGTAAACGGCTCGCGCAAGCTGCCGTCGCGCTCGGCGACCAGCAGCGGCAGCCCGAGGACACGGCCCCAAGACTGCCATTCGGCCACGATGTCGTCGCTCGTGATCGAGGAGAACAGCGGCAGCGACAGAGCGGGGTCGCCGTGCTCGAGCACGACGGCAATCGCGGTCGGCGGCTCGTCCGCTTTGCCGGTGAGGCGGATGGCGACGCCGCGGAAGGCGGCGACAGGCAAATTCAGCGCCATGCGCATGCCGCGGACAGAGCGGCGCACCACGACGCGCTCGCGATGCAGATCGACGACGCGCAGGCGCTCGTCGGCGGCTTCGTCCGCGGCTTCGAAACGCACGGGCAAGGAGAAAGGGTCGAGCCGCAGTGGGGTCCCCATCGCGCTTGCGCGATGGGTTGCCCCGGCGCGGCTCGACCCGGCAGCGATCCTGCCGGCTTCCATTTGACGCCCCGAAACTCGACTCCCGCCGGGCTGTTGCCGCCCGGTTGCCGCGACAATGCCAGACCACGGTCGTAATCAGCTTAAGAACCCTGGTTAAAAGCTGGTATTGCGCCGGCCAATGGACTGCATGATTGACGAGCGGTTGCCGCCGCCGCTGCAATTTGCCTTTGCGCGCTGCCTTTGCGCGCTGACGCGCGCCGATAACTGGGTTGAATCGCGCCGCACACGGCCACATCTTCTTCTTGTCTTCGCTTGTGCCCCCGCATAAACCGGCCGCTGCATGCCCTCGCTTCTCGACCAATCCGCCCTCGCCGATCTCGCCGAGCGTCTGGTCACTGCCGCGCGCCGCGCCGGCGCCGATCAGGCCGACGCCCTCGTCGTTCGCTCGGTATCGCTTTCGGTCGACGTGCGCGACGGCGCCGTCGAGGAATCGCAGCGCTCCGAGGGGGACGATCTCGGCCTGCGCGTGCTCGTCGGCCACAAGCAGGCGGTCGCTTCGACCAATGATCTCAAGGGCACCGGGTTCGACGCGCTGGCAGAGCGCGCGGTCGCCATGGCGCGCGCGGCGCCCGAAGACCGCTTCGCCGGACTTGCCGATCCGGCGTTGCTCGCGCGCGAATTGCCCGCACTCGATCTCATCGATCCCGACATGCCGGAGGTCGACGTGCTCGAAGCCCGCGCGCGCGAAGCCGAAGCTGCCGCGCTCGCCGTTGCCGGCGTCACCAAGTCGGGCGGAGCCTCGGCCTCGGCCGGCATCGGCGGCCTGGTGCTGGTGACGAGCGATGGCTTCCACGGCGCGACGATCGCGTCGCGCCACGGCATCGCGATGACGGCGATCGCCGGCGACGGCACCGGCATGGAGCGCGACTACGATTTCTCCTCGACGCTGCACGCCGCCGACCTCGACAGCGCGGAAGCGATCGGACGCCGGGCCGGCGAACGCGCCGTCAAGCGCCTCAACCCACGCAAGGTCGCAACCCGCCGCGTGCCGGTCGTGTTCGATTGCAGAATCTCGGGTTCGTTGGTCAGCCACCTCGCGAGCGCCGCCAACGGCAGCGCCATCGCACGCAAGACGAGTTTTTTGCGGGAAAAACTCGGCGAGAAGATTTTTGCGTCCGGCATCGACATCGTCGACGATCCGCTGCGGCCGCGGGGCTTGCGTTCACGGCCGTTCGACGCCGAAGGCGTCGCCGGCCGCCGACGCAAGCTGGTCGAGGACGGCGTGCTCATGACCTGGCTCCTCGACTGCGCGACCGCGCGCGAGCTCGATCTGGAAACGACCGGTCATGCGCAGCGCGGCGTTTCCTCGACCCCCTCGCCCAGCCCGAGCAATCTTCATCTCGCCCCCGGCGGCAAAAGCCCGGATCAACTCATCGCCGACATCGCGGACGGTTTCTACGTCACCGACATGATCGGGATGGGCGTCAATCTGGTGACGGGGGATTATAGCCGCGGCGCCTCCGGGTTCTGGATCGAGAACGGCGAGCGCACCTATCCGGTCAGCGAGGTCACGATTGCCGGACACCTTCTGGAGATGTTCGCGACCGTCACGCCGGCGAACGACCTCGCCTTCCGCTACGGCACCAATGCACCGACGTTGCGCGTCGAGGGTATGACCGTTGCCGGCCACTGAGGTCGTCGACCCCGCGCAAGCGGCCGCATGGCTTGCTACCTGCGTGCGTGAAGCCGGCGCGCTTGCGCTCTCGATGTTTCGGACCCCGATCAACAATTGGACCAAGGCAGGCTCTTCGCCGGTCTGCGAGGCCGATATCGCCGTCGATCGATTGCTGCACGAACGGCTGACCGGCGAGGGCCACGGCTTCGGTTGGCTGTCGGAGGAAAGCATCGACGATCCGGCGCGGCTCGCCGCGCGGTATGTCTGGATCGTCGATCCGATCGATGGCACCCGCGCCTATCTTGCCGGGCTGCCGGATTGGACCGTTTCCGCCGCTCTGGTCGAGAATGGGCGGCCGATCGCGGCTTGCCTCTACGCTCCGGTCACCGAGGAGTTCTTCATGGCGGTCGCCGATAAAGGCGCCACCTGCAACGGCGCATCGATCGCGACCACGACCGGAGCTTCGCTCGCGCACGCGCGCATCGCCGGTCCGAAGAGCTTTCTTGATCGATTTGCTGCGGTGGCGCCGCCCTTCACCGTCATGCCGCGGGTGCGCTCGCTCGCGCTGCGCCTGGCCCGCGTCGCGCAGGGCGCCTACGACGTCGCCATTGCCGGCGTCAACAGCCACGACTGGGACCTTGCGGCGGCTGATCTTTTGGTGCACGAAGCTGGCGGCGCGCTAACGTCCGTCGAGGGTAGGCCTGTCACCTATAATCTTCCCGTGCCGCGGCACGGGATGCTCGTTGCGGCCGGCCGGGACAGGCATGCGGCGCTCATCGATCTCCTGAGAGATTGGCGGATCGCGTCTTCATAAATCGCGGATGAGCGGGTGGATCGAGTAGCATGTCGGACACCGTTTCCAAACAAACATCCAAGCAATTGCTCCACCTCGTCTGCGGCGGCGAGGGAGACTGAGCGTGCGCGATCATCTGCCGCTCGCGCTGCGATTGTATCGACTCGCGTCCATTGCGGCAGCGCCGCCCTTGGCATCGCGGCTCTTGGCGTGGCGCCTCAAGCGCGGCAAGGAACACCCTGCGCGCCTCGCTGAGCGTTACGGTGAAGCAAGCCTGCCGCGGCCGACCGGCCCGCTGATCTGGCTGCACGGCGCCAGCGTCGGCGAAATGCTCGCCGTCATCCCTCTCATCGAGCGCATCCGCGCGCAGAATTTCGCCGTGCTCGTCACCTCCGGCACCGTCACCTCCGCTGCGCTCGCCGAGCAGCGTCTGCCGGCCGGCGCCTTCCACCAGTTTATTCCGCTCGATGCGCCGCGATTTGTCGGCCGGTTCCTCGATCATTGGCGGCCCGATCTCGCGCTGTTCGTCGAATCCGACTTGTGGCCCAACCTCATCTTGGCGTGCGCGGACCGAGCCGTCCCGATGATCCTGGTCAACGGCCGCGTATCGGAACGCTCGTTCAGCCGCTGGCGGCTCCTACCGGGCGCGATCGCGGCCCTGCTCGAGCGCTTCGATCTTTGCTTGGCGCAGTCGAGCGCCGACGCCGAACGCTATGCCCAACTCGGCGCGCCGCGCATCAGCAGCATCGGCAATCTCAAGCTCGACGTACCCGCCCCGCCGGTCGACCAGTCGACCTTGCGCGAACTGAAGTCGATCATCGGCGCGCGTGTTGTCATCGCGGCGGCCTCCACCCATGCGGGCGAAGAGACCGCCATCATCGCCGCCCATCGGCGACTGCGCGCCAAGTGTCCCTCCCTGCTGACGGTCATCGCGCCGCGCCATCCGGAACGCGGCCCCGGCATCGCGGAGCTGGCAAAAGTCGCCGGCCTTGCCGTCGCGCTGCGCTCGCGCGGCGATCTGCCGAAGCCGGATGTCGATGTCTTCATCGCCGACACGCTCGGCGAGCTCGGCCTGATCTACCGGCTCGCGCCCATCGTCTTTATGGGCGGCTCGCTGGCGAGCCATGGCGGCCAGAATCCGATCGAGGCCATCAGGCTCGGCGCGGCGGTCGTCCATGGCCCGCATGTGTGGAATTTCGCTGAGATCTACGCCACGCTCGATGAGGCGCACGGCGCCGAACTCATCCCCGACGCCGAGGCATTGACGGCCCGCCTCACCGGCTGGCTCGCCAAGCCGGCAGCACGCACAGCCGTGGCCGATGCAGCCATTTTGACGGTGGGCAAGCTCGGCGGCGCGCTCGAGCGGACACTCGCCGCTGTCGAGCCTTACCTGATGCAGCTTCGGCTCGAACAGCGGGTGTCCTAGAGTTGAGCATAATCTTTTCCGAAAACCGGTTTCCACCCCGGATCGCGTCCGGGGCAGGCTTTTTCGGGATCATGCTCTGATGCGTGAGCCCGACTTCTGGTGGCGGCCCGGCAGCGGAAGCCTGCTCAGCCCGCTCGCCGGCATCTATGGCGCCGTGGCCGCGCTGCGCATGCGGTCACCGGGGCGCCGCGTCGGCGTTCCCGTCATTTGCCTCGGCAATCTCACCGTCGGCGGCGCCGGCAAGACGCCGGCTGCGCTCGCGGTGGGGCACCTTCTCCTCGGCGCGCACCAGCGCCCGTTCTTTCTGAGCCGCGGCTACGGCGGGCGACTGGCTGGTCCGGTACGCATTGATCCCGCGGCCCATTCCGCCGCCGCCGTCGGTGACGAGCCGCTTCTCCTGGCGCGCCTTGCGCCGACCATCGTCGCGCGCGACCGCCTGGCGGGGGCAAAAACCGCACGGTTCGGCGGCGCGAACGTGATCGTGATGGACGACGGGTTCCAAAACCCCGCGCTCGCCAAGGATCTCGCGATCCTCCTCGTCGATGGCCGCCGCGGCATCGGTAACGGCCGCACCATTCCTGCGGGTCCGTTGCGGGCGCCGCTGGAAATGCAGATCGCGCATGCGCAGGCGCTCGTCGTCGTCGGCCCGCCCGCCGGCGCCGCCGGCGCCGCCGGCGCCGCCGGCACCGCCGCGGTCGCGCAGCTCGCGCGCCGGCACGATGTTGCGATCTTCCATGGCCGCCTCGAACCCGACCGCCACACCCTCGCCGCGCTCGGCGGGCGCAAAGTTCTGGCCTTCGCCGGCATCGGCGATCCGGAGAAATTCTTCGCGACTCTCGGCGACGCCGGCGTCGCGGTCGCCGAGCGTGCAAGCTTTCCCGACCATCATCGCTACACGGCGGCAGAGGCGCAGGCGCTGATCGCGCGCGCCGATGTCGCGAACCTCATGCTGCTCACCACCGAGAAAGATCTCGTCCGGCTTGCCGGCGATCCGCATCTTGCCGCACTCGCCGCTCGCGCGAGCGCCTTGCCGGTGCGCCTCGTGATCGAGGAAGTGGATGCGTTTCGCGACCTGATCCTCAAAGCGGTGAAGCGGCGGTAGCGCCGATGTCAATTTGCCTGATGGCAGTTCGGTGTTCTTTTAAGATGTCCGCGCATAGGCGGCACCGTGCCGCTGCAGCACCGCCTCCGGCGAGGCATAGGCTTCCTGCAGGTCGACGCTCCAATATCTGAGCTCCTCGAGCGGAATTGGCACGCCGGTCACGGCGCAGCGCACGAAGGCCCCCGGCCGCACGACGCGGAAATCGCCGTCAAGATATTTAACTTCGGCTTCGCCAGGCATTGGCGATGGGCGATCGGTACGATTGAGCAAATGGACCTCCGTCGCGGACCGGCCTTAGATCCGAACGGCCCGCACGTCTAGAAACATAATCACTCCGCCGTCAGGACGAAACCCACCTGGGGTGCTCCGGCTCGCGCCCGGCCATGAGAAAAAAAGCGCCGCGCCGATTGCCGTCGGCGCGGCGCCGGATTGCCGCGTTGTCATCGCAAAGTCCACCGCGAGCGGCGGCTTTGCCGTATTGAGTTCCGCGTCAGAACGCCGTTATCACTACCAGCAGTGCCGGTGGTGCCACCCGCAGTGGTGATGGTGATGCCACCGGACCTGCGTCACCGTGCCATGGTCGGCCGCGATCCCCGCCGCAAGCGGCGCGATGGGGGTTGCTTGCGAAACTCCGGACACGGCCGCAAAAACCAAAGCTGCGACCGCAACCGCAAATGCCGTTCGAATCATGCTGTCCTCCTTCACGCGGACTAATCTCCGCCAAGTACATAATACGCAAACATGATGGCAGTTCCACGGCATCGGAACTGTTCACGTGATGAACAAACAGTCAGATTGCGAATCTCAGCAAATTTCTCACAGACATGAACAAATAGTCAGCTTGCAAATCTCCAGCCGAGATCGTTAGCTCTGAAGCAAATTCTTCTTTCGCTTTCGGTCTGCTAAGTCCCGCACGATTTGACGCGCGGACGGCTCTGCGTTCGACAGGGGAGACGATGAGCGTGTGCTCTCGCTAGAAGAGATTACCTTGTCCGGGATCGCTGCCACGCCGCGCTCGACGTCTCACCGGCTCGGCGCGCGGCGTCGTTGAAGCTTGTACAACTTCGGCACGGGCGCCGACGCGGCCGTCGGCAAACTCGATATCGATCGGCATGCCGGCGGCAACCGCGGCGGCCGTGCGCAGCGGCCGGCCCGCTCGGTCGCGCACCAGCGCAAAACCCCGCGCCAATACCCCGCGATAGGAGAGCGCCGCGAGCAATTGCGCATCACGTTCGCATCGCGCCCAGCGCGCATCGAGGAGGTTATCCATGGCACGCTCGGCGCGCGCGGCGAACACGCCAACTCGCTCGCGCTCGCGCGCAATCCGGGTCCGATGCACCTCGATGTTGGCGCCGACGCTTGCGCGCAGCCGCAGCGCGATGCCGGCATAGCGTTCGCGGCGGCGCTCCACATGCGTGCGCAACAGGTGCGCGCTCAGCCTGCCGCCGATGCGCGAAAAGCTCACGCGATGGATGTGCGCGTTGGCGCGCAATGCACGCGAGAGCCGTTCGGCGGCATGATCGAGCCGCTGCCGCGGCAAGGCCAGCACCTCGTCGGCATCCGGCAGCGCGCGGGCGGCCGAGCGCACCGCGTTGCGCCGCGCCTCCTGATTTCGCCGCCAGCCGGCGAGCGCCCGCCGCTCCAGGCTCTCGACGTCGACAATGAGCTCTGCGCGCACCGGCACCGCCATTTCGGCGGCGGCGGTCGGCGTCGGCGCCCGCCGGTCGGCGGCAAAATCGATCAGTGTCACGTCGGTCTCGTGCCCGACCGCGGCGATGAGCGGAATGAGGCTTGCGGCCGCCGCGCGCACCACGATCTCCTCGTTGAACGACCATAAATCTTCGAGCGAGCCGCCACCGCGCGCGACAATGAGGAGATCGGGCCGCGGCATTGCCCCCTGTTCCGACAGCGCGTTGAAGCCGGCGATGGCGGCGGCGACCTCCGCGGCCGAACCGTCGCCCTGCACCTTCACCGGCCAGACCAGCACATGGCGCGGGAAACGGTCGGCGAGCCGATGCAGAATGTCGCGAATGACGGCGCCGGTCGGTGAGGTGATGACGCCGATCACGGCCGGCAGATACGGCAGCAGCTGCTTTCTCGCCTCGTCGAACAATCCCTCGGCAGTCAGCCGTTTCTTGCGCTCCTCGAGCAGCGCCATGAGCGCGCCGAGGCCGGCCGGCTCCAATGTCTCGACCACAATCTGGTATTGCGAGCGGCCGGGATAGGTGGTCAGCCGCCCGGTGATCACCACTTCGAGGCCCGCTTCGAGCTTCAGCCTGATGCGCGGGGCGGCGCTGCGCCAGATCACGCCGGCGATGCTGGCGCGGTCGTCCTTAAGATCGAAGTAAACGTGGCCGTTGCCATGATAGCTGACCTTGCCGAGTTCCCCGCGCACGCGCACGTAGCCGTAAGATTCCTCGATCGTGCGCTTGAGCGCCGCCGAGAGCTCGGAGACCGTCAGTTCCGGCAGATTGAGGCGTGGTTCGTTCATCATAGCAACTATGCGATTGTCCTGGCCGCACACTCTCATGCGAGTTTCGGAATCAACGGGACACTAGCAAATTAGAGCATTTTCAGGAAAAGTGGATACCGGTTTTCCGTAGAAAATGCGACCAAACAAAGAATCTAGAGCATGATCAGTTTCCACCGAAACTGAACATGCTCTAGCGATCCCACTGCTGCGCATCGCCGGCGCGGGTCAAGGCCCCCTCGATAAATCCGCATCAGGACTTGCACGGGGACTTGCACATGGACTTGCACGGTGACTTGCACCGGTGCTTTCCCGTGCTACAGGGGGCGCCGGCAATGCGTTCCAACCCATGAACATTCTGCTCCTCGGCTCCGGTGGACGCGAGCATGCGCTGGCCTGGAAGATGGCGGCAAGTCCGCTCACGGGCCGACTCATCTGCGCCCCGGGCAATGCCGGCATCGCGCGCGAAGCAGAGTGCGTTGCGCTCGACATCGCCGACCATGCGGCGGTGGTCGGGTTTTGCCGCGCCAACGCCGTCGATTTCGTCGTGGTCGGCCCGGAAGCGCCGCTCTGCGCCGGCATCGTCGACGATCTGGAGGCCGCCGGCATCAAGGCCTTCGGACCGAGCCGCGCCGCTGCGCGTCTCGAAGGCTCCAAGGGTTTCGCCAAGGATTTGTGCCGGTCAAATCGCATACCGACCGCGGCCTATGAGCGTTTCCGCGCAGCAGAACCAGCCAAGGCCTATGTCCGCGCCCGCGGCGCGCCGCTCGTCGTCAAGGCCGACGGGCTTGCCGCCGGCAAGGGCGTCATCGTCGCGCAAAACCTCGCCGAGGCCGAAGCCGCGATCGACATGATGCTCGGCGGCGGCCTGGGCGACGCCGGCGCTGAACTGATCGTCGAGGAATTTCTCGACGGCGAAGAGGCTTCGTTCTTCGCGCTCTGCGACGGCGAGACCGCGGTCCCGCTGGCATCGGCCCAGGATCACAAGCGCGCCTTCGACGGCGATCACGGGCCGAATACCGGCGGCATGGGGGCCTATTCGCCGGCCGCAATCATCAATGCGCCGATGAGCGGGCGGGTCATGGGCGAAATCGTGCTGCCGACCTTGGCCGCGATGAAGGCGATGGGCACGCCCTACAAGGGCGTGCTCTATGCCGGGCTGATGATCACCGCCGAGGGACCGACGCTCATTGAATACAACGTGCGCTTCGGCGATCCGGAATGCCAGGTGCTGATGCTGCGCCTGATGTCGGATCTGGTCCCGGCGTTGCTTGCAAGCCGCGACGGCATGCTCAAATCCCTCGATCTGCGCTGGTATCCGCAGGCCGCGCTCACCGTGGTGATGGCCGCCATGGGTTACCCCGGACCCTATGCCAGAGGCTCCGTCATCGAAGGTCTCGACGCGGCCGCCGCCGTCGCGGGAGTGGAAATCTTCCATGCCGGCACCAAGGCGGACCGCGGACGCATCCTCGCCAATGGCGGACGCGTGCTCGACGTTTCGGCGCTCGGCAGCACCGTGCGCGAGGCGCGCGCGCGCGCCTACGACGCCATTTCCCGCATCCGCTGGCCCGAGGGCTTTTTTCGGCACGACATCGGCTGGCGGGCGGCGGAGCGGGAAAAGTAAGACAGATCAAGAAGCTGGCATGGCGAGACTGCTCGGTATATATTTTTATCGATGAATATATACGGAGCCTATGATGGCCATTCTGATCAAGGATCAAGAAGCCGACCAATTGATCCGAACATTGGCTGAACGGACCGGTGAGAGCATCACCGATGCCGTCAAACAGGCCGTCCGCGAGCGCCTGGAGCGTGTCCCATTGAGTAAAGATGAAATCGCCGCCCGTAAACGCAAGCTTGCCGAGTTGATCGCCAAGTGCAACGCCATGCCCACCGTTGACGATCGAACGCCCGACGAAATTATCGGCTACAATGAATTGGGGCACTTCGACTGATGGTTATCGACACCTCGGCCATCGTGGCAATTCTGATGGACGAATTGGAAAGTGATATTTTTTCGCAGATACTCGTTGGGGAAACGACATTGGCGATTTCGGCGGTGACGTTTCATGAGGCCTCGATCGTGATAGCTGGAAAGAAAAGGCACCCAAGCGCTGCAGGGCTGGTCGATGAATTCATTCGTGATTTGGAGATCGAAGTTGCGGCTGCGACGATCGATCATGCTCTGGCCGCGCGTGAAGCTTATTTTCGGTTCGGACGGGGCTGTCACCGGGCAGGCTTAAATCTTGCCGATTGCTTTGCCTACGCGCTCGCCAAGTCGCGCGGCGAACCGTTGCTGTTCAAGGGCGATGACTTCTCTCGGACCGACATCGCGCCAGCGTGGCGGCCGTAGCGCGGGTTCAAACGCCATCGGCGCCACCGGTGCCGATAACCGGACCAAAGTCGGAGCCGCGAGACGATGACCGCCAGCGACCGTCAGAACACATTTTCCGGCACCAAAGACGTCGCCGAGCGGCTGCGGTTCGATGTCGGGCGGCTCGAAGCCTATCTGCTCAAGCATGTGGAGGGGTTTGCCGGGCCGATCACGCTCCGCCAGTTCAAGGGCGGCCAGTCCAACCCGACCTATCTGGTCGAGACGCCGCTGCGAAGCTACGTGCTCCGGCGCAAACCCCCGGGCAAGCTGTTGCCGTCCGCGCACGCGGTCGACCGCGAATACCGGGTCATCGGCGCGCTTCACGCCCAGGGTTTCCCGGTTGCCGAGCCGCTCCTTTATTGCGCGGACGAAAGCGTCATCGGCACGGCGTTCTTCCTGATGTCTTACGTCGAGGGCCGCGTGTTCTGGGAAGCGGAGATGCCCGCATCCAATCCGGCCGAGCGCGCGCAGGTCTATGACGCCATGAATGCGACGCTGGCACAGCTGCATAGTTTCGCGCCGGCGGCGATCGGGCTATCCGATTACGGCCGCGGCGAAAACTACGTGGCCCGGCAGATCGAGCGCTGGTCGAAGCAATACCGCGCCTCGGAGACGGAGACGATCGAGGATATGGACCGGCTGATCGCCTGGCTGCCCGCGCACCTGCCGCCAGCGCAGCCGCCGCGGCTGGTGCACGGCGATTACCGCCTCGACAACATCATCCTCGCGCCCGACGCGCCGAGGATTACCGCCGTGCTCGATTGGGAGCTATCGACGCTCGGCGACCCGCTGGCGGATTTCTCCTATCATCTGATGCAGTGGAACATGCCGCCGTCGGAAGCCGGCACCGGCTCGCTCGTTGGATTGGATTTGGCCGCGCTCGGCATTCCTTCGCTCGAGAACTATGTCGAGGCCTATGTGAAGCGCACCGGCCTCGATCCCTGGCCTTATCTGTCGGTCTATTCCGCCTATAATTTCTTTCGCATCGCGGCGATCCTGCAGGGCATCGTCGGGCGCGTGCGCGACGGCACCGCGACCAGCGCCGTCGCGGCGGCTAAGGCCGACCTCGTGCGCCCGCTGGCCGCCAAAGGGTGGGAATTCGCCCGCCAGGCGGCGGCGTGAGAGGCCAAGGCGGATGAAGACCTTCGCGCTCGCGCTCGGCGGCGGCGGCGCGCGCGGGCTGGCGCATATCGCGGTGATCGAAGCGCTCGACGAGATGGGCGTGAAGCCCTCTGCCATCGCCGGCACGTCGATTGGCGCCCTCGTCGGGGCCGCCTATGCGGCAACGATGCACGGCAAGGACATCCACCGCCACGTCATCGCATTCGCGCACAATCGGGCCGAGACCATGCGCCGCCTGATTGCGGCGCGCGCCGGATCGCTCGCCCATCTGTTCGCCGGCGCCCTCGGCCAGGCAACGCAGCTCGACGCCGAGAAATTCTGCGCGCAGTTCCTGCCCGACGCCATCCCCGCGGATTTCTCCGGGCTGGCAATTCCGCTCACGGTGATGGCGGCCGATCTGCATCGCCGCCAGGAAGTGCCGTTGACATCGGGACCGCTGCACGCGGCGCTCGCCGCCTCGATCGCCATTCCCGGCCTGTTGCGCCCGGTCGTCATTGACGGCCGCGTGCTCATCGATGGCGGCGCCACCAATCCGCTTCCGTTCGATCGATTGCGCGGGCTCGCCGATTGCATCGTCGCCGTCGACGTATTGAGCGTGCCGCCTGCGGAACGCGCCGATATCCCCAACGCATGGGAATGCATGTACACCACGCTCAACATCATGGGCAGCGCCATCGTCGCAGCAAAGCTTGCTCACGCCGCGCCCGACCTCGTGATCCACCCCAATGTCGGCATCTTCCGCACGCTCGACTTCTACCAAGCGACCGCCATTCTGCGCGCCGCCGATGCTGTGAAGGTTGAGGTAAAGGAGAAGCTCGGCGTGTTGCTCGCTGCCTAAGCTCAGCGTCGTTCCCTGAAAAAGCTCTTGAGCAGCGTCGACGCCTCGGCTTCCGCCATGCCGCCATAGACTTCGGGCCGATGATGGCACGCGGGCGAAGCGAAGAATTTCACGCCGTTGTCCACCGCGCCGCCTTTAGGATCGGCGGCGCCGTAATAGAGGCGGCGGAGGCGCGCGAACGCGATCGCGCCAGCGCACATCGCGCAGGGCTCGAGCGTGACATAGAGGTCGCAATCGGCAAGCCGCTCGGAGCCGAGCGCGGCCGCCGCCGCCCGGATGGCGACGATCTCGGCGTGCGCCGTCGGGTCGCGGTCGGTGAGCGTGCGGTTGCCCGCGCGCGCAATAACGGCGCTGCCGTGCACGACGACGCAGCCGATCGGGACTTCGCCGCGTTCGCCGGCCGCGCGGGCTTCCTCCAACGCCATATCCATGAACGATGTCATCAGGATTCGTCATGGCCGGGCATAGCCGTTCGAAGAACGGCGTCGCTTCGCTCGCCTATGCCCGGCCATCCACGTCTTTTGTTCGTTGAGATGTATAAAGACGTGGATGCCTGGCACAAGGCCACGGCATGACAAGGTTGAAAGCTTATGGTGCATAAGAACGAGCGCGGCGAGCATGGCGGCGAGCGCATCGCCAAGGTGATCGCCCGCGCCGGGCTCGCGTCACGACGCGAGGCGGAGGAGTGGATCGCCGCCGGGCGCGTTGCCGTCAACGGCACGGTGATCCGCTCGCCCGCGCTCAACGTCACCGTGCGCGACCGCATCAGCGTCGATGGCGAACCGCTGCCGGCGCGCGAGCGCACGCGGCTCTTCCTCTATCACAAGCCGCGCGGCCTCATGACCGCGCACGCCGACCCGGAGGGCCGCCCAACCATCTTCCAACGTTTGCCGAAACACCTGCCCCGCCTCATCAGCGTCGGCCGGCTCGACTTCAATACCGAAGGCTTGCTTTTGCTCACCAATGACGGCGCGCTGGCCCGCGTGCTGGAACTGCCCGCGACCGGCTGGCTGCGGCGCTACCGTGTGCGCGCGCACGGTTCGGTGACGCAGGCAAAGCTCGACGAACTGCGCGCCGGCCTCACCGTCGACGGCATTCGCTACGGCGAGATCGAGGCCAAGCTCGACCGCGTGCAGGGCTCGAACCTGTGGCTCACCTTGGGCCTCCGCGAGGGCAAGAACCGCGAGGTGCGCAACGTGCTCGGGCATCTCGGCCTCATGGTCACGCGGTTGATCCGTATTTCGTTCGGCCCGTTTCAACTCGGAGAACTCGCCGAAGGCGCGGTCGAGGAGGTGCCCACGCGGGTCTTGCGCGAGCAGCTCGGCGAGCGCGTGGTCGCGCTCTCAGGCGCGGATTTTGCCGCACCAGTTGCGAAGCAAGCCGACCTGCCGCCGCCGAGCGATTTGCCGCGTCGTGCGGCGCCGGCTGGCAAGCGGCCCGCGAAGGACGAACAACGCAAGCGGCAATCGAGGGACGAACAGTCGAAACGCCAACCGAAATCGCCGTCACCAGCCCATTCCTGGCGCGCGCCGGCGGACGGATATCCGAGCAAGAAGCTGGGGCGAAAATTCCGCGGCTCGCGCCGCGACGACGAGAAGCCGCCGGAGCAGTCGGCGCAGAAGCCGCGCGCCGGACTGCTGAAGGACCGCAAAGGCCGCCGCGTGCTCGTCGAACGTTTTGCGCGACCGCCGGCGCCGGAACAGCCAGAAAACGCGGCGCCCAAAGAGACGCCCAAAGTCACCCGGCACGGCCGTCGCCGCGCACCCGATCGCTCCTCCGGCGCGCGCCCCCGACATCCGCGGAGCCGTTGATGCGCATCGTCGGCGGACGCCTGCGCGGGCGCGCGCTCGCGCCTCCGAAATCGCAGGCGATCCGGCCGACCGCCGACCGGCTGCGCGAGTCGTTGTTCGACATTCTCGTGCACGCCTTCGCCGATCCCATCACCGGAGCGCGCGCGCTCGATCTCTTTGCCGGCACCGGCGCGCTCGGCATCGAAGCACTGTCGCGCGGCGCTAAGTTCGCGCTGTTCATCGACGAGAGCGCGGAGGCGCGCGCTCTTATTCGTGAGAATGTCGCGGCACTCGGCCTCGGCGGCGTGTCGCGGATTTTTCGCCGCGACACGACGAAGCTCGGCCGAGCTTATCCGCTGGCGCCGTTCTCGCTCGTTTTCCTCGATCCGCCGTACGGACACGGCTTCGCGCAGAAAGCGCTCGCCGCGGCGCGCGCCGGAGGATGGTTGGCGCCCGAGGCGCTGGTCGTCGTCGAGGAAGCGGTGAAGCCTGCTTTCGCGGCGCCAGAGGGTTTTACCGAACTCGATCGGCGCCGCTATGACGATACCGAGTTCATTTTCCTGCGGCTGGCGTAGAAACCGGGCGCTGCGCTCGGCCGTCTACCGTCGCCCGAACAGCCGCTCGATATCGGTGAGCTTTAGTTCCACATAGGTCGGACGGCCGTGATTGCATTGGCCGGAATTGGGCGTGACTTCCATCTCGCGCAGGAGCGCGTTCATCTCCTGCGGTTTGAGCCTTCGTCCGGCGCGCACCGAGCCGTGACAAGCCATCGAGGACGCGACCTGCAGCAGGCGGCGTTCGAGCGGCAAGGCCTCGTCCCATTCGCTCAAGTGCTCGGCAAGGTCGCGCACCAGGCCCGCTCCGTCGATCTCGCCGAGGAGCGCCGGCGTCTCGCGCAGCGCCACCGCGCCGGGGCCGAAGGATTCGAGCACGAGCCCGTAACGCGCAAGTTCTTCGGCGCGGGCGAGGAGACGCTCCACCTCCGCCTCGTCGAGCTCGACGATGTCCGGGATGAGGAGAATCTGGCGGGCGACGCCGCTCTTCTCGATCGCGGCCTTGAGCTTCTCATAGACGATGCGCTCGTGGGCGGCGTGCTGGTCGACGATGACGAGAGCATCGCGCGTCTGCGCCACGATGTAGGTCTCATGCACCTGCGCGCGCGCCGCCCCGAGCGGGTGATCGAGCGCGTCGGCTGAGGGCGCGGCAAAACCGGCGGCGGCTTCCGCGGCGATGTGCGGATCGAGGCCGGTGCCGAGATCAACCGCGGGCGCCCCGACGTCGAATGCCGCCTGCGCCGCCTCGGCAAAGCCGCTACGCAATCCCGCGCGCGAGAGAGAGAGATCGCCTGGCCGCGCCGGCGAGCGCCGCCAGTCCCAGCCTCGCTGCATCGCCGCTCGGAATGCCGCGATGGTCGCACTGCCGCCGGTCGTCGCCGCGCGGGTCCCCTCGCGGGCGAGCGCGCCTTTGAGCGCGTGCACGATCAAGGCGCGCACCAGGCCGGCATTGCGAAAGCGCACTTCGGCCTTGGCCGGATGCACGTTGACATCGACCTCGCGCGCGGCAAGCGCGACGAACAGCGCGACCAGCGGATGGCGGTCGCGCGGCAGATAATCGGCGTAAGCCGCGCGCACCGCGCCGATGATGAGCTTGTCGCGCACCGGCCGGCCATTGACGAAGAGATATTGGCCGAGCGCATTGGCCCGCGTCAGCGTCGGCAGCGCGGCAAAGCCTTCGACCGTGACGCCTTCGCGTTCGGCCGCGATCTCGACCGCGTTGGCGCGGAAGTCGGCGCCGAGCACGTCGCCGAGCCGGGCGAGGCGTCCGGTGGCGCCGGGCAGCGTCGCGGCAAAGCTGACCGGCGCGCGCGCCTCGCCGGCGAGCGTGAAGGCGACGTCCGGCCGGCTCATAGCGAGCCGGCGCACCACTTCGCGCACGGCCTCGGCCTCGGTGCGGTCGAGCTTGAGGAATTTCAATCGCGCCGGCGTCGCGTAGAACAGATCGCGCACCTCGACGCGGGTACCCGCCCCGAGCGCCGCGGGTTTGAGCTCCGACTTGGCGCCGGCGTCGACTTCGATCGACCAGGCGTGCGGCTCGCTCCCGTGGCGCGTTGCGATCGCAAGCCGCGCCACGGCGCCGATCGAGGGCAAAGCCTCGCCGCGAAAGCCGAGCGTAGAGATGGCGACGAGGTCGTCGTCGGCAAGTTTCGAGGTGGCGTGACGTTCGACCGCGAGCTTGAGGTCGGCGCCGGTCATGCCCTCACCGTCGTCGGTCACGCGAATGAGGCGGCGGCCGCCGCCGTCGGTGAGCACGTCGATGCGGCTTGCGCCGGCATCGAGCGCGTTCTCGATAAGCTCCTTGACCACGCTCGCCGGGCGCTCGACCACCTCGCCGGCGGCGATGCGGTTGACGATTGCTTCGGAGAGCTGGCGAACGGGCATCGGCGACTCGCTTGGGGGTTGCAAGCGTAGCCCGGATTGCGCGCCGGCGAAATCCGGGACCAAAGTTCGAGCGGGTCGATCGTTCCCGCATTTCGCTGCGCGCAATGCGGGCTACTTGCTAGCTGTACCCGTGATGATGAGCGCGCGCAGCAAGCCGACAACCCGAAGGTTTGGGTATCGGGCCGGATCGAACCACGGCGGAACGTGCGGCACCTTGGGCATGGCAGCATCATAGCACAAACAAAAAGGCCGGCCGCGATCGCCAGCGCGACCCGCACGCCTGGTTAAGGTGCGCTACGGGGGCGACGGGCGCCGCATCCAGTCTCCGCCGCATGCATTTGTCACGCCTCTGTTTGCCAAAATTCCGGTCGCGGCATATCAGACAATCGTCTTATGGTCGCTTCAAGTTCTGCCAATTTCTGGCGTCTCCGCGCAGCAACTTCTTCTGATCTCTGCCGTCTGCGGGCTGTATCCGCGTTCAAAGCTCGCTGATATTCCGATTCAAGAGCTTCATGACGCCATGCACGAGCCCTCAAAAAGAGCATTATCATCCACACTGGAGATGGTAAAATTACAAATACAACGAGGAACGAGTTGAACACTTCTCGCCACGAGCCGGGTCCACAGGGTGGGCCACAAGGCAGTGATTGGCCATACTTGTATAGCCAGACCAGCACGAAACCCACCAACAATATAATTCCTATGGCTTGCAGATTTGCCTGCAACGCGGCATAGTTCCTAGGTGAATCATGATTAGTTTCATCTCTTTCCTGACCGCTGTTGGTTTCTTGGGCAGAGCGCACAAAGGTGGCGAATCGTTTTCTGTATTCTTCAAACAATGTGGAGAATGCCTTCGCGGGAGGCTTTAGCAGTTCGATCGCCTTCACCCCGCCTAGTAGAGTCCGCGTGTCCAAGGATTGTGTCACCTGTTCCCGCGTGCGATGCAAACTGCTTATCTCTTCGTCCAATAGTTGGCGCGTTGAAACACCATGAAAATTGAAATCGCTGAACTTTTGTATTGCGGCTGCGAACTTGTGTAGATTTCCAGTCGCGATCCGAACGAAATGATTTGTCGCCGCATTGATAACCTTGTTTAACATGCTGCGCCTCGAAAGAAAATCTGCTTCGCCTGAAGCGCAAATTGACAAGTCGGGATCGATAACGATTGCATTGAAGAGTGCCTTTGCGCCGGCATTCAAGTCATTGTCAATGCAGCAAAGGCGCGCCAATTGGTAGAGGGCGGGAGCATGTCGTGGACTTAACGAAAGGGCCCTCCTAGTGCATTCTGAAGCTCTCGCGAGTTGTCCTTGCACAAAAGCCGCGCGCCCCGCACTTGTTAAGGCTCGCGCAGCTTCTTCGGGATGATTGTGTTCCGCATATCTTGCAGAGTTTACAAACGCCAGTTCTGCTTCCTCAGGTTTGACGATTGTCGGATCAGAATTGCGATAACTTCCAAGTCGAATCGTCCCCAGTAAGAAATGGAAGCGATACTCCGTCTTGTACCCAGCATTGCTTCCGTGCCCGTCGATGGCGCGTCGTAAGGATTCCAACGACTCAGAATAAAGTTGGCGTTCAAACTCATCACGCGCAATTTCAAATTGTTCATAGGCCCACGTTTGCGAAGGCGTTCGAGCAATTGCGATTAACTGGTGTAGACTGTCTTGAAGTCCACCGCAGGATAGCAGAAGCTCGGAGAAGCCCCACTGAAGCGTGGCAATCACTGCTCTGGTACCCGCCTCTATAGAGTCGCGAACCCCTGCAACCTCGCGAGAAACTCCTGCAATTTGATCGGAAACATCTGCGAGTGCGTGGGATATGTCACCTAGCCCCTGTGATAGGAGGGAAACGTTTTGATCTAGACCCTCCTGGAGGACCTCGATGCCTCGTTCATGGAGTTGTTGATTCGTCGCAACGAGGTCCTTCGTTTGACTGTCGATGGCATAGCGAATGGACCCCTCAAATTGCTTTGCCTGCAAAAAGTCATGATACGAAATCCTCGATTGTCCGCTCCAATCGATGAGATACTTGGCGTCTCTAGGAAAGGTCCTCTCCAACATTAATGTCTCCTTCGTGCGGTTCTCCAATTCGCGAGAGCATTTGAAATTCCGTTCCGCTCACCCCGAGTACGAAGTGTAGCCTGGATGTAGCGCCAGCGAAATATGAGATCGCCGACCCTGTCGCCCGTCAATTGCGTCCAAATCGTTTGTGCCTCCGATCCGTCGGCCGCGTCCTGGCCCGGTGGCTGATGGGTGCACTGCCGGCCAGCAACCGTAGCGCGGATCGAGCACCAGCGAAGTCCGGGATTAGTTTCTCCGCTCGCCGAAACCTCCCCGATCTTGCACAAAATCTCTGGCGCCGCCAACAACCCGCGCCGCACGTAGCGATGAAACGACGAGTACGGCCAATCGCGCACTCTGGCGACAAGACCATGCTTGACGGGATTGAAGCGAATATAATCGACGTGGCGTTCGAAATCTCTTTCGTCGCGGATGGTGTGCTCCCGGCGCGCAGCGCGCAACAGCGAAGCGGCTCGCGCCTACGAGCTGCGCGCTCGGCCTAACGATTTCGCGGCAATGCGCCGTTCGCGCGCTCGCTTGAGCGGGGCAAGACGCTCGCGCAATGCTTCGACCAGCGCGATTTTCTGGCCGAATGATAAGCGCGAAAGCTGACGACGACCCTGCCTCTTTCGCGCCAGGATGTCGGAAATGTCCGGATAGATCGTTGTCTCGGCGTCCTTCATGGTGTCGGTTGTACCTCGCAGGGGTCGGCAATTCCAGTTTGACGGCAAAACGTCCGCCAGGCTTGCTGAAGGCCGTGACGGAGAATGACATCGCACAGGGCCGCGAGGTCTACCGCGTCTTCCTCCAGGAACTGAGCGATGCGGATGCGGTCTTTGGGCCGGCCGGTCCGCAAGGCCGTCGCCACGATGTGCTGCGGCCGCAGCACGCGGCTTGCCACCGATCCCTCGGCTGCACTGATTTCGATTTCGACCGCTTCGGCCTGAGCCAGCGCCTCCGCATCGAGATCGTCGGCGACCGGAAGGAATTGGACAGGCCAGCCTTCGATGACAAGACCCTCTTGGCGAAATTCCGCATAGCCTTTTTGCTGCAAGTAGGACAGCACGGGACCGAGCGTAACCAGTCCGGATTTTGGTCGCTGGGAGTGCCTATCGAATGAAATCAATATGTCGAGGTCCTCGGTGACCGCGGGCTCGACATAGTTGTATGCGGCAACGGCACCGCCGATGGCGTATCGACCGACCACCCCGTCAGCCTCCATTCGATTGATAACTTCGAGAGTCTGCTTGATAGCCATTGGCGTGGTTTCCTGCGGCACGGATTTTGCCGTCTAGCGAACCGTATTGCGCCGCAAGAGCGCAGGATTTGCTGGCGCGATGCAAATATACGACCGATGCCGTGCCGCCCCAAAACGTTCCATCGACAGGCCCAATCGGCGCGCAGCCGGTATTCCCCTCAATCGAGCGGCGTCGTCAATCCTGATGCGCCGAACGGATCGCCGTCGACCCCAAGTAGGGCCATACAAGTACGGCCACAGTCGTGCGCGCGACATCCACGCAGTTCAACATCCGGCGATCCGCGCGCGCCCTTGGCAAGCAAACGTAGCCCGGATCGAGCGCCCCGTCTACGCTCGCATCGCGAGCCACGGCGGGCTCAAGTCCGCCGAAGCGCGTAGCGCGAAGGCGGAAGCGAAATCCGGGAGCAAAGTTTGGGCGGGTCGATCGTTCCCGTATTTTGCGGAGTTTACCATCGGGCGCGCCTTTAACGCGGCCCGGTAGCTCTATGCGGGCTGCTTGCTATTTTACCCAGCCATGATGCACATCGAAGATGCGCGCAACTTCCGAAACATCGGGCAGTTCGAGAACCGCGGGCTCACCGAGCGCAACCTTGGTATCTTCATAGCCCGCTTGCCAATGCTCCTCCATCGCCCGACGGGAGAATTCGAAAGTCTTGCCCGCGGTTTCATATTTCTTCGCCTGGTACTTCAATTGCACGATGGTTGCGACTTTCATATGAGCTTCTTCAGCGAGAAATTTGACGTCGGGATCGTCCTGGCAACGCTCGGGGAGCTGGTCCAAGAACCTGCACAGCGCATGGCGGAATTGCTGCATTTTCCTGTATTGCTCCAGCGAAATATTGATGCGGCTGGCGCTGTGGATTTCCATCGCCCGCAGATTGGCGGATGGAATATCGAGCGGCACTTCGCCATTCGCATCCCAAAGATCGACTTGGAAAACGAGCGCGGTATTGCGCCGCCTGTTGTCGATGACGAATTGCATGGGCGAGTTTGAAACGACGCCGCCGTCCCAGTAATATTCACCGTCGATCTCGGTCGGCGGAAATCCCGGCGGCAGCGAGGCGCTCGCCATGACATGCGCGGCCGTGATTGTTTGCTTGATATTGTCGAAATAAACCGGTTCGCCGGTGCGAACATTGGTGGCAAGCACGGTGAACCGCTTCGGTTGGCGATTGATCAAATCGAAATTCATCAATCGCGCGAGAGTCTTCTGCAAGGGAGAGGTATCATAATAGCTGACGAGATCGGGACTTTCGGCTGCCGAGTTCACCGGCGGAAAGGGACGCGGCGAAAAGAAGTCCGGAGCTCCCTGGAACATCGTGGCAAAAGCGCTCATCCTGTTGTTCCAGTGACGGGCTTGCTCATTGCCGTTCCACGGCACATTCGAAAACCACGGCACATTTGGAAATCGGAGCGGCGGCTTGGTCACCGCCTCCCAGAATTCGCGCAGCCTGGCGACCCGCTGTTCCGGCGGGTTGCCGGTGATCAGAGCGGCATTGATGGCGCCGATCGAGGTTCCGCAAAGCCAAGTTACTTCGATATGCGCCTCATGGATCGCCTGGAAAACACCGGCTTGATACGCCCCCAATGCGCCGCCGCCCTGGAGGACGAGCACCACGCCCTCGAAAGGAAGCACGCGCTTGGCGCCTTTTCCCAGGCTTTCCGTCGAAGTCGCCTCGTTCATGAACCTCTCCTCGGCTGTCGGTTGGCGTAGCCTGAATTGAGCGGCAACGAGCCTGGGCCGGATTGAGCATCAGCCAAATCCGGGACCCCCAGGTAGATGTAGGGTGGATTGAGCGCAGCGAAACCCATTGTCGGTCCGAAAAGTCCATTGCGGCGTTTCGCTACCGCTCAACCGTCTCCACGAATATTTCAATCCAGCGGCAGCCTTGCGCGGCGCAGCCGCTTGATGCCGGAGCGGCGCTTCTTGCCTTCGATGCGGCGCTCGCGCGATGCCTTGGTGGGCCTGGTCGGTCGCCGCGGCCGCGGCGCAATCGCCGCGCGGCGAATGAGCTCGATGAGGCGGTCGAGGGCGTCCTCGCGATTGCGCGCCTGGGTGCGGTGGCGTTGCGCGATGATGACCAGAACGCCTTCGCGGGTGAGCCGCGCGCCGGCGAGCCGCTCGAGCCGCGCCCGCACCTCGGCCGGCAATGACGGCGATCCGCGTACGTCGAAGCGAAGCTGAACCGCGGTCGCGAGCTTGTTGACGTTCTGCCCGCCCGGCCCCGAAGCGCGCACGAAGCTTTCCTCGATCTCGCGCTCGTCGATGCTGATCTGGGCGGTGACGCGGATCATGGCGGACGCACACTAGTACCCGGAATCACCAATCCGCGCAGGCAACGATGCGAACAAGTGTCTCATCCGACTCTCGAATTCACTGCCCGCGCGAATCGCGTTTCTATGAAAGTGGGTACTAGCCGTCGCCGCGCCGCCAAGGAACCAGCTATTGCTGGGGCTTCGGTGCCGGCTTCTTTGCCGGTGGCTTGGCCGGAACCGGCGTTGGCGCGGCTGCCGTCGACTGGACCGGCAGCACGGCGAGGCCATTGATGCGCCAGACGCCGTCGATCGGCTGGAACAGCAGCTCGAAATTGACCGGGACCGGCTTTGTCTCGAGCGTGCCCGCGACATCAAGCATCTTCTGGTCGTTGAGCGCTGCACGCGACACATGCGGATCGAGCACGACCGCCGCTCCAAGATCGATCTTGGCATCGCGCACCGGCGCGAAAATCCGCGCCAGATCCGCAGCCGAGTTCTTTTCGCGAAAGGCCGGCGAACCAAGATCGCGCAGCACCGTGTAATTGCCGGTCACGTCGGCCTGATAGAGCGCGACCAGCGTAGTGCGGATCAGGGTAAACACCACTTCCGCGTCGGATTGCTTCGCCGTCGAGGCCGAGGCGGCGGGAGGCGGCGCAGGCGGCGCTGGCGATAGCTGAGGCGGCAATTGGTTTTGCGGTTGAATTGGCACCTGGGCGGGTGCCTGGACTGGTCCTTGCAGTGGCGGCGCTTGCGCCGGCGGTGCCTGGGCGACCTGCTGTTGCGGCATAGCGGCTCCTGCCGGATCAGGCTGCGCAACCGGGGGCGATGGTGACGGCGGCACGACAGGTTGCGCAACGGCCGCCGAATCCAGGCGTCGCGCGCGCAAAAAATCGGGCGCCCAGATCACGCCCGCAGCGGCCACCGCCGCAGAAACGATCATCGCCGACGCGAGGATGACGCGCCGTTTGGCGAAGCCTACCATTGAAGGGACGCACCGCCGCGCGCGCCGAAGACGCCGGTGTTGAAACCCATGCCGACGGAGCCGTTGACCACGACCGAGTACTGTTTGCCGTCGTAAACCAGGCCGGTCGCACCCAAGGCCATGGCCCCGGCACCGTCAAAGGCGCCGAAGTCCATCGATACGGCGAGTTTGCGGCCGGGCTGCAGCGCCGGCGTTCCCCCGGCAGCGAGCGCGAGGGCTACGCCATCGCGCAGCCTGTTCTCGTTGTTGAGGATGTCGTTGGTGCTAAAGCTCGAGGTCGCAAGGTTGCCGCCGGTGTCCGAGGTGACGAAGTAGGTCGGCCCCGATTGCGCGGCGCGACCGCCGACAATCGACGGTAAAGCGACCGTCGTGCCCGGTCCGCCGATCACCACCTGGTTCGGTGCGGTGGTCACCGCGCCGGCGCCGAGAGCGACCGAATTGCTGTACGTCGCCCGCGCGCTGGCGCCGAGCGCGGTCGCGCCCGCTGCGCTCGCAAGAGATCCCTGACCGAGCGCGGTCGAGCTGGTGCCGCTCGCGACCGCGCCTTGGCCAATGGCGGTGGAGTTGGTTCCGCTCGCTGTTGCGTTGGCGCCGAAGGCGGAGCCATTGGTCCCGGTCGCCGCGGCGGAAAATCCCACTGCCGTGCCAGGGTCGTTGGCAATCGAATTTGCGCCGAGCGCCGTTGCACCATCGGCAGTTGCGTTTGCGTTATAGCCTAGTGCCACTGCCCCTGCGGCGCCAAATGTCAGTCCAGTTGTTGGGTCTACGGGTTCCTTCGTCGACGCGTTGTCCCCAATAGCAATTGACGTCATACAAGTTTCCGCACCGCCTCCGCAGCTGGCCGGAAGCGGGGTATTTGCCCCCTGGCCGATTGCTATGCCGTTGACGCTAGAAGCAAGGTTACCAATCGCTACGCCCGCGATCGAGTTCGCCTTCAATCCGAGAGCAATGCCCGTGTCAGCAGCAAGTGTATTTTGTCCGATCGCGATCGCATTGTTCCCGGCTCCAATCGCCGAATCGCCGATTGCAATCCCCTCATTGCCGGCGAGAAAATAGTTGGTGGTAGCATTAGTCCCGATCACGACGTTGTTAAGACCCGCAGTAGAAGCTTGCTGCCCAATAGCCACGTTGCCGCCACGGCCGAACAGCTCGCTGCTGAGTACAGATACGCGCGCGCCGGGGCCAATCGCGACGGAGTTTGCGTCGCTGACCGTTGTGCCCGCGCCGATAGCGATAGAATTAGTACCGTTCGCGTGCGCCCCTTGGCCAAACGCGGCAGAATAATCGCCCGCTGCGCCCGCTTGGGCGCCCACTGCAGTCGATTGGAGGCCAGTCGCAGAGCTTTTCTGGCCCACCGCTACGGTCGATGCCCCGTTCGTGTTTGCGCCTTGACCGATGGCCGTCGCGTTGGTGCCGCCGGCAATCGCGCCATTGCCGAAGGCGACTTGCGAATCGGACGTTGCTTGGGCGCCCTGACCCACCGCCGTCGACTTATTGCCGCTCGCCGAGGCGCCGGTGCCGCATTGAAACGACCCGGTTGCCGGTTGCGAGCAGGGCGTGCCGCCGCCGCCGCCACCGCCGCCGCTGATGCTGCTGAGCAGGACGGTCGCGAGATTCCCATTCGCGTCGCTTGTGACCACGCTTAGCGCGCCGCCCTGCCCTGCCGTGCTCGCGGCCGATAGAACGCCAGGTAGCGTATAGGTGTTCGTCGAACCGCCGAAGATGAATTGCCCGACTCCGTATGTCTGGACATTGGCGCCGATTGCGACCGAATTGTCGAAGGTCGCGGAGGCGCCGCTGCCGATGGCGATGGCGTTGGTCCCCGACGCAGGAGTTAAACCCGTTGGGCTGAAGCCTAGAGCAATCGAACCGCTGCCGCTCGCGGCGGCGCCGTTGCCGATGGCGATCGCATTGTTCCCGGAAGCAGTCGTGCCCGATGGGCCGGAGCCGAAAGCGACCGAGCCGTTGCCGTTAGCCTGGGCGCCCTGGCCGACCGCAGTGGCGAAAGTTATCGAGGAGGAGGCGCCAGCCCGCGCCGCCTGCCCCACCGCGGTATCGGACGCTCCAAACGCCAAAGACCCCTGTCCGAAGGCACTTGAGAAAGATCCTAATGCCTGCGCTCCCTGGCCGAACGCCGACGCACTGGTGGCCGTTGCCAATGCAGAGTTGCCGACCGCAGTCGATCCTCCGGTCGAGGAGGCGTTGGAACTGAACCCACAGGCAAATTGCGCCAGAGTTAAATCGTCAAAGCAGGGTGAGGCTGAGGGGGTCGTTACAATCTGCGCAATTGCCGGCGGGCTCAGCGCCAGGACCGCCGAAACACCAAGGGCGAATACGCCCGCGGACAAGAACTTAGACTTCGGCCAACGCCCACACGCGACGTGCGCAAAGGCGAGGCGCCACAAATGGCAGCACATTTAGCCCCCAGTCGCCACTGAATTAAAATTTCGATACGCCCACCCCACGAGTCGTCGATTTTGCATCCTAACCAAAAATTAACCTTCCGTCCGTGTTGATAAGTCGATATTAGGAGCATGTTGCCCTTTCGCCACACATTGGCCCCCCAGGTTTCGGAATTGGGTGAAAGTGACGTTTCAGCATCGGGCGCGCCTTTGGCGCGCCTGATGGCCCCGTTGCATTCGCACGTTATCAATCGGCGCTGGTCGAAACGAGCCCCTCCGGCCGGCCGGCCACGGTGACAAGGAGCCCGTCGTCGAGCAGGCGCTTGGCCACGCGCCGCGCGTCGTCGAGCGTTACGGCGTTGATCAGCTCCGGCCGCCGCGAAAAATAATCGATGCCGATGTCGTCGAGCTGCAACTGCACCAGGAACCCGGCGATCTTGCTCGACGTGTCGAGATTGAGCGCGAACGAGCCGTTGAGATAGGCCTTGGCCTTGGCGAGTTCCTCCGCCGTCGGGCCGCTTTCGGCCATGCCGTGGATTTCCTTTTCGATCAGATCGAGGGTCTCCGCCGTGCGGTCGGCGCGCGTGGCGGTGCTGCCGAGGAACAGAGCGGTGTGATTGAGCCAGACCAGGCTGTCGGAGACCGAATAGGCCAGGCCGCGCTTCTCGCGCACTTCCTCGTACAGCCGCGAGGAAAACGCGCCGCCGCCGAGTATGTGGTTGACGATATAGGCGGCGATGAAATCCGGATCTTTGCGCGCGATACCGGGGCCGCCGAACGCGACCACCGCCTGGGGCACATCGAGCTTGATCACGATGCGCCGTCCAAGCCCCTGCGGCGACACGGTTGCGACCGGGGTAAGCTCGGGCCGCGCGGGAAGCGCGCCGAACACGCGGTCGAGCATCGACTTCACCGTCTCGGCGTCGATGTCGCCGACGACGGCGACTTTCAGGTTTGCGCGCGCCAGCACCCGCCGCGTATAGAATTTGAGATCGTCGACGGTGATATTGGGAACCGATTCCAGCGTGCCGTTCACCGGGCGACCATAGGGATGGCCGGCGAACGCGGTCTCCCACCAGCGCAGTGACGCGATATCGGTCGGGCTGGTCGTGGCACGCCGCAGCATGGACAGGATCTGCGCGCGGATGATCTCGACATCGGGCGGATCGAAGCGCGGCGCGGTGAGCGCAAGCCGCAGATCGCCGAACGCCTCGTCGCGGTTCTCGGTCAGCGTGCGCAGCGAGCCGCGGAGGGTGTCGCGGTCGGCCGCAAAGCTCAACTCGATGGCCTTGCGCTCGAGGCGATCATGAAACGTCTTCGAGTCGAGAT
>Ga0187856_1000790_pt1 | contig 27185 bp, 31 predicted proteins | sample June2016WEW_8_40_FD_132443 | JGI IMG/M metagenome (GOLD analysis project Ga0187856, IMG submission 132443) | Peatland microbial communities from SPRUCE experiment site at the Marcell Experimental Forest, Minnesota, USA - June2016WEW_8_40 | ecosystem: Environmental > Terrestrial > Soil > Wetlands... | reverse complement strand
CGTCGCTTGCTCTCGGTGGAATCGTACCCAGCGGCAATTACGAGGAAACCAACAAATGTCCAAAATCCCTTGCGCCTGGCGCTTCCTGTACGATCACCGTTACCTTCACGCCGTCAGTGACTGGCACGGTCGCCGGTGTACTTACGATCACCGATAGCGCGACTAACTCGCCACAAATCGTAAGTCTGACAGGCGTCGGAGTGAATGTCGTGTCTGTGTTGCCATCCACTCTTACGTTTGGAACGCTCACGGTCGGAGTAACCAGTTCGTCGCAGACTTTAACCATTACAAACAACTCCACCAGCCCTGTAAGTCTCAGCGTTGCTGCCAGCGTGGGCTTTGCTTCCGTCGGCAATGGCTCCGTACCGTGCGGCGTCACTTTGGCGGCGAAAGCCAGTTGCACAGTTGGCATTACCTTTACACCGTCACAAAATGGCTCCATCAATGGAGCGCTGGCGGTTTCAGGCGCGTCGTTCTCGACACAACTTGCGACGTTAACGGGAAGTGGAACAGGTGGCTTAGCACCGCTGCTCACTTTCAGCCCTTCCAGCACGACTTTCCCGAATCAGGAAACCGGTGTTACCAGCGCCAGTAGAACCGTTACCGTCACCAACAGCGGCACGGCAAGCGTAAACGTTCTGTCGTTGACCGCCTCCGCTGATTTCGCCGTCGTGGGCAGCGGTAGTAAGCCGTGTGGCGGAACTCTGGCCGCCAAAGGCAAGTGCACCATGTCTGTCAAGTTCACGCCATCGGCGCCTGGCGCCATCAAGGGCAGCGTAGCGGTGGCAAACAGATCGAGCGTGAATCCCCTGGTCTTTGATCTTACGGGAACGGGCGTGCTGCCCGTCACGTTGAAGCCAACCAGCCTGACCTTTGCGACACAGAAGGGAGGCACTACGAGTGCCGCTCAAACCGTAACGTTAACCAACAATCAGCCGGTTGCGTTGAGTCTAGTTTCCTTGATCGCGAGCGGCGATTACACAGTTTCTTCGGAAGGCACGGCGCCATGCGGAACGAGCGTAGCGGCTAAAGGCGCGTGTACCTTCCAAGTTACGTTCACGCCCAGCAATAGCGGAACCATGAATGGCGCGGTCACCGTGACGAACAATGCGAGTGGAAGCCCTCAGGTCGTGAAGTTAAGCGGCGCGGGAGATTAGACGGTTCGGACGCCTACTTTTGGCCCGTTCCATTCAAAGCCACCGTTTGGGGACTCCAGGGGTCGCTGTCGTGGATACTCAAGAGCCCGCCTAGCGTTCCGCTAATAGTCGGCGCGAACACAATCGAAATGCTGCATTGCTGCCCGGTAGCGAGGTTTCGCGAAGAACAATCGTCGGTCTCGGAGTAGTCTCCTACAATTGTCACGGGATCCAATTTCAGAAGTGACGAGCCGGCGTTTGTGACCGTGATCGTTTGCGGCGCGCTGGAAGCTCCCTCGCGGAGATTGCCGAAATTCAATGTCGTGGAGGAAAGCGTAACGGAAGAGCCTTGGCCCGAGTGAACCGCAGAAAGAGCATGCTGGTAACCGTCGTGATAGTCCGCGTACCCAGGATAGGCCGGGTCAAGCGCCAGAAGCAGGTCGTTGGCATAGATTTCAAAGACAGTAGCATGGTGCTCCACTGCGAAGGAAAGCAGCGGAGGCAGAGGACCGGTCTGTTGCTGAACGCCGTCCCAGCAAAACGGGGTGCAGGTGGCCGACGGATCGGATTGGCCCACCGGCTGCAATTCAAAGAGCGGTGTCGGCCTGACGGTCGAATATTTTGAGAACAAGTTACACCAATCCGAGGAGCACGTAGGATAACTTATAATATCCCTGGCCCGAAGCCCTTGGTAGCCTATTCCGAATCCCTCGGCGATGTCATTAGCGGCCTCTTCCTCGGCATAGGTCAAATCGCCGTCATAATCCGAAATGGGGCCGATGATGGGAAAGGTGGGGTTCTGGGATCTTATGTAAGTCAGAATCTCCAGGTCCAGATTGAGGATCGTTTGCCTGAAAGATTGATCTGGAAGAAACTTAGTTAGTTCCGCTTCGCAATTAGGATAGATGGCCGCGCCCCCGGTTAGACCAAAGCGAATATACCCGATATGGGGATTGTCTTCAAAGTGTCTTAGAACTTCCGTGATGAACTGCTTGTAATAATGCTTGAAGGGCGTCTCCCACATCACCGGATAGCTTCCGGCTAGCGTCCCGTCGCCCGGGAACGCCGGGCAAGTTACCGTGTCGACCAAATTCATTACATAGGGTGGGGTGGCGTGGTTGGAGTAGTTCTCACTATTTGCGCCGGATTCGCTAATGGACCATACGGTCAGATTGACGGTTTTTCCAAGCTTGATGTAGGGCTGTATTACCGCGTCAAACGCCGTCCAATCGTATTGTCCGCCGGGAGCGCCGGGGCCGTTGTCCACCATCGACCAAAGCAATGGCGGATTAACGCCGTCCACTAGTGGACTGGAGGCCACGTACTTCAAAAAGTCCGCGGCGTATTGCGGGCCGGGGAAGGGCACATAATTCAGTGGCGGGAAAGCAGCGTTGACGGTAATTTTGGGTGCTTGAGTGACGGTAGTCTGAGCCTGCAATGCCAGCGGGATGGAGCATGCGATCAGAACTATAGCCACTGTCCCGCGAGGGAGCAAGTCAGTCATAAAAATTCCGATGAGACAGCCTGCTGGATGGTGCTCACTTCGCTCCAAAACAGGATGCTAGGTTAATAATTGTATCTCAATAGGTATGCCAATGATGAACAAAGTCTTGTGACAGCCAGCCATTTAGTACTACTAGGCCCAAGCGTAATCAACGATGTGCTTTTCCTGAGGTCCTGCTTGTCAGTAGAAGGGCGCGTCCCATTTGGAAGTGAGTAGATGTAGCCTTAGATGGTACCTGGAGGATGGAAATGAAAGCAGCACTTTCGAAATGGATTTTGATCTTAGCGGTCTCGACAACGATACCGAGTCACGCCGGAGAAACGACGAAACCGCTGGTTGTGGCTTCACAGGGCAGTTTCTTTGTTGGCGGTGAGACCAAAACGTCGAAGGAACTGAGTGGCAGCACCACCGGACCCGGTGCCGGGCTGGAGGGTGACGTAACCATTAATCAGATGTACGTGCAGTACCAGACGCCTGTGAATGGCAACCAACATGTTCCAGTGGTGATGGTCCATGGCTGCTGCTTGAGCAGCAAAACCTGGGAGACAACTCCGGACGGAAGAATGGGTTGGAACGAATACTTTTTGCGCAAGAATCGTTCCGTATATCTTGCTGACCAAAGCTCGCGCGCCCGCTCCGGCTTTGACGCCACCAAGATCAACGCCGTCAAGCTGGGAACTGTTCCGCCCAGCCAGCTTCCGAACATATTTATGGCCAGCCATCAGACCTCTTGGACTTTGTTTCGCTTCGGCCCCACCTTTAACAATGCGTTTCCCGATGAGCAATTCCCGGTACAAGCTGCCGACGAACTCTACAAACAAATGATTCCAGATCTCAATGGTTTTCTGCCGACGCCTAATCCAACCTGGAAGAACATGGCCGCGCTAGCGGTCCAACTGCATGGTGCAGTGTTGATTGGTCATTCCGAGTCCGGCTTCTATCCGGAGGAGGCAGCGATGATTAACCCAGCAGGCGTCAAAGGCATTGTGTCTATCGAAATGGGATGCACCACCACGCTGAAGCCCGAGCAGCTTTCGACACTCTCGAAGATTCCCATCCTGATCATGTTCGGCGACCATCTGGGAGATATTCCGGGCCCCTTTAGTACTCTCTGGCCGGCGAATCTCGACACGTGCAATAAGTTTATCCAGCAAGTGACAGCGGCAGGCGGAGACGCGCAAATGATGTATCTCCCGAAAATGGGCATTAAGGGAAACAGTCACATGATGATGCAGGACAAGAACAATCTGCAGCTCGCCGACTTGATCCTGGGATGGATCGACGAACGAGTTGAAGCGAAGAAGGGTGGTCACCACAAGTAAAGATCATGCGCAAATCCCAGAAAGGCTCAGAAGAGCGAGGCTCGGTTGGCAGGCGCGGATTTCTCACGGGCGCGGCCGCAGGCGCAGCGGCGCTGGTGGCTACACCGCCGGCGTCCAACGCTCAGCAGCGTCCACGCATGCCACGGCTTTTCCGGCCAGAATGGCGTTGGCGCGCGGCTGGTGCCGATGAAGCTGACTCAGGCGGCGTTCACCGCATATGTGCGGCATCCTCATGACACGCCCACTGGTATGCCGCCGTACACCGCGAAGGTGATGCCCGATCAGGAACTCGCGGATATTTACACATATATCAAGTCGCTTCCCGATTCCGCGAAAAAGGCGAAGGACATCCCGATACTGAACGACATTCTCAACAGCCAGAAATAGACTGTATTCCGGGCTCGGTAACATGGAGTTTCCATGGTTACTTCGCTTTCGCTGGCCGAGGCGCGACGACTGGCTCTAACGGCTCGTGCGCGGCTCACTACATGGTTCCGTTTTCCCGTCTGGGGCCATACAACCGCGCCGCATTCGATGACCTGATCTACCGCAGCGGCGAATTTGCCGAGCACTGGGCGCACGAAATCTCGATCGTTCCAGCCGAGACTTGGCCGTTGCTGCGATATCGGCGGGAGACGGATCGCGTCCGCCCGTGGGGATTCTCCAAGGTTTTGGAAGAACGCGCGGACTATGCGGCTTGGGTCCTGGAAGAAGTAAAGCGGCGAGGTCCGCTGGCGGCCGACGAGTTGCCGCCTCCCGACGATGCGCCCCCCAGAATACCTGGCTCGTGGATTGGAACCGTAGCGCGTGGAGTGCTGGAGGCTCATTTTTTGCGCGGGCGCCTGGCGGCCGCCGGCAGACGCTCGGACTTCTCGCGCCTTTACGATTTGGCCGAGCGATTGATTCCATCGGAGCACCACTCGCGTCACGTGGATTACGACGAAGGCCGCCGTGCGCTTCTGCTCCAGGCGGCGCGGGCGCATGCTGTGGGAACGACGAAAGACCTGGCCGATTATTTTCGGATGCCGGTGGGAGACGCCAAGCCGCGCCTGCGCGAGTTGGTGGAGTCGGGCCTTTTGCACGAGGCTAGTGTCGAGGGCTGGCGGGAGATGGCCTATCTGGATCCGAAAGCGAAGGCTGCGCGAAACATTGAGGCGTGCGCGTTGCTTTCGCCATTCGATCCGCTGATTTGGAGCCGTCCTCGTGTGTCTCGGCTTTTCGGATTCGATTACCGTGTCGAGATTTTCGTGCCGCCGTCTAAGCGCAAGTATGGTTTCTACGTCTTGCCATTTTTGCTGGGAGATAAGCTGGTGGCGCGAGTGAATCTGAAGGCGGATCGCGCGAACGGACATCTGCTCGTGCTGGGGAAATGGTTCGAAGAACGAAAGAAGTCTGAGGCCACAGCCGCGCTAACGGCCGAGATTGGCGTGTTAGGGGAGTGGCTGGGACTGCGTCCCACTCATGTTACGGCTCGCAAGCGCGGGGAATCACGCTCGTAGGATCTCGTTTCCAACAGGCCTGTTCCAAACAGAAGCGCCGTCATCTGTCGCGCGAACTCCGCCTCTGAGAACTGCGCCGCGTATGCCTGCAGTGCGCGCGGGTCCAGCTCGGCCGCGAATTCATCCCAGCGCTCAATTGCGTGGAACAGGCCCTCGGGATCGTGGTACAAGAGGCCACCGGAGCCAGGCACGATTTCGAGTGCGCCACCTCTTGCAAGAGCGATCACCGGCTTGCCACTCGCAAGCGCCTCCACCGCGGTAATGCCGAAGTCCTCTTCTCCGGGCATAAGAAAAGCCTGGCATCGCGCGTAGAGATCTCGCAGTTCCTCATCCGTCACACGGCCGCAGAATTCGATATTCGCTGCCGCGGACCGTCTCAGCGCTTTGTACTCCGGACCGTCACCCACCACCAGGAGCCTGCGTCCATTTTGGTTGAAGGCGCGCACCGCTGTATCCACGCGCTTGTACGGCACCAGCTCGGAAACGATCAGATAATAATTGCCGGCCGGCTTCCAATAGAACTTCTCCACGCATACGGGCGGCCGCACCACGTGCGAATCGCGCCGGTACGTCTTCCAAATCCTGCGCCGGACGTTCTCACTATTGGCCACAAACTCATCCACACGCGCCGCCGCGGCGAAATCCCATAACCGCAGATAATTGGAAGCCACTGTCATGAAAGCGCGCTTCGAGCGAGAGCGGGTCCAGTCGTTCCGGTAGGCCGGATAGAGGTCCCACAGGTATCGCATCGGCGTGTGGCAGTAGCAGACATGGCGAGTGCTGGAGGATGTGATTACGCCTTTGGAGGGGCCCGATTCGCTGCTGATTACCAAGTCGTATTCGCGAAGGTCGAAACTCTCGAGCGCCAGCGGCATCAGAGGGAGCAGCGATCGATACGCTTTGCGCAAGGGTTGCAAAAAGGAAGCCTGCACGTGGTGGCGGCGGATGGTTTCCGAGACGCGGTCCGGATCGTAAAACAGGGTGAACACGTCGGCGTCGGGCAGCAGGCGGCACAGCGCTTCGACAACCTTCTCGCCGCCGCGCATGTTCAGCAGCCAGTAATGAACGATTGCCGTACGCATTGGAAGAGGAAAACTTCGCGACTAAAAGGAGTATGTCATGCTGCCCGGAACCGGCTTGTTTGAGGATTGTACCTTTCCTGTAAAATTTGCGGATTTCGCACTCTCACCTCTTGGCATTCGCATTGTTCATGCCGTACGCTTGAAGCGTTGAATCCCGCCCAGGTCACTGCCGATCCTGTTCTGGCAGCCTTTGAGCTGCCTCTGCGACGAACCTTCTTCCCACTTGGATGTCCACTCGTTCTGGAAACCAACTCGCGCAACGTGATCCTGGCGGCGGAGGAATTTTGGGGCGCGAGCGAGCGAATGTTTGACCGGGATCCGGTGCGAATTTGTCTCGGAGTCTCGGAAGACGCGTCAGGATTGGTGGCGCCAGCGCCGGTGATTCGTGCGAGAGAACATTTGATGTCGATCGTAGCCGGCCCGGAGAATTTCATGCTGTGCGATTTCTACCGCGGCTTTGCATTTGGCTGGGTTACGCGAAGCACCGCGGCGGATCGCGCCTTGCTGCGTTACCAGTTTCTAGCTGCCGGTGGAATTGCGCTGGTACAACAGCGGGCTTTTGCCCCGCTGCATGGCGCTCTGGTGATGCGGGACGGCGCCGGCGTCATGTTTTGTGGGAATTCATTGGCCGGTAAGAGCACCCTCGCTTATGCTTGCGCCCGGGCCGGATGGACCTATGTGAGCGACGATGGCACGTTTCTGGTACGCGACCGTGACGACCGCTACGCGATCGGAGACTCGCACAATATTCGCTTCCGGATAGATGCCGCTGAGTTGTTCCCCGAACTGGCCGATCATATTCCCGTGGTCCGGCCGAACGGCAAACTCGCCATTGAACTGTGCACCCGCGACTTGGGCATCGCAACGGCGCAGGGAGGCGTGGTGGATCACGTTGTATTTCTAGATCGCGAACGCTGGGGACCTCCGTCGATTCACGACTACCCGGACAATCGCGCGCTGGAGTATTGGGCTCAGTACACGGTCCTGGGAGCGGGTGAAGAGCGGGCGGCTCAACGGCGTTGTCTTGAACGTTTGTTGCAGGCTGGCGTCTGGAAAATGCAGTATTCGAATCTGGACGATGCTGTTGCGCGGCTGGAGCGACTGATTGGCGAAGGAGCCTGAAGCAGCTTCCTTTTTACAACGCTTTTACCAAATGGAAGCAGAAATAGTAGATTCTGCGTCGGATAATGGACCCATGCAGGCAGCCGAATCCTGGCCGAATCCCTCGCGGGGAATTTGCGAGACGTCCCAAGGCCGCTCGGTTCCAGCCAGAATCAACTTCCTGTACACGTTGGAACCGGTTGCGGCTGCGTTTAGTCTGATTTGTTTGTCACCCTTTCTGGTGATTTTGGCGCTCGCCATCCGTATAGTATCGGGAGCGTCGCCGCTGGTGGCTCACCGGAGGGTCGGCCGCTACGGGAAAACGCTCTGGGTTTATAAGTTCCGTACGATGTGGTCCCGCGGCACGCGCTCGCGCCCATCGTGCTTCTTTATCGAAGAAGTACCGGAAGATAAGCCGGAGCTCAAGGTGGGACCAGATCCGCGAGTAACCAGCCGTTTTGCTGCCTTCTGCCGGAGGCACTCCATCGACGAACTTCCCCAATTGGCCCTGGTCGCCGCGGGACGCATGTCCGTGGTCGGGCCCCGGCCGATCACTCGATTCGAGCTGAATGAATACTACGATCCGGGCGCGCTGGAAGTGTTGTCGGTGAAACCGGGACTCACCGGCTTGTGGCAGGTTCGCGGGCGCAGCCGGCTTACATACCGCCAGCGAAAGCGCTTCGATCTGTTCCTGGTGCGCCGTTTTTCCGTGGGCTTATATTTCAGGATTGTGATGCTCACCATTCCCGATGTCCTATTTGCCAGGGATGCCTGGTGACCGTCTCCTGAATCGAAATCAAAAGATAAATCGAATGACGAAATATAATCGGAATCTCATTTCCGGAAGCGTACTGCTTTTGGCGCTCGGCGGAATGCATCTTTTGGCGGCCGGCGCGGATGATTCGGCAGACCTCGCGAAATCGCTCGGCGTCTCATTTTCGAGCGGCGCGGACGCCACGCTGATTTTGGAACGCGAGGGGAAGCGCTATAAAGTGGACGCGGCGGCGAAGACGATTCAAGAGATCGCTCCTGGAGCGGCAGAGCCGACTGCCGCTTTGTTCCAGCAGAACTGCGCGGCGTGTCACGGCCCAGGAGGCAAGGGCATACGTTCCAAGCACACGCCAGATTTCACCGATCCGTCTTTCAAGCAAAGTCTCAGCGCTGGGGACATCACGGGCGCTATTCGCAACGGCAAGGCCGGTGGTAGGATGCCGGCTTGGTCCGGCAAGTTAACAGACGCTCAGATCGACAGTCTTGCCACCTATGTTCGATCATTCCCTAATGCTGGCGGGGCGGCTGGCGCTGGCGCTAGCGCTTCTTCCCGGCAGACGCAGGAATCAGGTGGGACTTCCGGCCGGGTCTATGAACCTGCCGATGACCTGCTCTTCAGCCTGCCCACCGGCCGCGCCGTGGACGAGCATGGAGTCTACGTCAATTTCACGCACCGTTTTCCTTATGATGCGGCATTTACCGGGCCGGGACGCGGTGGCGAGCTTTTCGGTTTGGACAACTTCGCGCTCCCTTCCGTGGGCCTTCGGTACGGCGCCACCGACAAGCTATCCGTAAGCATCTTTCGATCGCCGTCCCTGATTGGGCGACCCATTCAGCTCATGGCCGCGTACAACATTTTGGATGAGCACCATGAAGCTCCACTGAACATGGCGGTGCGCGTTTCTATCGAAGGGCAGAACAACTTCCGCAAGAATTACACCCAGAATATCGAGGGGATCTTTTCGCGCAGTATTACTTCGCGGGCTCAGTTTTATGTGGTTCCAACGTTCTCGTTTGATGCCCGGCCTCTGGTGCAGGCGACAGGTTTTCTCTCGTCTCAAATCCCGGATATGCCAGGCGTAAACACTTTCTCCATTGGTGTGGGCGCCGCGTACGATGTCCGGCCGACAGTAGCATTGATCGCCGAGGTGATCCCGACCTTGTTGAATGCCAGCGAACTCGGCATTCATCGGCCGGCATATTCCTTTGGAATTCAAAAGAAGATATTCCGTCACGCCTTTACACTCGGGCTAACAACCAGCCCGGGCGTCACGGTCTCACAGCGCGCGGGAACACGCGCCGAGTTTCTGGGGGGGCCTTCGGCGGACACTCCGGGCGGTCTGTTCTTCGGGTTCGACCTGATGCGTCAGATCCATTAACGCCGGCAGGCCCACGCGGCTCCGCTCCACAAAGTGGGAAGCAGCGCTCGCGCGTGACGCCACGTTCGCGAGGCCAGAAACAGCAAGTAGCGCTGGGCGCGGCGCAAACGAATTCGCCAATCGACGGCGTTGTCGGGCAAGTGCACTGCGTCCAAGTGGCCGGGAAGTTGCAGCGGCATCAAACGCCGCCGCAGGATTGCAAGACGCGAGGAACCCGGATCCAGCAGGCTGAGGTGAAGCCACAACTCGTCCTTGGTGGGGTGAAACAAGTTCATTACCGGCGTGTGCGCATATGCGGCCAGCCACGCGCGCACGGGCTCGGATAATTGAGCGATTTCAGGGCTGGCGACAGCGGGAAGCTGACAGCCAAACCACTCGTGGGCGATGGCGAAGGAGATCGTCTCCACTCGGCGCAGCGGATCGTCGTGCACTTCGCGCCACGAGTGCCAAAATGCTGCGTCACTGTTGTGTTCGAGAAAATATGCGATCTCGTAAAAGTGGTATGGCCGTGCATCGCCGCGCAGCAGATGGCGGAGCGCGTGCGCCGATGCATACCCTGGAAGATCGATCGCGGAGAGCGCTGTGAACTCCATCTCCTGCAGTTTTCGCCGCTCGCGGCGTGCCCAGAAATCCTCCACGGCCGGGACCGCGAATCCCTCCGTGCCGGCGTCCCACAATCGAAAATGCAGCTCCAGCGCGGGAGGCAACTCTGGGTCAAAATAGTCGCCGCGCCATTCCCATCCGGTTTTGCGGATGAGCGTGGGCAGGTGATCCACCGGATGCCGGTCCCGGCCAGCTAAACGTTCATAGCCAAGACCTTTGGCGACCTCGAACGCCGCTTGCACTTGGTCGCGCGGGAACAGCAAATCCAGATCGTACTGCGCGCGAAGACGCGGATCGGCCACGAAGCCCGGGGCGTGCGTGAACCCCTTGAGGGTCACGAACTCAAGTCCGGCAGCTTGGAACGAGGCGCTTACCCGGCGATACACCAGCTTCATTCGCCGCCAGCGTTCCGCGTTGTTCACCAGATCCTTGTTGAAACGGTCCCCCACCCAAGCCGGCAATCGATCGCGGCAACGAAGAGCGAACGGAATCGCCAACTGCCCGCGATGACAGAATCCGATCAGCTGACTCCACTCGGAATCCGTCAGGGAGCTCAGCGCTTCGAAATGCGGGGATTGGAAATGCAGAGCATCGAAGACGGCTTGCGCGTGGACGGGAATGCGCCGGGAGGTTTTCACCAGGCACGCCCCACTACGTCCAAGACCTCCGAGCGATAGCGGTGGAGCGAAAAGCGTGCCGCGAACGATTGGCGGGCTCGCGCGGAAATGCCATCCAGGAATGCGCCGCCATTGGAGAAAAGCTCCAGCAGTTTCGCAGCCAGATCGCGCGAGGTAGGCGCCGAGAGAATGCCGGTAACGCCATCCTCGACGATCTCCGGTATCCCGCCGGATCGAAAAGCCACCACGGGGACTCCGGCCGAGAACGCTTCGAGGATCACACGGGTTGTGGCCTCCACCGCCCCTGACGGAACCACTACGACATCCAGCCTCGACAATACATCGCGGACGTCGTCGCGCCATCCGGTAAACTCAATCGGCAATCCATCCGCTTCCTCGCGCACGCGCTGGATGTACTGAGGACTCGAGAAAAGCGCGTCGCCACACACCACAAATTCACAGCTCCGCTGCGGCAAAATCAGGCGAGCCGCTTGAATGAATTCCAATTGCCCTTTCTCTGGCGCGATCCGTCCGATCACGCCGACTCGCCAGGGATCGCTTGTCCCGCGGTGTCGCCTTACGCATTCCACCGGCGCAACTCCGTTGTAGATTACTTGCGACCGACCAGCGTCCAAGACCGATGCCAGAGGCCGCAGCGCGAAATGGCACCCCGCGATCACGCTGGCATTCGTCGACCGCAGGGCCCAGCGCGTTAATCGGGCGGCGGATTGTTGTGCCACGATGCTGTGGGCGTGGAACACCACCCGACGCCCGCCTGCGGCGATGGCCGTGGCCGGCAACAATCGCGGACCGTTCACGTAAATCAAATCGATCCGGTGCTTCGAGACCAGAGACGCGATGCGCAAGGCTTGGCGCGGAAGATCGACGCCGAATCGAGCGGCATCGAACCAGCTTTTCCGACCGGATGTGTATGCGCCGCACGGAATTCGATGCACCGCGACGCCAAAGCGCCGGGCACTATCCGACAAAGGTCCGTCGCCCGGAGCTGCCAGGTGCGTGCTGTAACCGGCGTCCACAAAAGCCGGCAGCAGATCCAGCAGGCAACGCTGAGCGCCGCCCAAGTGATTGAATTGATCGAGGAGCAGCAGGCTACGGGTCATAAGCTGCCATTGCGAGAACCCAGAAGTACAGCGGGAGTACTCGCCAATAGGTGAACAGGTCCCCGGAAAGCATCTGGAAAAGCTCTCCGATCCAAAAACAGAAGATCCAGCTTCCGAAGAATGAGGATCGCGAATCAGTGCGCCGGGCGGCTCGCCAAGCTGTTCGCAGGACGGCGAAATTGAGCAGGAGGAACGCGGCAAGCCCGACGATTCCAGTCTCCACCAGAAGGCTGAGATACATGTTGTCGGCGACGATGGTTTGTCCAATGAAATTGGAATAGGGTAGTGTCTTGTAACCGATGCCGAGAATGGCGTGCCACGGATGGGCCGCCAGGAAGGTTCCGATCGTGTGCCAAGTCGCCACGCGGCCGGAAAGAACGCTGGCCGGTTGCGAGAAGAAAAACTGCGAGTGCGAGAGGCGGAGCCAATAGTTCCAGGCGGCCTCGGGAAAAACCTGCCACGCGGCCAGCGAGCCCGCCACAACACAACTGGCGGCGATGGCCAACAGACGTACCATCCGAATGCGCTTGCGCTCCAAGTAAAGCAGCACCGCCAGCGCCACGAACAGATTCAGCAACGAAGCGCGCGAATAGGATAAGATGAGAGCCGCAAATAGTACCGGAGCGCCGAGCCACAACGTCCATCGCGAGATCAGACGCCGGCTCCGGCCACGCAGCAGCGTGACGGCGATCATGATGAGGAAGAACGCACATACATTTCCCAGCGTGCTGGCCTCGTAGAAAACACCTTGAGCGCGGCGATAGATCCCTGAGTCCAGCCAGATGAACTGCGGTCCATAGCCGGCCGGGGCTGGAAAGTGGTAGTAGAAATCGACGCAAGCGAACGCCGCCGAGAGCAGGCCGAACCAATACAACCGTCGCGCCCCGGTGAAAGCGTCTTCGTGCATCGCGACTTTTTCCCGTATCGTCGCTGCGGGCCCGTGCGCGGAGTAAAAGTATACATACACGGGGATTCCGAACAACAGCACGCGCATCAGGCTGCCGGCCGCGACGCCCAGCCCCGAGTAAAACACGGCCAGCGCCGAGCTCGCGAGCAGCAGCAGGAAAAATACGGTTATCGAAAACGCCACCAGGTCGTACTTTGGACGCCAATCTCGCAGCCGCACAGCACCGCAGACCAGACCGACTCCGGCGATGGCCACTCCGACGTGAGGCCCTGAATTACCGAATGCGAATGGAAGGGGCGGCAACAGGAGCGCGGCAAAGAAGAAAAACCACAACCAGCGGCTGGCGGATTGGAGGGTCCAGAGGACGAGCGGAATCGCCACCAGAGGCGTGGTCCAGGCGGCGGCCGTTACCAGATTGGGCGATGCCGCGATGACGCAGGCATAAGCACCCAGCGCTCCCGCGATCCAATAATTGCGCGGCAGCTCGCGCCAGCCAACGTCAATCGTCGCCATGGCTGGCAAAACGCAGCGGAAGATCGTAGCGCTGCCGTCCTCGTGTCAGGCTGAACGAAATGGTGAGATATAACAACGATCCGAAGAGTGCCAACAACAGCGCTCCCATCAGGATCAGCGGAATGTTCGGCGAACTGGGCCGCTGCGGAACAATGCCAGGATCCACCAGACGTAGCCACTCCGATCGCGCCCCTTGGCTGCCCCGCAACTCCGCCAGCCGTTGCACGGATGCTTGATACGACGCGCGAGCGGCGCTCAATACGGCTTGCAGATCTTCTTCGCGGGCGCTTTGCTGGGCCAGCGCCGTGCTCTTCTGATGCATCGCGAGAGTAAGTTCGTCCATCCGCCGCTTCAACCCTTCAGCGCGGGCGGGTGAAGCCCCGCTTTGCTCGTCCAGAAGTTGCTCTTCCAGCCGCGCTTTTAGATCGCTATCGTCGGAAACCTCCATGCGCAGCGCCTCGGTGGACTGTGTTCCGGCGACCTTTTGCCAGGCGGACTCGGCATCGTTGAGATGCGCCTTCTCGATCTCGGCAGCCTTGGCGGCATCCTCGATTCTGGCCTCATCCGCTTCTTTTCCGCCAGATCGGCTGAGTTCCACGGCACCCTCCGCGATATACTGCGCCACCGCTTGCGCCGTCGTGGCATTGGGAAGCGTGACCGTGATCTGGAGCGCTCGCGTGTCGTGGAGTTTATCCACCTTCAGCACGCGCCGCTTCAGCGACTCGATGGGCGATCCGTCGTGGTCGCGAAGATGAAACTGTCCGGCGGCGCGCAGGAAGAGCTGGTCGTTCGTAGCGAGAAGTTCATAGGTCTTCAAGGATTCCAGATATACGGTGCTGACGGCGGTGGCGATGCGCGGATCGCCTGCGGCCGGAGGGTCGATCAGAATGGTTGCAGTAGCTGTGTAGCGCTTGGGAAGCAGAAAGCCGGTTGCCAAAGCCGCCATCAACGCGACGCCGCATGCCAAGCCTGCGAATTTCCAGCGCGCGCGAAGAAAGTCGATGTATTCGAAAACGTCAAAGGACTCGTGCATTCAAATCGCCCGCGCGCCGCAGTGCGGGAATCGCGTTTACTGGATCGCGACCACCACTTGATTCGTGCTGGTGAAGCCGTTTACCTGGATCTGCAGCGGTACGGCGCTGCCGGGCGTCACGCCCGCGGGTACTTTTACGTTTAATTGATTTACGCCTACAAACTGCGGCGCGAGACCGGAGAACTCAACGCCGCCGGCGACTCCGCCAAACAGGACGCTGGGAGTTGCGAGCGTATTCGCAAGCACACTGGGTATCCCGCCGTCGACTGGCTGATGATCCACCATGCCGAGTCCAGTAGCGTAAATGATCAGAACGTCGCCCGCTTTCGCCGGATGCGAACCGGTGGATGCCAGACCTTGTGGCCAGACCAGCGAAGAATCGGAGCTATTCACCGCGATCGCGTACAATTGCCCACCGGCCGCGGCTGAGAAAATGCCCGGCATCGACGGCGCGAAATTGACGGCGACGGGAGTGGAACTGCCATTGGGAGTGTTGACCGTTACGTTGACAGTCCCCGTTCCAGATCCGATTTCCCACGGCAATTGGACGTTGATCTGATCGTCGGATTGTCCGGGAACGCCCGGTACCACGGCCAGCAGCGGCGCCGCTGGCAAATCGCTAAACGTTACGGTAACTCCGCCCAGGCTGTTCGACAGTGGGATGGTGTCCGCCGTGGCAAGTCTGCTCACAAGCCCGGTGCCGAAGATGGAGACCAGCCCGCCGGGCGACACTGGTTGTCCTTTCGCGAAGCTGGCGCCATTCAGAACGCCACCGTTAGCCACAGTAGGGGTCTGCGCGAAGCAAACCGCCGTGCCAAACAACGCAGCCACCAGGAGCAATGAACATTTCATAAGTGGAGTCATACCTCGTACGCATCTATTCTGAGTTCGGCAAGGCCTGACGATGGTGAATGGTTTGTAAAAACTTTGCAATTTCCCGGTTCCCGTTACAATAGATGGACATGAAGGCACGAGTCTATGTCTCGATGAAGCCGACGGTTCTCGATCCGCAAGGTCAGACCATACGGTCGGCATTGGCAGGGCTGGGTCACACCTCCATCGCCGCGGTTCGCCAGGGCAAGTTTTTTGAGATTACGCTAGAGCCCGGTACGGATCGCGCCAGGGCGGGCGCCGAAATCGATCAAATTGCGCGCGATGTGCTGGCCAATCCGGTGATCGAAGAGTACCAGGTGGAATTCGTCGAATAGCGCCGGCGGGTGGAAACCTACATGGACTTGCAACTGGACGGAAAGCGCGCGTTGGTGAGTGGATCCACTGCGGGAATCGGATATGCCATCGCCGAAGCGCTGGTCAAGGAAGGCGCGCACGTCATTATTAATGGGCGCACGAAGGAACGCGTGGACGCCGCCGTGCAAAAGTTGAATGCCGCGGGCCTGAAGCGGAAAGTCGAGGGATTCGCGGCCGACCTGGGAACGAGCGCCGGCGTAAGTCGGATTGTCGCCAAATATCCCGACATTGAGATCCTGGTCAACAACCTGGGCATCTTCGAGCCGAAACCGTTCGAACAAATCCCGGATGCCGACTGGTTTCGCTTCTTCGAGGTCAACGTGCTCAGCGGAGTGCGCCTGAGCAGGCATTATCTGCCCGGCATGAAAGAGCACGGCTGGGGACGGATCGTCTTCATTTCCAGTGAATCCGCGCTACAAATCCCCGCCGAGATGATTCATTACGGAATGACGAAGACGGCGCAACTGGCCATCTCGCGCGGGTTGGCGGAGACCACCGCCGGCACCAATGTCACCGTGAACACAGTGCTCCCCGGGCCCACGGATTCCGAAGGTGTGAGCGTCTTCGTGGACCAGATGGCCGCGGCGCGAAAAATCAGCCGCGAAGAAGTAGAGAAGGAGTTCTTCCGCAGCGTGCGTCCCTCGTCATTGCTGAAGCGCTTCGCACGCGTCGACGAAGTTGCAGCGATGGTGGCTTTCGTGTGCAGTCCATTATCGTCGGCTACCAATGGCGCCGCGCTGCGAGTGGATGGCGGCGTGGTTCAAGCCATCGTATAAGCGCGCGATCAGGCCGGTTGAAAAATCGCAATCCCCTTGCCCGCGAGCGCGACACCGATCCACAGTACGAGCGATAGGCTTGCGACCAACGTTGCGTTGGGAGGCGGCACTGGTGGCTCCGCCAGGGTGACTCTTCGATGAATCGTGAATTGAAAAGCGATGGCGATGGCAAGCAGCGCCATCTTCACCCAGAAGGCCGGCGTCTTGAAACACTTCACCGCTTCCGAAGAGAGAAGCAAGGGACCACTCATCAGCATGATCGCCAGGCCTGCAATCGTCCAGCCGCCGAGTTCCCGAGCAATGCGCGCCACCGGCTGGCGTCCGATACCCAGGCCGAGCAGGCTTAAGTCCACCATCAGAATCGTTCCAAGCAAAAGCGTCAACCCGATCAGGTGGACGATCTCCAGCAGCGCAATCAGTGCGGCCGAGTGGCGAATCGTTTCGCCGAGGTAGGTGTGTTGCAACCACTCGAACGCCGGAAGGAACGACGTTGCTATCATCCCAGATCATATCCGGGCGCGTAAGCGATGGCGCGTCCCGCCGCAATGATCGCAATCCAGAAGACCAGCGATAGCAGACCAGCCAGCCGCGCCCGAAATGGCGCCGCGGAAGCAGCGTCCCAGTTGGCGACGTCGCGATAAATTGTGCGGTGGAAGACGAGCGCATTGAGTCCAGCTAAAGCCAGCAGAACGACTTTGATGCGAAAAGCCGGACTGTGATACATCTTCACGGCTTCCGATGAGAACAGCAGACCGCCGCTGAGGGCCATCAATCCGAAGCCCCATAGCGTCGCCGGCACGATGCGAGCCACGAGTTGTGCCATCGGGACGCTGCGCAAACTTAGCCCCAACACGCGAAGATCCACCAGCATAATGGTGCCTGCCACCAGAACGATGCCAAGCGTGTGGACGGTATCCAAGGCGGGGAAGGCCCAATTGGACTGGCGCAGGGCCGCGTTCAATCGCGTGCTGTCCACCCACTGGCAGATGCTTAGAAAGAACATGCTCAATTAGTCCACCTCTGAGTGGCTTTCACCAGTCTAAGGCTCCGAAATATTGCGGACCTCGGCCGAGCGAGTACACCCGTGATCGGCTTCGTGCCGGTACAGAGACAAGCGGGATTGTTCGGCCTTATCCCATGCCGTCCTGGAGATGCGCCGCGCTTCGCTAGCGCGCACCTCTTCGGTGGCGATCACCAGCGCGGCCATCTCGCGCACACTTTGCGCATAATCGCTGACGGCGTCGGAGTATTCGCGGAGCAAGCGGAGACGTTCCTCGCACATCGATGGCAGATCGCTCGGCATCCAGTTGTTCCCCGATTGTATCAGCAGAGCTCGATTCAAGAGAGAATGGTGGGCTATGAGGTTTCGAAAAGGCTGCTCGCTGGGTGTGGTGCTGGGTGTAGCGCTCGGCGGCGCGGCAGTCTTCATTGGCGTGGCTGGGGCTGCCGAAACTCCTTCGCCCGCGTTATTGGTGCTGAATAAAGCGGATCAGACGCTTGCCATTATAGATCCGGCTTCGGGAAGAGTTATCGCGCGGGTCGCCGTGGGCGAAGGTCCTCACGAAGTGACGGTGTCCACCGATGGCAGATTTGCATACGTCGGCAACTACGGGCAGCAGAAGCCAGGCAATACGATTTCGGTAATCGATCTTCCGGCACAGGCGGAGCTGCATCGCGTGGATCTCGGCCCGCTGGAGCGGCCGCACGGCATGCTGTTCGTGGATGGCAAGGTTTACTTCACCGCGGAGCTGAACCGCCTGGTGGCGCGTTACGATCCCGTGGCTAATAAAGTGGACTGGCTGTTTGGCACGGGGCAGGCAACCACTCACATGGTGATTGCCAATGCCGATGCCAGTTTAATATTCACCGCGAACATCGGATCCAACAGCGTCTCAGCCATCGAGCGTGCGGATGGTCCGGCCGGTTGGACCGAGACAGTAATTCCCGTAGGGAAAGGCCCGGAAGGAATCGACTGGTCGCCCGACGGCAAAGAGGTGTGGACCGCTACTGGCGGCGATGGCGGCGTATCGATCATCAATGTCGCTTCCAAGAAGGTGACCGAAACGTTGACGGTCGGAACGAAGCGCACCAATCGCTTGAAGTTTACCCCGGACGGAAAGCTTGTTCTCCTTTCCGACCGCGATGGCGATGAACTTGTGGTGCTGGATCGAGCGACACGCAAAGAGCGTGCCCGGCTGAAGATGGGCCGTTATCCGGAGGGAATCCAGATGACACCCGACGGCTTACGCGCGTATGTGGCCCAGGAGGGAGCGAACGATATCGCGATCATCGACCTCAAGACGCTGACGGTGTCGGGACACATCTCGCCAGGCAACGGCCCGGATGGAATGGCTTGGGCCGTACGAAAGTGATGCGGCTTACTTGGGCTCCTTCGTCCCCAAGTGCATTAAGTCCTTATTGTTCTCCAGGCAAACGTATTCCTGAATTTCCCAACCCTGCTTCCACTTGACGTCGAAGCGAGTGGTCCACGGCTTGGTGTAATTTTTCGGATCTTCGATGGTAGCCTCATAGTGCAAGCTTGCGTAACTCGGCCGGGTGAAGCGTTCCACCACGTGAAGCTGATCGCTGGCTGGATGTCCCACGTAATCCAGCCAGGTTCGTCCGTTAAAACCAATGGTGTCGACCACCAGCGTGTCGTTACCCTCATAATGGCCGACGGATTCTCCGAGCCAGGTCGGATTCGGATCGGCCGAGTGCTTGGCGTTCAACAGAATGACGCGATACATGTGCGAGGCGCCTTCATAGAGGATGACTACGCGATCGGGCAGTTGGATAATTTGAAATGGATAGGGAGTGCCGGTGTAGCGCGGCACGCCGGCCGGCAAGCAATAACCTTCCGGGTCGTCCTTGGAGTGGTTGGCTTGGCGTTCTTTATACAGCTCCAACCCGGCCGGGGTGAATGGGACATCGATTTTCTCTTCCACGTACTTTTTGTCCGCCCAGTCGAGTACCCAGATCGGGGCCCAGACGCCTTTTCCGCCTAGATCCACTTTGCCATCGGGCAGGCGAGGGGTGGGTTGCACTGCAGCCTGATCGGTTGCCGCTGCGGGCTTCGCGACGACGGATTGGGCGCGCGTAACGTCTGGTAACGACAGAGCAGCCAGCATGGCAGCGACGAGGATGGTGACCTGCCTGGTCGATTTCATATCGGAACTCCTCACTTCTCTCGCTTGTTCGAATCCGGTCCATGGCGGTTGCCAGAGCCGGTCAGGATTTCGAGCACCATCGTATAAAGCGACTTCTGATATGTCAAGCGGGATGCCGTTTGGAGTTGCTGTTGTCACATGCCGTTCACCGAGCGCGCAACGCCCAGACAAATGCGATAGCCGCAGGTAACTGAGACGTCCACTGAGCTATCAGAAGCGCGCTAGAAATTGTTGACAGTGTATTTATCACGTGTTAGGATTGCCCATGCGTTTAATACTAGCGGTTGTGCTGCTGCTTGTCCCCGTCTGCCTCAGCGCCCAAGAAAAAGAAGGAAAAAAGGGCCCGCCACCCACGCCGAAGAACCTGAAGGTTCTGACTGGCGAAAGTGGAGAGCAGGTCATCATGACGATGCGTGCGTTCCGTACTGCGCTCGGCGTTCAGTGCACGTTCTGCCACGTGCAAGGCGATTTTGCGAGTGACGATAATCCCAAGAAGGAAACGGCGCGCATGATGCTGTTGATGGCGCGCGACATCAATTCGAAGTTTCCCGATGGACAGCGCCACGTTACTTGCTACACTTGCCACCGAGGCGCAACAATGCCCGCTACCGAACCTCCCGCCGCGCAGTAGGACAGTTGTTGCCGGAATTTTCGGCGCGCGGAAGTAACTTTATCGACAACCGGCGCTCGTGGGTGCATCCAGCCCGTGAGCGCCTTTAGTTTTTTTGGCCCTCTAGCACTTCACCGTTACAGTGTGAACACGCCTCGGTTTGCATACAACACAATTCATTGAAAGTCGTCTAGTGCTGTTGATATGCCTGATGTATAATTGCTGAGGCCAATCAGGCAAACAAAATTCCCACACATCACGTTACGAGAACAAGGAGAGAAGATGGTAAGTTTGGCAGATGCACGACGCGTAATCGCCGCGGCGGAGAAGAAGGCTGCGGAAATTGGACAGCCGATGAACATTGCGGTGGCTGACGAGGGAGGCAACATAGTGTCTCACGTCCGCATGGACGGAGCATGGCTCGGCAGTATTGATATTTCCCAGAAGAAAGCGTATACCTCGCGCGCATTTGACATTGCGACGAAGGACTTGGCGGGCCACTCGCAGCCGGGCCAGCAGTTCTACGGAATCCACGCTTCCAACAATGGCAAGATCATGATCTTCGCCGGGGGCATTCCGCTGAAGAAGGGTGGAAAAGTCGTAGGCGCCATCGGCGTCAGCGGCGGCTCTGGCGATCAGGACCATGCCGTGGCGGAAGCGGGCGCATCCGCATTCTAGGCATTCAGTTTTTGACCGAGAAGTCGAAAGGAGATTCTAATGGCAAGTAACAGAGGTGTAGTGTATCTCGGACCGGGCAAAGTCGAAGTCCAATCCATCGACTACCCGAAATTGCAGAACCCGGCGGGCAAGAAGATCGATCATGGCGTGATCCTAAAGATCGTCACCACCAACATCTGTGGCAGCGATCAGCACATGGTGCGCGGCAGGACGACGGCGCCGGCGGGTTTGGTGCTGGGGCACGAGATCACCGGCGAGGTACTCGAGAAGGGCAGCGACGTCGAGTTCTTAAACGTCGGCGACTTGGTCACCGTACCGTTTAATATCGCCTGCGGGCGTTGCCGCAATTGCCGGGAAGGCAGAACCGGAATCTGTTTGACAGTGAATCCGGCGCGTCCTGGTGCGGCTTACGGCTACGTGGACATGGGCGGATGGGTGGGCGGCCAGGCGGAATATGTTCTGGTTCCCTACGCCGATTTCAACCTGATCAAGTTTCCCGACAAGCAAAAGGCCTTGAAGAAGATCACGGATCTGACCATGCTGTCCGATATTTTTCCGACCGGATACCACGGCGCTGTCACGGCAGGCGTAGGAACTGGATCGGTAGTTTATGTTGCGGGCGCGGGACCGGTGGGATTGGCGTGCGCGGCTTCGTGCCACTTGCTGGGCGCGGCCGTGGTGATCGTCGGCGACATGATTCCGGAACGGCTGGCGCAAGCCAAGAGCTTCGGTTGCGAAACCATCGACCTGAAAAAAGATGCTTCGCTGGCCGATCAGATCGCGCAGATTGTCGGGACTCCCGAAGTAGATTCGGCCGTCGATTGCGTGGGGTTTGAGGCTCGCGGCCATGGGCATGACGCGGGCAAGGAGCAGCCGGCGACGGTGCTCAACTCCGTCATGGAGATCACGCGTGCCGGTGGCCAGATCGGCATCCCCGGTTTGTATGTCACGGGCGATCCGGGTGGGGTGGATGCCAACGCGAAGGTTGGCAACCTCCAGATCCGAATTGGACTCGGCTGGGCCAAGTCACATTCGTTCCATACCGGCCAGTGCCCGGTATTGAAATACAATCGCCAGCTGATGATGGCTATTCTGCACGACAAGGTGCATATCGCCAAAGCGGTGAATGCGACTATTATTTCGCTGGACAAAGCGCCGCAAGGCTATCAGGATTTCGATAAGGGCGTGGCGAAGAAGTTCGTCATCGATCCGCACGGAACCGTAGCGAAAGCCGCGTAAGCTCCGCCATCACTTCAACCCGGTAGGGATCGTCTTCGGGCAACTGCTGGAGATTGAATTCCACCGTCAACAGAGTAGATCGGACCGCCGCCGAGAGCAATGCGGCGGCGGTTCCAAGATCAGGCGCGACGAAGGCGTGAATCAGATCCTTGGCTTGGTGGCAGAGCCCCAGACCGGACGCAGCCGCGCGTGCAATGTTCAACGGAACTGCTATGGCTTTACGAGTGGAAGCGCTGGTTGGCTGCTTGCGCCGCAGGCAATCCAAGTATTCGTGGAAGGCCGCGATATCTTCGTCGGCGAGCCGTGAGACGATCTGCGATTGGGCGTGGCCCTCATCAAGCAGAGTTCGGACCAGCTCGCGATCTCCGGCGAAATCTTTGCGTTTGCTTGCGATCGCCAGGACCTTGGTCAACAGCCCGAGTCCAAATGTGGCGCTGACCGCAGCGGCAGTTACCCCCGCAGGCACGGGTTCGAGACCGGCCACGCGGTCGCGAAACTGTTTCAGCGTGTTGCTCCAAATCGTTTCTGACATTAAGACAGGCCGATAATCCGGCCGGTCGCGGTGTCCAGGTCGACGTCGTAATAACCGGGCCGCGTGGACAGCCCTGGCATTGTGGCCATCGTCCCGAGCAATGGATAAAGAAAGCCCGCGCCAACACTGGCGCGAATGTCGCGCACCGGCACTGTGAATCCACTCGGCGCGCCCTTCAGGTTCGGATCATGGCTCAAGCTGAGATGCGTTTTGGCCATGCAGATGGGCAGCTTGTCGAAGCCTTGCCGTGTGTAGATCTCCACCTTCTTTTCCGCTTCCGGCGAATACTCGACGCCCGCGCCGCCGTACATCTCTTTTACGATCTTCTCGATCTTCTGCTTTATGCTCAAGTCCAGGGAATAGAGAAAATGGAAATTGCCGGGTTTCTGGCAGGCCGCGATCACGGCCTTGCCGAGGTCAACTGCCCCCGCGCCGCCTAGCGCCCAATGGTTCGAAACCACGGCATCGGCAGCGCCCGCTTCAATAGCTAGCTTGCGCACCAGCGCGACCTCGTTATCGGTGTCGTCCTTGAAACGATTGATCGCTACGACCACCGGAATTCCGAACGAGCGCACGTTCGCAATCAGCCGAATCAAATTGCTGCAGCCCTTCTCCAGCAGTCCGAGGTTCTCCGCCGTGTATTCATGCGCGAGCGCCTTACCCGCCACCACTTTTGGGCCGCCACCATGCATCTTCAGTGCGCGAATGGTCGCTACCAGCACGGCGGCGTCGGGCTTCAATCCGCTATAACGGCACTTGATGTTGCAAAACTTTTCGAAGCCCATATCGGCGCCGAATCCGGCTTCGGTGAGCACGTAGCCATCGGGTCCAACCAGCTTCAGCGCGATCTGATCGGCCACAATCGACGAATTGCCGTGCGCGATGTTAGCAAACGGTCCGGCATGAACAAACGCGGGCGTACCCTCGATGGTCTGCATCAAATTGGGCATGATGGTGTCCTTCATCAGGACCGTCAGCGCGCCACTGACGCCGATATCGTCGGCGGTAATCGGTTCGCCGGCTTTATTGCTGCCGATGACCATGCGGCCCAGCCGATCGCGCATGTCCGCCAGATCGGTGGCCAGCGCGAGGATCGCCATGATTTCGCTCGCCACCGCAATATCGAATCCCGTGCTGCGCGTGAACCCCTTCTCTTCGGGACCTTGGCCGATCGTGATTTGGCGCAACATGCGGTCATTGGTGTCCAGCACGCGGCGCCACGTGATGGTTTCAGGATCGATATCCAGTCGGGCGAAGCGGGCGCGCTCTTCCGGAGTCAATTCATTGGGATCGGTTTTCGAAATGCCGAGCTTCCGTAAGCGGCGCAGCATCACCGGAGAGAACTTGCGGCTACCGTCCTTCCCGGCCGGGCAAAGGCGCTCGAACATTTGCGTGTCGTCGGCGCTTTTTTCGTGAAACATGCGTGCATCGATCGCCGCCGCGAGAAGATTGTTCGCCGCGATGATGGCGTGAATGTCGCCGGTGAGATGGAGATTGAACTCTTCCATCGGAATGATCTGGCTGTAGCCTCCGCCCGCCGCGCCGCCTTTGATGCCGAACGTGGGGCCTTGGCTGGGCTGGCGAATGCAGGTGAACACCTTCTTGCCCAAATGGGCGCCCAGCGCCTGACTCAGACCAACGGTAGTGGTGGTCTTCCCTTCGCCGAGGGGGGTGGGTGTGATTGCGGTCACCACGATGTATTTTCCGTTCGGCGAATTTTTCAGCCGATCTCGAATCGAGAGATGTACTTTCGCTTTCGACTTGCCGTAGAGATCCAATTCATCGGGAAGAATACCGGCCTCGGATGCGATCTGGTCGATAGGAAGGGGCGTGGCGGCTTGTGCGATTTCAATATCGCTGGGCACACGCGTGAGGATGTTCGTTAGCTTATGTGGCATGGAAACCCCTATTCTAGAACAAGGGATGAATACGACGGCGTGGCCAGGCGCATCGTGGCGCCGTGAAGTCAGCATTATGATAAACTGCGGTCGTGCGGAGGATCCTCAATTCTCGAGGTTGACGCTGGCTAGTGTTTTCCGAGGGCGGGAGAAATTCAGTGGTAGAATGCCAGCTTCCCGTTGCCACCTTTATTTTCTATAGTTTACCCGCCTTACTGTCCAGTTTACTGGCCGTCTAAGTTCATCCGAAATCGTGAGATTCGGATGGCACACGGATGGCTCACGTCAATCTCCTCAAACAGGTCAAAATCGATGATCGCTGGGTGTTGCGATCGATTCCCAAGAAGGCCAACGGACAACGCGACTGGAGCGCTTTGCCGGATGGCAACTACTTCATCGAGTTTCGCGAAAAAGGGAAACGTCGGCGCTTACCCGCGGGAGCGACAGTCGCTCAGGCGCTCGAAGTCCAACGGCGAAAGCACGCCGAACTTGAAGCGATCGCGTTCGGTATCATCGTGCCTCGACCTCGCACGGAGGACCTGCCGAATCCGGTACTGATCGATGGGCTGATCGATCGCTACCTGGACCAGATCGAAACCCTGAAGAAGCCCAACACCTTTCGCAAATACAACGCGGTCCTGAAGCGCTTCGCAAAACACTTTGCCGGCCAAACCTTGGACGCGGTGTCCGTCGAGGACCTCAATGATTTCATCGTGACGCTGAAGAAAGGCGGAATGTCGCCCAATACGGTTCTGCACAACGTCATCATCGTCGCCCAGTTCTGCAAGCGCAACGGCAGATCAGGAATCACCAGGCAGGTGCATTTACCCGAGCGAATCTCGTCGCTTCCCCGCGAATACACTCAGGAGGAACTGGTCAAGTTTTTGGCCGCCTGCGATGACTCGGAAGTCGCCCTCTTTTCCACGTTCTTACTCACCGGATTCCGTGAGCAGGAGGTGATGTACTTGGGCTGGCCTGATGTGAACCTGCGCTTGCGGACGATCCGGGTGACTGCCAAGCCAGATCTCGGCTTTTTCCCGAAGCGCTGGGAAGAGAGGAAGGTCCCAGTGCCGGTACGCTTGGCGAATATCCTCGAACGGCACCCGCAGACGATTGGCAGCGTCTTCATGTTTCCCTCACCGACCGGCAATCGCGAGCAGAATATGCTGCGTGTCTGCAAGGCGGTCGCGGAACGAGCCGCACTCGATCCGGCGGGGTTCGATTTGAAAACATTTCGATCCACTTACGCGACGCGAATGCTGCGTCAGGGTTTCGACGTAAGGACTGTTCAAGACTGGATGGGTCACAAGTCGCTGGAGACCACGATGCGCTACCTGGTTCCTGCGACCGATGTGCACGATCGTTTGGATGAGATCGAAATCCCCGGCGTCATTGAATCTGCGGTCCTCAAGAAGGCGCCCGGTAGTGAACGCCTACTCGTGGCCCCACGGAAAAAGATGCGGCGATAGGCTTGTTCTTGTACAAGAAAGTGTGCCACCTTTTATCGGCTTGCCGCGGCTGCAATGACCCCAATCCGGCTAACGCGGAAGGGACCTGCGGAGCACTCGCCCTCCAGGAGTCGATGACGAGGACTGGCCTGCTTGGCCTGCTTGCCTCAGCAACCTCGTCGCAAAGGTGGTTGGTAACATTTGCAGTTCACATCGGCCAGTTCGGTTATTGAATTGTCAGCCCGGAATCGGGGCGGGCGAAGATGACAAATTGAGGGCATGTTGATTTTACGAGCTGTGACCGTCGCCATCGGGTTCTGTGTGCTGACAAACGCGCAGATCCGGCCCGCTGTCCCGCCGGGCGTTGATGCCACAACGACAATCCCTGCTTGCCAGCGAGGAACGAAACAGGCAGATCACCTGAGGCTCGGTCGTGGTATCGGCGGGGATCTGCGCAAGAATCTGGATCGGAATGGGAGCGCCCGGGATATCGGAGGCACGAGCCCGTTGCGTCAACAGGTGCCTGGCTTCAGAGGGTCGTCGTTGGCTATTCTCAATACCATGCAGTTCCCGGGAACCTCGATCGGATGCGTATTTTTCGGCAGCGTCTGGCGCGGTTGTGGCGATTAACTCTTTGTCGTCGCAGCCAACGCGGCATGCTGCGTTGGGATCGGTTCAACCTGATCTTCAACCGCTGGATTCCTATCCCGCGTGTTTTGCATCCTTATCCGCATCCGCTGGAGCGCTTTCGCGCCACAAATCCAAGGTGGAAGCCGTATGCATGAACGTGCCCGTACGGCTTTGTGCGGGGGGCGATCAGTGATGGTCGTCCCTACCGCGTCATCTGAGCGTTCTGCGATAGAATCATCTAACTGATGCCTCTTACGGCGGGAGCCCTAACGCTTGTCATGGCGAATGAAATAGAGACTAGTCCGGCTTCAGCGAGCCACACGGCGCGCTACCGGGCCTTGATGGAAGTTGTGCGGAATCGCATGACCAAT
>Ga0187856_1000776_pt1 | contig 27448 bp, 29 predicted proteins | sample June2016WEW_8_40_FD_132443 | JGI IMG/M metagenome (GOLD analysis project Ga0187856, IMG submission 132443) | Peatland microbial communities from SPRUCE experiment site at the Marcell Experimental Forest, Minnesota, USA - June2016WEW_8_40 | ecosystem: Environmental > Terrestrial > Soil > Wetlands... | reverse complement strand
TCCCTTCAACCTCAACCCCAACCAGGCAACGGGTGCGTTCCTGAGTGCTCGAGGCGATGCCGATCAGGGTATAGACCTCTTCTACCGGCTTGGCTGAGATGGGGGTGACCTTCATCATTGGGGAGAGCATGCGGATATGTACCCCCGAGCGGACGGCCGAATGCGTGAGCATAACTTGCTGGGCCAGCCGTTCGGCAAGAGATTCAATGTCAGGCGATGATTCTAGCAAGACTTCAGCTGCTAATGACTCCAATACATCACTGAAGCGCGACATATGAACCCCGGCCTGTTCGGGTTTCAAATCCACGAAAAGGTCCAACTCGGCATAAAACGAGATCCCGCGGCCGGCATTGGCGATCTGAATAGTTCGGCGCAGATTGGTGACTCCAGCTCGGCTCAAAGTGACGGGGACAGTTGGGGTGCCCTCCTGAACGTCGTTTTCCAGTCGCAGCTTGAGGCTCCGTTCAACCTTTTTGACGTCTTTCTGATCGACCTTATGCAAAAGTTCTTGTATGGTCATTTTCAGCAACGGGTGCACCAGATCAGGGGCAATCTCAGCCAACGGGACAAGAACAAAAGCGCGTTCATGTAGAAGGGGATGAGGGATGTGCAAGGCTTCATCGCTGACGACCAAGTCATTGAAAAAAAGAATGTCCAGGTCAATGGGGTAGGGGGCTTTTCGCAAAGGCTCCCGCCGCCCCATCTTTTTTTTAACCCAGTTCAAAAAATGAAACATGTCTATTGGGGAAAGCTCCGTTTCTAAATAACAGACGGCGTTCAGAAACTTGGGCTGATCCGAAACCCCGACCGGCTTGGTTTCGTAGAAAGACGACACTTTTTTAATTGTTGCTCTAGTCTGGATGTACTGGAGCGCCTGAAGGATATTGCCTTGGCGGCTTCCCAAGTTACTACCTAAGCTCAGATAAACTCGGTTCAAACTAAACATGTCCTCTCACGGGCAGCGGATCATCCCGCGGCGCGGGAAATGCTCCCTAAAGATTGAGTAATTGTCGAAGGAGATGGTGTAATTTTCGCGAAAATGCTGTCGGATGTGTGCTTCGATTCCAGGATCATAGGACGGGGCTACATACAGTGTCCTCCCTTGCAACTCACGCATGATTTGGCCATCGACCACCACAACCTCACCACCTTTGAGCACATACCGGGGATGGCTAAACATCTCTTCCTTATCGTCCAGGTCTGCGTAAATGGTTATGTCGGCATCTGCGCCCACACCCAAATGTCCTTTGTTTTTGAGGCCCAGGGCGCGAGCGGTGCCTGCGCGCGTGATAATCGCAATCTCATACAGGGAATACTCGCGCTCCAACTCTGGAAGTAATGCGCCCTTGCGCCCTCTAGGGTTGATCCTCTCAAACATCGCGGCCCGGTAGTCTCGGTCCATCAAAAGCTTGATCACCTGCGGATAATGGACGAACGGGCCGGCATTGGGATGATCCGTAGTGAGAAAAACTTGCCATGGATCGTTGATGAGCAGGAACAATTCCAATCCGGTGCGCCACATTACTGCATTGATCGCATTGTGGCGCGAATAGCGAATGGGAACGATACCGCCGCCGGTCTCGTTTTCGATGTCGTCGTTGATCCACTTATTGCCGGTCCGCTGGTGTATTCCATACTGCAAAGGAGCGTCGGAAGTCATGGTGGTAGCCGGACCAAATACGATCTGGCCCACATCTACGGTCAGGTTAGGCTGCATGTTCACCACGCTGGCGACTTCTGCCGCTTCGGAGCGATGAAGCGTGCCCGGCTGTTTTCCGTAGCTGAGGAATTGCAGGTGGCAGAAGTGGGACCTTCGCCCTTCAATTGCTGCCATGGTTTCCATCGTCGTTCGGGCACTGATGCTACGGCCAAGGTTGATGCCGTGAATGTGGGGTGGATGGGGCAAGCCCAATTCGTCGCTGATCCAAGCCAAAGTAGTTATGATCTGCTGAGGCGTCACGCCAAAGCCGATTACTTCGTCATCCAATTCTTGAACGTTGCGGCCCCACTTCCAGTTCTCAACTCCGCCCGGGTTGACGACCTTGATAGCGTATCCTTTGGTCGCGTTCAGGAGCCAGGCCACATAATGCTTGGCTTTTTCCATATCCCCATCACGAATGCACTCCATGATGAAGTGATTGTTGCCCATGGTGACAAAAACCCCCATGTCCAGAATGGGAATGTCCTCCAATTCTTCATGGGTGTGCCTCGCCAATAGAGGTGCGGTGGCAGCTTCCATCACGGTGGTATAGCCCATTTTGGCGTAGAGATATCCTGTGATATACGTACTTGGCACAGTGTATCCGGACCCGGAGCGAGTGTGAGAGGTGCGCTCGTAAGTGCTGCCGTAGTGATCTTCAGGACGAAATTTCCGGGCGGCGTTCACTTTCGAGCCGACCGCATGGCTGTGAATATCCACTCCTCCAGCCATAATCACCAGCCCTGTGGCATCAATTATCTGCGCCTGGGCGCGATCTACATCGGGCGCGGAAACGATTTTCCCGTCTTCCACCCAAATGTCTTCTATCTGGCCGTTCTTGCCGTGCGTTGGATCGTAAACCCGGCCGTTGATTATTCTTAACATCGTTTTATTTCCTCAATAATCTGACCCAGTATCGCCTCGTCAGTGGGGCGCATCGGCGCGATCACCTCTCGCAGCCGAATAGGCACATTGTCCATCCGATAACAGGTGCCAGCCGCATCCACCCCATAGCAACCGGTGGGAAAGAATACCTGCGCCGACTCCGACGTCAGATTCATCATCGGATCCAGGACAATAGTCGGGATGCGTTTCAACTGGTTGCCAGCTACTCTCGGAAAGTGCGCCACGGGGTCCGAAGCAAGGATCAATGCCGCATCGACTTCTTCACGCGCCAGCACATCCACGGCACTGAATTCACCGGGATTGTATTGAGGGTAACCCCGGGCGAAACTTACCGCGAAAGGATAACCGGACTGCCAGGTGAGCACCTGGTCCGCCCCGGCGACGTTACCGTGTCCCCGCATGGGCATGACGGAAAAGCGCGTGTATTGATTCAGTTCAGCCACCAACGTGAATAGCTCACGAACATTGTAGTCCCGCGCGCCGCTCATGGTGAGGCCCATCCCCATGAAAAAAACCCCGTAGCGACACGCTTTCATCCGGTTCGCCAGTTCCAGTAACCCAATCCGCGGTACGCCACCTACTGCCCCTGCCTCGATTTCTTTTCCCTGCACCAACGCCCGAAGCGTAGTCAAAACCTCGAAATCGGCGCCAGGGGTTATCTGGATAAAATGGTCAGCCATCTTGGCACTGGCAGTGGGACGCACATCCACCACAACCATGTAGCGATCCTTGCGGCCATTGGGAATATACCTGCCTTTAGGTTTAAGCGAATAGCGCTCGAAATGGCGAAGGTGAGAGGCCGCCGGATTGCATCCCCAGAAGATCAGGAAATCGCCGTGGTTACGCACTTCTCCCAAAGAGCAACTGACCTCGCCCACCGCCTGCATCGCCAGACTGGTGGGACCATGGCACACCGATGAGGTCGTGTCAATGATCGCACCAATCAAGTCGGCTAATTCCACCACCTTCATTTGCGCCTCGCTGGCAGAAGAACTGAGCCCATAAATCAGAGGGCTGTCCGCCTGGACCAAGATCCGTGCCGCCTCGGAAACGGCCTCTTCCCATTCCACCTCTCGCCCGGCGACGATGGGCCTCCTGGGCGTGGGATCATAGTCGATAAAAACCCCGCGACCATTGGCACACACTCTCTGAACGCGGGCAATCCTGTTGTCCTCCACTTCGACGATAATGTCGTCGCAGAGGCAGCCGCAAAAAGTACACGTCACATTCTCGACGACTGTCTTCATATTGGTTCTATTTCTACCGTCAGTCCTTTGAAGGACGGCATCCCGGTACCCTCCGTTGCAGGTCCGATAAGTGAGTTGGCCACTGGTCCCATGGGGACAAACACCATTTTCGAGGGAACCGTTCCGGTATGTGCCGGCATCTCCACTTGACCGGTGGCGCTACGCAAGCGAACAACTTGTCCCTCCCCAATCCCGAGGCGGGCCATGTCGGCTGCATTCATTTCCACCAGCGCAGTGGCCCGGCGGTATGCATCCGAGTCTTTACCCTTGTGCAAACCGGTCGCTTGTTTAACCGTCCGTCCGGTAATCAGTATGAAGTTTTCGCCCAAACTGTTCCTCCACTTCATCGCCAATCTCACGCCGCACAGCCCTTGCACTTGCCAGCAATTTGTTCAGGCATGAGTCCCGCCCATCCCCTTCGGCGAACACCGAACACACCGGGTGGCCGGCTTTAATTCGGTCGCCGGGAAAAGGAATGTCTCGTCTTCCACACTCCACACCTCCCATGGTCTCTGGCACTGTCAAAGCTCGTCTGGCATACACAATCGCCTTGCCAAGATAAGGGCCTGCGTAATGCTGCGCAAGAGAGAAATCGGGCAGCGTGCCAGCCAGCGCCTCAAGGTGCACTGAAAAAACGTTAAGGCCATAAGCCCGTTCCAGCAGTTCCATCGAGGCAGTGTAGCGTGGGTTGACTTCGACCAAAAAGGGACGGGGACCACCATCAGCTTCATCCGCTACCACAAGGTCAAATCCATTCACCCCTCGCAAACCGAAACGGCGAGTGAGCCGCGCTGCCATGGCCTCCACCGTTTCAAGGAATGTTGACCGGTTCGTAGGACCCAAGGGCAACGGCAAGAGATTGCCACACCAGATGAATTCCCGCACTCCGAGTTCCGCCAGCCCAATGAGCTGCTCTGAAAGACCCATGACTACGCTGTTTTTTCCATCCGCCGCGAAGGCTACCGATGCGGACCGTCCAGCTAGGTAGCGCTGCAGAACGTGCCCCCCATCCAAGAGTTCCCCGGTCCAGAAGCGAATGCTATGCCCGCCGCCGCTGCGGACCGGTTTTAACAGCCAGCGAAACTCCGGCGCGGCTTCTTTTCTTTCCCCAGTAAGGAGCGTGACCGCGCAGGGAATTCTCTCCTCGCGGCAAATCTGCCTCAATTTTCGCCAATCTCGGATCTGGTGGAGTATCTCGGGTGAGTTGCCGAGCAGATGGCCCCTTCGGGCCAACCTTTGTACGGTTTCAGGGTAATTCTCCAAAGGGGCGATGTAGGCTACCGAGTCGAATTTTAGATGTCTACTGGCCTCAATGAGAGCGCGTGCGCTGAAAGCCCGTTTGAAATCTCGCAAGAGCGAATAATTTTCAACCAGTTCCTTCTGGTCACGATCGCCGAAGTAATCCAGCGTGATAACCTCATGGCCTCCCTGTAAAGCGGATTCGGCGATAGCACGCGTACTGACCCCGACGATGAGAACAGGCATTATTGTATAATTTCTTTGGCTGTAGCATAGATCTCTTCGGCATCGAGCACCAGGTTATTCTGTTGAAAAAGTCGGGAGACACTTTTTCGATGGATCTTCATCTTTAAGCCCCCAATACCAATAGCACCAAAAATGATTTTTCCGTGTTTCTCTTTACCGTCCCATCTGGATTCAATGCCCTCAATGCCGGGCGGAGGAACGGCATTCACATCCGCCAACACGCGCACTGTTGGATGGTCTGCCCAAATCGACTCGGGCACCAACACCACCCCGGCCGCGCCACAACAAAGGACTGCATAGGCGCCCTCGAGCACGCGCAGCGTACCCTGCGGATCTGCTGCTTCAGCCGGAGTAACCTTGACCCCGAACCTTTCCTGGATAGACACGCAGGCTGCCTCACTACGCGCCAGACTACGTGAACTAAGCATTACCTGCGCCCCATCCCGGCCCAGTAAGCCCGCGACGCGCAGCCCTACAGGCCCGGTGCCGGCCAGCACGGCGATCTTTTTATTGGTAACATCGCCGGTCGATCGAATCTTGGCAGCCGCGGCGGCCGCAGTGGTGTTGCAGCCGTTGGCATCAAGCATCAGCGATACTCGCACCGGGCCGAAAAATGCCGCCTTTGCCTCCTTGAGCATTGATTCGCCTTTAGCTACGCTGGAACCACCGATGAATACGGCTGAGTTCTTCAAGTCATCCCCACCCCGCGTAAACATCGCCCCGTATACAAGGCCGCGCACCTCTTCCAGCATAACCCCTGAGTAATGGAGCAGGTGATCAACGCCAGCGTCGTAAGCCGTAATCGCATCAAAACTGCTGGCAATCCGGTCGCTATCCAACTGAATCAAGATCTTCTTCATTTTCATCGCCCCTTTGTAATGCCCCTGCCTTGTCTCGAATGATGCAACCCTCCGATTGCGACTATATGACAGCTCCGGGGTACCATAGTTATCGTACAGACTAATGGTTCACTGGGCAGGCGGCGTCATGATCTCTTCCTACATCAAATTCCGAATCACTTATGGTTATCTCCCCACCTTTGTTACTGCAACGCGAGACAAATACTTTTCCACTCAAGTTCTTCTTGATGAGAAAGTCTTTCATGTTTTGCGCTACATACTGAGCTCTTGTTTCATCCACCAAACCGTAGATTGTCGGTCCCCAGGAACTTTGGCCAACACCATAGGCCCCAGAACTCAGCAGGGATTCCATTAAATTCTTTGCGAACTTCCCCCTATAGATTCCTCCCTGTATTTCCTTAAAAAACATGCCAGTTCTGAGATCAATTTCGGTGAGAGCTACACCGAATTCCACTATATCCTTTTCGACCAGGGAGGGCAGCAGCTTAATCTGTGTCAATCTGCATATTTCTTCGGAAATCTTCTTAGAAGGTTTCAGGCAGTTCATTAAATCGTCTTCTTTCTTTCCAAATAGTCCCTTTTCTGTTTCTGGAATAACCAGCACAAAGCACCAGTCGGTCGGGAAATCGTATCTAAATATAATTTTTGGTGGAGAGTCAAGATCATCCAGGCGGACACTCTTTCGGCCGGCATCCATTATGAACCCGCCGAATTGAAAGCAAGCAATACCTACTCCCGAGCGTTTTCCTCTCCCCATGATACTCGATAGCTCTCGCGCGTCTGTGTCAATGCCGCAAATTTTTGCTAAGGCAGTCGCAACTGCCAAGGCGAGTTGTGTTCCGGAGCCAAGTCCCGAATGTTCAGGAATACTTTCCAGCAAATGAATCCGCGCGGTCGGCTGTACTTGATAATGTTTTGCAAATTTTTCGACAAAACCGAGAATTTTTTTCCTATCGCCATTTTCGATAATGATTTCTTCGGCTTCCATTGCGGTAATAACAGTTTTAGGGTTTTCTAAGGCGACCCCGATGCTGCCATATAATCTACCAAGATCTCCGGATAGATCCAGGAAACCAAAATGCAGTCGACATACGGTTTTTACTGTTATCTGCATTTTATATTATAATGAACCAAAACAACGAGATTAGAAAAAGACACTATTAACTCTTTAACTGCAATTTGCCCTCAGGTGGATGACCACAAAAAGGTTCGCGCAAAGAGGATAGACCGGCATCAATAATTGTAATATTATTTAATATACTTAAGGATATTAAATTTTATTTCGTCTGCGCTTGCCAATGTGGTAATCCCTTTCACGTTCCTGAGTTTGTTCGTGTTTTCAATATCTATATCGCGCATCATCAGTTCCAGTTTTTTCCCTCCCGGAAGAGTCGTGATCTTTGACCCTTTCTTTTGGTCCACCGGAAGGATGTATATATTTATGTTTGTTTTGTTGGTCTGCGATATTGCGTTGGTTATGATGGTATCTGCAATGCCATTTACTACTTTTGCCACGGTGTTGGCAGTCGCTGGGGCAACCAACAAGCAATCGAATTGACCGGTCTGCAATGGCCCGACGATGAACGGCGTATTGGCATCCTCTTCAACCAAGACTTTCCTTGCTATGCTATGCAGCTTATCTGTAAGCTTATACCAATTCACCACCTTAACAGCAGCTTTAGACAGAACTGCAGTAATCTCCAGCCCCTTTTCTTGGGTTAGCTCATCCATCACTGCAAAGATCTCGGATATGAGATCCCCGGAGCCGGTTATCCCCCACACAATTCTTGCTGGCATTTTTTTCTCCTTAGAATGTCCGAGAGGGTGTCGTAAAAGGTCAGTGAGAGCATAAGTTTGGTCAGGGCAACGGAGATCATGGCTTCGCTTGTGCTGGCAATCTCCTCATAATCCTTGCTGAGTCCAGCTAATATTTTTTTGACATCCTCTTAGGCGCATCGGTAGACCAATGAGGTTACTTTGATCAACCGATCTACCGTTTTGAGAGTAGCTTTCATTCCTTCCACGTCGTCTTCAGCACCTTGGGCTCCCTTATCCTTGGACCAAACCGTGCCGCCCAGATTAGACCCGAATGACCCGCCACCCACAGGAATGATTTCATTTATTATATAAAAATCTATTATCGTTTGAATAGTCGGTTCCTGGCCTCCGTTGCGATCACCCCCAACTGCGATGGCCGCGCCGATTTTATTTTCAAAAACCTTCGGGTTCTTAGCCACCAGCGCCCGGCAGCGATCAAGCACTGCCTTTAATTGTCCACTTATCTGCCCCTGATAAACCGGGCTTCCCAGCAGCCAGGCGTTGGCCCATTCCAATTTGGGGTAGAGTTCCACCATGTCGTCTTTGTGAATGCACCCTTGTTGTTTTTTAATGCAATGATCACAGTGTATGCAGAAATTGATTTTTTTTCCTTTAATTGAAAAATAATCAGTCGTAACCTGGTACTTTTCCTGCGCATAACTTAAAGCTGCTTTAATAGTGAAATCAGTGGCCCCTGCGCGGGGGCTACCGGAAATTCCAAGTAGTTTTATGTGGTTGGCATTCATGACCTCACCAAATTTCAGACTTGTTAACTTTAGGTCCTTCCACCCTAAGCCATCAATTAATGAATATTAAACCTAAATCGCGCGATTTAGTCGATCTCATCGACGCTCGCCATATAATAGACATATCAATCCTCATCTGCCTTTATTTTAAAATCTGCCTTTATTTTAAAGATGGTGACCTCGAAGCCCATGGCTTAGGCAGGCTTCAACAGTTTCGCCGAAGTCAGGAAACACGCATACCCTTCGATCGTCAAAAGCGCCGACAGGGGTCTGGGAATCGCGAACAGCCACAGCGGATCTGCCTGATCAGATGGACGCCATGCGTCAAATCACCATACTGGTTCGTTTTCTGGTCCGATCCTCCGAGAAGGCAACTGGACGCGGGGCAGTGCCAATAACGATATAAGGAGATAATCCTATCTAAATCAAAGATAAGTTTTACATGTATGAGTAAAGCTCAGATAACCCTGGCCAACTCGGGCGGCTTTTGATGCCTGTGGAGGATTCTCTCATAATCGTAATACGCTAGTGTAGTGTTTCAGGAAAACCTTATAAAGGAACCCGCTTTATTCCCTCCACCATGAGGGGGCGATACCGGGGGGGGGGTGATTATTTGTTTTGTTATCTCCCAACGTTATCACCCTCCCCCCAACCCCCTCCCCTCTCAGGGAGGGGGAGTTTTGGGGCCAAGAGATATTAAAGATATTCCCATGACGTGATACCAGGTGAGAGCCATCAAACGAACAGGATCAGTTTGCCTTTAGGTTATAACACCTACTCGATTATGTTGCTTAAGGAGCAAGCGCGCTGTGACACTCCTGGCACAGGATTCTTGGGAGTTTTTTCTTCAGCTTATGCGGGGGAAAGGGGTAACCCCCTTCCCACATATCAATATCCTCCCTGATCAAATGCTCCTTACAAACTCCCATGCCACACACGATACAGATGCCGATGGCCTCAGTCTTGACCCCGCTCTGTGCGCAAACATAACATTGCATAGCAATTCCTCCCTATTTGGTATCTTGGCGGTGGGGTATTCTTTACTCTTGCTCCCGCGGGAATTGTTTCCAACTGGGAACAAGATAACCATCTTTCTTGGTTCACCTAATTTCCCGCAAGGGCCAAAAGGTCCGAGATAGCCTTTGATACATTAAGTACCATATGTCATTCAGGGACAGTTGCTTCAATCACTATCAATAAACTGCCACCCTTTGCGTTTGTCCCCAAGACGCTGGGCCTGTGCATCGCATCGATATCTCTCCGGCAGCAGCCTATTCATGCGGAGCAGGCTTCTCGTAAGGGGCTATAAAGTCGTATACGAATACGGCTGCAAGCGCTCCAGCAATCGGCCCGATACAATAAACCAGGAAGAACTGGTTCCACGGGCACTGACCTCCGAAGATCAGGTTGCCAACATATGGTCCGAAGGTCCGGGCAGGATTGAGCGATGAGCCGGTCATGGGCCCCAGGGTTATGATAACCCCCGCAACGACCATACCGATGATCCAACCGGCCCAGCCCGCCGGAGCTCGGCCATCCACAGCCACCCCCATGATAGTAATCATCAGGAAAAAAGTGCCAATGATTTCACCGAGCAACCCCATGGGAATAGTCACTCCGGCCTTACTATTCAACAAGGTGGCCCCCAAGTTGTAAAGAGTGGAAGCTTGGGTTCCTAAACAGGCTACAAAAAGCAAAGATGCGATGAGAGCGCCAGCCAACTGAAAACAGATGTAGGGTCCAACGTCTTTCCAGGGAAAGCTCCCGCGAGCCGCCAAGGCGATGGTTACCGCAGGATTGATATGACACCCGGAAATTTTTCCGACCACGTATATGGCCGCGGCCACCGCGATTCCAAAGGCTATGGCAATGGCGAGGACATCTGCCAACCCTTTCACGCCCACCAGGCCAGCTGCTACGGCGGCCCCTGGCCCGATCCAGACCAACATGAATGTGCCTACCAGTTCTGCCAGGTATTTTTGCATCGCTGTGGGTTCTTTAATCATTGGCTTTAGCTCCTTTCTGAGAGGTATGCTAATTGGAATCTGGAGGGGGCGCCTCCAGATTCCATAGATGACCGCACTTCCTGGTGATTAAACCGCCAAATGCCATTCGCAGTAACCCTTCTCGCCCTTCAAGAAACCGGTTACCATCGGCACATTTCTCTTGATCAGGCTACAGACCGCACAGCCTTTGCAACCTCTTACCGGAGCGCCAGGCACGCCTGGCTTTAAGGCGATGCAGTTGGTCATCAGCGTGGCCGTAGCACACTCCGGAGTCAGATAGCAGGGGTAGTCAGCCATACTCATGAGGGCCGCGAACCGTTGGGTGATGGCACAAGCAGGGTAGGTATAGCGTTGAGGATTGGAGACAACCTCGTGCTTGTCAATGGGGCTGAGGTCTACAGGGATGCCCTTGATCTTTCCGCCACTCCCGATTGGGGTAATATCAAGAATCTTCTCCCCTCGGGAAATGATGTCGATAAAATCGGTATTGTGCAGCTCGTCAGCCTCTCCACGGTCGGGATGCATGGCCGCGTAATTGTGGAAGCGCTTGGTGAGCAGATCTACCACCATGGGCACTGTAAAGCTGTCCTTCCACAAGACGTAAGTCGTGGCGCAGGCAGGAGCCCCGGTTGCCACCGCCAGCACATCCCAATGGCTCTTATACGCATCCATCTTCAAACCGGTGCGCAAGGTGTTTTCAAAAACGTCCATCATGGCCTCATAGATCCCGAAGGCCATATCATCCTTGAACATATTGTACGCGGCTTGGGCCATATGGTGGCCGATCTCGCCCACACAGAAGGCCGGGATCGCGGTAATGTTAGCCGGATGTACGCCTTTTTCCAGCGCCGCCAACACAAAGGGTTTGATCTTCTCTTTGTACTGGGCCATGTACTTACGAACGTCGAAAGAACTGTGGGGTCCGTGCCCGCCCAGATTGTGGGTGTCCATCAGCTTGGCCTGGGCAGCTACTGGTTCCCGGTAGATGAATTGCAGCTGCTCGACCTCGGCCTGTTCCGCCTCACCAGCGGTCTTTCCAGACTCCAAGGCAGCGCGGAAGGCGCCGGCCAGTCCGTACGAGGTATTCATTCCCCAGGACTTGCAGGCGAGAATGGTTTGCTTGTCCTTTACGGGAATATCCATTTGCCGGAGAATGCGGTTGACCATATTCGGCACTGAACCGACCGACATCGCAAAGTCCACCACACAGGTCAAACCATACATGCCCCCATAGCGACGCACCGATTCGATGCCGATCAAGGCCTTGTTTTTAGCAATGGCATCGATGAACTTCCACATCGAATTCTTGAACCCCGAATCGGCCTCATACAGGATCTCAAGAATCGGTGGTGTCTGATAGTGTTCTATGAAGGGATCATCTTCCGGTCGGATGGTCTGTGCAAGACCAGTGAGAATTTGGTAATGAGCATTGACGGATTGGATATGCAGATCAAAGACCTCTTTACTCTGTCCTTCGAGCGGTTTCATCTGATTGACCGCATCGACATAAGGTTTGCAATGGGTGAAATTAAACGTTCCCCCCCTTTTTTCTTTGAGGACCTTAAATGTGGATCTCGTCGCGCCAACCGCCTCATTAACCATTTTTTCATACAATGCAGCCATTTTGTTCCTCCTTTTGTTTTTCTTGGGGTCGAACAATTTGGACCACGGCGGAACTCAAGAAACAATGGACTTTTATCTACTTTCACCTCCTTTCGAGGCATTGCTCTTCACGCCTTTACCCCACCAGGTTCAGCGATCTATCAGGGCAAGCCTCTATGTCCTGAAAACACTCTGTTTATTAAAATTGCAAACTAATCGCCCAGCCGCATTGGCTGATCCCACACTTTCCAGGTTGAGACCATCAGCTACCATTGCGGTTACGGTCGAAAGAAAGATATGACCCGCAAAGCCGCAAATTTTTAGCAGGCCCCTAAAACGCAAAAAGCCAAGTCATAAGACTTGGCAGCGCCGCTGCAGGCTAACGGATCAGTTTGCAGCGTGGCAGTCCCATCCGTTGGGTAGCCTATTTTATATGAAGATAAGACAGCATGAGTGATAATGCAAGGGAAAATTTCAAAAAAATCATTATAATCCATAGCTCTGATAAATAATGTATAATTTACTAAAATCTCAAAGAAAATTGAGCAAATGGATGCAGAAAAAAGCTATCTGCCAGGCTTGGCCCCGAGAAAGCCTGTCAAAAAATCCGTTTGGGCTGACCTGGGACCAGGGATTTTGGTGTCCTCGCGGTAATCATGACCAGGACCCTGGTTCTACAGCACCCGACGGTTATATCAATAATGCAAAGCCTGTGGCTAAGTGGCGGTGCGCACCGACGGCTGACAAGGATTGAGCATCCTGAAAACCCACCCTGCTGGCTTAAATGGGGCGTTCCCGCTTCGGGCCCAGAGGCCGTGAAGTTGCTCCCCTGGGTGCATACTCTGATTGCCAACATTTAAGAATTATATCCTGGGCGTCCATCACGGAGTGAGTCAGAAACACCTGCCCCGCTACCTGGCGGAATTCTGCTACGGCTTCAACCGCTGTTTCTAGGAGCGGCGAATCTTTAAGCGGATGCTTCACGCATGCTAAAATGCCTCTGCCATAACATTTTCAGGGCCACATGCATAATTGATATTTTTATCAATAATATATTATATTCATGTAGGAATATTGGGGACTGAGGCCGGCCGCAAGGTTTTTCTTGGGCTCTTAGATCTTCGTCCGAGGTTACCCTTCCCCTTCTTGGCTGGCGGCGAGGCTGCTGTGAAGTCAATTTCAGGCACCTCGGGGCCCATGCTTTGATTGTTGTTTAATCGGAATCTAACAAGGCATTGCAAACTAAGATGAGTAAGGGCTGGTAGCCAGGTAATTCCTGATAATTTTTTCGCGAGAACGGATACGAAAACGAAAGTGGCCGGATCACCGGGCGATTGGCGGCGTATATCACAGCAAAGGAGGCAGACTATGATTGGTAACGGTGGCCAAACTGTGGTTCTCTACCTGGAGGACTGGCAAAAGCGGCTGGTCAAGGACTTCCTCGGCGTCGAATGCGATACTTACGAGGTAACCATCGGGAAGCCGGACGTTATATTTAGATATGGTATTCCCAACCATGAGGAGTCGAAACGGATGTATCTCACCGACCGGCAGATCCGTCAAATAAAGGATGAAGCGAGGATATTATGCGAATTCGTCGAACTCCACCAAGACAACCTTCAAACCCTGGACATGGTTCCCATCAGCTAAGCGAATAAGATGAATTCCACCGGGTACGTGCCGGAATATGCGGTATGGGAGCTGACGCTCCGCTGCAACATGAAATGTCTCCATTGTGGCTCCTCCGCCGGGAGAGCACGCGCAAACGAGTTGACTGTCGAGGAATGCCTCCACGTTGGAGACGACCTCCTGGCTCTCGGCTGTCGGCAGATCACGTTCATAGGCGGCGAGATTTTCCTCTACCGGGGATGGGAAAAGGTGGCTCGGCGGATGTCCGACGGCGGCGCCAAGGTGAACCTTATCACTAACGCCTATCTCATGGGCGACCAAGAGATCGCCCGGATCAAGGAAGCGAACCTGAACAACGTTGGCATCTCCCTTGACGGAATGGAAAAAAATCACGACCTGATAAGGGGACTGAAGGGTTCGTATCAAAGAGTCCTCATGGCCTTTGAAAGACTCAACCATGCGGATATTCCCATTGCAGTCGTGACAAGTCTTCTGGACTTCAATGTTGCCGATCTTGACAGTGTGCATGACCTCCTCGTCGCGAATGAAGTGGAAATCTGGCAGCTTCAGGTCGTCACAGGCATGGGGAACATGGCAGGTCGTACAGAGTATCTCCTGGATCCAGGGAAAATCGGGCAGATAACCAAATTTATCCGGGAAAAACGCGGGGTTGGTGCGCTACGAGTCTATGCCGGGGACGACATCGGCTATTTTGATGAGAACGAGGTTTACATCAGGAGCCGCCCGGGGACAATCTCCGTCTGGAACGGCTGCCAAGCGGGAATCAGGGTGGTAGGTATTGACAGCGCCGGGAATGTCAAGGGGTGCGAGTCGATCTATTCAGAAAAATTCATCGAGGGAAACCTCCGGGAAGAGTCGTTAGCAGAAATCTGGACCGAGGATGGGAACTTTGCCTATAACCGGAACTTTGATGTGAGCATGCTCACCGGGGCCTGCGCCCGTTGCGACAAGGGAAGCATATGCCGTGGCGGGTGCCGCGGGTCAAACTATTTCAGCAGCGCCTCCCTCTTTGAAAGCCGCTACTGCAGCTACCCGGGACGCCCCGATTGCAGTGTCCCCCGGGACCTTAATGGCCAAGGAGTATACTCTTATATCAACAAAGCGAGATGAAGCCACTGGCTACTCCGAAAATGCCCTTGGTTGTTTTGCCGGTCTTGCGTTTGCCCCCGCTTTCGTTCCTGCTGGGGCATACCCCGCTCCTCGAAGCTAGATGCTCTTCCAGGAAATGGCTCTAGGTTGCTGCCGCTCTCACTACGACATTCTGGGCGGAATGTTGGCCAAAGCCGGCATGCTGGCCACCGCCTCAATCGCCTGGGCGAAAGGGCGCCTTATCTCCTCGATGCGCTGGCCCAGGACCCTTGTGGATGGTCTTGGCTTGCATCGAATCAGGTTGCTGCAGGTACGAGCCGAGGTTCTGAAGCTGTTCATCTGGCGGCTTCCGGAGAGGTGTCCGCAAAGGATCAAGATAACCAGGCGGTGCAGTCAATATGCCCAGCCTAAGGAGGATAAGGTATGAGTCGTTGCGCCGAATGCGGTGTGTACGATCACCTGATGGGGGTCTGTTGCTCTCGCCCCTCGATGGAAAATTGAAAAAATTCCCGGACGGACCATTGTCGGCAGGGGGGCAGGAGTCCCTTCCCCGGGGTTTGCATTCCAGGGCCGAAAATCCTCAGGCTGCCGGTGGCGACGCCGGTGGGGGGAGCCGCGGCGAGCCACTGGCGCATGGTGAACGCCGGAGCAAGCGCGGGCCATGGTCACCAGCCAGTTGAAGGATTCTGGCCGGGACGATGTCACCCCATCGGTTCGGCCTGTTATTTTGGTTCCTGATCTTTCTTCGCCAAAGCTCTTTTCAGGTCAAGAGGAGGAAGATGTCTGGCAAGACCTTTCCTAATGATCTCGCGAGCTGCCTTATAACCGATCTCCTGTCGTTTAATGAGTTCATCCGCTAACAGTTCAACGGCATCCCAACGCCGCGAAAGGACAATTTTAGTCTTTTCAAGTAACCAAGCGAGGTAGGTTTCAGTTTCCTCAGTAGAATCCGTTACCCAACTGCATATTTAACTGCTCTAAGATAATCATCGCTGGCTCCAATATGATTATAAAAGCCAGTTAGCTTGCTCTCTGCCACAACCCCTGCAAGTGAGGTGATGATCTCGATCTCCACAAAGTGTCTTGATCTCTTACCCTTATCCAACTCTGGGTTAAGTTTTGATTGCCAGCCGGTTCCCGAAACTCTTCCGAGCGAATCTTCCTCTGCGATAATTGATGCCTTCTTGAATCGTTTCCCCATAAGCAAAATCGGCAATGATGTGCCCGGCCTCATGGTAAGCTGTCTCTTTCAATTTTTCTTGCTCGCTCTTGGTCATAGCTAAGGTCCCCTTCGGCCTGTCCTTTTCCCAGGCCATAGCAACATCAATATTGCTACCCTAAATGCTACCCCAGAAAAAAAATGGGGTTAGCCAATTTAGCTAACCCATTGATATCTTTGGTGGGCCGTCGGAGACTCGAACTCCGAACCTAGTGATTAAGAGTCACTTGCTCTACCAATTGAGCTAACGGCCCGGAGGCAAATTCCGCTTGAATATACTGGCCTGTAGAAAAATTGTCAAGGTGGCTGCGGTCCTCTTTCCGCCGATCAAGGGCGGAGATCGGTTGTCTGGTCCTGACTCTTCTGCCCAAGGCCTCTCTCAAATGGGCGTTTAAAAGCCCCTTTTTCATTTCCTGGCCTATCTTGCTGCCCATCTTTGGAAAACTCGATTCAACCCTTAACTCTGCCGAGACCCGCTATCTCAAACCTTGCCTCCCGGGAAGGCGTCACCCGGATGAACGAATAATTTGGTTATTCTATTAAGATACGCCATTTACAGTGCCAGCTATCTTTTACAGACTCCCCTGCCACTGATCTGCAATCGTTTTAAGGCGCCATCTCCCGTTAAAGCCGTTTTCCTTTTCGATTAGAACACCCTCCTTGGTTCATCCCATTCATTATTCATCTAAATTTCTCTACACAAATACCCTCAGCATATCCGAGGCCACCGCGGCCAATAAGAGCGAATTGCATCTCTTAACCGGGGGCCTGGCCAGTCAATTCTATCCTGGGTCAAATGACCTACCTGTGCTGGAAAGTTTATAGAAATTCAATATGATCAGCCCCACGATCAGGGTCTGGAGCTAATCAAGGTCTTGGGAATTGTTTTCCGAATGAATGAGGCATGGGCCAAGAACTAAATCTGGATGAGCTGATTGGTCTGGCATAACCATCATTGCACCTGCCCGGCGTTCCAGCCAAGACGAGAGAAGGGAGTAGTGGATGGGAAAAGATTGGCTTAGCCGGAAGTTTCCCTCGAGCCTGGCACCTGGGGACGCCGGCGTCAGGCGCGGAGCGGGGCGGACTTAGGGCCAGGGGGCCTGGCCAGTCAATCCTGTCCTGGGTCAAATGACCTGCCTGTGCTGGAAAGGTTATAGAAATTCAATATGATCAGCCCCATATCAGGGTCTGGAGCTAATCAAGGTCTTGGGAATTGTTTTCCGAATGAATGAGGCATGGGCCAAGAATTAAATCTGGATGAGCTGATTGGCTGGCATAACCATCATTGCACCTGCCCCCGCGTTCCAGCCATGACGAGAGAAGGAAGTAGTAGATGGGAAAAGATTGGCTTAGCCGGAAGTTTCCCCCGAGCCTGGCTCCTGGAGCCGCCGGCGTCAGGCGCGGAGAGGGGCGGACTTAGGGCCATGGCCAGATCATCCCTGTTTGATGGACTTCCGCCCCGGGATTTGGAGAATATGCCGCTGCTCCTGGATCGTATCTATGGGCGCCTGGGAGGCGATATCGACCGGCTGGAGGTACAGATCAAGGGGCGCCTGAGCGACATGGAGGGCCGGCTCCGGAATCAGGAGGGCCGCATGGAGCAGCAGGAAGACTGCCCTTGCCAGGTTCACCGGGATGCGGCGCACGAATGTCCGATCCTGGCAATTAAGGAGCAGATCAACAAGATGCAGCGGCGCCTGGCCTGGTATGCCGGCATCTTTGCTGCGGGCACGGCCATTCTCTACACCCTGTCCAATTTGCTGTGGCTATTCAAGAGATTATAGTTTTGTCTGTCGGATTATTGCTTTTGACTTTTTGGTTTTTACTTTTGTTTTCCTTAAAAAAATCGGGGGTTAAATGGATCACCTGGAACTCCTGAAGAAGGGCGCCCTGGCCGAGAAGCGGGAGCACTTCCGGGACCTCCTCATCCGCATCGACCGGCTCATTCAGGCCATCCAGCTCAACACCTTCCGCATTCACGACGAGGACCTGGATTCCATCAAGGAGGACCATGTCCTGGCGGCCGCCGCGGAATTGGCCTCGGCAGTGAAGCTGGCCAGGAAACTGAAGGCGGAGCTGGAGGATTAAGTTTGGGCAACCTCAAGGAACATAGCTATTTAAACCAGGCGGAGCGTCTCTTCGTTCATGAAGGTCGCACCCTGGAGGAGATCGCCACCCGGCTCTCAGTGGACCTTACCACATTATTAGACTGGCAGAATAAAGGCGAGTAGGACAGAAAGCGCAGAGCCATCCTGGCAAACCCCGAAAATCTGGCGGAGCGTCTGCGCCTGGCCCTGGGAAAGATGCTGGCCGCCTTGGAAAACGGGGAGGAACTGGACCCCAAGGCCTTCGATACCATCGCCAAGGCCGCGACGGCCATTAAAAATCTGGACCGAGGCGGTTACGATTTAAAGGTGGCAGGCATTAAGGTGATGGAGGACTTCACCGGCTTTTTGAAGGAGCAACTGGGGGAGCCGGGAGAGTTGCAGCTTATCGGGGCCCGGATTCGGGCCTGGTTCAGGAGTTTAGAATAAGGCAAAAGTAAAAAGGCAAAAGAAATTCTTTTTTTACTTTTAACTTTTGACTTCTCTTAATAACAACCGGAGGAAAAAAATGAAGCTTAATCGAATGCAAGCGGTTTTGGCGATGTTCCTGGCCGTGTCCCTCTTGTTCACCGGCTGCGCCGCGGTCGAAAACTTTCTGTGCAGCAACCGGGTGGCCATCGAGGGCGACGTTAGCGCGGCCCAGGCGGCCATCGCCGCGGTGCAGGCCGAGTATGGGTCCGTGATCCCGCCTGAGGCCCAGGCCATCATCACCGCCGCCAACGCGGTGATCGCCACCGGGGAAACCATCCTCAACAATGAAATCTGCCCCAGCGACGCGGACGTGCAGACGGTGCAAAACGCCGCGGCCGCCCTGGAGCAGGCCAAGGTGCAAGCCGGCTGGAAGTAGTTCCCAGTTATCAGTTCCCTGATTTTCCTTGCCTTTTACTTTCCTGGCAACTGGGAACTGGCAACTGGAAACTAAGGAGTTAAAAGGAGTCAGGTTCCCAACCTGTAGGAGAAAAATATGAGAATTGACCACCGCTTCGTCAAACTCGGCAAGCTCCCTTACCGGCGCGACCGGCGCTCGTTGCGGCTGGCCAAATACCTCATCACCCCGCCGCCGTGCCCCAATTTCTATGACTGGCTGGGCAAGGTGAGCAAGTTCGGGCCGATGGGGAACCTGGACGTGGGCGACTGCACCTGTGCCGGCGCCGGGCATCTCATCCAGATGTGGACCGCCAATCAGGGCCGGGAAAATATTCTCCCGGACGCCGATATCCTGGCCATTTACTCGAAGCTGTCCGGCTACACCCCCAGCGATCCGAACAGTGACGTCGGCCTGAATCTCCTGGACGTCCTCAAGTTTTGGCAACAGACCGGCATTGACGGCCACAAAATCGGCGCCTACGCGCAGGTAGATCTCACCCAAAAAAACCTTTCCCTGGCCTGCTATCTGTTCGGCGGCGTCTATTGCGGCGTGGCCCTTCCGGTGAGTGCCCAAAATCAGTCAAAATGGCAGGTGACCGACCCCAACCTCAATGGCGATGCGGCGCCGGGCTCCTGGGGCGGCCACTGTGTGCCTATGGGCGCCTTTGATCCTCTCGGGGGCGTCTTCGTCACCTGGGGAGAAGAACAATATGCCACCGAGGAGTTCATCGCCGCCTACTTCGATGAGGCCTGGGCGATCATCTCCCAGGACTTCCTGGATGGCAAGGAAGAGACGCCCCTGGGTTTCGACCTGGCGGCGCTGAATCAGGACTTGCAGGTGGTAACGGCTTAGAGGCAGGGGCCTGGGATCAGCGGCCAGGGGTCAGGTTTTCTAACCCCTAACCCCTATCCCCTAATCCCTGATTTTTACGGCATAATCGGCGGATAGTGGCACAGTTTTAAACCTGTGCTACTGGCGGTTAAATATTAGCCGCCGATGCACGCCGATAACGCCGATGAACCAGATAACAGCAAGAGGCGCCTAGATGAAACGCAGATCATTAGCCTTACTGGCCCTGGTGGCGCTGTTGGTTCTGGGACTGGCGCCGGCAGGCTTTGATACCCTGAGCGTGCCTAGCACCGCGGCGGTGCCGCTGCCCCGCGCCGGCATTTCCGGCCGCGCCGTGCAGACCGCCTATGTGACCAATATCGGCACGACCTTGATCTATTTTCGCATTGACGGGGGCGTTCCCGCCGTCGGCGCCGGGGATACCATCTGGCCCGGGGGCGGCGAGAAGCTGGAAAACCCGCTGGAGGTCTCCAACTTTCAGGCCATCAGCGCCAGCGGCACGGGGCTTTTGGCCATCCACTCATTTGAATGATTATGAAGTTCCCAGTTTCCAGTTCCCAGTTGCCAGTAAAGGCAAGGATATTCTGGGAACTGATAACCGGGAACTGGGAACCGGAGGTTAATATGAAACGCAAAATCATCCTGATTCTTCTCTGCGTCCTCTGCGTCTCTGCGGTGAATTTCCCCGCCCGGGCATTGCAAAAAACCCTGGCGCCCGGCGAGCCCCCCATCCCCCTTGGCACCACCTCCCAATACTGGCGGGGCGACAAGACCTGGCAGACTTACGCCGGTATGACCTACCCCGGCGCCGGCGTCGCCAACTCCACCGGCTCCGCCTGGGGCACTTCCTACACGGTAGGAACCGCGGCGAACAACCTGGTGCAACTCAACGGCAGCGGCCAACTGCCTGCGGTGAGCGGCGCCAACCTGACCAACCTGCCCGGGAACCTCCCCTCCGGCGCCTCCTGGCAAAGCCCCTCGACCCTGACCCTGGGAACCCCCACCGTGGGCTATGGCGCCGTTCTCTTCCCCACCGTCGAGAACCTGGCGCCTTTCGGTCTGGTACAGACTTCCGGCAGCTATACAGGCGGCGGGCATACCTATCCAGACGATGAATTTGGCTGGGGATTCAACCCGAGTGCTATTTCCTCTGCTGCCCAACTGATATTTAGCCTGGAGTCCGACTATTGGGCCTATAACGGGTCAGGCTGGTATCACAACATGGAATTTAACATGGCGTATAACAGCGCCAGTGACACCTACTCTTGCCGACCCATCGAATTTAGCGTTGACCGGGATAATGGCCCCTACGGTAGTGGGCACATGAACTGGCTCTTTGGTATTGGGACCGGCAGCGGAGGTCCAAACTACTTTGAGATCAGTGATGGAACGAATGCCTTATTTAATCTTACTGGAGGAGAAGCCTCTGGCGGCAATCAGTTAACTCTATATTCCGGCATATCACTCATATGGGGTGGTGATACCGCACTCTTCCGTTCAGCCAGCAACACGCTTAAAACAAACGGCAATTTGATCGTGGGAGGAACCTTATACGGCAATACTTTGAGTGGGAGTAGTTCCATAGGTGCTCCGGTTCAAACTGTCGGGAGCGGACTGAGCGACCTGACCTCCGCGGGGACCTATATTGGCAACCCTGGGGGCACCACTATCGTTTACTACTTCCAGATCAGCAGCACCGGCACTCCCGACCAGTTTGAATGGAAAAGAGGCTCGGGCGGTTCGTGGTCTTCCGCAACCAATATCACCGGTGCTGCTCAAACTGTTGAATATGGATTGACTATAAAATTCAATGCTACCACCGGGCACACCTTAAATAATCAATGGACGGTTACTGTCGCAATTACCCAACCTCTAAGTGTAGCCAGGGCAGATGGTTCTTCATTTTTAACTATAGGTGAAGATGGCACAGTTAATGTCGGCAATGCCGGGTCTTATCCATATCTCTCCATCCCGCCGCAAGGCTCTGCCATATATGCTAATGGGCCTGCTGGTAGTAATGCTATTGGGTCTATTAACGGCGGCAATTTTATAGAAATGGAAGGGGGGACCTCAAACAACGTCAGCTACGTATATTCCAATCAAGAAATCGTATTTGTTCCGAACACTTTTACGTCGCTGGTCCTGGACACAAACGGAAATGCTGGAATAGGAACTTGGGGCAGATCATTCGGAACCAGTGCAGCAAGCGTTTTCGGAATGGGGCCGGGAACTCCGCCCTCTACTGCGAGTAATATAGCGCAGATGTGGGCGGCGAATCTCAATGGCTCTTCAACCCTCGGCTGGCGGTTTATGAACCAGGCGTCAACTACCGTATTCACTCTAACCGGCATATCCGCTACCCAGGCAGCAAGCACCGGCGCTGGTTCAATCTTGATGGCCTCCGCCACTTCTGGGCCGACTGCCAATGCCGGTTGGCTGACGATGCTGGGTCCCCTGGGTACGGTGGTTTATGTGCCTTACTGGACCACGGCGACCCCATAAGGAGAACTGACCAAATGTCTAAAATTGCCTCAATTCTGATGGTCCTGGCTCTGCTGGCTGCGCCTTGCCTGGCGGCTGACAAAACCAGACCTGCTGACGTGGACAAGGCCAAGGCCGAGGTGCAGGCCGAGAAGCAGGAACGGCAGAAGAAGTGTGGTGAGGCCATTGAGAAGGCGTTAAAGGAATACCGTTGCACTATGGAGGTGGGAATGCTGGTCACGACTAAGGCCAATATCCCCCAGGTGCAGTTGGTGCCGCAGGATTAAAAGATAGTTCCCAGTTGCCAGTTCCCAGTTGCCATTAAAGGCAAGGAAATTCTGGGAACTGGGAACCGGGAACTGGGGAAAAATGCTTACCTTAAAACAAAAATTCACCAAGGCGGAGTTTCAGCGCCGGGCCGATGAGATCCTGGGCTGCCTTTTCCGGGAGGTCAACGCCTTCGCCGACGTGAGTGAAGCCGCCAAAAAGGCGCGGCGCGCCCAGACCCTGACCGACCCCTTCGCCTTCTTCACCACCTATCTCCCCCATTATTTCTCCCAGGAGTTTGCGCCTTTTCATCACGAGCTGGTGGCCCTCCTGGAAGGGAGCGTTTCCCGTTTACCGTTTTCCGTTTCCCGTGAAAGTCAAAAGCAAAAAACACGAGCTTTAACGGAAAACGGAAAACGGAAAACGGAAAACCACGCTGGGGCTTTAACGGAAAACGGAAAACGGAAAACCTTGCGCTAACGCCCGTCGTGGTGGCCGCGCCCCGGGAGTTCGCCAAGACCACCATCACCTCCTTCGGTTACGTGCTCCACCAGATTTGTCATAAGCTGCGCCATTTCGTCATTATAGCTTCAGATACCGAAGACCTGGCCAGCGACCTCACCGGCTACCTCTATTTGGAGCTGCTCCACAACGAGCGCCTCAAGTGCGATTTCGGCGAGCTGGTCCGGGACCACTGGGCCGTGGACGATTTCGTCACCTTGACCGACGTGCGCCTCAAAGCCCGGGGCCGGGGCCAGCGCCTGCGGGGCCTGAAGCACAAACAGCACCGCCCGGACCTGATCATCCTGGACGATCTCGAAAACGACCAGCAGGCCCGCTCCCCGGACCTGGTCAAGAAGCTGCTCTCCTGGATCACCGGCGCGGTCTATCCCGCCATCGAGGCCTCGGGCTCGCTCTTCTGGATCGGCACCATACTCGCCCGCAAGAGTGCCCTCTATACTGCCATCCATTCGGAGGAGGAGCCCTGGCGCCACTGGACCCGCCGCCTCTACCGCTCACTGCAGGGACAAGAGGTCAGGGATCAGGGGCCAGGAAAAACTAACCCCCAACCCCTAACCCCTGACCCCTTTCCCCTGGTCTCTTTGTGGCCGGCGCGTCATCCAGTCTCCAAACTTCTAGAACAAAAGCGCCTCATGGGTTCGCTGGCCTTCAACCGGGAGAAGCAAAACGACCCTGTGGACGAGGAAGGGGTCTTCCAGGAGGCCTGGTTCCGGTTCTACCATGCCACGGATCTCACCGGGAAGGACCTGATCGTGGCGGGGTTCTTCGACCCCTCCATCGGCATCGGCGAGACCGCAGACTATAAGGCCGTCCTCACCGTGGGGCTGGAGCGCCGGGAGATGATCTTCTACGTCCTGGACGCTTACATCCGCCGGGGGACCCTGGACGAGGCGCTGCGGGCCGCCTTCATCCGCCACGAGCAACGGAACTACTGGCTCTTCGGGGTGGAGGACAACCTTTTTCAGAAGCTGCTCCTGCGGGAGTTCGATCGGCTGAGCAAAGAGCGCGGCGTGGTGCTGCCGGTCCGGGGCGTCACCGCCAAGACCGCCAAGGAGACCCGGATCTCCCGGCTTTCGCCCCTGGTGGAGCGGGGCCAGATCCGCTTTTGTAAAGGGCAGGGAAACCAGGATTTGTTGCTGGAACAGCTTCTCTATTTTCCGGCCAAAACGGTCCACGACGACGGCCCCGACGCCCTGGAAGGCGCGGTGGGGCTCCTCGAGGGCGGCGCCGTCATGGGGATCTTCGCTTATTACAAAGGGGAGTTTGACACGATGGTGGCGGAGGAGCACCGGCTGTACGGATGAATCGGCGAAGATCGCCGCTATCGGCGTGCATCGGCGGCTGCTAAAAAAATTTAACCGCCGATTAACGCCGATTAACGCCGATGGAGACAAATGCTATGGCTGAACCCAATCGCGTACCGATTGCCCCCGAGATCATCAGCGCCGCCCAATGGGCCGCGGGGCGCCGTTTCACGCCCACCGGGCCCGATCAGGACTTCTTCGGGCCCGGCCAGCCGCTGCCGCCCCTCGCGCCGCCCTCCGCCGCCGGCCGCCAGTTCGACTACCCGGCGGGCTACAACCTGCTGGTCACCCCCCGGGGCGACCTGCCCATCTCGTTTCTGGATCTTAGGAACCTGGCCCAGAACTGCGACCTGGTGCGCCTGGTGATCGAGACCCGCAAGGATCAGATCAGCAAGATGGACTGGACTGTGTCGCCCATAGGGGATGGTTCAAAGTTCAAAGTTAAAAGTTCAAAGTTAAAAAACAAAAAGCCGCCTTCTCCGGAGGCCGAGCGCCAGGCCCGGGAGGCCACCGCCCTCCTGAAGCGCCCCGACCGGATGCACTCCTTCGGCGCCTGGATGCGCATGCTCCTGGAAGACATGCTCGTCATTGACGCGGCCACCCTCTACCCCCGGCGCACCAAAGGCGGCGCCCTCTACGCCCTGGAGCCGGTGGACGGCGCCACCATCCGCCCCATCATCGATGAGGGCGGCCGCATCCCGCTGCCTCCGGCCCCGGCCTATCAGCAGATCATCAAGGGCCTGCCAGCCACCGACTACACCCGGGAGGAGCTGCTCTATTATCCCCGCAACTTGCTCACCTGGCGCATCTACGGCTTCTCGCCGGTGGAGCAGATCATCATCATCACCAACGTCATCCTGCGGCGGCAGATGCACCTCCTGCAATACTACACCGACGGCAACCTGCCCGACGCCCTGATGGAGGTGCCGGAGAACTGGTCCACTGCCCAGATCGCCGAATTCCAATCGTATTGGGACGCCCTGCACGCGGGTAACACTGCCCAGCGCCGCCGGGGCAAATGGGTGCCCCACGGCATGACCCCGCACCTGATGAAGGAGGGGGATCTCAAGAGTCCCATCGACGAATGGTTCGCCCGGGTGGTGTGCTACGCCTTCTCGGTGTCACCCCAGCCCTTCGTGCAAACTATTAATCGGGCCACCGCGGAGACCGCCCAGGAGGCGGCCCTGAGCGAGGGGCTGGTGCCCCTGATGCAATGGATGGCGGACTTCATCAACTACGCCCTCCAGGACTTCGGGTTCGACCAGGTGGAATTCGCCTGGCAGCAGGAAGGCGCCGTGGACCCCCAGGTGCAGGCCCAGATCGACAACCTGGATGTGAGCAACGGCATCCGTCTCCGCAGCGAGATCCGGACCTCCCGGGGCCTGGTGGACGATGGCACCCCGGACTTCATCATGACGGTCCAGGGGCCGGTACTGGTGAGCGACATCGGCAAAGAGCCGGAGCCGGAACCGGGGAACCATAATTCTGATGGCAGTAATGCTGATGGAGGGGGAGGGCCAGAACCATCCGGGACGCAGAAGCCTCCGCCCCAAAAACTGGCCAAGACCACCAGTAGCACAGGTTTAAAACCTGCGCCACCGAGGCCTAGGCCACCGAAAAAGGAGACTTAGATGGTCATTATTGGCGCCATCATCCTGGGTATTGTGGTTATAGGGCTGGCCGTTTACCGCTTCTTCTTGCCGGCCTTGGCCTACCTGATTTCCTGGTATTTTTGGGGAGGCAAGGAATGAATAAGGCCGAAATGAATCCAGATAGCCCGCAGCAAAGGGCTTTCCTGCGATACCTGCTGGTGCCGGTGGTGGCTTTTATCGCCGGTGCGGTGAGCACCCTTTTCGTGCTGCTGGTGTCGGGAGTGATAAAGGTCAGCTAATGATTCACCGCAGAGACGCAGAGAGCGCAGAGAAAAACATGCCAGTTGCCAGCAAAGGCAAGGAAATTCTGGGAACTGATAACTGGGAACTGGGAACTCTCTGCGCCTCTGCGGTGAAATACGCTTTGGAGCGACTATGGACTATCTGCATGCCGACGCAGCCCCCTCGCAGGCGCCGTTGAATCTCAAGATCGAGGCAGTCGTTACCTGCGTTAATTACGGCGATTATCTGGCCTGGACGCTGCCGGCCAATAAGCAACACTTTAACCGGATGGTGGTGGTCACCCGGCCCGACGATAAGCTTACTCAACAATTGTGCGCCTATTACCACATCGACTGTTACCCCACGTATGACTGGCACCGGAATGACGATGCCTTTAACAAGGCCAAGGGCATCAATTACGGCCTGTCGCAATTGGAGAAGGACGGCTGGGTGGTCCATCTGGACGCCGATATCTACCTGCCCCCCCGGACCAAGACCTTTCTGCAAAGAATCTCCCTGGACCAGGCCTCCCTCTACGGCATCGACCGCATGGAATGCAAGACCTTTGCTGATTGGATCAAGTTCCTGAGTGCGCCACCTCTCCAGCATGAAGGGGAGATCTTCGTCCATCCCCGCCCCTTCCCGCTGGCCGTCCGCATCGCCAGGCTGGACCGGGACGGCTATGTGCCCATCGGCTTTTTTCAATTATGGAATCCCAAGGGATCGGGAGTAGTACTACTGCGTTAAGTTAAGAGTCATCCATTATGATTGGACGCCAACAGCAAGGGCAGAAGCCAAGTTTCATTATGAGCATGTGTTGGAGTTCCCTTCTGGCGCATGGGAGGGTCCAC
>Ga0187856_1000774_pt1 | contig 27450 bp, 23 predicted proteins | sample June2016WEW_8_40_FD_132443 | JGI IMG/M metagenome (GOLD analysis project Ga0187856, IMG submission 132443) | Peatland microbial communities from SPRUCE experiment site at the Marcell Experimental Forest, Minnesota, USA - June2016WEW_8_40 | ecosystem: Environmental > Terrestrial > Soil > Wetlands... | reverse complement strand
TAGCTAGGAACTTGGCCGCTCGCTCTGCGCCTTACGTCGAGTTCCATGGACGGTTCTTGACGCCTGCCGTGGTTGGCCGTCAGGACGGTACCCGACGACGCGTAGGCGCCAAGCGCCGGGTTCCCGTGCCTCGATCGTTCCCCGCACGCGGGAGATTCCGGACCAAGCTCTAGACCAAGACCCAATTGTAATTTAAAGCAACCAGGTCAAAGGCTATAAAACTCTAGATGTCGTAGTAGAGCATGAACTCCCAGGGGTGCGGGCGCAGGCGGACCTGGTCGATCTCGGCGAGTCGCTTGAAGCTGATCCAGGTCTCGATGAGGTCGTCGGTGAAGACCCCGCCGGTCTTCAGGAACTCATTGTCCGCCTCGAGAGCCCGGAGGGCCTCGTCCAGGGAAGCGGGGACCTGGGGTACGTTCGCGAGCTCCTCCGGTGGTAGGTCGTAGAGGTCCTTGTCCATGGGGTCGGGCGGCTCGATCCGGTTCTGTACGCCGTCCAGGCCCGCCATCAGCATCGCCGCAAAGGCGAGGTAAGGGTTGCACGCCGGGTCCGGGCAGCGGAACTCGATTCGCTTTGCCTTCGGGCTCTTGGAGTACAGGGGGATCCGGCACGCTGCCGACCGGTTCCTCTGGGAGTACACGAGGTTCACAGGCGCCTCGTAGCCCGGTACCAGCCGCTTATAGGAGTTCGTCGTCGGGGCGGCGAAGGCGAGCACCGCCGCGGCGTGCTTGAGCAGCCCGCCGATGTACCAACGCGCCATGTCGGACAGGCCCGCGTAGCCCGTCTCGGCGTAGAAGAGCGGCACGCCGTCACGCCACAGCGATTGGTGGCAGTGCATCCCGGACCCGTTGTCCTGGAACAAGGGCTTGGGCATGAAGGTGGCCGAGTACCCGGCGTTGCGCGCCACGTTCTTCACGACGTACTTGTAGAGCATCAGCTTGTCGGCCATGCGCAACAGGGTGTCGTATCGCATGTCGATCTCTGCCTGGCCCCCGGACGCCACCTCATGGTGCTGCACCTCGATCTCGATCCCGAGTTGCTCCATCACGAGGATCATTTCCGATCGCAGGTCCTGGAAGTGGTCCATCGGCGGTACCGGGAAGTACCCCTCCTTGTAGCGCGGCTTGAAGCCGAGATTCGGCTTCTCGTCGCGGGCCGAGTTCCAGATGCCCTCGATCGAGTCGACCTGGTAGAAGGCGGACCGCTGGTCTTGGGAGAAGCGGACATCGTCGAAGATGAAGAACTCGGCCTCCGGTCCGAAGTAGACCGTGTCGGCGATCCCGGTGGTCTGGAGGTACCGTTCCGCCTTGAGCGCTACGTAGCGGGGGTCACGTGAGTAGTTCTCGAGAGTCACCGGATCGTGCACGAAGCAGTTGAGGTTCAAAGTCTTGTGCTGGCGGAAGGGATCGAGGACTGCGGTCGAGGGGTCCGGGAGCAGGATCATGTCCGATTCCTGGATCTCCTGGAAGCCGCGGATGGAGGATCCGTCGAACCCGAGCCCCTCCGTGAAGGTCGCTTCGCTCAACGCATGAGCCGGCACCGAGAAGTGCTGCATGAGGCCGGGCAGGTCGCAAAAGCGGATGTCAATGATCTCGACGCCTTCGTCCTTCACCAGTTGAATGACTTCGGCAGCGGTGCGATCCTGCACGGTTCCTCCTTGGTCCGCCCTGAGGCGCGACAGTTCAAGTGTTGGTCGGTGAAGTCTGGCGCTCGTACGTTTCAGCATCATTGCTCAACTGTGAACGCAGTGTGAACAGTTTCACGAGGTCTTTACTTGGTCCCCTCACGGCTGGCTGACCGTCTTCTCACCTGCGACACTGATCGCGCGCCGCAGTCAGGGAAGCCTTTTTGGACACAGCGCGGCGCGAAGATCGGAGGCACTCGATGCAAAGCCAGCGAGAGTACGTCTTGCGGACGGTCGAGGAACGCGCCGTGCGCTTCATCCAGCTGTGGTTCACCGATGTGCTCGGCACTCCGAAGTCGTTCAGCATCACGCCCGCGGAACTCGAGAACGCCCTCGACGGTGGGATGACCTTCGACGGCTCCTCGATAGACGGGTTCAGCCGCGTGCAGGAAAGCGACGTGCTGGCAAAACCGGACCCGAAGACCTTCCAGATTCTTCCGTTCCGCATCGGCCGGGAAGGTGACAGCTCGCCGGTCGCCCGCGTGTTCTGCGACATCAGCAATCTCGACGGCTCGCCCTTCGAAGGCTGCCCCCGCCACGTGCTCCGCAGGACGCTGGAGCGCGCCCGTGCCCGAGGCTTCTCTTTCTACGCGGCCCCGGAGATCGAGTACTTCTACTTCGCGCCCGGCGAGCCGGGAGAGCCCCCAAAACCCCTCGACTCTGGGTCGTACTTCGAACTCACGGTGGCGGACCTGAGCACGGACCTTCGCAAGCGCACCGTGCTCACCCTCGAGGACATGGGCATCCCGGTCGAGTACGCCCAGCACGAGGATGCTCCGAGCCAGCACGAGATCGACCTTCGTTACACCGACGCCCTCACCATGGCCGACACGGTGATGACGGTCCGGCTCATAGTGAAGGAGATCGCCCACGAGAGCGGTGTTCACGCGAGTTTCATGCCAAAGCCGCTTTCGGGCGTCCAAGGTTCGGGCATGCACACGCATTTCTCGTTGTTCGAGGGCGACAGGAACGCCTTCGCGGACCGGGGGAGCGACCACGGCCTGTCGGAGGTGGGACGCCAGTTCATTGCCGGCGTCCTCCAGCACGCACGTGAGATAACGGCCGTGACCAACCAGTGGGTCAACTCCTACAAGCGTCTCGTCGTCGGCTACGAAGCGCCCGTGCACGTGTCCTGGGCTTACAACAACCGGTCGGCGCTGGTCCGCGTTCCCATCGCGAGGCGTGGCAAGGTCGAGTCGACCAGGTTCGAGTACCGCGCTCCGGACCCCGCTTGCAACCCCTACCTCGCGTTCTCGGTAGTGCTGGCGGCTGGGCTCGAGGGCATCGAGAAGGGCTACGAGCTCGGGCCCGAGGCGGCGGCGAACCTGTTCACCATGACTCCCGAGGAGCTGGCTTCGGAGGGCATCAAGTCCTTGCCGTCTAGCCTGCAAGAGGCGCTCGTGGCGATGGAGGGCTCTGAGCTCGTCGCCGAAACACTTGGCGAGCACGTCTTCGAGTGGTTCCTGCGCAACAAACGCGCTGAGTGGGACGCGTATACCCGAGAGGTGACGCCGTACGAGCTGGTGCGTTACCTTCCAGCCCTGTAGGCGTTCTCGTCCACCAGATCGCGGGGCTCTCGATGGAACCATTGCTCGTCTACCCGGACCCGCCTGCGGAGTGGCTGTCCGGCGCGCTCGAACGCGCGGGCTATCCGTGGCGAGCCGTGCGCGACCCGGCCATCGCCGAGCGCGACGAGCCCGAGGACGGCTACGCGGGGGCTGTGATATCGGCACTCGAGGACCCGGTCTCCGCCTTCGCCGCCTGCCGAGTGCTGCGCAAGGGGGACAGCCCGTTGCAGCCGTTGCTGCTCATCGTCGCTCAGTCGTGCCTCGCCGAGCTCGAGCTTCGCGAGGACTTGTTCGACGACTTCGTGCTCTCCGACGCCACCGCCGAGGAGATAGAGGCACGCCTCACGCATCTGTTCTGGCGCACCGGTCGCGGCAAGAACCTGGACCTGATCGTCTACGGGCCCTTGGCACTGAACCTGGAGACCTACCAAGCGGCGATCCAGAGGCGGCCGCTGGACCTGACGTACATGGAGTACGAGCTGCTCCGTTTTCTCGCGGCGCATCCGGGACGGGTGTTCAGTCGTGAGACGCTGTTGTCCCGGGTCTGGGGCTACGAGTACTTCGGAGGTGCTCGGACCGTCGATGTTCACGTGCGGCGCCTTCGGGCGAAGCTCGGAGAGGAGCATGCGCACCTAATCGACACGGTTCGCAGTGTCGGCTATCGCTTCGGCAGCGTCCGCTGGTTGCCGTCCGACAACCCCACGCGCCGCCCGTGATCATGCGCTGTTAGCTACTTCACCCGGAAAAACGAAAACTGAAAATATGCCCTGACCAGGGCATATGTGTGGGCATAGTGCTCGCGATCCGGTGCGAATGTTGACACGATGGCTCCTACCACCCTTTGGAAAAGCGATTGGAGCCACCGTGCTGCGTACCAAGGTAGACCCGCAACCGAGTCTGTGGGAGACATTGCTCCCAGACGAGTTTCGCCGTCTTCCGCCTGGGCTTTCCGCCATCGACCGTCTTTTGGACGACCCGGTGTTCTTCGAGCCCTTTGTGCCCTACTTCGATCCTTGCTACGGCCGGCCCTCGATCCCGATCGAGACGTACCTGCGGCTGATGCACCTGCGCTTTCGCTACGACCTCGGCTTCGAGACGCTGTGTGGCGAGGTCACCGACTCGCTCAGCTGGCGGCGCTTTTGCCGGATCGGTCCCTACGACACGGTCCCGGACCCCTCCACGCTCATGAAGATCACCAAGCGCTGCGGCTCAGACGTGGTCGCTCAGCTGAACCAGGCGCTGCTGCGAAAGGCCGATGCCGCTCATCTCGTGAAATTGGACAAGGTGCGGGCCGATACGACAGTCGTCCCGGCCAACGTGGCCTACCCGACCGATTCGGGCCTGTTAGCCAAGGGAGTCGCCAAGCTCGCCCGCTCCATCTCATCGTTGCAGTCACTCGACTTCGCCACCCGCACGAGCTTTAGGGACCGCACCCGCTCGGTGCGGCGCAGGGCGCACTCGATCGGGGCGTGGCTGCGCCGGCGCAACGACGAGGCCAAACAAGAGGTGCTCAAGATCACAGGTGAGCTCGCCGGCATCGCCGAGGCGACGATCCTCGACGCCCTCGGTGTGGCCCGCAACGCCAAACGGGGGCTCGCCCGTTACGGCACGTCCTCTCCCCGAAAGGCGGTCTGCCTCGTCGCTGAGATCGAGCAGACCTGCAGGCTCTTGGAGGAGATCGTCGCCCAGACACGGACACGGCTCTTAGGTGAGGTGCCTGACGGCTCGACGAGGATCGTCTCGTTGCACGACCCCGACGCCCGCCCGATCGCCAAGGGAAGGCTCGGCAAGCCCGTGGAGTTCGGGTACAAGAATCAGGTCACGGACAATGTCGACGGGATCGTCTTGGACATGGCCATGTTCAAGGGCAACCCGCCTGACGCCCCGATGCTCGTGCCGGCGATCGAGCGCATCAAAGCGCTCTTCGGCCGTACCCCGAAGGCGGTCACCACCGATCGCGGCTACGGCGAGGCGAGCGTCGAGGTCGCACTGACGGAGCTCGGGGTGGAAAGGATCGCTATTCCCCGCAAGGGAAACCCGGGCAAGGCACGCCGCGCGGTCGAGTCCGCACGTAGGTTCCGCACCCTTGTCAAGTGGCGGACCGGGTCCGAGGGCCGCATCTCGCACCTGAAACACAGCTTCGGCTTCGAGCGCACGATGCTCGACGGCATCGTCGGTGCGAAGACATGGTGCGGTTGGGGACTGCTCGCCCACAACAGCGTCAAGATCAGCGCCCTCGCAGAAGAGAAGAAAGGCAAGCCGACACCGGTCGGCCAAAGACGACATCTCGCGAACACGCCCGATAACGGCCCGCCGACCGGTCGATCACCGACAAGTCGCTGCACTGCTTGAACAGATCCTCGTTCCTGTCGGCTTCACCCTCCGCGCCCCGCCGCTCGAGATGGCGGAGGGAAACGGCAGGTCTTGAGGCCACAGGAACGAGGACTGGGGCTTCACGGCTCGCTGCGGCGGGTTGCTTGCCGTGGGGTGTCACGCCAAGGCATCGTTTTTCCGGGTGAAGTAGCTAGGCCTTCTTGCCCTTCTTCGAGTTCTTCGAGCCCGAGCCGCCCTTCGGGATGGTCGTGGTTGTCACGGTCGCGCTGGACGCGGAGCGTTGGGTCATCGCGATCGCATAGGGGCCGCCAGGAAGGTGTATGGCCGCACCGGGGAGATTCGTCCTCGTGCTGAGCGGCACGAGCGTACGGCTGTCGTAACAGACGACCCAGGCGGTGGTGCCGTCAGGGCTCATCGCGATGGACTGGGGATTCTTCCCGACTGTGATCGGCGCCCCGGCGGTGTCAGTGGTGAGGTCGATGAGGGTCACGTTGCCTGTCCTCGACGGGCCCGAGATGGTGTCGGCGACATAGGCAGTCGTGGGCTGGAGCGGGGAGATCGCGATCGAGATCGGGCCACCTTGCACCGAGATGGGTGAGCCGGCCTTGTTGTCGGCGATCTCGATCGGCGACACGCTGCCCGAGTTGGCGTTAGCGACGAGCGCTATCGAGCCGTCGGGTGTGATGGCGATGGCGGCCGGGGCGTTCCCGACGGGGATCTCCGGTAGGGCCTTTCCGGTGGTCAGGTCGACGGGCGTGACCGTCGAGCCGATAGTTCCCGATTGTCCGGGCACGAACGCGCCGGCGTCGGTGACATAGGCCCGTCGTCCATCGGGGGTGATGGCGATGCCCTGGGGACCCGGACCCACAGTGATCGGCGGCAGGGTCTTGTCGGTGGCAAGGTCGATCGGGGTGATGGTGTCCCCGAGGGTCCCGATCGCTCCCGCGTCGGTCACGTAAGCCGTCGCGCCATCCGGCGTGATGGCGATGTCCGCGGGGCCCGCAGCGGACCCCAGCTGGATCGCCGGTAGAACCTGCCCGGTTTCGAGGTCGATCGGGGTCACCGAGTTTGACGCGTAATTCGTGACGTAGGCGCGTTTGCCGTCGGGTGTGATCGCTATCGCGTCGGGGTAGGTGCCGACCTCGAGTGCCGCCTCGGGCCCGTTGCCTCCGAGAGAGACTTCGACGGGAACGACGCTATGGCCGAGGCCGACGTTCGCGCCTGTCCCGATCATGGTCACATAGGCGAAGACCTCTGGCGGGAGGGGCGGGAGCGTCGTCGTGGTGGTCGTCGTGGTTGTCGTGCCTGAGCTGCAGCCGGCGGCAACGATCGCGAGTAGTGCCACTGCCGCAGCGCCGAGCACATGGCGCGGCAAGCGCACGGTTAGTTCGCAGAGCTGGCGGGTGATCGAGACACGTAGGCCCATGCCTCGATCTCGACGCGCGCGCCGAGAGGTAGACCAGCCACGGCGAAGGCGCTCCGCGCCGGCCGATTGTCGCCGAATGCGGCGACGTAGGCATCGTTCATGGCAGCAAAGTCTGCCATGTCGGTAAGGAAGACAGTTGTCTTCACGACGTCATCCAGCCCACTGCCCTGGCTTTCGAGCAAGGCGGCGGCGTTCTTGATCGCCTGGGTGACCTGCGCGGCCAATCCGCCCTCGACGAGCGAGCCGTCAACGAGCCCGAGCTGGCCCGAGCAGATCAACCATTGCCCGGCGCGGACGATTGGTGAGTAGGGACCGACGGTGCTTGCCACTGCGAAGCCCGGTCCGGCTCAGCTGAACGACGAGCCGCAGCCGCAGGTTCGTGTGGCGTTCGGGTTGATGATGTGGAAGCCGGCCTCCTGCAGGCCGTCACGGTACTCAAGGGTTGCGCCCTTGATGAGCTCCGCGCTCTCAGGGTCCACCACGACGCGCACGGACCCGAAGGTGCGCACGATGTCGTTGTCGGCCACCTCTGAGTCGAAGAACATCTCGTAGCTGTATCCGGAGCAGCCACCGGGCCGTACGGCGACGCGCAGCGCCAGGCTGTCGTCGCCTTCCTGCGCGAGAAGAGCGGTCACTTTGGCCACAGCGGCATCGGTGAGCGTCACCGGACTTGGGCGCTGACCGAGCTTCACCGTTGAGGACGCAAGACTCACTGTGGATCTCCTTTTGTCGAAAACCTTTGGGCGCAACAGCCGAGAAGGCCCCCCGCACCGCACCGTTAGGCTCGATCATACCGTGAGCGAGTCGCGCCAACCGCCCCTGTCACCCGTCGTGTCCCCCGACGGGGGTGTTCCATCCGCCGAAGCCGTCAGGTCGGCGCTTGCCGGCGTCGTCGACCCTGAGCTCGGTGCCGACATCGTCGAGCTCGGAATGGTGCGTGATGTCGAGATCGATGGCGGCGCGGTGATCGTAGAGGTCGCCCTCACCGTCGCCGCCTGCCCGCTGCGCGATCAGCTCCGTGCCGACGTCGAGCGTCGCGTGAAGGCGGTTCCCGGTGTCGAACGGGTGACGGTCCGCACTGGGGTCATGGACCCCGGCGAGCGGTCGGAGCTCATGTCGAGAGCGCGGCTGAAAGCCCAGGACAGAGCGGTCGCGACCGACATCCCGGCGACGGCGAGAGTGCTCGCCGTGGCGTCTGGGAAAGGTGGTGTGGGCAAGTCGACGGTGAGCGTGAACCTTGCCGTCTCGCTCGCCCGGCGGGGTCTCGTCGTGGGACTGCTCGACGCTGACGTCTGGGGCCACTCCGTGCCGAGACTGCTCGCGATGGACGGCTCTGTCCAGGCACAGGCGGGCAAGATGATCCCTTTCGAACGTGCGGTCGGCACCGGCTTGCTGAAGGTGATTTCGATGGGCTTCCTCTCGGGCGAGGATGAGGCGATCATGTGGCGTGGCCTGATGCTCAACCGGGCGGTCCAGCACTTCCTGGAAGACGTCCGTTGGGGAACTCTCGACTACCTGGTGATCGACCTTCCGCCTGGCACCGGCGATGTCCAGATGGGTCTGGCCAGGATGCTGCCGCGAACGGAGCTGCTTGTCGTCACGACACCGAATCAAGCGGCTCAGAAGGTCGCCGGCCGGGCAGCCGACATGGCGCGCCGGGGGCACATTCGCGTCGCCGGCGTGATCGAGAACATGTCAGCCTTCACCTGCGAGCACGGCGAGACCTACGAGATCTTCGGGTCGGGTGGTGGCAGGCGCCTTGCCGAGGAGATCGGCGTGCCGCTCGTCGGATCGGTGCCCCTCAACGCGAGCGTGGCCTCCGGAGGCGACGCCGGCAAGCCGATCGCGCTGGACGAGGTCGGGACGCTTGCCGAAGTCTTCGCGGCCATCGCGGAGCGTGTCGTGATGGAGATCTCCCCGCTGGTGGAGATGGCGGGCTGCAGTGCCCGCCTATTGGAACGCGTCGAGAAGGCCCTCGGGCCGATCGGTGCTTGATCGATTAAGGCTGGCGAGCCTGGACGGACCCGGTGTCCAGTCCGGGCGGGCGCGGCGGGTGTCAGGCGGAAGCAGCCGCGCGCGGGCCGGCTAGCCCCCGGTCGACGATCTGCTTGCGCTCGGCCTCGTTGAGGCCGCCCCAGATCCCGTTCGCCTCCCTGATCCGCACGGCGTAGTCGAGACAGCTCTTCACGACCGGGCAGGTGCGACAGATCTCCTTGGCGATCCGCTCCCGCTGAATGCGCTCGTCCTTGCGCTCCGGGTGCGAGGGAGGGAAGAACACGACCGCGTGCGGGCCGCGACATGCTGCCTTGTTTTGCCACATCTCATCACCGCGACTCGCGATCACGGCCTCTCCTCGTCTGGCCCCACGGCACGCTCAGCACCGGCCTTCCGCGACACCTAAGTCCATTCGGTACACCGTTCGCCGACGTCCCCCATGGCCGCGACTCAGCGTTGCACCTCATAGGCGCCACCAGCGCAGACCTGCACAAATGTCGTCGGGTCGCGCTTGTCGCGACGCTACTTCCGCCCGTAGCGTCCTCACAAGGGGCTCTTGTGCGATCTTGCGGAAGAAAAGGCACTGGTAGGGGGCGGTAGTGTCGCCGCGAATGGATCGCGAAGCGTTCTGCCGCCAGAGCAATGTCGTGGTCGTCGCGGGCAAGGGGGGCGTCGGCAAGACGACCGTCACGGCCGCCCTCGCGCGGATGGCCGCGGACACCGGACTCGACGTCTTGGTAGTGGAGCTTGACGATGCCGGCGGACTGCCCCCCCTGTTCGGGTGGGAAGCCGCCTTCGACTACGAAGAGGCGGTGCTTTACGAGGCGCACATCGGTGCCGGCCGCGTGCGGGGGCGCGTGATCACGCCGGACGACGCCCTCGTGGAGTACCTGGAGGAGCACGGCCTGCGACGCGTCGCCAAGCGCCTTGTGGCGGCGGGCGTGCTGGAAGTCGTGGCGACCGCCATCCCGGGCATCCGCGAAGTTCTCGTGCTCGGCAAGGTCAAGCAGCTCGAGCGGTCGGGCGCGTTCGACCTGATAGTCCTGGACGCGCCGGCGGCGGGCCACGCGGTGACATTCCTCACGAGCGCCCTCGGTTTGATGGATGCCGCCAGAGGAGGCCCACTGCGAGGCCAGGCGCAAGAGGTTGTCGAGCTGCTGGGGGATCCGGCCCGGTGCCAGGTCATGCTCGTCTGTTTGCCGGAGGAAACCCCAGTCAACGAGCTCATCGAGACGGCCTATCGCTTCGAGGACCTCGTGGGCGTCGCACTCGCACCCGTCGTCGTGAACGCCTACTACCCGGTGCTCAGCCGCCTTCTCACCGATCCGGTCGCAGCAGCCGTGGCGGCGAAGGTGGACCCGCCGTGCCACGCTGAAGCGGTTCGCCTGGCGGCCGCCGCAAACTTCCGCGTGACCCGCCAAGAGCTCCAGGCGGCCCAGGTGGCGCGTCTTTGTGCCGGCTTGCCGCTGCCACAGCTGCGGCTGCCCTTCGAGTTCACCGCCGACCTCGGCCCCGAAGAGTTAGGGAAGCTCTCCGAGGCTCTCGGGACCGCGATCGAGCAGCTGAGCGCCGGCGACTCGCCATGACCCGGTCCCGAAGGTGCCGGCGGTGAGCGTGCAGGGCGCGGCGGACGGGACGCTCTCTACCTTTTCGGCCTTGATCGCCGACAAGTCCGTCATCGTGTGCTGTGGTTCGGGCGGGACCGGAAAGACGACGGTCTCGGCCGCGATCGGGCTCGCAGGTGCAGAACAAGGTCGCAAGACCTGTGTCGTGACGATCGATCCCGCCCGCCGGCTAGCTGACGCGCTCGGCCTGGAGAACCTCGGCAACACGCCGCGGCGGGTCGAAGGGGAGTGGAACGGCGAGCTGTCTGCGGTCATGCTCGACGCGAAGGGCACCTTCGACGATCTCGTTGCCCGGTATTCGCAGTCCAACGAGCAAGCGGACCGAATCCTCCAGAACCGCCTGTACCGCAACCTGACTTCCGCGCTGTCGGGCACGCAGGAGTACATGGCGATGGAGAAGCTTTACGAGCTGCACTCCGAAGGTGGCTTCGACCTTGTCGTCGTGGACACACCGCCGTCCAGGCATGCGCTCGACTTCGTGGATGCACCGCGCCGGCTCTACAGCTTCCTCGAGAACCGGGTCTTCCGGCTCGTGCTCATGCCGACTCGCGTGTACATGAAAGCGATGACGATTGCGGCCCACGCCCTGTTGCGGACGATCTCCCGCGTCGCTGGCTCGGAGATCGTCGAGGACGCGATGGCCTTCTTCCGTGCTTTCGAAGGCATGGAGGAAGGCTTCAGAGATCGGGCGCGCCGTGTCGAGGACCTTCTCGCGGACCCGGGAACCTCTTTCGTGCTGGTGGTGGCGCCGCGAGAGGACTCGATCGACGAGTCTCGGTTCTTTGCCCGCCGCCTGGCGGAGGGTTCGATAGCCGTGAGCGCACTCGTCGTGAACCGGCTCTTCTCGGACTTCAGGCCTGATCAGGCGATTGCCGGCGGTGTGCCACCGCAACAGCCAATGGACGGCGAATCACAGGCGCAGGCTCTCAGCGACGGGTTGGACGCGTCGCCTCCGGATCCTCTCGCCTACGGAGAGCTGCGGCGGAACCTCGAGGATTTCCTCGTCGTGGCGACCCGTGAGGAGCGATACGTTGCCGAGCTGGCCGGGGAGGTGGCACCAGCACCCGTCGTGCGGGTTCCGTTTCTCAGCGAGGACGTGCACGATATCGAAGGTCTCCGTGCTGTCGCTCGCTACCTGGTCGGAGGCCAACTAGTCTCCGACCGTGGAAGTCATACTGATCGTCAGTGACTCCGAGTCAGTTCTCGAGGAGCTGAGATCGGCCCTTGAGGACGACGAGACCGAAGTCCGCGAGCTGCGTGCCGGCGAGGACGTGAGGCCAGCGGTCGAGCAGGATCCGCCTGACCTCGTGATCACCGACATGCAAGTCGGCAACATGGGCGGGATGGCCATCTGCCTCGACCTTCATCTCGAGGAGTCGGGGGGTCGGATCCCTCACGTCCCCGTCGTGATCCTGCTCGACCGCCGCGCCGACGTGTTCCTCGCTCGGCGCTCGGCGTCCGAGGGCTGGCTCGTCAAACCCCTGGACGCGATCCGGATCCGGCGTGCCGTCCGAGCGGTCCTGGACGGTGGCACGTTTCATGACGAGTCCTACAAACCTCTTCCTCTCGCCGCTGACCGCTAACCGTCGGGAGCCGGACAGCCCGGGACGATGAAGCTCCGCCACCAGCCACGCAGGCTCGGTCGCCAGCCGTCGGCGCAGGTCTCCGAGCAGGAGATGCAGATCCGCAAAGGGCTCGAGTCGATGAGGGAGGCGACCGCCCGGGAGGTCATGACGCCTCGCGTTGACGTCGTCGCCCTAGAAGTGCCCGTCACGCTCGACGATGTGGCCCTCGCCGTGCGACGATCGGGGCACAGCCACTTTCCCGTCTACCAAGACGACCTCGACCATCTGCTCGGGGTCCTGTTCGTCAAGGACCTGTTCCATCCCGGACCGCTCGGTATCGAGGGCATCCGCGCCGTCGGGCGCAGCGACGAAGGCGGTTCACCGGTCCTCGAAATGACGAGGCGCGTCCGCGAGCCCTACATCGTCCCCGAGTCCCGGCTCGCGCTCGAGATCCTGGCCGAGATGCGCCGGGCACGACGGGCCTTCGCAGTCGTGGTCGACGAGTACGGAGGTGTTGCCGGCGTCCTCACGATCAACGATCTGGTGAGCGAGCTCGTTGGCGACCTGCGGGACGAGTTCGATCGTGCTTCATTGCCCGCGATCGAACGAGTCGACAAGTCTCGATTCCTTGTCGACGGCTCATGTGGAGTTGACGAAGTGCGTTCCGAGCTCGGGATCCCGATTCCCGAAGGCGACTACGTGACTCTCGGTGGCTTCCTTTTCGAAGGTTTTGGGAGGATCCCGGAAGAGGGGGATCAACTCGAATTCGTGGGCTGGACGTTCCGCGTCACGAGGATGGACCGCAGGAGGGTTGCCAAGGTCGTCGTGCAGGCGCCAGCGGCTACGATGACCAGACAAGGCGGTGCCGAGCAATCAGAGGCTCCTGCCGACGGGAAGTAGCGCAGCTTGGTAGCGCGCAGCGTTCGGGACGCTGAGGCCGCGGGTTCAAATCCCGCCTTCCCGACCAGCTTAGCCTCTGGTCACGAGCCTGCGGTCGACTCGCGTTGACACACGGCAAGGGCCGACATGGGTGCCACATCCGACCCGTCCTGCGCTGCCACTTCGAGTCCCTCCGACCCATCGCCGTGGTGGTCGTAGCTGGAGCGCTTCGTCTCGGAGGTTCTCGTCGCTCACTCGTCGCTCAGGGTTATAGACGGCGAAGCCATTCGGCAAAGAACGGGTCTGCGACAACCAGCGCGCCCTGTCGCTCCGAGAGAGTCTCGTCGGCGCTGAGCGCCTCGATCGCGCGCCGAACCCCTGGGGGCCCCGCGTACCCGACATCTCTGGCGAACTCTGCGGCGTAGGGCTGCTCAACCCGGCGGCGTACGGCGATGCCGACGAGCACCCGGCGATGTCTGATCGACATCCTGGAGAACCCATCGGTGAAGTTCGGGTCTTCGCGTCGGATCACCCCTCTCATGCCATCGTCAGCATCGCCGTTGGCGATCCGATCTCCGGCTCGGTCAAAGACCTCGTAGGCCAGGCGCTGGATGTCGTAGGGAACAGGTCCGGCGAGCTCGCAGATGCGTTCAGCCGCTGCCTCGCTCATCTCCTTGGCACCGTGACGCGCCCGGTCAACTAGGTAGCGCACCATGACGCGCTCGTCGATCGGCCCGAGGGCAAGGCGCTCCGCCATGTTGTAAAGCGGCGCTCCGCGGGAAAGAACGAGGGCGTCCATGAGGTGCTGGCGTGATCCAGCCAGAATGAGCGACACCTTCGGGTGCTGGTCCCCAAGCGCCTTGAGGGCAGGAGCGAGCCCACCGCCCAGCTCCCCGACCGCCTGGAACTCGTCGAAGATCAATACCGCCGGCCTCTCGTTGGCAAGAGAGGAGAGGATGGCGTAGATGTCGTCCAGAACAACGATCGCATCGCGCTCGGCGAGGCCTCCGAATGTGAACCGAGGCTTGCCGGCGTCATCGAGGGTCAGAGCGGGCTGCACCCTGAGCCGTCGCACGAGCTCGGGCAGACCTTGACGAACCCTGCGTGCCCGCCCGCCTTCGGTGTTGTAGGCCCCGACGACGAGGCGGCTGGCGAAGGTGTCGAGCCCCGGACAGTGCATCAGGTTCACGGAGATCACCGCACCGTGGTCCTCGCGCACGAGCTCGGCGGCGCGGTCGATAAGCGAGGTCTTGCCGTAGCGGCGGGGCGCGGTGACGACCACGCTGATGCCGCTGACCATGCGGGACACCAAGTCGGCGACCTCCGCGTCCCTGCCGATGAAATGCGGACCACTCACCGGCCCGCCGTAGCTGTAAGGATTCCGCGTCGACACGCCTCCGATGATACTCGATCCGATAACACAAATACGTGTAATCGGATCGTGTGTCATATGGTTCTGTCCCGGAGTGTTTTCGAAAGTGTGGGCCTCGGCCTTCCCTGCGAGGACGTGCAAGGGCCACCTGTCCCACCGCCGACGGACCACACACGGACACATTCAGACCGCAAATCGGTGGTCTGGATCGGGCAACAGGGTCTTCAACGGTGACCGGAAACGTGTCATTTACCAGCCACTTCGTAGTTTCACCAGGGTGCGGATGACCCCAGCGCTCCGCGCTCGGGACGCTGAGGCCACGGGTTCAAATCCCGTCTTCCCGACCAGCTTGGCCTCTGGTCACGAGCCCGCGGTCGACTCGCGTTGACACGCGGCAAGGGCCGACATGGGTGCCAGATGCGCCATTCTCGGACTCCAGGTCCGGTGCGGCCTTGGCAGGACAGCCACTTTCCCGACTCACATCACAGCCCCCAACTGCCAGGGAGCGAACTCCTCGTCCCCCACGCCCAGCAGTTCGCTCTTGGTCCTGGAACCCGATGCCGTTGCCACGAGCGCGTCGAAGATCCGCTTGCCCATCTCCTCGACGTCGACGTCGCCGTCGGCGATGGCGCCGCAGTTGAGGTCCATGTCGTCACCCATGCTCGCGAACAGGGGCGTATTCGTCGCCAGTTTGAGGCTGGGCACGGGCTTGCACCCGAACGCTGAGCCACGGCCGGTCGTGAAACACACCACGTTCGCGCCTCCCGCCACCATCCCGGTCACCGAAACCGGGTCGTAACCGGGCGTGTCCATGAACACGAATCCCTTGTTCGTGACCGCCTCCGCATACCCGTACACGCCGGTCAGGCCGGTCGAGCCACCCTTAGCGACCGCTCCGAGCGACTTCTCCAGGATCGTCGTCAAACCGCCCGCCTTGTTGCCCGGAGCGGGGTTGTTGTCCATTGAGCCGTTATTGGCCGCCGTGTAGGACTCCCACCAGCGGATGCGCTCGAGGAGCTGCTCGGCCACTTCGGCGCTGACGGCACGGCGGGTGAGGAGATGCTCGGCACCGTAGATCTCCGGCGTCTCACCCAGGATCGCAGTGCCGCCCTGAGCGACCAGGAGATCCGCTGCGACACCGAGGGCGGGGTTGGCGGTGATGCCAGAGAACGAGTCCGAGCCGCCGCATTCCAGCCCGAGGACGAGCTCGCTGACCGGTACCGGGCGGCGAACCGCGCCGTCGGCTTGGGGCAACATGGCGGTCAGGCGGGCGATACCTTCAGCCACGGTGGCTTTTGTCCCACCCTCGCCTTGGATCGTCATGACGTGCAGTTGGGTGTCCGGAGCAAGCGTCCAGTTCTCGGAGAGGGTGTCAACCTGATTGTCCTCGCACCCCAGTCCGACCAGGAGCACCCCGGCAAAGTTCGGGTGACGTGCGTAACCCGTCAGGGTGCGCCGGAGCACCTCGAGACCCTGGCCGTGGCCGTCCATGCCACAACCGCTGGTGTGGGTGAGCGCGACGACCCCGTCAACGCCCGGAAAGTCATCGAGGACGCCCGGTCGGTCGAAATGGCGGGCGATCATCTTCGCCGCCGTCGCCGAGCAGTTCACCGAGGTCAGCACGCCCAGGTAGTTGCGGGTCGCCACCCGGCCGTCGGAGCGGACGATACCGTTGAAACTGAGCCGATCGGCGACCGCGACCGTCGGTGTGGGCCGGGCCTCGCCTCCCAACCGATGGGCTCGTGCAAAGACCCGGAATTCGAGGTTGTGCGTGTGGACGTGCTCGCCCATCAGCACCGGTGCGGTTGCGAACCCGATGATCTGGCCGTACTTGTGCACCGGGTCCCCGGGGGCGATCGGCCTCAACGCGACCTTGTGACCTCGGGGAATGTCTTGGATCGACGTCACTACTTCTCGGCCGATATGCACCTGGGCGCCAGCGGGAACGTCCACCATTGCCACGGCCACGTCGTCATCGGGCGAGAGCCGCACCGCGATCACAGCACCGTCCTCGCCAGCAGTCTCGATTTCGTCGTCGAGCAACGCCCTACTGCCCGTTCCGGCCGATACGCGTGATGCCTCGAACTTGGCTCATCTGGCCTTCCCCCTTCGCTGCCTCCCAGAAACAGGACCGCCCGAACATTTCCGTTTCGGATTCTCTCCCCTGTCGGTGAGGGACGAGATGGTCACGCCGTCGCGGGACCTGTCGATCTCAACCGGTCGTCACGCTGCGTTCGCCCCGCCTCTTTCGATGGTTTCATCCTGACAGGGATTTGTCGAGGCCGATCGTTGAGACTTGCAGCGGCATCGAGGTCGGCACGTTATGGTCGCCTGGTCCGAGTGATCCCTGGCAAGCGCAGGTGTCGCGAGCCGTTGGTGCACCGTGGCGACCCACGCGCTCCGCACTTTCATGCCTTCCAGGCTTCTGACGTTCGCGCCTTGGCCGCGCCCCTCGGGGCTATATGTTGCGACCAGGAGGTGTTCGCGGTGCGCAACTTCTTCAAAGTGGTGTCGGCTGGCCCCATGTTCTTCGTCAGCGCGTGGGTATTGATGATCTTCGCAGGGATCGCCCGCACGGATGTCGGGATCCACCCGTTCGGCTACGTCACCTCGATGGTGGTCACCATTGGGCTTTGGTTGACGTTGGCTCCGGCGATAGGTGCTGTGGCGCGCGTGCCCATTCGCAAGTCCAAGCACCGCTGATTGTCACGAGCGAGGTGCGGTTTGCCTGGTCCCGGTTCTCATCCCCAATCAGGCAGTTCACGGGTTCTGCGTGAACGCGAGGCGGAACGCCGGGTGGTCCGGCGCGATCCGCAAGAGGTCGGCATCCGAGGCATTGGCGTCGATCCCGCCGAAAAAGACGCCCACCTCAGCCTTCCAGCGCTTGAGGTAGGCGCGCAGCACTTCGAGCTTGGCCGCGTCGGCCAACTCTGTCGCCCGGAAGCCCTGAACGCGCCTTCCCACCCGTAGCTCGCCGGCACCCGCGACGCGGAGGTTGCGCACCCACTGCGTCTCGCCGCGAGGAGCCACCAGATAGTGCTCGCCGGCGAAGCTGAGCAGGTTGACCGGCGTTGACTTCCACTCCCCACTCTTACGCCCGCGTACCCGGAGCTCCCGTGATCCCCAAACGCTTATGCCCGCGCGAGTGAGCAGCGCTACCGCACGGTTGAGGACGTTCCGGGTGAACCAGCCGGGCTCGACGTAGCGGCGAGGCGGTTGCAGCTCGGACATGGGCCAAGTTTAATTCTTGCCGCAGTTCGCCGAGTTGTCGACGGGCCATGTCGCCTGCAACGGATCATCCGGGACCTACAGGCGACCGCGTACAGCTCGTATATCGACAAAGACGTCTCGTGAAGAACTTGACTTCAGCCGAGCGCCTGCACGGCAGCGACCAGGGCGTCCTCCTGGGCCCAATTCGCCTGGAAGTGGAGGTTCGGCTCGATCATCTGGTCGTAATACCACCAGAACAGGTAGATGCCCAACGAGGCGATCGTTGCGACGATTCGGCCGACATAGTTGTTCTGGCCCTTCACGCGGGTTTGGTCGGGCACCGGCAAGGGCTGGCCCAAGCGCCAGAAGATGAGCGCCAGCTCGTACTCGACGCCGACCTCGGACCGGTCGTGCTTCACGAGGTCCTGGTCCAGGAGGATGAAGGCGATGAGCTCCACGATGCCACGGGCGACGACCGCCAGCACGACCCAGATGACGGGCTCCCGAAAGGCCTCCTCCATGCGCCGGAGCACGTCCATGTGTGCACCGGCCCGCTGGAAGGACGGGGTGAGCTCAGCGTGCAAACCTCGCCGACCGGCTTGCTCCCAAGCGAAAGCGAGGGCGGCGTCGAAGAAGTCGACCCGGCGCTCGTTGTGATCGCGCATGCGGCGAACCAACTGGTACAAGACGTAGAAGCCGTAGATCCCGAGGGTGAGGATCGTCCAGCCAAGTGCCGTCCAGTAGTCGAAGATGTAGTCGGTCTCGACTCGGCGCTGCCAGGCGGCGTGCAGGCGGTAGGCAGCTGGCACGGCTGGTGGGCCCGGCATGGGGGCTGGGCCGGGCGGGACAGGGCGCGTCGCGAACTGGGCAGGGTCCCCGGACGCCGGTGGCTCACCACCGGCCGGTTCGGAGACCGGCGCTTGTCGTCCATCCTGCTCGTCATCGACCACGACGTCTCCCGAGCTCAGGCTCGACTCGATCCTAAGAGGTCGAGGTTCTCCTCACAATGTCTCGGGACTTCACGAGATGGCTGTGTACCGGGCGGCCATTGGGCCGTGCTCTGGGGTGACACTGCAGCCGGGCGGGCGCGTGGGGCGAGTAGGGCGCGTGGGGCGCCTGGGGCCACCAGGCACTACCAGCTGAGGGTTGGAGTTGCCGGCACAGAGATAAGAAGGGGTCGCTCTAGCTGGTGGAACCTGAGCCGTCGCGGCGGGCGCGCACGCCCAAGCCGTGCCACAGGTGAGCAGTGCGGCGACTCCGGTGCCGACCAAGACCCCCCGAAGGCGGCGGGCGCTTCGTGGCGTCCGGCGCACTTGTGCTTGCGGTTGCCGTCTCGTCGTTGCCCTTGTCGTGCCGTCGTCATTCCAAGCGGTCAAGGTGCTGTTCATGGCATCCTCCATTCCTTTCAGTTGCGGCTCGGGTGCCGACACCGCCAGCTTGAAGGAGCCCTCTTCCCAAAGCTTTCCCGGGGCGGAAGTTGGACACCGTTCGGCAGGCGCTCTTTTGAGCAGGTGCTGGCAGTTGGCTCAAACCTGTTCTTGTCCGGTGGTCGTTCGAGACGACGAGGCCATTTTGCGAAGAATCGATCGGCACGACCGATGCTCTCTATCCTTTGTCAGCACAGGTGGTGAATGGGTTTGCCTCCTGCAGTTGGTTAGGAGCAATCACGCCATGAGAGCCGTCGTTTACAGTGCGCCGCGGCAGTTCGAGGTATGTACGGTCCCGATGCCGGTGCCTGGCCTGGGAGAGGTCCGCCTTGCCGTCGAGATGGCCGGAATGTGCGGCACGGACCTGCATATCCACGAGGGAGGCTTCTTCTCGAAGTACCCGCTGACACCCGGACACGAGATCGTCGGACGTGTCGATTCACTCGGGGAAGCTGTCGAGGGGCTTGTGGTCGGCCAGCGGGTCGCAGCCGACAACACGGTGCTGTGTGGCTATTGCACGTCGTGTCGCCGGGACGAGCCACTCTTCTGCCGCAACTTCTATTCACTGGGCGTCAACGGGCCAGGAGCATTTGCCGAGTTCGTCATCGTGCGGGCGGAGAAGTGCTTTCCGGCGGACGACTTGAGCCCGACCACAGCGGTGATGACCGAGCCGACCGCTTGCGCCATTCACGGGATGGACGTGCTTGACCTGCGACCCGGCTCCGAGGTGCTTGTGTTCGGGGCGGGCCCGACCGGGCTCGTGCTCGCACAGCTGCTCGTGCACGGCGGGGCGGCCCGAGTGACCGTGGCCGCGCCGACGGGGTTCAAGCTGGCACTCGCTCGCGAGTACGGGGTCGACACGACTGTCCAGATGGACAGGGCGAATCCGGGAGCCTCGCTTGCCACCTTGCGCGACGCGGCGCCAGACGGCTACGACGTTGTCGTCGAGGCGACCGGCGCAACCTCGGTCGGCGAGCTGTGTCTGCCGTTCGCCCGCGACGGCGGCACCGTGCTCATCTATGGGATGGCTGACGAGCAAGCCGTCCTTCCCCTACATCCATATGAGATCTTCCGTCGCGAGCTCACGGTGAAGGGCTCTTTCGCCCAGACCCATTGCTTCGACCGGGCTCTCGGTGTGCTTCGGTCCGGACGTGTTCGAACCGACGGCATAGTCACCCACAACTTCGATCTTGGAGACTACGGCCGTGCTCTCGAGGCGCTGCGGGACGACCCGTCCTGCATGAAGGCGGCGATCGTCCCCTGAGAACCGGCGATCCGAAGCCAACTCGCACCTGGGCCGTTGTGACTATGCGGCGCTACTCTCTAAATACGCTCTGGCCAGGAAGGACCTGAAGACCATGCTGGGATTGTCAAACAAAGCGGCCGTGCTTCACGGCATAGGTGATCTCCGGATAGAGGACCGTCCGGTGCCGGTTCCGGGTCCCCGGCAGGTCCTCGTGGAAGTGGCGTCTGTGGGCATCTGTGGATCGGATGTCCACTACTACGAGCACGGCCGGATCGGCGACTTCATCGTCCGCTCACCCATGGTGCTCGGTCACGAGGCCTCCGGGGTCGTCGTTGGCAGAGGGGACCTGGCCGAACGCCACGAACTAGGGCAGCGGGTCGCCCTCGAGCCGGGGGTGCCGTGCGGCTCGTGTCGCGAGTGCCGCACGGGTCATTACAACCTGTGCCGTGACGTTGTCTTCTTCGCCACGCCGCCGGTCGACGGTGCGCTCGCCCGCTACGTCACCATCAACGAGGATTTCGCCTTCGCTCTGCCGGACCAGGTCAGCGATGACGCCGGCGCCCTTTGCGAGCCGCTGTCGGTGGGATTATGGGCTTGCCGCAAGGCGGAGATCAGGGTCGGGTCTCGCGTCGCGGTAGCCGGCGCCGGGCCGATCGGTGCCTCGGTCACCCTTGTCGCGCTGGCTTCCGGGGCGACGGAGGTCATCGTCAGCGACCCCGTGCCCTCGCGCCGGGCCCGTCTGGCCGAGATCGGCGCGACGGCCGTGGTCGACTCGTCCTCGTCGAGCCTCCAGAAGGAGGCATTTGACGCGGATGTCTTCATCGACTGTTCGGGCTCGCCGGCTGCGATCCTGGACGGCATCCGCTGTGTTCGCCCGGCGGGAGCCGCCGTGCTCGTCGGGATGTGCCCCTCCGCCGAGGTGCCCTTCCCCATTGCCAGCGTTCAGAACAGAGAGATCCGCTTGACCGGCACGTTCCGCTACGCGAACACCTACCCCGAGGCGATCGCGCTCATAGCGTCCGGGACCATCAACCTCGAAGGCCTCGTCGATGCACGGTTCTCACTGGAATCGAGCGAGGAGGCACTCACCGCGGCCCGCCGCGACCCGTCGGTTCTGAAGCCGCTCGTTCGCGTGGCCTCGTCCTGAGCGCCGCACACGGCGCCAAGTCTGCAATGACGGCCGCGGGGAAGGTCCGCCATCAAAACATCACGGTGCACCTGAAGCCCGGTGAACTCGTCGGGGAGAGTCGCGCGCCAAGGACGCGTGAGAGCCTCGTTCGGCGTGATTCGGAACTGCGTCCGATTCCAGCACGTGCACTGCGGTCCAGCGAAGGGACATGAAGTGGCTGTCTACGGCGGCATCGAACTTGGTGGCACGAAATGCGTCTGCGCGGTGGGCGACGGTTCCGACGATGCCTGGGCCGGCACAGTTATCCCGACGACCGATCCGCAGACGACGACCCAGTTGGCAATCGACTGGTTCCGCGATGTACAGCAGGACTCTGGCTCGCTGGTGTCGCTTGGAGTAGCAAGCTTCGGTCCCCTCGATCTTGCGATCGGCGCCATCGCCCAAGCAACACCGAAGGTCGCGTGGCGGGGTTGGCCCGTTGTCGAGAAGTTCGAGCAGGCTCTCGGCGTGCGCGCCCACATTGACACCGACGTCAACGCGGCCGCGCTCGCGGAGCAGACCTGGGGCGCCGCGCAGGGGTGCTCAGACGTGCTTTACGTCACGATCGGCACGGGAATCGGCGTAGGGGCGATCGTGAACGGTGCGATGGTCCACGGGCGCTCGCACCCCGAAGCCGGTCACATGCGGTTTCCTCAGCATCCCGCCGATCGTCAACCGGGTGCTCCGGAACAGATGTGGACTGGAAACTGCCCCTTCCACGGTACTTGTTGGGAAGGTCTGGCGTCAGGCCCGGCCAGGGCACAGCGCTCGGCACTGTGGGCACAGGCCCTGATGGAGCCGCCCGACGCGCTCGTGCTGGAGAGCGAGTACATCGCGTTCGGGCTTGTGAATCTCATCTCCACGTATCGTCCCCAGCGCATCATCCTGAGCGGCGGGGTGATGCACGAAGTCGGCCTGATGCAGCGCGTCCGCCAGAGGACCTGTGAGCTGCTCGACGAGAGCTATTTTCCCGAGGCACGTCAGATCGAGGACCTCGTGGTCGCAGCCGCGCTCGGCGACGCCGCTGGCGTCGTCGGCGCCGTCTTGCTGGCGGCGGAGCTGAGTCCGGGATACCTGCGGAGCCGCCCGGTCGGTCGTTTGGTCACTCACATAGGAGAAGTGCTGACAAGGACCTAGGTCTTTGTCGCAAGAACTTGGCACGCCATAAGCGACAGCACGCGACCAGGCAGTTGGTCGTGGTGCCGGCTTGCAGCCGCCTTGCCGGTTGCTCCCGGGCACCGTGCGCCTTTGTGGCGGATCGTGGATCATCTGAGGAGTCGTGCAGAGCGGATCGTGGCGCAGTCCCAAGGCGGGCTGCGCAGGAGCTGACTTGGAGGGCGTGTGAGGTTCGGGCTCGTCGGTACGGGATATTGGGCGCAGGTCACGCACGCAGCGGTGTTGGCGGCCGAGCCCGGGGTTGAGCTTGCGGCGGTCTGGAGCCGCGACGCCGACAAGGCGGCCGCTCTCGGCGCTGAGTTCGCCATCGAGGCGTACTCGGACTTCACCGAGTTCTTGAGCCGCCTCGACGCCGTGGCGTTCGCCGTGCCACCGCACGTGCAAGCAGAGCTGGGTGCACGGGCCGCCGACGCAGGCAAGCACCTCCTCCTCGACAAGCCGATCGCGACCTCCGTCGCCGACGCTCAACGCCTGGTCGATGCGGTCGATCGCGCCGGTGTCGCCACCGTGGTCTTTTTCACCGCACGCTTCGACGAGACAAAGCGTCAATGGCTGGCGACCGTTGACGGAGGCAACTGGGAGGGCGCCTGGGCCCGCTGGATCGTGTCGGCGTTCGCCCCCGACAGCCCCTATGCCAACTCCCCGTGGAGAAGAGAAAAGGGCGCGCTCTGGGACGTCGGTCCGCACGCCCTCTCGATGCTGACCGCGGCGCTCGGCCCGGTCACGACTGTGACGGCGGACGGGGGGACGGGTGATCTCGTACATCTCATCTGCCACCACGCGAGCGGTGCCACGAGCACGGCCTCGTTGACGCTCAACGCTCCTCCCGCCGCGATCAACGTCGAGCTCTCCATCTGGGGCCCGGGCGGACTGTCGACGATGCCGCTCGCCGGCTCGACAGCGCAGGCCTCCTACGGCGTCGCATTGCGCGAGCTCCTGGGCAACGTCAAAGCCGGCGAGCGCTCGCACCCCTGCGATGTGCACTTTGGCGCCTCGGTGGTGAGAACGCTCGCGGACGCTGAGCGGCAGATAGCCTCCGGGCGCGGTGGCACAGCCTCGTGAGATCGGCTGATCGGCACCGGGAGTGGGGCGTGCGGCGGGGTTCGCAGGCGCAGTGGCGACAAGCGGAGGCGCGAACACGATGATCCTGGGCGCTCAGTACTACCGGCCTCCTTTCCCGCAGCGTGAGCTCTGGCGCGAGGACCTCGCAGGCATGGCGGCGGCCGGGCTGGACACCGTTCAGCTCTGGGCGTGTTGGGGATGGATCGAGCCGGAACCGGGAAGCTACCGATTCGAGGACTACGACGAGCTCATCGAGGTGGCGAGCGAAGCGGGACTGCGTGTTGTGATCAGCACGATCGCCGAGATCCAGCCGTTCTGGATCCATCGCGAGCTGCCAGGTGCACACCTGGTCGACCACATGGGCCATGCGGTGCGCTCCTCGCCGAGGAGGGAGTGCAACGTCGGGCTCACCCCCGGGGCCTGCTTCGACCATCCCGAAGTGCGGGACAGAATGGGCGCCTTCCTCACGACCCTCGGTCGTCGCTACTCGAGCTGTGAGACGCTCGTCGCCTGGGACTGTTGGAACGAGACGCGTTGGGCGGTCCACGGGAACGGTTATGTCTGCCACTGCGACGCAACGGTGGAGTCCTTCCGCAAGTGGCTCGCCCGGCGCTACGGCGACCTCGGCGGGCTCGGCGCGGCCTGGCACCGGCGCTATGCCTCGTGGGAGGACGTGGTCCCCGGCAAGCAGCCCGGTCGTCCCTACACCGACCTGGTTGAGTTCGAGGCGTTCCTCACCTCCCGTGCAGCCGGGCATGCGGCCTTCCGGGCCGAGTGCCTGCGCACCTCCGACCCTAACCACCCGGTCCTCGCTCACTGCGGCAAGCCGTCGGTGTACTCGAGCGGGATGGACTACGAGCAGGCGGTGTCGCGCGGGAACGACTTTGACCTGGCCGAGGTCCTCGATGGCTTCGGGTGCTCGCACTTTCCCGCCTGGGAGAGGATCTCGACGAGCGAACTGGGAACGCGCATCGAAGCGACCCGCTCGGCGACGGGCAACAAGCCGGCCTGGGTGTCGGAGCTCCAAGGCGGGCGCTCCAGCGCCGGCTTCGGGGTGTGGCCGGCGGTCGATCCGGCCACCCAGCAGCGCTGGGTATGGGGTGCCTACGGGCGGGGGATCAAAGCCGTCCTGTTCTGGTGCTGGCGGGACGAGGTGTTCGGCCGCGAATCCTCCGGGTTCGGGATCACGGGCTCGGACGGGCACAGTGCCGGCCGCCTGGAGCGCCTGGCCAGCACGGCAAGAGTGCTCCGCACCCATGAGGCGCTGCTCGATGCGTACCGTCCCGACGCCCCCGAGGTTGCCGTCCTCTTCTCACAGGGGAGCTACCAGCTGGACTGGGCGGAGAACGGCAGGAGCGCCGAGCAGGCCTGCGGCAGCACCACCGGGTGGCTCAGCTTGTTCGAGCGAATCCAGCTCCCGTACGCGGTCGTCGATGCCCTGCGTCCGAGCGGGCTCGAAGGTGTCCGGCTCCTCGTCATGGCCTGGCCGCTCGTGGTGCCGCCGGCGATGGCCGCCGCCATCATCGAGTGGGTGAGGGCGGGAGGGGTCCTCGTGACCGAGTCCGAGCTCGACGCCTTCGACGAGCGGGGGTTCTACAGGTATCCCGAGGACCGGCCCATGGCTTCGGCGCTCGGCATCCACAGCCTCGGGCGTCGCAGCCTCGACGACAGCGTCACGTTGTTGTTGGGTGCCGGAGCCGACCGGGACGCGATCCGCCAAGCGGTCTGGCTCGAAGCCTTCGACTCGAGCGGCTCGGAGGTCCTGGGCACTTCTGCGTCCGGAGAGGCGGTGGCCACCCGGCACCGGCTCGGCGCGGGTTGGGTCGTCACGCTCGGCACACTCGCCGGCCTCGGGTACTCGCGCGCCCGCCACCATGGCCTCGAGGCCTTCGCCCGCCGGGCGGCCGCGCTGGCGGGGGTCGCCCCGACGTTGCGCGTCTCGCCGGAGGACGGGGAGGTCCTGCAGTGGCGGTCCGGCCTTTCGGGCCGTTCTCGCCTCCTGTTCCTCACCGCCGACACGTCCTTGGACCGCGTCACCGTGAGCGGTGCCCGGGAGCTGTTGGGTGGGCGGAGGATATGGTCGCTCGCCGGAGGAGGTGCCTCCGAGCCGAGGTACTCGGCCGACGCCTTCGAGTTGGATGTGGCCCTGTCCCCCGACGGGATCGCCGTTCTCGCGTGGGTTGACGAAGAGGCGTGAGCCAGCTGCCATATCGCCCGATGGCGGTGGCGACGTTGTCAGGCGAGCCTCGTGAGGACCTCGACCTCGAACGGCGGGAGCGTGAGCTGCGAGAGGGCTTGATCGGGCCCGGCCGCCCGCCTGCCGTAGGACGCGGTCCCAGCCGTGACAAGGCTCACCTCGACCTGATCCGGTGAGGTGTTGACGAGCACCGCCACCTCTCCGGCTGGGGTGCGCACGCGGCCCGTCATCACCCGCCCGTCAGGGACCGTCAATGCCTTGTCGACGCCCGCCGCGCTGGCCAGCGCGGAGTACAGGCGCCATGTGCTTTCCGGGTTGATCCGAGGCGCGCGCGCCGCCATGTGCTCGGTCGGGTAGGCGCACAGCACCATGGCTCCAGCGCCGACTTGCCGGCGGACCAGCGCCGGGCACCCGTGCCCGTCGAGGGCGAGAACGGTGGCACCGTCGGGCTCGAGCGGCAGGAAGGCGCGAGCGCTCTTGTTGCCTGCCACCTTGAAAGCGAGCTCGTCGCCCACCGCCAAGTCGCCCAGGGCCTCGACGAAACTGAACACCACCTCGTCGTCCTCGATCGGGTCGACGAGCCCGTATCGCAGCTGGTGGCGGATCCCGAACAGCTCTCCGAGCCATGGCACCCAGGGACCGACCTGCGAGCGGGCGCTGCCCGCGAAGTAGGAGAGGTACACCGTTGCCCCTCGCTCTGCCAGCTCGATCAAGTGTTTCGCAGTCGGAGCCATGAGCATTTTCGCCGACGGGAGGAGAAAGAGCTTGGCTGCGTCGCCGAGACCGTCGCGTTCGCGCATGAGAGTGACCGGCAAGTCGGCCTCCCGGGCGGCAATGTAGGCCTGCAGGAGGTTGTCGCGGATGTCGTCGCGGTAGTCGACGGTCGTGAACGCCAAGGTCCGCTCGAAGTGCTCGGGCACCACGATCGCCACCTCTCCGGCGATCGGCTCCCAACCGGTGCCGTCGAGATCGGCGACAAGGCGGGAGAAACGGGCGATCTCCGCCAGCTGCGGCTTCGGCTTGCCGCTCTTGTCGGTGAGGCCGAAGTGCATCTCGAAGGGGTGGTGCCGGTAGGGGTCCTCAGCCGAGAGGTCGTCGTAGTCGCAGTTGTTCCAGGCGAGCCAGCCCGTGGCGCCTGCGAGGAGGCTCGTGTGCAGCACCTGGCGGTAGTAGTGGGCTGCGTTCTCGTCGGAGGCGAAGTCAGAGCTCAGACCGAATTCCTCCAGCACGACGGGGCGGTCGAAGGAGCCGGAGAGCTCGCAGGCGAACGCGGCCGCCATCGATTGGCGTACCGGGTCGTCCGACATCGTGTAGACGTGTGGGCCGATGAAGTCCACCAACGGTGCGAGAGCCCTGAGCGAGTAGCCGTTGTCGTGGCCGGAGACCTCGATGCCCCACGCGCCGTCCCCGAGTGAGACCGGTTGGTGCCCGCCGCCGGCACGCACGGCCTGGACGAGTATTCGGGCCCACGCCGTTATCTCACCGGTCGTGGCCGGCCCACCGTAATGGGGCATCT
>Ga0187856_1000769_pt1 | contig 27508 bp, 20 predicted proteins | sample June2016WEW_8_40_FD_132443 | JGI IMG/M metagenome (GOLD analysis project Ga0187856, IMG submission 132443) | Peatland microbial communities from SPRUCE experiment site at the Marcell Experimental Forest, Minnesota, USA - June2016WEW_8_40 | ecosystem: Environmental > Terrestrial > Soil > Wetlands... | reverse complement strand
GAACCACGAGCGCGGTCTCGGCCGGCGTTTCGCGCGGCGGTAAAGCGGGCAGCAGTAGCAGAACCGGGACCATGGCCAGCCAGTAAAGGTTTTTGCGATTGTGCTGGTGAATCTAAAAGGCGACCACCGCCGACGTGATCGCGAAGAGAAACGAAATGCCGTAGACGCCCACGAACGGCGCCAGGCGCAGCGGCAACGGCATATCGATTCCCGCGTTGCCGAGCGTCAGCCACGCGAAGCCAAATGTTCCGTGGGTGCGCTCCAGGCCGGTCCACAACGCGGCGACGGCGGGCATCGCATATTTTGTGTCGAGCAAAACTGCGGCCAGCAGACTAAACAACCCTAGATGCAGCGCCTTCAAAACGCAGAAGAGCGCAAATGTTCCCCATCCGCCCCAGCGCCCCATGCCGCCGTGGACTTCCAGAACGAACTGGATCCAATAACAGATGAGGAACCAGTAAACGATCCCCGCGAACTCGCCCAGCAGAAAACGCCATAAAGGCCGCGGTTCGCATGCCAGAGCAATCAGCAGAGGCGCCAGCGCCACCGGCGCGAGCCAGGGCAAGCCGAAGCCCGGAAAGATCAAATTTGGATAAAGCAGAACGAGCAGCATTGCCGAGAGCAATGCCAGGGTAAAGTTGCGGATCGAAGACCTCACTAGTGGTGAAAGGCCTCCCGATTGATTAAAAGCCTCAATATTTTCGCATGATCGGATTCTTGAAACCGGCCGATTCCAGTCCGGTGCGGGTCTGGGCCTGGGTGGGTGCATCCGCGAGGGGGCCCACCAAGACGCGGAAGATGCCATCCTTCGGGGCGGGCGCGAGCACCACGTGGAATCCTTTCTTGCCGAGCGCTTCCGCGATGATCTCGGCGTCCGGCCGGGACGTCGCCACTACTTGCCAATACTGGCCGCCGGCTGGCTCTCCGGCTGCGGCGGCATGCACGGGGGGACGCGCCGCGGCTGGCACGGGGGCTGGCGCTGGGGCGGGCGAAGGCGAAGGCTTCGGCCTCGTTTCCTTGGCGCGCACCGGCTCGGGTTTCGGGGGCGCCGGGGAGGGCGCTGTTTGCGCCGGCTTGGTCACTTGCGGAGCATTGGAGTCGGTCGCGGTGGAGGTGATGGCGTCGGTCCCCGACGGAGTCTTAGCGCCGTCCGATGTCGCGTCCGGATTAGAGTCATCGGAGGAATCGGTGTCCTGCTCGGACTTGGGCTTATCGTTGCGTGCGGATTCCGTCGCGGGCGAGGAGTTGCGGCCCACGATGTAGCCCATGGAGAAGAACACTCCGAGCAAGATCACGACAATCAGAAACACACTGATCAACTGGCGATTTCCGAGTACTAACTCAAACTCTCCGTCGTCGTTCTTGGGCAAAATGATCTAGCCTTCCTCTTTCTTCGGGGCGAACTTCTCGAGCGCTCTTCCTAAAGATGAGAGTATATCGATAGGCATCGGGAAAACAACCGTGGTGTTCTTTTCCGCGCCTATCTCCACCAGCGTCTGAAGGTAGCGGAGCTGAAGAGCCGCGGGCTGGCGCTGAATCACCTCCGCCGCCATACCGAGCTTCTCCGCCGCCATGTACTCGCCCTCGGCATGGATGATCTTGGCACGCCGCTCGCGTTCGGCTTCGGCCTGGCGCCCGATGGCGCGAATCATTTGGTCCGGCAGATCCACCTGTTTCACCTCAACCACGGTGACCTTCACGCCCCAGGGGCCGGTATGCGCATCCAGCACGGACTGAAGGCGGATATTTAGTTTCTCACGTTGGCTGAGCAACTCGTCCAGTTCCACCTCACCCAGAGCGCTGCGCAGAGTGGTTTGCGCCACTTGCGATGTTGCGTAGAGAAAATTGGTCACTTCGAGAACCGCCTTAGTGGGATCCACGACGCGGAAATAAACCACGGCGTTGACCTTCACCGTCACATTGTCGCGCGTGACCACGTCCTGCGGGGGCACTTCCATCGCTTCGATCCGTAGGGAGATGCGCACGATGCGATCGATGGGGGCGAAAACCAGGATCACACCCGGTCCCTTGGGTTGCGGCAGCACACGACCCAAGCGAAAAATGACGCCGCGCTCGTACTCGGCGAGTATCTTGATGGACGAGAGCAGATAGATCACGACGATCAGGAGGGGAATTACGAGAGTCAGGTCAGGCATAGGGGTTTCTCGGAAGCCATTTCACTATACACCGCGCGATTGCGCGCCCGCCCGGACAATGCAGGGGCCTTCGCGATCAAGACTCAGCCGGTCTGACCGAAGAGTTCCAGTAGAGCGTCCAGGAACATGTCGAAACGCCTTAAATCTTCGGTTATCTCCTATGGGTGTGCGTTTCTCAGTGTCGCCCTAGTGATCGGAGCCAGGCGGCTGCTCGATCCGGTGCTGGGCGAACAGTTTCCGTTCGCCACGGTGTTCGTTGGCGTGCTAGTAGCGGCTTGGTATGGCGGCTTGCGGCCGGCCCTGGTGGCCGTGGCTCTGGGTGCTCTGGCCTCAGACTTCTTCTTGCTCCCACCGCGCGGGCACTTTGAACTGATTGGCCGGGATCAGCAGATGGGCATGGCCCTCTACATCTTCACGGGTCTCGGGATCTCACTGATTGCAGGGGCCATGCACGCCGCTCGCCGGCATGCGGAGTCCACCGTCGATTCGGTTCGGCATCACGCCACGCTGATCGATCAAACCTACGATCCGGTATTGGTGTGGGATTGGAACGGCCCAATCTCTTTCTGGAACGGCGGGGCCGAGCGCCTCTATGGATTCTCTCGCCAGGAAGCGCTGGGGCGGATTAGCCACGATCTGCTGCAGACGAATACGTCGGGGGGCGTGGGGACCTTCATTGAAATCATGGAGCGCAAGGGCTCCTGGGAAGGTGAGTTGCATCATACCGGCCGGGATGGCCAGACGATCGTCGTGGACTCCCGGATGGTGCTGGTGCGGGAGGCAGGAGGCGCTTATGTCATCGAGACGAACCGCGATATTACGGAGCGTAAGAAGGGGGAAAAGGAGCTGCGCGACCTTAATGACCGGCTGGAAGCACGCGTCCTCGATCGCGCTGCGGAGCTGCTGCAGACCAATGAGAAGCTGCGCGCCTCCGAGGAACGCAGCCGCCTGGTCTTAGAAGGCGTCCGGAGCCACGCCATTATCATGCTCGATCCCGCTGGCAATGTCGCCAGTTGGAACTCCGGCGCCGCGCGGATCAAGGGGTACCAAGCCGAAGAGATTCTCGGCCAGAATTTCTCGCGATTCTACATGCCCCAGGACATTGACAATGGCAAACCACAGCGTCAGCTCGAAATCGCAATCGCCGAGGGGTTCTTCGAAGAAGAAGGCCTCCGAGTCCGCAAGGATGGTTCGCTTTTTTGGGCTATCGTCACCATCACTCCGCTCTACAACCATGGCCCTGAACCCATCGGATTTGTAAAAGTCACTCGCGACATCACCGATCGCAAGAAAATACAAGAGGCCCTGCGGGTATCCGAAGACCGGTTCCATCTGCTGGTGGATGGCGTAAGCGATTATGCCATTCTCATGCTCGATCCCGAAGGCATAATCCTGACGTGGAGCCGGGGGGCGGAACGTATCGATGGCTACACGGCCGAGGAGATTGTCGGCCGGCATTATTCTTGCCTGTTCCCTCCCGAGCTGATCGCAGAGGGCAAGCCAACGCAAGAGTTGGAACAAGCGGCGGCGGAAGGAAAAGTGGACATCGAAGGATGGCGCGTCCGCAAGAACGGCGCAAGGTTCTGGGTGAACGGCACGCTGGCGGCGCTGTATGACGAGAACGGCAAAGCGCGCGGTTTCGCCAAGATCACCAGGGACCTGACGGCCAAACGGCGCAACGATGAATTATTACAGTCGGTCCTGAACCATACCCTGGACGGGATCATCGGCATTGACGAGCGGGGCACCATCTCCATGATCAATGGGGCCGGAGAGAAGCTTTTCGGCCGCTCCGCGCCGGAGGTGATCGGACAAAACGTCAAGATGCTGATGCCCGAGCCCTACCACGGAGAACACGACGGTTATCTCGCGAACTACAAGCGGACCCGGGAAGCCAAGATCATCGGCACCGGCAGAGAGGTTCTGGGGTTGCGGAAGGACGGCTCCACCTTCCCGCTGGACTTGGCGGTGACAGAGTTCCAACTCGACAACGAGCGTTATTTCGTGGGCATCGTGCGCGACATTTCCGACCGAAAGCGGCTGGAAGGCCAGCTTCACCAGTCGCAGAAAATGGAGGCGTTCGGTCAATTGGCGGGTGGCGTGGCACACGACTTGAACAATTTGCTGACGGTGATTTCCGGGTACAGCGACCTGTTGTTGACCAAATTGCCGCACGACGATCCCAAGACAAAGATGGTGGATCAAGTCCGCCGTGCCGGGGAGCGGGCGGCCTCTTTAACTCGCCAGCTTCTGGCCTTCAGCCGCCAGCAGGTTCTGGAACCGAAAGTTCTGGATCTCAACGTCATCGTCACCGATATCGAGAAGATGTTGCGCCGGCTGATCGGCGAGGACGTACACTTTACTACCGTGCTTGCGCCTGCCATCCGCTCGGTGAAAGTGGATGCCGGCCAAATCGAGCAAGTGATCATTAATCTGGCGGTAAACGCCCGGGATGCCATGCCCCAAGGCGGGAAACTCACCATCGAAACCAGCGAAACGGAACTGGGCGAGTCGTACACGAAGATTCACCCGGAAGCGCGGCCCGGTCGGTTCGTGCTGGTGGCCATCAGCGATACCGGCTGCGGGATGACGCCGGAAGTAAAAGCGCGCATCTTTGAGCCTTTCTTCACCACCAAAGGCGTCGGCCAGGGAACGGGGTTGGGACTGGCGGTGGTGCACGGGATCGTCAAGCAGAGTGGCGGCAACATCGACGTTTACAGCGAGGTGGGCGTCGGAACTACGTTCAGAATTTATTTGCCGACGGTGGAGCAGCAACCAACCACCTTGGCGGACAATGGCCACGAAGCGGCGTCGCGGGGGTCAGAGACGATTTTGTTGGTGGAGGATGAAGAGAGCGTTCGTGAACTCGCCACCTTCATTTTGGAGGAGTGCGGCTACAAGGTAATGACAGCTCCGGAGGGCTTGGCGGCGCTCAGTCTCGTGGCGAGGTGCCGGGAGAAGATCGACCTGTTGGTGACGGACGTGGTGATGCCTCAGATGGGTGGCCGTAAGTTGGCCGAGACGCTGCTGGCCGAGCATCCCGAACTGAAAGTGCTATTTATGAGTGGCTATACCGACGATGCGGTGGTTCGGCACGGCGTCCTGCAGGCCAACGTCGACTTTCTGCAAAAGCCGTTCACGCCCGGCTTGCTGGCCCAGAAGGTGCGCGAGGTGCTGGACCAGCAGTAGCGGCCGGATACGCTCGGCGCTCACAGCTCGGGTGTAGGACTCAAGCTTTCCGCGCACCGAACGATGAGACTTATAGGGTGTGATGGCGGAAGGGTGTTCCGAGGAGGGTCCCCACATGATGCTTTCCGGTGGGACGATCTTGATCGTGGAAGACGATCCCGCTCTTTGCGCCCTGGCACAAGAAGTCCTCAGCTCCGCAGGCTACAGCGTCCTGGCGGCACAAGATGGGGCCTATGCGCTTCGCGTGGCTGAAGAATATTCAGGGCAGATTCAACTGCTCCTCACCGATATCACGCTTCCGGACCTAGGCGGCCAAGAGATCGCCGCCCGCATCCAGGCACGCCGGCCGGAAACGAAGGTGATTTTCATGTCGGGCCATGCCAGAGTCGGAATAAATGAGAAGGAGTCCCTGGATCCGCAAACAAACTTTCTACAAAAGCCTTGGACTCCGCGAGGGTTGTGCGAAAAGATCGTTACAGTGCTGACAACTCAACCACCGGCGCAGCGGATTCTGGTGGTGGACGATGAACCGGACGTGCGCGATTGGCTGGTTGAAATCTTGGAAGGATGCGGTCATCGGGTATTCACCGCGAAGGACGGGTTGGAGGCCAAGCAACTGGCCGCGCGGGAAGCCCTGGACGTATTGATCACCGATATCTCAATGCCAAACGAGGAGGGACTAGGGGTCATTCGGGCCTTGCGGAAGACGTATCCTGGCCTCAAGATCATCGCAATGTCGGGATCTCACGCCGAAGTTCTGATGGACGCTAAACTCCTGGGGGCGAACGCAGCGCTCACCAAGCCTTTCACGTCGGAAATGGTGCTGAAGTGTATTCGCGGTCTTGTGACGCCGCAGACGCCGGGCGCCCCCGGTCGAGCTATGTGACCCGCGCTGTGCGCAACAGACGAAGATGATGCAAAAAGTGTTCATCCGTTGAGCTCGCCGGATGAAGCTCGATGCCAACATGAAACTCGTTGGCCGCGATGTAAGTGCAGTTCCGAACGGTGCCCACCACGGACGCACGCTCGATGCGAATCTCTACTTCGCTGAGCACTGTCAGGCGAAAGGGAACCGAAACGCGCAAGCCTTGAGTTCGACATCGACTTGCACGCCGTCCCGCCTGCGTCTGATCGATTGCCCCGTAAGGCCCGGCGAGGACGTCGGTCCTCCTCTTAATTCGTAAGTTCTACACTTATCGCCTTAGCTATCCATCCCAGCTTTCCATCGGTGAGTGGTGCTTTTTTCTTCATAATTCGAGTGTATTTCAGTCATCTGGAAGTGGAACTCCGTCCGCAGAGGTACTGCGACAGGTTGTCAAAAGAGAGCGCCATCTAGTCCCCCGGCGTCAGAACGCACGTGACACTGGATGGGAAACTCGCTGAAAAGGCGGGGTTTGCAGGTCCAATTCGGTTGGCGCTCCGAATGCCTACTGAAGGGCATGCGTTATTCGACGATTGTTCTGCTGCTTGCTTCCGGTTTCAGCGTGGCTTACGGGGCCGAGGCGAAGCTGGATCCGGCGCTGAGAGACCTTAACTCCAACCAGAATGTCGACGTTATCGTCCAATTTCGAACCGCTCCAACCGAGGCCCAACAGCAGCGGGTATTGGCCCATGGTGGAGAATTAAAGCAGAGCCTCGACATTATCCGGGCTGCTCACTATGCGGTCCCGGCAAACCAACTGAAAGCGCTTTCCGATGAGGCGGCCGTCGAGTTCATTGCTCCCGATCGGCCGGTGAAAGCGACCGCGAATTCCGTCTATACGGGCAGCCCGGATTATGGGTGGAAGACCGTGGGGGCTGATCTCGCCACCAGCGTATTCGGCTTGGATGGCAGCGGAATCGGTATCGCCCTCATCGATAGCGGGACGAACAATAGTAACGACTTGAAAAATGCTCAAAACCAGAACCGAATCGTCTACCAGACCAGTTTGGTCTCTAACTCCGATGCGAACGACCACTACGGACACGGCACGCATGTTTCGGGCATTCTGGCGGGAAATGGACATAACTCCAATATCCAAAACTCGACTTACTTAGTCCGAGGAATTGCGCCCAACGCCAACCTGATCAGCATCAAGGTCCTCAATGACAGCGGCGTGGGAACGGACTCCACGGTGATCGCGGGCATTGAACTGGCGATTCATCTTAAGGATCAATACAACATTCGAGTAATTAACCTGTCACTCGGACGTCCGGTGTACAGTTCTTATTGGATGGACCCCCTGTGCATGGCGGTCCAGCAGGCCTGGCAGTCTGGAATCGTCGTCGTGGTTGCAGCTGGTAACGATGGCCGCGACAATTCCCAGGGTACCAACGGCTACGGTACGATTACGTCGCCGGGCAACAGTCCCTATGTGATCACCGTGGGGGCGATGAACACGGAAGGCACGCTCAGCGCCGCCGACGACAAGATTGCCAGCTACTCGTCCAAGGGGCCGACCGCGATTGATCACATCGTCAAGCCGGATCTAATGGCTCCCGGCAATCGAATCGTCTCAATCAACCAGGGCGGATCGTTTTTCGACAAGACTTATCCGGGCAACGACGTGGCTCGAGAGGTCTACACTTCCACCACAAATACGTCGGGTCCTGACTACTTTTTGCTGAGCGGCACCAGCATGGCGGCTCCCATGGTGAGCGGAGCCGCGGCATTGATGGTACAGCAGCACCCGAACCTCACGCCGGACGAAATAAAGGCGCGGCTGATGAAGACGGCGACGAAATTCGCGCCGGGCTTCAGCACGGCCACCGATCCGGCTTCCGGCATCACGTACACCGATGAATACGACATCTTCACGGTAGGCGCGGGCTATCTGAACATCCCCGCCGCGCTGGCAGACTCGGATTTGCTTGCTGGTCCTGCTCTCTCGCCCACCGCTACGTTCGATGCCAGCACCCAAACGGTCTTGATGGGGCCGACGGCAACAACCGGAGTTTGGGGCTCTACCGGCGTCTGGGGCTCCACGGCTGTTTGGGGTTCCACGGCTGTTTGGGGCAGCTCAGTATTTGTGAACGGCACCTCCGCTATATGGGGCACGACTGCTGTCTGGGGCTCTACGGCGGTCTGGGGTTCTACCGCGGTCTGGGGCAGTTCCTCGATCTGGGGTACCTCTTTCGATCAAGTTGAAAGCGAGGCGACGACAATCGCGATTATGGGCGACCAATAGCTCTTCCCGAGCGCGAGCTACTTTTCGACGACGAAGTTTCCCACATATAACGCGTCCACGCCGGAAGAATAGAAGCTCCGCACCGCATCGCGCGGAGTACACACTAGTGGATCCCCAAACAGATTGAAGCTGGTGTTATAAAGTACGGGAAGTCCGGTTGCCTTGCCCGCGGCATGCAGCAGCTTGTGAAACAGCGGATTGTCCTGCTGCCGCACCAGGTGAACGCGCACGGCGTCTCCATCCAGCACCGCGGCTTCGAACGTTTTGCGATACGGGGCTCGCACCCCGCCGACAGTTGCCAGGTAGCGCGCGTTGGGGCCCGCCTCAAAATATTCCGATGCCATTTCTTCCGGCACCGACGCCGCGAACTTGCGGAACGACTCGCGATGCTTGATGTAGATGTTCAGGTTTTCGGTGGAGTAAGGATTCAGCGGCGACGCCAGGATGCTGCGGTTTCCCAGGGCGCGCGGTCCAAACTCCATGCGGCCTTGCATCCACGCGATGATTTTCTCGCTGTTCAGATCGCGTACCGCGCGATCCAGCAGTTCGTCAGTGGTCATCAGATAGTGGAATCGCAGCTTGCAATTTTCCAACACCGTCTTCACTTGTTCGGCGGTGTAGCTTGGCCCCAGGCAGAGATTGTTGAGCGGGGCTCGCTTCTTTTGTCCCAAAACATTGTTCCAGGCGTAGAAGACGGCGCCCAGCGCTGTCCCCGCATTGCCGGCCGCTGGTTGCACGAACACCTGCTTCGATTCTTCGAGCGCGCTGATCAGCAGCGCATTCAACCCCAGGCCGCCCGCCACGCACAGGTTCTCGGCCGGACCGGCCATGCGGAGCACTGCGTTTTCGATGGCGTGTTGCAACCCGGCGGCTAACGGCGCGCCAAGCGCTTTCGGAATCTCCGCACCATCTTCCAGGCCCATCCGTGAGTAGAATTTCTCGCTGAAACCACCCTGGCTCAAACGATCAGAGTCGAAGAAACTCCGGTTGATGCAGGGCCAGTCGCCGGAGCCCAGCAGTTCCTCGAACAACGGCAAGAACTGCTCGCCTGAATCGGAGGTCGATAGCCATTGGACTTTGTGTTCATCCGACCCTGCGTTAAATCCCAGCAGCTCAGTCACACGACTGTACAGATCGCCCAGCGAATCCGGATAATACAGATCCTTTTCCAAGTGCAGTTGGTTGCCTGCGGCGCGCCAGCGCGCAGCCGAACGGAAATCGCCATCGCGATCGAGCGTCAGAACGGTGGCATCATCGAATGGCGATGGATAGTACGCCGACGCCGCGTGCGCCGCGTGATGTTCCACCATGAGCGTCTGCGCATTCGGGAACTGCGCTCGTAAGGTGAGGTGAACCGCCTGCGCGAACGGACGCACCAGGGCGACGCGGTTCACATCGGCAGGCGTGAGCCGAGCCACTTCGAGCGCGCTGGTGATGGCGGCTTGAGGCAACGTGCCGGCCGTAGCTTGGCGAGCCACTTTCCGCTCTTCGATCGCCGCCACCAACTCGCCATCCTTGAGTACCGCGCACGCGGCATCTTTGTTCATGCCGCCTAATCCGAGGATGATCATTTGGATTTCTTTTCGGACTTTTTCTCGGACTTTGCTTCAATCTTGGCCCAGGTATCGCGCAGCGCCACCGTGCGGTTGAAGGCCAGCTTCTGGGGCGTCGTATCCGGATCGACGGAGAAATAGCCAAGGCGCTCGAATTGATAGCCGGCGCCTGGTTTCGCTCCGCGCAAACTCGGTTCCAGTTTTGCTCCGCTCAGCACCTCGAGCGACTGCGGATTCAGATTCGCCGTGAAGTCCTGACCTTCTTCCGTTTGATTCGGATCTTCGCGCGTAAACAACGTATCGTACAAGCGAACTTCGGCATCCACGGCGTGTCCGGCCGACACCCAATGGATGGTGGATTTCACCTTCCGCCCATCGGGCGCATTGCCTCCGCGCGTGGCCGGATCGTACGTGCAGTGGATCTCCACCACTTGACCGGCAGCGTCTTTCACCACGCTCTGGCACGTGACGAAATAGCCATAGCGCAGCCGCACTTCGCGTCCTGGCGCGAGCCGGAAATATTGTTTGGGTGGATCTTCGCGGAAATCGTCCTGCTCGATGTAGAGGACGCGCGAAAACGGAACGGTCCGGTTGCCCATGCTCTCGTCTTCCGGATTATTCACCGCCTCCATCTGTTCGACTTGACCCTCCGGATAGTTGTCGATGACCAGACGCAGGGGCCGGAGCACGGCCATCACACGAGGCGCGCGCTTGTTCAAATCTTCGCGGAGAAAATATTCCAAAAGACCGAGCTCGGTTGTGCCGTTGGTTTTCGACACGCCCACCCGCTTGCAGAAGTTGCGGATCGCCTCCGGCGTGTATCCGCGCCGCCGCAGTCCCGATATGGTGGGCATGCGCGGATCGTCCCAGCCTCGCACCAGCTTGTTCTGCACCAGCGCCAGCAGCTTGCGCTTGCTCAGCAAGGTGTAAGTGATGTTCAGCCGGTCGAATTCGATTTGCTGCGGATGATAGATGCCCAGCTGCTCCACGTACCAATCGTAGAGAGGCCGGTGATCTTCAAACTCCAGCGTGCAAATGGAATGCGTGATGCCTTCGATGGAGTCCGATTGCCCGTGGGCGAAATCGTACATCGGATAAATACACCATTGATTGCCGGTGCGATGATGTTCGGCGTGCAGAATGCGATACATGATGGGATCGCGTAGGTTCAGGTTCGGCGATGCCATATCGATCTTGGCGCGCAGGGTGCGGGTGCCATCCGGAAACTCGCCGGCCTTCATGCGAGCGAACAGATCCAGATTCTCCTCAACGCTTCGTCCACGATAGGGGCTCTCCTGGCCCGGTTCGGTCAAGGTGCCGCGCTGCTTGCGAACGTCGTCTGGCGGTAAGTCGTCCACATATGCTTTGCCGGCCTTGATCAGCTGCACGGCCCATTCATAAAGCTGTCCGAAATAATCGGACGCGTAGAACAGCCGGTCACCCCAATCGCCGCCCAGCCAGCGCGCGTCTTCGATAATGGAATCGACGTATTCGGTCTCTTCTTTGGAGGGGTTGGTATCGTCGAACCGCAGATTGCATTTTCCGCCGAACTCCTGCGCCAGCCCGAAATTCAGGGTGATCGATTTGGCGTGCCCGATGTGCAGATAGCCGTTCGGTTCCGGTGGAAACCGTGTGTGAACGCGGCCCCCATATTTGTTGGTCTTTAAGTCGTCCAGGATGATCTCCCGGATGAAGTTCGACGGGCCTGTTTCGGCCGGAGTTTCCGCGCCGGTGGGGGCCTCGTTCGTTTGTGGATTCATGGTCTCTTTCATTGTGGAGATAATCGCGGGCCTACTGCAGCATCCGAATTGCTTGTTCGATGCGTTTCAGACAGGTCTCGCGCCCCAGAACTTCCAGCGTTTCAAATAAAGGAGGCGCGTTCTTCCGTCCGCATACCGCAACGCGAATGGGCTGGAACATCTGCCCCGCCTTGATTTTGAGGCTCTCGGCCCCGCCGCGCAATGCCGCCTCTAAGCCTGCATGGCTGAAGCTTGCTGCCGCAAGAATTTCTCGGGCCCGGAGCAGCACCGTGAGCGCCAGCGTCTGGTCGCCCTTTTGGGGGATCAGCTCCGCGGCATCGTAAGGTGGCAATTCGTCGACGAAGAAGAAGTCGGCCATCGTTACCACGTCGCGCAACGTTTTGATGCGTTCCTGTAACAACGGCGCGATGCGCAACATCTTGGCGGGATCGGCGCGCAATCCGGCGGCGCAGGCGAACGGCAGCATCTTCGCGGCGAGTTCTTCCACCGGCAGCGTTCGGATCAGTTCGCCGTTCAGCCACATCGCTTTCGGGTCGATAGGATCTTCTTCGGTGAAATTCACCACCGCGTTATGGCGATGAATCCCTTCGAAGGAAAACGCGTCCATCAGCTCCTGGCGCGTCAACTGCTCGCGATTATCTTTGGGTGACCAACCGAGCAGGCACAAGAAGTTGATATAGGCGTGCGGAAGGAATCCGGCGTCGCGATACGTGGTTACGCTCACCACCGGCCCATGTTTGCGCTTCGAGAGTTTCGAACCATCCGGCGCAATCAGGAGCGGTAGATGGGCAAGCTGCGGCGGCTCCGCGCCCAACGCTTCAAAAATCAGCACGTGCTTGAAGGTGTTGGTCAGATGATCCTGGCCGCGAATAATATGGCTGATCCGCAAGTCCACATCGTCGGCGCAGGACGCCATGTGATATGTGGGAACGCCGTTGCTGCGCAGCAGCGCGAAATCCTCGATGTCGGCCGTCTGCTTCGACTGCTCGCCATACACGGCATCCTGAAATTCGACCGCTTGGGAGCCATCGCGAGGCACGCGAAACCGCAGCACAAACGGCTCGCCTGCATCGGCACGGCGCTGACTTTCCTCGGGAGACAACTCGCGCATTCCCGGATTGAACAACCACGCCCCGCTGGATTGCTCCCTCTCTTCGGCTGCGGCTGCGGGGACAAAATCGCGATATGCCAAGCCCTTCTCAAAGATGGTCCAAGCCAGCTGGCGATGGAGGTCGCCGCGTTCCGACTGAGCGTATTGCTCGTCCCAGTCCAGGTCAAGCCATTTCAAGCCGTCGAAAATGGAATCGAGCGAGGCCTGTGTATTGCGATCGATGTCGGTATCGTCGATGCGCAGGATCATCGTGCCGTGGTTGCGGCGCGCGTACAGCCAGTTGAAAATGAACGTCCTGGCGCTTCCAATATGCAGATAACCCGTCGGCGACGGGGCGAAACGGACACGCAGCATGAAATTTCAGGATACAGGAGCGACGCCCGAACCCACCACTCGGTCAAACAATTGCACGAATTCGGGGATCGAAAGCTGCTCCCCACGCTTGGCCGTTTCCGGAATAGCGGCCAGCAACTGGCGGTCGTAAGAACCCGACAAATTGTTGCGAATTGTCTTGCGCTTGTGGCGAAAGCACAGACCTGCAAAATGGAGGAACGCCTCGCGATCCAGGGCGGGGAACTCGGGTTTGGGTTCTGGGGTCAATCTCACGATCGCCGAATCTACTTTGGGCGGTGGACGAAAAGCTCCGGCGGGTACGGTAAAAAGGAGTTCTGGCGTGCTCAAAAGCTGAGTCTGCACCGTGAGGTAACCGTAATCGCGCGACCCCGGGCTGGCCGTCAGACGCTCGGCAACTTCCTTTTGCACCAGAAACACCGCGCGAGTGAGTTGCTTACCCAGCGCCAGCGTCTTCTGCAAAATCGGCGACGTGATGTAGTAGGGCAGATTTCCCGCCACCGTCACCGTTCCCCATTGCGTCAAGTCGGCCTTCAGGACGTCTGTCTCGACTAATGTGAGCCGAGGCTCGTCCCGGAATTCCGCGCGCAGATATTGCACCAGCACCGGATCGATCTCGATCGCAATCACGCGGTCTGCCCGCGCCAGCAGGTGCGACGTCAGAGCGCCACGCCCCGGCCCGATCTCAATAACTGTGCCACCTTTCTCCGGACATGCCGCCTCGCCGATTCGTTCCAGAATCGATTGCCGCACCAGAAAGTGCTGTCCCAGCCGCCGTCCCAATCGACTATCTTGGCATGGATATTGGTACGCTTAGATCGATGAAAAAGCTAGTGGGATTTTTGTCGCTGTTTGTGCTCTTGTCGTTGCCAGCTCTGGCGCAAGAAAAGGGCGGGGCCCGCGGAGGTGCCGTTCGCGGCGTGGGCGGAGGGCATATTCCAGCGCACGGTCCAGCGCCGGCTCGCGCGCCGAAAGCGAATTCCCCGGCCCCGGCCGAACATCCTACTTTTTCCGATCAGAAGGGCCATCCCGAAGCGCCGCACGTGCACGCGAAAGGCGACAAATGGATCGGTCACGACAGCGGCCCGAACGATCCGCACTATCACCTGGATCATCCCTTTGAGCACGGGCACTTTACCGGCGGCATCGGTAAAGGCCATGTCTGGAGGTTGGCCGGCGGCGGTCCCAGCCGATTCTGGTTCGGCGGCTTCTACTTTAGCGTTGCACCGTACGACGTTGGCTACTGCGATGGCTGGTTATGGGATACCGATCAGATCGTGATTTACGACGATCCCGATCACGTGGGCTGGTACCTGGCGTATAACACGCGCCTTGGCACGTACGTTCATGTAGATTATTTGGGCAACAGCTAGGGCGGAAGCAGGGCCCGGCGCACGATCGCATCCAGGTGCAGCCGCGCGCTGTTGATGTTCGGAAAGTCCGTGTTGCCTTCGTCGAACACCAGCGCCAGCTCCGTTCCGGCGAGAATCACCGCCTGGACGCCATCGCGTTCCATTAATTTGTGAGCCAACCGGCTGAGACCCTCGCGTTGCGCCGCCAGTCCGGCTCCCGCGCCCACCAGTTCCAGGTAAGTAGCATGGATGTAATCAACTTCATCAGGATGCGGTGTGACAACTTCCACGCCATCCAACCGCCCAAAGAGTCGCGACTCGACGGCAAAGCGTGTGCCGAACAATGCAACGCGTCGGAGTTGGCGGGCTTGTACCTCGCGTCTAATTTCGTCGATCAGGTTCACAATCGGCAACGGCGAAAGTTGAATTAACTCGGCGATCGCGATGTGCGGCGCCACCGCGGGTATCACGGCGAACTCCGCGCCAGCGGCCTGCAGACGTGCGATCAAAGCCGCCAGATAGGATGCAAGCCCTTCCTTATCGCCGGCCTGCACTGCGCCCAGTACGCGATCGACCTGCGCGTGGGCCATCACCAGATTCAAGGCTTTTCCCCAGGCCGCGTGCGCCTTCGCCAGTTCTTGATAGTAGTAAACCGAAGCGCCGACGCCCAGCCCGCCAATCAAGCCGATACATCTCCCCAGGGGCGCATCACTCATACGTTCCACCCTTCGCCTCGATGGTAAACTCTCCTGGAGGCGAGATATGAACATTTCACGAATTCTCTTGTGTGTGTCGATGGCGAGCGCGATGCTTGCGCCCGTGGTAGCCCGAGCTGAGGACCATGGTGAGAAATCGCTGGCGGCGCGGGTTCAACGGCTGGAAGACGAAGAAGAGATTCGAATGCTGCTGGTGGATTACGGGCGGTCGCTCGATGCGCGCGATTTCGTGAAGTATGCCAGTTTGTTCGCGAAAGACGGTGAATGGTCGGGCGGTTTTGGCACGGCCAAAGGCCCGGCCGCGATCAAAGCGATGATGGACAAGGAAATCGGGTCGACGCCTGCGCCGCAGCCGAACTCCACCTATCATCTTCTGACTAATTTCGCGATTGATGTACACGGAGACACGGGCACGGTATGGTCGCGATGGGCGTTTGTGGTTACCACCAAGCAGAACACGCCTTCGATTATGTATGGGGGGCATTACGATGACATCGTCGTGCGTGAAGACGGCCACTGGAAGTTCAAGAGGCGCGCGGCGTCGAACGACATTCCACACTTGGACAACCCGGCGCCTGCCAAGTAAAGCGCGGATTTAGGCGAACACGTCGTACAGCGAGTTCGGAGGCGTTGTGGAGGGAGTGCTAGCGAAGAGTGTCTGCATTTCCTGGGTCTGCATGTTGCCTTGGTAGGCTGCCAACTGATCGGCGAGTGGGGATCCCGGGTTGAGCGGCGATCCCGAAGCAGAGGAAGTTGAGCTGGAGCCGACGGATGCCAGGGCCGAAAACAGAGAGTCGGTGGGCGTAGTTGCCGTGTTGGAAATCCCGAAAAGAGCGTCGGTGGCTTGGAGCTGGAGCGCCTGGTCGGAGATTTCGACGATGTCGCTGGCAGGCGCGTTTTGAAGCGCCGCTTCCACGGTCGGCGAAGACAGAGTCGACAGCAGTGGCGAGTTCTCGTTGGATAGATCCTGGAGCAGGTCGGACAGACCGTTGTTGCTGGAAGTAAGATTGTTCGTTGAGGCGACGGATCCCATATAGGCCTTCTTTATTCATATCGGCTTGCAAGCCGAATGCATTAGCGCCTTGACAAATCCTTACTCCGACACGCATAGACCTTAGGTAATGGGCCGTCCCTATCGTTCAGCCTCTTCCGCGGCCCGCCCTATTCCTTCACCCTTATAAGCGCTAGCGACCATAGGCGCTAGTCGGCCAAACCGCCTGGACCCTACTGAGCGCGCGGCTTTTATTCGGAGGAGCGGCATGAAAATATCGAAACTTGGCTTGTTGGCGGGCCTGCTGGGTGTCCTGTATGCGCTGCCGGTTGTCGCGCAAGGAATTCCGAGCGTCTGCGATGCCGTTCCCGGCAATCTGGTCGCGAATTGCGGATTCGAAACCGGCGATTTCACCGACTGGGTCACGACCGCGGCGACGATGGGGAGTGAGTTCGGCCTTATTAAGTACGACGTTAATTCCGGGGCGTGGGCGGCCAGGTTTGGCGCGCTCGACGGCGAGAACGATTACATCGATCAGTTTCTGCCGACCGTTCCGGCGCACTCCTACAAAGTGAGCTTTTATGTTGACGCGAGCCGGTTGAATCAAGGCGGCCAATTTGTAGCGAATTGGGGCGGAACGAATGTCTTGACGCTTTACGGTCAGCATGGCAGCGGTTACCAGTTGTACTCTTTCACATTGACGGCGACCTCGAATTACACCGACCTTCAGTTCGGCGGAAGCAGTGCACCGGCTTTCTATTACCTGGACGACGTCATGGTGGTCGACACGGTGGCGAATGCGGCAAACCTGCGGGCCTTTGGCGATAATTCCGCCGGCGAACTGGGCAACGATAGCAACTCCAGCAGCGCCCTGCCGGTCCAGGTGAACGGACTGGCTGGCGTGGTGGCCATTGCGGCCGGCTTCGATCACACGCTGGCGCTCGCGAGCGCAGGAACGGTCTGGGCGTGGGGCAACAATTCGTACGGCGAACTCGGCAACGGGAATAACACGAGTAGTACGGTGCCGGTCTGGGTGAGCGGGCTCAAGGGCGCCGTGGCTGTTGCGAGCGGAGGGGATCACAGCCTGGCATTAACCAGCGACGGGAGTGTATGGGCATGGGGCGCCAATGGATACGGTGAGCTCGGCAACGGGAGCAACGGGAATATTAATGTGCCAGTCCAGGTGAGCAGCTTGTCCAGCGTTGTCGCGATAGCGGGAGGAGGCTACCCGCTGGGAGCCGGCGACAGCAGCCTGGCACTGAAGAGCGACGGAACGGTGTGGGCTTGGGGCGACAACCAATATGGTGAACTGGGCGTCGGCAGCAACCTGAACAGTAATGTCCCGGTGCAAGTGAGCGGCCTGACGGGCGTGGTCGCTGTTGCGGCCGGCGCTTATCATACCCTGGCGCTCAAGAGCGACGGGACCGTGTGGGCTTCCGGCGACAATCAATACGGGGAACTCGGAAATGGCAGCAATACCAACAGCAACGTGCCAGTGCAAGTGAGCGGCTTAACAGGTGTGGTGGCGATTGCCGGAGGCTTCTATCACAGCCTGGCGCTGAAGAGCGATGGCACCGTTTGGGCCTGGGGTTACAACACTGACGGCGAACTCGGCAACGGCAGTAATGTGGGCAGCAACGTGCCAGTGCAGGTGAGCGGTCTTACTGGCATAGTCGAGATCGCCGCCGGCGGAACTACCAGCATGGCGGTGAGCAGCAGCGGAACAGCTTACGCTTGGGGCGCCAATCAATATGGCCAGCTCGGCAATGGGACCCAGATGAGCAGCAACGTGCCAGTGGGCGTTACCGCTGTGACCGCCGCCGTGGCGATTGCGGCAGGCTCCTATCATAGCTTGGCCGCACTGGGTGGAAGCGTTCCAACTCTGGACGTCAATCCCACCAGCCTCAGCTTCACCGCCGATGGACAGCAGACCGTCACGATCACCAATGGAGGAGTTGGGCCATTAAGAATCGGCAGTATCGCCGTCGTCGGCGCGAACTCGGGCGATTTCGGAATTTCTGGATCGTGTTCTAATGCTTCGCTGGCTCCCTCAGCGACTTGCACGCTTACTGTGGCCTTCGGCGCCACTGCGCAAGGCAGCCGCACGGCCGCGATCCTGGTCATGGCGAACGCGCCTGGTTCCCCCATGCTGATACCGCTGAGCGGAACCGGCGCGGTGGAGACACTGGCTGTGGCGCCGTCCGTCAGCACGGTAATCAGCGCCTCGGCGTTCGGCGGGTTTACGGCCGTCGCGCCTGGAACCTGGATCGAGATCTACGGATCGAATCTGGCTACCGCCACGCGGGAGTGGACTAAATCCGATTTCAATGCAAACAACGCGCCCACTGTGCTGGATGGCGTCCAGGTGACCATCGGAGGACAAAATGCGTTCGTCGACTACGTTTCGTCGAATCCGGGCCAGGTGAATGCACTGTTGCCGTCCAACATCGCTGTCGGCGCTCCGCTGCAACTGGTGGTCAGCAATGCCAACGTAACCAGCGCCCCCGTTAACGTGAGCGTGAACGCCACGCAACCGGGCCTGCTCGCGCCGGCGACTTTCCAAGTGGGAGGCAATCAGTACGTGGTCGCCTTGCTGCCGGACGGGACTTATGTAATGCCCACCGGAGCGATCGCGGGTGTCAATTCTCGGCCGGCACAGCCCGGCGAAACGATCACCCTGTACGGCATTGGGTTCGGTTCGGTCACGCCGGCTTTCCCGGCCGGGCAGATCGTAACGCAGCAAAATCAGCTCACGCTGCCTTTGCAGTTTTTCTTCGGACAGACCTCCGCAAACGTAACGTACGATGGGCTGGCGCCGAACATGGTGGGCCTGTATCAATTCAACATGGTAGTTCCCGACGTGCCGGATAGCGAATTGGTGCCGCTGACCTTCAACCTGGGCAAAGCATCCGGGACACAGCAGCTCTACATAGCAGTGCATCAGTAATTGGGGACAGGGGATGGGGAGCGTGGCGCACGCGGCGGCCACGGTTTGCAACGCCGATATAGGTGGGCGCCATTCAAATCGTTGGTGCGACTTCCGATGGCGATACTCTTCTCGCTAGTTCTCCGGCGTATCGAAAGAAATAGATGTTTCCGAGGTGTAGACTCTGCGGTGACCCGGCTCGTCGTTAAACAGTTGGATGATCGTGCGCCCTGGTTCGGAAGCTTCCACGATGAAATATTTTTTGCGGAACTTCTTGACGTCCAACAGCACTGCCTGCCTGGGCTTCGCCACATGATGTATGACATTCACCCCTTTGTGCGCACACTCCTTCGCTTGCGGCTTGTTGGAGACGCAAAAGGTCAGCGCGATGGGCTTCTCGGAGGCGTTCAAGATATACACTTGCTGGCCCTCGACCTCCCGCTCCAGCAGCGCCCATGCCGAGTTTTCAAACGCGTTCGCGGGCTTACGATCATAATCCTCGAGTTGATTGCCTTTTAAAGTCTCAACAAAAGCGCGAACCTGAACGGCGCCTCCCCGCGCGCCGGAGATTTCGCGGACGCGCGCCCAGCACAGCACTTCCATGCTGGTCTCTGCCTCGATCCGAATGTCGCGCATTTGGTGCGGCTCGACGGCGAACGTGGGATCCAGCGGAAATCGCTGGCCCGCTTCACAGTAAACGTCCACATGGAGTGAAGCAACGGCATTGGAGTTGTTGGTCAAGCGCAGGATGGACCACGCGTTCGGACTGTAGCCCAGAGCGGGGATCTCCCACATCTGTGCGGGCTCCAGGCTCAACGCGCTGGTGGCAAGATCGGGCGGCGTTTGCGCGCGGGCGCCGAAGGCTATAACCAAAAGAACCGAAATACGGCGATTCACGAAGGTTATTTATCATGTTATCGAATAATCCGCGTTCATCGGCGTTCATCAGCGGCCAATCAATCCTCCGGCAGCGAATCGTCCCCGCCCAAATCGTTGGTTCGATTTTCAAACTTGGTGAACTCTTTGAGGAACACCAGATTCACCCGGCCCGTCGGCCCGTTGCGCTGCTTGGCGAGCACCAGCTCGGCCATGCCCTTCAAGTCTTCGCGATCCGGCTTGTAAACTTCTTCGCGAAAGATAAAAGACACCAGATCGGCGTCCTGCTCAATGGACCCGGATTCGCGAAGATCGCTTAATTGCGGCCGGTGATCGCCAGGGCGCGTTTCCGGTGCGCGACTCAACTGCGAAAGCACCAGCATCGGCACCTTCAATTCTTTCGCGAGCAACTTCAGGCCACGCGAAATGGTACTGATTTCCTGGTTGCGGTTTTCGGAGCGCCCCCGGCCGCTCATCAATTGCAGATAGTCGACGACGACCAACGAAAGCCCGTGCTCGCTCTTCAAGCGCCGGAGCTTGGCGTGAATATCCATGATGTGCGTGCCGGACGTATCGTCGATGAACAGCGGCGCTTGCACCAAATCGGACGTGGTGCGCGCCAGGCGCCGCCGCTCGTCCTGATTCAAGTAGCCGGCGCGAAACTTCTGCTGATCCACGCGCGCACCCGCGCAAATCATACGAGTGAGCAGCGATTCGCGCGACATTTCTAGCGAGAACACCGCGACGGTCTGCTTCTTCTCCGGAAACATCGCCACGTGCTGTGCGATGTTCAGCGCGAGCGCCGTCTTCCCCATCGAAGGACGCGCCGCCAGAATCACCAACTCGCCTTCGTGCAGCCCGCCGGTCATTTCATCCAGCTTCAGGAAGCCGGTGCTCAGGCCCTTGATGCGCTTGCTCGGATCGAGAAACGCGTTGATACCGCCCTCGAAGTCGTCCAGAATCTGCTTGGGGTTCAACAGCGCTTCGCCGGCGCGCGCGTCGCCCATCTTGAGCAGGCTCTCCTCGGCGCTGGCGAGGATCTGATCGGGCTCTTCCTCCCCGATGATGCAGCGATCGATCAGATTGCGCGACGTGAAGATGATGCGCCGCAGGATGGCCTTGTCCTTGACGATGCCGACGTAGCTTTCCAGGTTGGCGAGCGTGGGCAGGCCTTCGTCGAGCGAGACCAGATACGTGATGCCGTCCACCGATTCCAGCTGATTCTGCTTCATCAGCTCGTTGGCGACGGTGACGCGATCGATACGGTCGCCGCGAGCGTAAAGCTCGCCCATGCGAAGGAAGATGCGGCGATGCTTCTCCAGGCTGAAGTCTTCGGCTTCGAGCGTGCCGGCTACCTGGATGTAGAGCGCGTCGTCCATGAGGATCGCGCCCAGGACAAAGCGTTCGGCGTCTAGATTTGCGGGAAGTCCACGTTCAAGAGCGATGTCGGGAGCAGACGCTGCCATAAGACCAACCGTTCTACATTAGCGGCGTGGTGTGTCGGATCAAAGCCATTTATTTACGCCGTGTTCTGAGCCAGATAGACTGTGAATCATCCGGTGGAAAAGGCTAAGCCCACCTCTTGCATACAAGTACTTCACCAAGAGTTAGTTGGAAGAGATATTCAAGGGACTGCACAGGTTTTCCACAGCCAAACAAATTAGATTCTGATTGTTTTATAGCACGAACGGCGGGCGCAGAGTGGGTCAGTTCGATAAGCGCAGGGGCTCTGTCGGATGGATCTCAGGCGTTGCCATTCGGCGATTTGGCCGTTATATGGCCAAGTGCCGATCGCGACATTTATCACCGGACCGGAGCCGACTTCTGGTTACTGATCTATCCTCTAATTTCGTGGCCGACCATTGAGAAGCCACCGCGCGCTTCCTTAGCGTGAGGTGACGTTCGGGCGCTTGTGCTGCTCAGCTTCCATCTCGGCGACACCTTGGGCCACGGCTGGCGAATAGAGCGCTTTAACCCAGCGTGGATTCCGCCACTCCAGTTGTCCTTTGGCGACGGCTTCATAATCCTTGAGCGCTTCATCGGTCTGTCGAGCCTGCCAACGCGCTACAGCGCGGCCCATTTGCGGCGAACTCCAGCCGTTGTCGGCAATCGCAATGGAGAAGTGGCGAATTGCGTCGTCCAGTTGATGCAGTTCCAGCTGATCAAACGCTAAAGCGGCGTGCAAGTTCAGGTTCCCGGGACGCAGCGCCACTGCCCGGAGCAGCAGTTCTGAGGATGTGGAATAGTTTCCGGCCCTGTAATACCACCACGCCAACCGTCCCAGAAACTCCGGCGCCAATCCTGGGTTCTCAAGCACCAGGCTTCGCGCCTCGCGGTCGTCCGCCGACATGAGCTTCAATCCGGCCTGTTCGACGCGGACTTGCATTACGAAAGCGAGATCGTCGAAGTGCACCTTGACGCGCCACTCGCCGAACTCCGCCGAAACCTGACCGGCGGCGGCTGACAGCGCGTCGGCGTAACCCCGCACCACTCTCATGTCGGACGGGTCTCGATCGAGGAGCTTCCGGTACGCCGTGGCGGCCTGGGCAAAGTCCGCCAGCGTAAATCTCGCTTTGGCCAGGGTCGCGACGGAATCCCACTCATTGGCATCCAGCTCCAGAGACAACTCCGCCAGGGCCGCCGCTTCCTGATATTGATTCTTGGACAAACTCATGGAGGCGAGACGGCTGGCGTAAACACTCACTGCGGTGGCCGCCCTTGAATCCACCTCCCTCAGCTTGCCGCCCGACTCCGCGGCCCCTCGAAGATCCGACAGACGAAGCTGCGCTTCCGCGAGAATCACGAGCGCCTCCGGCCGATTCGGTTGCATCTCCAGGGAGGTCTCGGCAAGCTGCTTCGCCTGCGGATAAAGCTCAACTCTCAACGCTTCTCGCGCCATCAAGTCCGCATAAATCCGAACGCCGTCCGCAAAGGTGGGCGCATTCGCAACGATCCCGCGGTAGCTTGTCATGGCAGCATCGTATTCGGCCAACCCCAGATGCGCCACCGCCATGATCTCCAAGCCGCGCGATCCATTGGGATGAAGAACTAGCGATTGGGACGCAAGCTGTATCCCTTCGCGGAACTGCTTGGTTCGCTCTTCGTCCCGTTTTTGCTTCTCTTTGTAGTTGAGAAGCGCACTGGGGCGAACGTTTGCCGCGGCCAGCAAACGCCATGCGCGTTCGGTCAAGAAAAAGTAGGCGAAAGCCATGGGCTTCGTGTTCCGCCAATCACGGAGTTGTCCGCCCGCGATCATCTTTTGAATTTGGTCGATTCGCTCGGCGTTCTGGGGATGGGACCGAAAGTAGCCCTCCAGGGTTTCGAGCGCCGCTTGAGACAGTTCCTCGACGGGCGTGCTGCCGTGCGCCGTGTTCGCGGGCCGGAAGCGCTCCATTGCCTGAAACAATCGGATGGCGCCCTGCGGAGAATATAGAGCGGCCACCGCGAGCTTCGCGCCTTCCCGGTCCGCTTCTAGTTCCTGGTTCTTGCTGTAGCCCGCTACAAAGACCTCCACGGGCAGCGCCGCCAGTTGGCCGAAAGGAAGTTTTTGCAAGGCGGCCTGGATCTGGATCCGCTCGGCGCAGTGGTAGTGATCGATATGTTCCAGCTCGTGCCCCAGCACGGCCGCCAGCTCATCTTCAGTGCTCATCAAGGCCATAAGACCGCCTCCAATAAACACCGGACCGCCCGGCAGCGCAAAGGCATTGACGAAATCGAGGCCGGGGATATAGTGAAACCGATAGGGCAGCTTGCGATGAGCGTTCGCGGCCACGCGCGCGCCCACCTGTTGAACGTATTCCTCGATGGCGCCGTCTTGATCGTCGTCACCGGGACGGCGCCAACCCCCGGCGTATAGCCTTTCCAGTTCCTTGCCAATCTTGATTTCGTCCGCATCGGAGAGCGGCGCGAATTTCACGGGCAGCCGCGAAAGCTCGTGTTCAGTGTCAGCCACGAAGTTGAGAATCGGTTCGGGCCCCACGGGAGCTTCCACTTTGCGTATTTCGCTCCAGACCAGCGCGGCGCCAAGAGCGAGAATGATGCCTGCAAAAGCGATCCAGCGTTTCATACGGATTGGCTCACAGGTATTGCCGCAAGATGTCGCGATACCGCGTGTAAAGATAAGACACCAGCAGCAGCGCTGTGCCCAGGACAATGAAAGTTAGATACCGGTCGCGCGGTGGAAGGCCCCACACATCGCGGAGAATGATCTTGCCGACGCAGACCAGCAAGAGCCCCAGACCAGATAGACGAAAGCTGCGTTCCTTCACGGCCAGCGCAAGTAGAAAGACGGCAACCGCTTCCAGGCCCCACGCCAATGTGACCATTCCGATTCGTACCTCGACGGCGAGCATGGCCGTCAGCAGTGCAAACGGGATAAAAAAGAAGACCTGTTCGGGGCGTTCATCAAGTGCCTCCAGGAATCGCCGATACCATTTACCGGAGGCGGTCCGGTTCGCATTCAACCGGCGAAGCGACAAGGCAAAAGGCAACGCCAGACCCAGCAACGCGACGGTAGCGCCCACCGTCACGACGCGGCCATGCCCGAACGGAGCGGGGAAATAACTGCGTTCATACAGGTTGTGCAGAGTCGCGCGAAACAGAACGCCAAAGGCGAGCAGTAGGCCTTGGTGCAAGAAGAGTCGCGTTCCGCTCTTCCAGGCGAGAGCCACCCAAATGAGAGCCAACGCCGCCCAGCCCACTGCGACCAAGTCCGCGTCGAACTCGAATCGTACTAAAACGGAAAGCGTCAGGATGCCGAGCAAGCTGTGCCACGCGGCGGAATGGATGCGTCGTTCGAGCGCAAAATGGTCTGCCGTCTGATCCTTCAGCCGCAGGTAAACATAGTAGAAAGCCCCTGCCAAAGGAACAGTAGTGTAGAGACGCGGACTGATGGCGCCTTCGTTGCCGGCTGCGTTCAGGTTGACGAAGAACAAACGCAGGAAGCTAGCCGCGAACGCGACATAGGCTTGAAGCCGAAGAGGCGCAGACCGTCGCGTCACACCCACTTCCAGGAGAACCAGCCCCAGCAACGTCCAACCCAGCGCTACGCCTACCGGCCGGAGTTCGTACCACGCCAGCAACGCAATCAATCCGGAGGCCGCCCATGTGTAAACTGGCGCCGCTTGCTCCGCGGTGACTATTTCCCGAACACCTGCCATTCGTGATGCCAAGTAGATGAGCGCCGCCACCAGCGAGATCGTCAGCAAACGCTCCGTCATCCACGGAACATCAGGCAGCGTCTGTTTGGCACCGAGGTTCACTATCAGGACGCGCAGCACAGTCGCGGCCGCGCAGACCATCCCGTCGAGCGAAACCTCCCGCACCTGCCAGCGCTGCCCAACGTAAGACAACGTCAGCGCGAGCGCCGCCCAAGCCAACGCCGTCCACGCTTCCGGCCAGGCGATCCAGGCGCCAACAAATGCTAGGACTCCGGCCAGGTGCGACATCCGACGGAAGCACAACTGCTCCAGATCGGTCTCGATGAGACGCGGCCAATGGCGAGGAATCCAGTGTGCGTTGGCGTAGAGGACTGCCGCTGCGATGCCGAAGAACAACCCCAACCCAGGACGGCCGCCCAGGTCGATGCCGTACATTCGCTCGAAATAAACCTGCCCGGCATCGGCACCCACCATTTGTATCCAGACCAGCAAAGCGGTCACCAGGCCCAGACGGCGGAACAAGATCTCGCGCAGGAAGACGCCCACAAGCAAAAGGGTCTCAGCCTCCGCCAGCCAACTGATCGAGAGCGTGGTGTTCGCATACCGCCGGGGGAAGGCTGCCACCAGCAGGCACGATCCCAACGTCGTCAGCACCACGAATGCGGCACGTCGCTTCCGCGTCACAGGCAATTGCCCAAGGACCAGTTCGACGCCGCCCAGCGCCAGCAGAAATTGGAAGGACAACTCGGGGTGTACAGACTGGTAGCCCATCACAGCAAGCAGCAGTGCGGGATTGAGCAGCGCGGCGATCGTCGACGCCTGTTCCTGTCGCGGGTTATCAATCCGCCGTACCATGTAGGATGCTCGGAAAATCAGCCAATATCCAACCAGGAGCGCGGAGCTTGCTACATAGCCCGCGAAAGCATGTATGTGCCCGTGCATGGGCTCGATGATGGGTCGCAGCCACAAGTAGTGATTGACGAAGGCGGCGGCCATCCCTACCAGCTCCATCTCAAACCATTGCCGGCGCACGGCAATCACCGCCAACACGGCTGCCAAAATAGCACTGGCTATTAGGCTATTCGCGTTTCCCCGGCTGATGTTGATCGTGGTGAAAGCCAGAAGAAACGTCAGCCCTGTCACCACCTGAGATTGGTAGCGCAGAGTGTGAGCCACCATCGCCGCCGCCGCTGCCAGCAGCAAAATTAGGTCCACGGATTCCGAAGAAAGCACGCGTGCGGCGGGAACGTGATACATCGCGTAAGTTGTGAAGTAAACCAGGGACCACCCGCCCGCAATCCCGGCGCGCGCGAGCAAACGCCACATCTCGCGACGCTCGAAAACAACGCCAGCCGCAAGCATGACGAAGCTCACGACATAGCCGACCGTGATTTTTCCTTGCGGGCCCAGTTCGCGCAGTTGGTAGGCGAGGAACAGTGCCACGCCGATCACCAGAATTGTGATGCCCAGTTTGTTTAGCCAGTTGGTGCCAAGCGTCTCTTCCAGATTCAGGAGACTGCGCGGCGAAAAGCCCCGGGGTTCCGCCATCGCGAAGTGAGGTAGCGTCGAAGAAACCGGCGCCTGAGGCGGCGCCGGCTGCGACGCGCTCACGACTGTTGGGGCGACAGGCGCGGCCGGTGGCTTGGCAACTCGCTCTATTTCGGGCGCCATCACGTTCTTCTTGGCGAGCGCTTCGCGGAGCGTCGGCGCGTGACGCGCGTCCAGACGTTCCTCCGGGGTCAGCGTCCGAAGCTTTTCCAAATCTTGTTCGAGGTGAAAAACTCGCGACGTCAGCTCCGCCAGACGAGATTCTGTTTCTGAGGCCTTCGAAGAGCTCCTGGCGAGCCAAATCACCAGCAGCAAAACAACGATCATCAGAAACGCTATCATCGGCGGACCGAGTCCGAGGGAACCACTCACGGCAGGGAGTCTACGCTACATCCCTCGCCCAACGACCGGCATCTCCAGAAGTTTATCAGGGTAGGTGGAATAGCGAACGCTAGAGAGATCTACCGGCAACATCGGCGCGTCTATGCCGCGCTGAAGCGAACCAAGAATTCCCTCAATTCGATCGCCGATCCACTTTGACGGATAGTCGCTAGCCTTGATCGGAAACGCCTCGGCGCACGAACGCTGATTAAATGGAGAAAATCTTCGACCGAGGCGTTTTCGATAAGGAGACTAGAAGGAAGCCGCTGGCG
>Ga0187856_1000757_pt1 | contig 27678 bp, 32 predicted proteins | sample June2016WEW_8_40_FD_132443 | JGI IMG/M metagenome (GOLD analysis project Ga0187856, IMG submission 132443) | Peatland microbial communities from SPRUCE experiment site at the Marcell Experimental Forest, Minnesota, USA - June2016WEW_8_40 | ecosystem: Environmental > Terrestrial > Soil > Wetlands... | reverse complement strand
TACAGTGAATACACTTCGGCGGAAATCCGCCTTTTCCATACTTCGTTGATTTGATCGGACGTCAGCATTGCAGACCTACTTTCTTATCTTAGTCCGGGGAATTGAGAAGAGCCAGAGGCGAACCACAACCGCTCTCTGGCTCCGCTTCGCGACTTCAATCATCACTACTCCGCTGGCGGGACTGGCCCGGAATTGTTAGGGCCGGGGCGGGCATTGATTCACTTCCCATTGAAGCTCATCGACTGGCGCAGCCGGTCCCGCGTCACCCGCTGGCCCGCTTGTGGGCGCAATCTTCGCGCTGTCCAGGCTTGGAATCCCACCCGGCACGGGGCTGCTCGGAAATGGTTGATGGGTGTTTGAAGGGATGGGCGCATTGCTCTTTGCATAACCCGCCGCAGTCTGCTGTCCTGTTTCTTTCATGGTTTCATTCACTGTGTTTGCTCCTCTCGGTTTGATGGTTATTGGTTCGGCGCGCCTGCTGCATATAGCCTTTCTCTGCATTGCCGCGTTGCTTCATTCAGACGCGCATCAGCGCGAAGTGATTCGGTATTGACCGGCAATCTGGGCCGATGGTTGGACTTCGAACGGGGAGGTTCTTCAATCACCTCATCGAAACCGCCAAAACTGATGTTGTGGATGACGTACAGCGCGCGCAATCCGTGCCCGGCAACTTGGCAGGATGGGCAATAGTAGGAAGTCCCGCTCTCATCAGGCCGCCCGCCGTTCGGACAGATACAGCCGCGCTTTACGGGCATCGAATCGGCTGCGTCCGAACGGGCGCGCTGATCTTCCTTGAATGCGATGGTCGAAAGGTCGCGTTTCACAGCCGCTCCATTCCAGCAACCTAAGTAAAGTGGGGGACGGTGTGCGCCGTCCCCCTTTTGGGCGAGCGAATCGGGGACAGGAGAATGTACCCGCCCGCCGCCCAAACTCATTGCGAGTCTGCCGGTCCGCGCGTGGCAGCTATGCGGGTGCGCGGATCGGAGCGCAGAGAATTGTCGCTCGAAAATGTCAGCGTTGCGCCGTTCAAAAACGGCTGCCGAAATTCTCCCCATTCCGTCTTTGTGGGCAGTGGCGTCATTGCGTCGAGTTTCCTGCGCAGCTCCGCGGCCCGGTTACGTGCGAGAATTTCTGGCCGCGACTGACTATCGAGTGTCTCAACCGCCGCGCGCCTCTGGCCTTGCAGATTTAGGAGCACGGCAAAGACTTCTCCGTGTTCCTTTTCCGCATCACGCTGCTCTGCGAGGATCGTTTCAAGATCGGCCTGCCACACTTGAGGGGACTTGTCACCATAGCGAGCATTGCCCTGGGGACGGTTATGCCGGTGCATGTCCAGCTTTTGAGCGACGCCAGCGCGCCGGGTACTGCTCTGATACACAACACTGGTCTGAGCCTCGACTTTGCGGGCGATTTCATCGAAGGCAGCTTGCGCCGTTTCGCATTGCTCCAATAGAGCGCCGTGCGCGGCCTCGGCCTGGCGCAATTCCTCTTCGACAATCACGCGCTCTTGCGCCTGTGCCTGTGCTTGCAGATCGGCCAGCCGCGCCCGTGCCTCTGCTAGATCAATAGGCGCGTCCTGTGCGGTTTCCGTTGTGATGGTTTCCAGATCGTCCATGTGCATTTTCTCCTTAGTTGGTTTCGTGGTTTAGCGCCTGGCACAATTCGTGCAATCTATCCCCGCCGCTCGTGCTCTGCGCCTCAAGCATCAGTCGCGCTCTCTCTGTGGGCCTTCCTTGCAACACATCAGCGAACGCTTGCAGCCGTTGATTCTTGGGAAGAGTCGCGCGCTCTCCGCTTCTCAGTAAGTAAACGTCCAACGCGACACCTAACTTTCCTTCAAGTGCCGTCAGACGCTTTCCTAGGTCACTTATTCGCATGTAACCTCCGTGTACTGCGGGCCGGGATTGTGCAGTATCTCCCACGCGACCGCGATTAAGTTGGAAGTCCCCGCCGGCAATGATTCCTGCGCTTTCAGCCGGTCAAGCTCGGGATCCAAAACATGCGGTGGGCATTGCTGCCCGTGACTTAGATAGTGCTCCCTCATCATGGCCCCGTTTACTAGGCCGCATTCGTCCACTACATGAACGCGCGTTTCTAGGGTCAAAATTCTCTTTTCCAGATCGCCTAATCTCATTTCTGCAAACTCCTTTCGAGTCGCTCTAAGCGTTCGGTTAGGTCTTCGATTTCATGCGAGCGTAAAGCTAATTCGAGAATCTTGGTTGCTGCGCTCACGCGCGCCGTGGGCGAGAATTTCTTTACCTTGCCGCACACCTTGCCCTGATAGAAAACAGGCTCGGTCCATGAGTCGCCGGTCTCTACCACTTTGGCGAGTGCTTCGACCGCCGCGCCCGATTCTGAGCGCAGCCGCGCTGTGGCTTGAGCTAATAGCGCGCGCTTCACTTCTTTGTATTGAGCCTGAAATGCTTCATGCTTTTGATGGCGCATGATCGTGCGGGTACTCACGCCAAGAGAACCAGCGGCCTCTTTCAGCGTGCGCGAAGTCAAGAGCGCCACAATCATGCGTTCGATCTTCCGCTCCTGGCCTGGCGTTATCGCTGTCACGGTTTGCCCTTTTCTGTCACCCGTGGGGCTTGCATGAGCGCCGCGCTATCGATCCATTGCGACGTGTGGCTGCTCCAATAAACCTTGAACCGTTCGCCGTCTTTCGCGATAACCGTCCCCACAATCCCCGGCGCGTCTTTGCGGCAAACACGATCCCGAATTTTCATTACTCTGCCTCCGGCTCGAACCAGGAATCTGTTTCCGCCGCGATCCGCTGCGCTGCGTCGTAGTTCTCAGCGTCGCTTGCGGCTAACCATAGTTCGGCCGCAATCTTCCGCAGCCGCTCTTCCCGAACCCCAGCCAAGATGTAAGCGCTCCATGCGGCCCGCTGCTCTGCGGTGAGGTCACTGCTCATCTCAATTCCCCCGAAAATAAATCCCTTGACAAGTAAAATTCTGCTGGGCAAGCAGGAATGCACAGGTATTTTCGTGTTGTGTTTTCATGTACATAACTTCCTGCCCTGTGAAAATTGCGGGGACTTTGAAGGGGACTCCGGCGCATTTTCGTTCCGGTTTCCCGCTTCCATCAGGCTTTCCGGCCTGTGCCTGCCGATGTAGGACGGTCCAAGATCGGCCCACAAGACGGCCAGCTTGCCGCGTTCGATGCGCAAAACCCTGCCTGGCTGTCCGTAGGGCGCGCCGCGCAAAAAGACAGCACATCCCACGGGGAACGTGTCAGCGCGTGCGCGTGGGCTATCCTGCGCAGCCGCGCTGCGTGCTGTAGCGTCGAAATCGAGTGGCGATTGCTCAGTCATCTGGCACACCCTGAAAGTGCATGACAGTTTCCAGGTCTTCCCCGAGCATCAGGCCGTATACAAGCCCGTCCGTGGTCACAGCGAAGCCCTCCGCCTGTAGTTCCGCTGCAAAGGCCCGCCGTGACTCTGGCGCGGTCTGCCCGTGGTCTGCGCACCATCGGGCAAGGTCAAGGAACAGCGCGCCGACTCCGCCAAAGCAGCGATCACGGTAGACGCACCGCTCCAGCATCCAAAGTCCCAGCGCGTCATTCTCGGGAGCGGATTCCGTCTCTTGCTCTGTCCGGCTTTGCAGCAAGGCGACAATCTCCGGCTTATAGGTTCGCAGCGAATCCACGAGCGGCAATGCGGCCTCTTCCGGCTCAATGACTAGCTTTGAGCCTTCGATGGTGAGACGCCCGCCGCGCGACTCGACAATGCGAATGAGTTCCTCGGCTTCGTTCATACTTCAACTCTCCCGCCCCGTAGTTTTTCGGCGGCCCTTGTCTTTGCAGCCGCAAGCGAATCTGTTTTTTGGGCTACAGCCTTTTCCCGTTTTGTAGAGGGTTGCACTTTTGATTTCAGGACAAGATCGGGAGCCGATTGCGCGCTTTCAGGCTCCGTTTTTCGTATCACTGTCTCCACTCCATGAGTGCCAGATACCCCCCCTGTCTCGTTAGTTGGCACGCATGGCACGCATGGTGAATTTTCATTCTCTAAGTCTTTTAGAAGACCATTTGTGCCATGAGTGCCAGCATGAGTGCCAAAAGGCTCTCCATGAGTGCCATGAGTGCCATGAGTGCCATGAGTGCCAAGGGGGGAGGGGGTGGCATTTATGGTGGCACTCATGGGAAGACGCCAACTCGCTTTTCCGCCGAATCCTTCCTTGCGCCGTTCGACTTTGAGCCGGTCAGCCGCGCGAAAGATGGAGCGCCGCGCTAAGTTGAAACCAGATTCCGCCTGGCGCAAGAGGTTCCCTGCGTCGTGCCATTCGTAGTCTGAGAGCGTTTCCTTGAGCCACTTGACAGCTTCGCCGGGCCGGTCATCTTCGCCGCCTGCGTTCTGGTAGGCTTCCTCGATAGTCAGGGCCAGTTCCCCTCCCCACTCGCAGGGGAACAGCGAAAATTTCAGGGCTGGCGCGCCATAGCGCGCAAGGTTTGTCTTGCCGTTTATCAGCAATCGCAGCTCGGGATTTTCCGGGTCTGGGATGACGTGCAAATTGTGCCGAAAGGAAGATGTGATCCCGATACTGCCCGAAACCTTCAAGATGTGATCCGTGGTGAGCATTTTGTTTAGATGGTGAATCACTGCCACGGAGCATTCGAGCCGTTCGGCAAGCGCGCGGATCGGCACGAGAATGCGCGTCGTCTCCGCGTGGCTGTTTAGATCGGTTTTCCCTGAATGACTCGCTAGGCTGTCGATGATGACAAGCCCGGACTTCGATTTCGCGATGGCGCGCTCCAGTCGAGCCAGATCGCCAAGGGTCCAGCAATCGTCCGTGTTCTCGACAGAGAGCCGGTCCAGATCGCCGCCCATGCTCTCGAATAGGTTTCGGATGCGACCCGGAGAGTCTTCATTCGAGAGCACAAGAAAATTACGCGGCGCGCACGGCGTTCCGGTGTAGGGTGTGCGACCGCGCGAGAGGTCAGCGCCGATGCGAATGCTGCATGTCGTCTTGCCGTCGCCTGGCCTGCCATGAATGCCAAATACCGTCCGGTCGGGAATGTGATTTTCGAGAATCCACGGGACGGGTTCGCTTGAGATTTCAGCGCCGCGAAGCAAGCGCATCCCGTCCGCGTCGTCTTCATCGGCCAGCGCCGTGAATTCTTGCGCCGCCCATGCGCTTGTCTGTGCGCCTGTTTCGGCCCGGCCATATACGCGCGCGGTGACTAATTCGGCCAGCTTGAGCGTGCGGCGCAATCGCGATTTCTCTTTCACGATGCCGATATAGTCAGCGATCACAAGCCGACGCGGTAGGCCCTCAGTGAGTGACGCCAGATATGCCACGCCGCCGATAGACTCGATTTCTTTGTGGCGTCTTAATTCGTCACTCAGCGTCACAATGTCCGCGGCGCGCCCGGAGTCCGCCAACTCGCCCATGCGCAAGAAAATGCGGCGGTGCGAATCGAGCGAAAAATCGTCAGACTTGACGGTTTCTGCGGCCTCTGCGTGAGCGGCATTGTCGAGTAGGACCGCGCCAAGGATGGCCTTCTCAGCGTCAACGTCTGCCGGGAGCGTAGCGGGCGCGCTCATCTCGCACCTTTCCGCCATCCAAGCAAATAGGCGCAGGTCAAAAAACCGGCCATTTCCGGTGAAACTCGCATCCTAGAGTGCCCCGTTGCGGTGAGAATTGCGGGGACCGCGTTCATTGTCGCGTCTCCAGGGCGGGGACCGTTCCGGTATCAATCAGCCGGTCAAGCGCATCCTGGGGGATGCAGACGGCTCCCCCGATGTGGACGTGCTCAATCCGTCTCCGCCAAATCCATTGCCGGAGCGTGGCTGCTTTCACCGCGCCGCCCAGATAATCGACCGCCTGGGGAATGCGGAGCAATTTTCGGTGAGTTCGTGCTTGCGCTTGGATTACCATTTGCTCTCCTATCGCATTCTACACTACACCTTATTCTGAGTCTGACCTGAATAATTCGCTTGCGCTCTATGTCTACTACGTGCTATATGTAATCCATGAAACGCAATCGGGCACTTGTCGTAGCAGACGCAATGGACGGCCTGAAAGCCCTTGTCGCGGAGCTAAACCGCACTCAGGGCAAGGAACGGGCCGCGTCCGCCGTTGCGCTGAGAGACATTGTCAAACAGTGGCAGGACTCAGGGCCGAACCTCTGGAGACTGTACGGCGCGAATCCTGGCCTGTGGGCGGAATCGCAAAGCGCGTTCAGGCCGTCGCTGATTCCCACTAAGAGCGGACACGCAAACATGCGCTTGCTCGACAATACGGGCGCGCCGGGTGTTATGGAAAGCCTCGGAGCGCCGGGCATTCGCTTCCGTGCGGTCGTTTTGTTCAACGCGCTTACTCTCAATCCGCTCTGGCAAAAGCTCGCCGGGCCATGCGCTCGGTGCGGTAACTACTACATCAAGAAACGCGCATCTCAGAAAGTCTATTGCTCCCGAAGATGCGGCAATGCGGCCACTGCCGTAGCAAGGACTCGTGAGCGGATCGAAAGCGAACGGAAAGATAAACTGCGCCGCGCCAAAGCAGGCATCAAGGAATGGCGAAGCGCAAAGACTCAAGAGGACTGGAAACACTGGGTCGCAAAACGGGCCAGTGTTGACCCGAGATTCTTAACCCGAGCAGTCAAAAAAGGCGACCTCGTGCCGCCAAAGGAGAAACGATAACAATGGCAATCTATCGACCAAAGGGCTGCAAAGTATGGGTCATGGACTTTATGTTTCACTCGCAGCGCATCCGCGAAACTACGGGGATGACTTCGAAGACGCGCGCGAAAGAAGTCTACGACAAGCGCAAACAATCACTGAAAGACGGGACCGCGGGCATTCGCAGACCGGCGCGCCCGGACTTGCTTTCCACCGCCGCAGCGCAGTGGCAGCAAGCCAAACAACTGAAATGGTCCCCGAAAATGGCCTCTATCGTGGGGTATAGCATCGGTCACTTACTGCCCGCTTTGGGCAAGCGATTGCTTGTAGACCTTGAGGCACGGGACATTGCGAAGTATCAGACGGCGCGCCTTGCCGAAGGCGCATCGAATCGGACGGTCAATATCGAAGTCGGAATGCTGCGTCAGATCATGCGCAAGTATGGAGCATGGGCGCGGATTCAATCGGACGTGACCATGCTGCCCGAAAGACAAGACGCGGGCTGCGCGCTCACTCCTGAGCAAGAAACCATGCTCTTGCATGAATGCGGACAGTCCGTTTCCCGCGCCTTGCTGCCCTTCGTGACGCTGGCACTCGAAACCGGCGCGCGATACAACACGATCCGCACCTTGCAATGGGCCAATATCGACCTTGCAAACCGTCGCCTTACGTTCGGCAAAGACAAGACAGCATCGGGCACGGGCCGGACGGTCCCATTGAATCAGCGGGCAGTCGAAACCTTGAAGTTTTGGGCGCAAGAATTCCCCAATCGGCAACCGGCGCATTTCGTTTTTCCATCGGAGAAATACGGCCTCCACGGGACCGAAGGGACATTCGGCGGGACCGTCCAGGTCTACGAATGCGATGCGGAAAAGCCGGTCGGAACCATTCAATCTTCATGGCAGTCAGCAAAGAAACGGACACAGCGCCACTGCCCCAACTGCGGTGATGGGACGTTGATCGACTGCGAGAAACCGGCAACCGGGTATGAATGCGAAGGTTGCCATTTCGAGACGCCTAATCTTCCCGTCGCTCTCACTCGGCTTCGCTTCCATGACTTGAGACACAGCGCCGTCTCTCGCATGATTGCAGCGCGCGTACCCATTCCCATGATTGCGAAAATTGTCGGATGGTCCCCAAGCACAATGGCGAAGATGGCCGCGCGCTATGGTCACTTTGGAATTGAAGAGTTGCGCAGCGCCGTGGAATCGATCACAACTCCCGCGAAACCGGAGATTGCGACGGGGTCCCCGCAAAATCCACCGCAGTCAGCCATACATGAAAAAGCGAGCGTCAACTAAATTATTGATTCTTTTGGTGGGCAGTGAGGGACTCGAACCCCCGACTTCCTGCTTGTAAGGCAGGCGCTCTAACCAACTGAGCTAACCGCCCACTGCGGCGCCTTTCTCATGATAGCAGCGTGCGAATTCGAGTTGCCATTTTCAAACCGGCCCGTCACCGAGACCCGCGCCCAGTCGTCTCATCGGCGATGATAGGAAGAGACCGTGCAGCACGGGCGGAAGCGTGAGGGCAATGCAGACCGACGCTGGGAAAACGGTGATCGTGGTGGGCGGCGGCGTGGCCGGCATGAGCGCGGCGTGCGCCCTGGCCGAGGCCGGGCTACGCGTAAAGCTTGTCGAGCGCCGCGCCTACCTGGGCGGGCGCGCGAGCTCATACCGGCATCCGGGCGTGGCCGAGGTCATCGACAATTGCCAGCACGTGTTGTTCGGCTGCTGCACAAATCTGATTGGCTTTTACCGGCGCATTGGCGTTGCGGAGTGCATCCATTGGACGAGCACGATGACCATGATCGAGCCCGGCGGCCAACAGACTTGCCTCGCATCGTCTCGGTGGCTGCCGGCCCCGCTGCACGGCTTGCCCAGCCTGCTCGCCGCCAAAGCTCTCACGCGCGACGACAAGAAGTCGCTGGCGCGGGCCTTTCGAACATTGATGCGGCCGGTGGCTGCTGACTCCGCCGAGACTCTGGGCGCGTGGCTCAAACGCAACGGACAAACCCAAGGAGCCATCGATCGCTTCTGGCGGCTGGTGATTGCGAGCGCGCTGAACGCCGATGTGAACGTGATCGCGCTGCCCTACGCCGCCAAAGTGATCCGCGAGCTGTTTCTGAACTCCGCCGAGGCAGGCAGCATGGGGATGAGCACCGTGCCGCTGAGTGAGCTTTATTCCGGCGCTGAGCAGTATCTTCGTGAACGCGACGGCGAGGTGATTTTCAACGCGAGCGTGGATCGAGCTGCGTGGGATGAGGAGACGTCGCAATGGACGCTGACCACGCGGACGGGCGATCTTGTTGCGGACTTTCTGGTGATTGCGCTGCCGTTTGAGGGAACGGCGCAACTGCTGCCGCGGATGCCGCCCGCGGAGGGCGCCGAGAAGCTGGCCGGACAGATAGCGCGGCACGAGCACGGGCCGATCTGCAGCGTGCATCTGTGGTTCGACCGTGAGATTACCGATCTCGACCATGCCGTACTCCTGGACCGTGAGATTCATTGGATGTACAACAAGAGCCGGCTGCAACCGTGGCGTAAGACGAAAGGCAGCTACCTCGAACTCGTCGTCAGCGCGTCGCAAAAGTTCGCCGCCTTGAGCCGGGAAGAGGCGATCGATCTGGCCGTGCGCGAACTTGCGGAGTTCTTTCCTGAGGTTGCAGCGGCAAAGCTGGAAAAGGCAGCGCTGGTCAAGGAAGTGCGCGCAACATTCACCGTCCCGCCGGGAATCGATGCGGCGAGACCGACAGCCATCTCACCGTGGCCTAACTGCGTGCTGGCCGGTGATTGGATTGCCACCGGTTGGCCTTCAACCATGGAGAGCGCCGCGCGAAGCGGCCATCTGGCTGCGGAAGCGGTGTGCGCCGTGATTGGTGAGCCGCGAAAATTCCTGAATGCCGACTTGAAGCCGCGGGGCCTCATGCGATTCTTCTAGTAGTTCGGCGGCAACCGCGACGGTGTCACCAGTCCGCCGTCTTTCAATGCGCCAGCAGGTACACGCCAATGCACACCAGCACTGCCGCGGCCCAGCGGCGCCGGTCGACGTTTTCCTTGAGGAAGATTTTTCCGGCAATCGCGTTGGTGACCAGCGTGAGCGAGGCCGAGGCCGGAGCCACGAGGCTCAAGTTGAAGTGATTGAGAGCGAAGAGCAGCGAAAAGAACGCCACAGCGAGAAAAAAGACTCCGGAAAAGAATAGCGGGCTGGTCATCACGGCTCGGATCGCGCCCATCATGCCCGAGCGCGCGCGAATCAGGTCGAGGTCGCCGATAGACTTCATGGCCGCGGCGGTGAGCACTTCGCCGGTCGTGGATGCGAGGACGACGGCTCCGATCGCGGCGGCGGCAAGCCATGGATTAGCCATTGCTGCGAGAGGCAATAATGAGAAGGCGAGCGTCATCATCGTTGTCCTCCGGTGACGACAGTCTCTTCTGGCAATGATTCCTCGGCAATAGGCGCGGGGTGTTGGGTGAGGGAAGGCCCCTGCGCAACAAAGCTCACGCCGAGTGTGATGAGAACGATTCCTGCCCAGCGCTCAATCGAGATGGCTTCGTGCAGCCAGAATCGGGAAAGCAGCGCGACAATGACGTTCCCGAAAGCCGTGGCGGGCAAAACAAATGTGAGATCGGCCCAGGAGAGCGCGGTGAGATAGCTGGCGAAGAAACCGATCAGGAGAGCGATGCCTGCTGCAATCCACGGCGTGAAGACGGCGGCGATGAGCGCACCCGGATGAGCAAGCGAGATTGAGGGTATCGCAGTCATGCCGCGCGAGAGACAACTGTCCCCGAGTGGTGCGCAGACGGCAACCAGGCTCAGGATCAGGTATTGACGCGGCAAGAGTTTGTGTTGAACCATCAGTCCAGTATCTTGCAGTTTCGATGTAGAAGGCCTAAAGAAGTTGAGGGCGGACGTCCGCCGCGGCGGACGCCACCCTCGATGTTAAGGCCCGGAGATTGCCTACGCGCCGGCGCCGGCGGGGGCGGTCGGCGTGGCCTGCTGCTTGCGTGTCTCCTTCACCATCTTGTTGCGTTGCGCGCGCAGCTTGAGGAATGACTTGGCCTCGACGTACAGGCGAGGCAGATCGCGGTTCATCATGGCCTTCCACACCACGCGGAAGGCAGCCTTGGGACGGAAGTAGTACTCGTCATAGAAGCGGTGCACCATCTCCATCACGTAATCGGTGGGCAGGCCGGGGTACTCGATGTGCGCCATCTGGTGGCCGCCGCCGTCCTGCATGTTGTTGTTGGTGATGAAACCGTTCTGGGCCGCGTACTCGTAGAATTCGGTGCCGGGATAGGCGTGAGCGATAGAGACCTGAATGGTCTCGACGTCGAGCGACTTGGCGAAGTTGATCGTGTTGCGAATGGACTCTTTCGTCTCGCCCGGAAGCCCCAGGATAAAGTCGCCGTGAATGGTCAGGCCGAGGTCGTGGCAATCCTTGGCGAAGGCGCGAGCGCGCTCAACAGTTGCGCCCTTCTTGATGTTCTTGAGGATCTGCGGATCGCCGGATTCGAAGCCGACAATAAGCAATCGGCATCCCGCTTCGCGCATGGCCTTCAATGTGTCGCGATCGGTCGTAACACGCGATGTACAACTCCACGTCAGGCCGAGGGGCTTTAGCTTTTCGCAGAGCTCGATGGTCCGCTGCTTTTGAATGTTGAAGGTATCGTCGTCGAAGAAGAATTCCTTGACTTCCGGGAAGTTTTCTTTGGCCCACTTCATCTCCGCCGCAACATCCTCAGCGGAGCGCTTGCGCCAGGCGTGGCCGCTCAGAGTCTGCGGCCACAGGCAGAACGTGCATTGCGCCGGGCAGCCCCGCGTGGAATAGAGCGCGATGTAGGGATGGAGCAGGAAGGGCACGTTGTAGCGCGTAACATCCATGTCGCGCTTGTAAATCTTCGTGGCCCAGGGCATGGCGTCAAGGTCTTCGATCTGCGGACGGTCGGGGTTGTGGACGATCTGTCCGTCCTTCTTGTAGCTGATGCCCAGGATCTCGTTGAGCGGCTTGCCCTGGGCGAACTCCACGACGGAGTAATCGAATTCTCTGCGGCAAATGAAATCGAGCGCCGAGCACTCATTCAGGGCGCGGTCGGGATCTGTCGTCACCGGCGGGCCGACGAACGCAACGCGAATCGACGGATTCGCCGTTTTGATGGCCTCAGCCAGGCGCTGGTCGCCTTCCCAACCGACGGTCGAGGTAAAGAGCACCAGGAACTCGTAGTCCTTGCAGATCTCGATGGTTTCCTGAGCCGAGACATGATGGGGTGGCGCATCGAGCAGCCGCGAACCCTCCAGCAGGCCAGCAGGATAAGTGAGCCAGACCGGGTACCAGTAAGACTCGATCTCGCGAGTTGCCGGCCAGCGCGAACTCGCGCCGCCATCGAAATTCTCAAACGAGGGAGGGTTGAGGAAGAGTGTTTTCAGTGGCATTGCCATCTCCTTCATTCTACCATTCGCACTGTTTTCTTAGACGGATTCGCCCAGAAACACGCGATTGGCGAAAACCGCAAATTTGCATGTCTATATGTATGTGCGTATAAGCCATGCGAAATCAGTCTATTGCTCAGGATTCCTCCATCGCCGGATGCAGTTTGGAGGGGTGGTTCCGGGGATACCCGGCCACAATTACTTGGTATGAAGTTCGTTGAGCCAGTCCTGCATGTGGCCAAGGGCGCGCAGCAGGTCGAGTCGCGCTTTACTCAGGTCAAGCCCGGCGTCGAGCGCGTCGAGGTATTTCTGGCGCTCATCGATGCGGGCCTGTTGCTCGGCCGTGGGCGATAGCTGGGGCGGCGCGCCGGGTGTCCCAGTGGCGCCATTTCCCACTTCCAGTTGCGCAAGGACGCTCTTCAACTGCTCCGCCGCGATCTGCTGCTTGAGGCTGGCAACTTCAGCCTCGGCACCCAGCTCGCGCAAACTCGCGGTTAGCTGGCTGATCTGAATGTCATTCTGCTGCTGAGCCTGCTCGGCCTCCACCTTCGCGCGCAGCGCCTCGGCGGCAGACTCTCTTGCTTTGGCGTGGAGACCCATATTGAAGAGGGGAACGCGGATGGAGAACCCTGTGCTGAAGTTGTTCGCCGGAAGGGCTTCTGCAAAGTAATTCCTGATGCTGTTGAGCAGCGTCGTATTCCGGTTGTATTGAGCCCCGAAGCCGATCTCGGGGAGGAACCAAAGATGTTCCTCGTCGCCCTTTGCGGCCAGTTCTCTGGAACGCGCCACAGCCTGCGCTGAATCGATAGCGAAAGTCGAGCGCGGAGCCTCATCGGCGGTGACGGCGGGAATCTCGGGAATGCTCGCGTGATCGGCGGTGATGGAGCCGACGGGCAGGCCGGTGAGCGTAGCAAGCTGCTTGGCCAGGGTGGCGGAACGAGTTTCGAGGTGCAGGCGGCTCAGCCGGATTTGCGCCGCCGTCAGCTTGGCCTGCAGCAGATTGCTGAGGGGATCGACGCCGGCTTCAGTGCGCTGCTGCTCAATGCCGACAAGGCGGGCCGCGTCCTGCTCCTGTTCCCGAGCGGCTTCGAGCTCGCTGTCCACAATGTCCATCTCGATGTAGGCCGTGGAAGCATCGAGTGCAACCTGTTCCTTGGCGTCCTTCAGCGCGAGTTGCGCCGATCGAAGGCCCGCACGCGCCGCTTGAATGTAGCGAATCTGCGGCATGCTGAAGACCATGGACTGTACGCTCCCGTCCCAAATCGTCGGCAATGAGCCGGTGAATCCGATCTCGGGGAATGCGGGAAGCCCGGAGCCAAACGAGACCGACGGGACAAACGCGTCACGGGTTTCCGATAGCGCTGCGGAAGCCCTTCGCACGTCGGCCTCCGCCAGGTGCACTGTAGCGCTGTTTTTCTGCGCGAGCTCCACCACTGTGGTAAGCGAGACCTGCGCCGGCGCAAGGGCACACGCGCCGGAAAGCATCATGGTGGCTAACGCCGGCGCCATGAACCCCAGGAGTCTCTGTCGAAATTTCACAAGCGCTTTTCGCATGAGTGATTCAAGCTTGCGCCGGATTAAACTCTTTTGCCATCTGGGCGGCAATCGCCAGTTCGCTCTTCGCGCCCGCAGCATCGCCGAGCTGTTGCTTGAGCCGCGAAAGTCGAATGTGGGCGATGAATGCCGGTGCTTCCTCGGTCAGGGAAGAACTCGACAGATAATTCTCCAGCATCTGCGCGGCAAGGGCCGGATTCCGATTGGCCGCAATGAACACGCCCGCGCCGTCATAAAGGGCGAAGCTCGAATTCTTGTCCTTCGCTGCCGCAGCGATGCAGCCCTGAATGGCCGAGTCCAGATCGGACCACTGCTGGCGCGAGCGGTAGAAGTTGGCCAGAACACTCCAATAATCGGCAGGCTTCCTTGCGACGGCGACCGCCTGGCGATACTCATTCTCGGCCGTGGTGTAGTCCTTTTTGGCCATGGCGATGTCGCCGCGCAACTGCTGAGCTCGTGCCGAGTCGACCTTGTCCAGTTGCGATGCGATCGCCTGCGCCTTGTCCGCCCCGCCGCCCGCGATCCCGGGAGCCTGCGCATAGTAATCGCCGAGGTCCGACAAAGCCGAGCCATTCTTGGGATTGAGCTTTACCGCGGCCTGCATTTCAGAGAGCGAGTGCTTGGCAATTCCGTATGCTGAAAGGAAACTCGCGTGGCTGGCCTGCCAGCCCAGAACGCGCCCCAGCCACATGTGGTAATCCGAATTTTGCCCGTCAAGATTGACGGCCTGCTGGCACTCCGACGCAGCCTGCGACCATTGCTGGAGCGTATATCGAACTCTGCAAAGTAGATTCTGCGCCTCGGCAGCGCCATCTCCGGTGGAAGGAAGCGGCGCGAGCAGCGCGATGGCCGTGTCGGCTTGGCCGTTCTCGAGGTCTGTATTAGCCTGGGAAAGCGTCGCGGGTGAAATCTGCGCGTACATCTGGCTTGCCACAGCCACCGCCAGGCACGCGAGTGGCAGCGCCAGGACCTTTGTTGGCTGGCGCCTCACCGCTCCACCTTGATTGGTACGCCCTCTTGCAAAGCCTGCCCGTTGGATGTGCCGATGGCGACCAGGTCGCCACTTTCGAGACCGGAGACAATGGGTACCTGGGTTAGATTTGGGGGTCCGATCGTGACCGGAACGCGCACCAGCTCGCCGCTCACAACTTTGAAAACGAAGTATTCTCCGTTCTGCTCGTGAAGGGCCTCGCGCGGCATGCTCAGAGTGTTGGGTTCGCTCGAGGTGGTCACGGTAAGCGTGACATTGGTGTCCGGCAAAAGTCCGTTTGACGATTCATCGAAGTCAATCAGCACCTCACCCACATTGCGCGTCGTGTAGGTGACGACAGCAGATGGAAGTCGAACGATGTGACCGTGCCATTCCATCCCCGGCTTCGCATCCCAGCGAATAACAACCGGTTGTCCGCTTGCCAGGCGCCCCAGGTCAGGCTCGTCGAAGTAGCCGCGGACGCGCTCATGGCGCAGGTCGGCTATCTCGAGAAGCAGGTTACCGGCGGCGGAGTATTCCGACGGCGTAGCATCCATGCTGTAAATCGTCCCGCTGATGGGGGCGCGAATCACAGTCTGCGCTTCAATATGCTGCGCGGCTACCAGGCCTGCTTGTGCATCGGCCAACATAGCCTGGGCGTGTGCCAAATCGCCGGGCGAAAAACGATGATGCCCGCTCTGCTCGGCAGCGTTCAGGCTGGCCTCAGCCGAGTCAAGGCGCGCACGCGCCGCGATGACTTCGCCGGGCGCGGCAGCCCCCGCGGCAACCAGTTTTGTGAGCGCGTCGAGATCGTGTTCAGCTTGATCGCGGGTTAGGCGGTCCTGCTCGATTTCGGCGGCTGAAGCCTGGCGCTCCGCCTGAGTTCCGTTGTGAGTGACCGCGTCCAGATTTGCCTGCGCCGAACTCACCGCGCTTTCAGCGGTGGCCACCTGTGCCCTCGCCGCCACATCGTCCAACCTGACGAGCAATTTGCCCGCGGGGACAGTGTCGCCTTCCCGCGCATACACGGCTCTTACCGTGGTGGGGATGGGACTGTAGAACTGATAGTTCTCAACGGGCTCGACGCGGCCATTGGTGCTGATTGTGTTCACCAGCATCGCGTGTTCCACGGTCGCCACTCGCACCGGCAGGCGCTCGCGCAGGAAGTAGCGCGCCGTGAAGAAGACGGCAACAAGGAAAACAGCGGCGCCGATCCAGAGCGCCAAACGGCTCGTCTGTACTCTTGCTTGGGCCATGCAATGAACCAAAGTCAGTATATAGGACTCATTAACATCGAATAAGAAGCAGAAAAATGGAACGGGAACCCGATCGCGCACAATCGTTTCGGCACATAGAATAACGGTATGTCAGTGAACCCGAGATACACCGACGAACACGCAAAGGCGGGACTGGACTTTGCCTTTCCGGCCATTGAGACCTGGCAGAACCAGTTTCCCGGATACGAAATCCTGATCGACGATCCGGAGTTGACCTCAGTCTGTCCCAAGACCGGCCTGCCGGACTTCGGCGTCTTGACCATCCGCTACATGCCGCGGGAGCGCTGCCTGGAGCTGAAATCGCTCAAAGAGTATCTCTTCAGCTACCGAAATCTCGGCATCTTTCAGGAGAATATTGTGAACCAGGTTCTGGAGGACGTGGTGAAAGCGTGTAACCCTGTTTGGGCGGTGGTGAAGGGAGAATTCCGGCCACGCGGCGGGATCGGGACCACGGTGGAAGCGCGTTGGCCGCGGCCGTCAGCTTAAGCCTGCAGCGCCGGTTGGGGGACTGCGCTCGAATGTGATATTCCTGAGTCCTCTCGTATCTCTGCTCCGCTCCGAGGGATCTTGCCGAACTTGACCCAGCGTGTGGACCCTCGCATCAACCCAGCCATGGGCACAGTCGTGCTGCTGCTGGCGCTTAATCTGCTGAATTACATTGACCGGTACATCCTGGCGGGGGAAGTGCTGCCGATCCAGCACGAGTTTCACGCGAGCGACCAGCAGATGGGCGCGCTGGGCACGGCGTTCTTCTTCGTCTACATGTTCGCTGCGCCAGCGATGGGATGGCTTGGCGACCGGTTCCGGCGCAAGCCATTGATTATTACCGGCGCGATTCTTTGGAGCCTGGCAACGCTGGCCGCTCTTTGGATTCACAGTTATACGACGCTCTACTTGCGCCAGGCGCTGGTCGGAATTGGGGAAGCCACGTTTGGGATCTTTGCGCCTGCTGTGCTCAGCGACTTTTATCCGGAGCGGGAGCGCAACCGGGTGCTCTCGGTGTTTTATGTTGCGATTCCTGTGGGCGCAGCGTTGGGGTATCTGGCGGGAGGACAAATCGGCTCGCACTGGGGCTGGCGCATGCCGTTCCTTGTCTGCGCGCTTCCGGGATTTCTGGTTGCTGCGCTGTACGGCTGGATCGGGCGCGAACCGGTGCGAGGTGCAAGCGATCATGTCGAAGCAAATTTGAAGCGCGACACCGTGTTGGGAATCATTCGGAATCCAGCCTTCTTGACAGCGACCTTTGGCCTGGCGACGTTGACCTTCGCCATGGGCGGGATTTCGTGGTGGGTGCCCGAGTTTCTGCGGCGATTCGCTGGTATGTCGATGAGCACAGCGAGCCTGACAGTTGGCGCGACTACGGTAGTCGACGGCATTGTTGCCACGCTCGTGGGCGGGTGGATCGCGCACATCTGGCTGCGCAGGAATCATCGCGCGCTGTACCTGCTTTCGGCGTGGAGCGTGGCGCTGACCCTGCCATGCGGGGTGATGCTGTTCTTCGGACCGCACAAGTGGGCCGTGCCCTCGCTGTTTGCCGCGGAGTTCTTTCTCTTCCTCAATACCGGTCCGCTGAATGCGGCCATCGTCAACTCGGTTTCGGCCCCGGTGCGGGCGACCGCCATTTCCATCAACCTGTTCTGCATTCACTTCTTCGGCGACACCTTTTCGCCGCAGATCATCGGCGCCATTTCGGACCGATCGAACCTGAGTATCGGGCTGGGCGCAACGCTGGTGTTCCTCGTCGTCTCGTTGACGATTCTCTTCACGGGCGCCAGGCACGCGCCGGTACTGGAAGAAGGCTAGCGAGTACGGAGGGAGCAGGGGCCTTTAGGCCCGGACGACATGTAACCTCAAGTGCTGACTGGCTGACTCGCCGACCTGCTGGCTCGCTATTTCTCGTGCACAGTCTCCTGATCCTTGGTGTTCATAAAGGCCCGCCGCCCGCCTTGTGGTCGCAGGTTGGGGTCAGCAATGGGCGGCCGCTCCTGGTCGGCGGTGAAGCCGCGGGCGAGGAGAGGGTTGGGCTTGAACTTCGGCGGGCCGCCGTAGAACTGGCGCGCATGGCTCAAGACCATTCCGGCGCGGCCGTGCATGGGCTGAACAATCCCTCGAATCTGCACATCGGCGTCGCGGTATTTCCTGAGCTCGCCGACGTCGTCGCGATCCTCAGGCAGGCTGACGACGGTGAAACGGCACTGGTCGTCGGAGGTTTGCGGCGAACACACGTCCAGGAAGCGCGTGCCGTCAGGAAGCTCCACCACTTCATAAACATGTGCGGAGATGCATACGTCTTTGTTGAGCATTTGCGCGGCCTGGTCTGGAGGAACGCAGGGCCGGGGTTTGGCGGCGAATGCGAGTACGGGCGCGCAGACTGCAAGAACCGCGATTGACGCTGGACGGCTGAGCCGCATAAGGAGTCTCCAAGGAGTTGGAGACAGCGTAGCGCGACCGAGGCTGATCAGGATGTGACAGCCATCGCGCCCATTCGCCAATGGGGCAATTAGCCAGGAGCTAGAATCGAGTGGCTGGAAGCTGCTCACCGGGCGCCGACAAGTTCGCCGGCCTTTGCGCTATGGCCGTAATGCGATTCGACGTATCGGTCGAGGATCTGCTTGAATTCCGCCACAATCGTGTCGCCGCGCAGCGTCGTCGCCAGCTTGCCGTCGACATAGACCGGCGCGACCGGATCCTCGAACGTTCCCGGCAGACTGATCCCCAGGTTGGCGTGCTTCGATTCGCCCGGCCCGTTGACCACGCAGCCCATGACGGCGAGCTTGAGCTCCTCAACGCCGGGATACCTCTTGCGCCATTCGGGCATCGACGTGCGCAGGTAGCTCTGGATCTGCTCGGCGAGTTCCTGGAAGTACGTGCTGGTCGTCCGGCCGCATCCGGGGCAACTCGTCACCTGCGGCATAAAGCTGCGGATGGAGAGCGACTGCAGAATCTGCTGCGCGGCCTGGACCTCTTCGGTGCGGTCGCCGTTGGGCTTGGGCGTCAGGCTCACGCGAATCGTGTCGCCTATCCCCTGGAGCAGCAGCGGCGCGAGGCCCGCGGTCGACGCGATCAGGCCTTTCGATCCCATTCCGGCTTCGGTGAGTCCCAGATGCAAGGGATAGTCGCAGCGGGCGGCAAGCTTCGTGTAGACGTCGAGCAGATCGCGGACGCCGCTCACCTTCGCCGACAGGATGATCATGTCGTGGCCGAGGCCGTAGCGCTCGGCGGCAGCAGCTGATTGCAGCGCGCTGGCGATCATCGCCTCGATCATCACGTCGCGGGCTGCGAGCGGCTCGGCAAGCTTGCTGTTCTCGTCCATCATTCGGGTCAGCAGCGACTGATCCAGCGAGCCCCAATTGACGCCGATGCGGACAGGCTTCTGGTTCTCGACGGCGCACTCGACCATGATGCGGAAGTTGTCATCGTCTTTGCGGCCGATCGACACGTTGCCGGGATTGATGCGGTATTTGGCCAGCGCGCGCGCAGTTGCGGGATATTTCTTAAGCAGGATGTGGCCGTTGTAGTGAAAGTCTCCAATGATCGGGACGCGCAGGCCGCGCTTTTCCAGGCCGTCGACAATGTGCGGAACGGCTGCTGCGGCGCCTTCGTTGTTCACCGTGACGCGAACCAGCTCGGAGCCGGCGAGAGCGAGCGCTGCGACTTGGGCGATTGTGGATTCTACATCCGCCGTGTCGGTGTTGGTCATCGACTGGACGACAACGGGAACTTCCCAGCCAACGCGAACGTTGCCGATGCGAACCGTTGGAGTTTTTCTGCGGGCGATTTCCGACATAAGTACAGTTTACAGAGATCAGAGAACAGAGAACAGAGATCCGAAAAGCCGGAATCAAGAGAGCAAGTTAGCAAGTTGGCGAGTTGGCAAGTTAGCCCGTCGCGGCGGACAAATCTGCGCACTATTTTCGAAAACGAGAATATGAGACTGTGAAACTGTGAAACTGTGGCTGCAAGTTGTTGATTCGGCGGGCTCCACAGTTTCACAGTTTCACAGTTTCACAAAACGGCATGGGGGGGTGGGTCTGCGGAAGGGTAGGGGGTGGGTGCCGGAGGCATGGGGGGTGGGGGAAAAGCAGCTTCTAGCTGCTAGCTCCTGGCTTCTAGCCCTGCGTGCTGAGGCAGCGGCTCTCGTCGCTCCCGCGCTCCCTTGCTCCCTCGGTCCCTTGGTCCCTTGGTCCCTTGGTCCCTGCTTCTTGATCATGGAACGAGTATGCGCCAAGGCAGGGTAATTATCGGCAAACTTGACAGAGACCAGAGATCAGGGGCCAGTGGTAAGAAAAAGAACGACTTAAGGCGAAGATGGCGGGGTTGTTTGGGCGGCGGAGGGCTTGACGGGATCAATCTCCTCGGAATTCCTAGTTGGTCTAATCTCTTCGTCTAAGAATCTCGAGCGCGCTGACCCATGGTCTTTTGTTCTTCACAAGTTCGATCTGCTTCTCGGCCAAAAGTACGTCGAATGCGATTTGACAGTCCAAGACGCACCGAAGGTCTGAGCCGTCGAACAAGATAACTCGCTCATAGTCTCCCCCGCTCATGCTTTCAAGGCAGTCTGGGGAGAATCCATTGAAGGATACGAATAGGGCCTTGGTATCGCCACCAAAACTTCGTGATGCCCGGTCGCGTAGTACGGAGACATCTGCGGCGTTGCTCTTTTCCGCGGTCCAGCGAATTTCCACCAAATACCAGTGTTTGTCGAAATAGAACAAGCCGTCCACTTGCTCCCCAGTTCGCTCGAATGGCCCCTCGGATCGCTCGCTGTAATACGCGAAGATTTCGTTCATCAGTGCTTCGAAGCGTCTTCCTCGCTCATTCTTGTCACTCAGGACATAAACAACGTCAAACTCGTCGCGGAAGGTTTGGAGCTTCGTGAGGTCCAGAGATGTTATCCGACCGCGAGTTTCTCGTTCCTCCTGCATCGTGCGTTCTCGCGCCTCACGAGCCGTCCGCTCCTCGAACTCTTGTTGAGCCTTAAACTCCTTCATCACTGCGCGGAATGATGCAAGAGATTTCGCGGCTTGGGCCTTGCGCTCTGGATCAACACTTTCTAGGCCTTTCCAGTAATACATTTTGGTTAGGATAAGCTTGGAAGCTGCCGAGCCGGTCTCCCCGTAGGATTCAAGCTCTCCCAGGATGTAGTGGACTGTCTTGATGGTGGCGGTTCCGGCCCGTTGCTGCTTTTCCACCTCTCTTAGAACTCCTTTTGGTACCTCACACTCCTTATAAAAAGAGAGCACGTTCGCCTTGTACCAAAGTACATCGCGTATGGCGATGGCCAGCGGATTAGCGACATCTTGTGGCACGCGCATCTGACAAGACCTGCTCAGCTCTGAATACGGAACCAATCCTTTACCAGCAGCTTAAAACGGGTGATTTCGTCCTCGTTCAGCTCGCAACTATGCGCTACGACGTTCCTGATCTTGTTGAACTGCGAGAGAATTTGCTGCATTGGCTTCTGGCTTCGAAGGGTGTCGGAGAAGTCGGCCCAATTCGCATCAAAAATGCTGATAAGTTCCCCAAAATTCGTGTATGCGAGCGGGTCGTCGGAGCGAATTGACATGGTTGTTTCGAGTTCCTCTTTTTGCTTCTTCTCCACTTCTTTTCGCACGCCCTCGGGGACTCTGTCTGTCCACCAATTCGCGCCGTGCTTCTCCGCCAGTCGCCCAGAGATGAGTCGTCGAATGCTGTTCTCCAAGGAGTAGTAGATTGCGTAAAAATCTGCCATCCGCTGCGCTTCTTGGAGAATGTCGCTTTCGAAGAGTTCGACATCAACTATTTTGGCGCTCTGGATTGTCTTGGCGTGTTCGATCCGAACGCCGGTGTCCTCAATGGTGCGCAGTTCTGCTTCCAGTAATAGATTTTGCATGCCGAAGAGCTTGAGTTCGTCAGCAACGCTCATTTTTCCCTCAGCAGGTTCTCGCGAAGGCTCTTGAATATCGCGTTGAAGACCTCAATTTCGGTTGTTGCGGGAAGGTTCAGATTAATCGTGTACGACAAACCAAGTTGCCCTTCCTTGAACACGGCGTGGCCTTTGCGGCCAGGTTCGCTTTCCGTTTTTCCGCCGGGTGGTGGTGGGGCTTGGTCTCCCTTCGCCGGTAGTTCGGCGTCCTCCCATGTGGCGAGATTTGCCAGTTCCTTAAACGTTCCCACAATTGCATATAGGTTTGCGTCGTTGTCGCCGGCGCCAGTAACGCTCTTGATCTTGGATTCAAGTTGATTTTTTTCGAGCTTCTGGGCGTACTCATGAGCCGCGAAGAGCGGGGAATAGGCCTCCCGCACTCTTCGGGCCATAACCGACCTTGAGAGCGCATCGTCGCGGTACTCCTTGTACGCCTGTGTGGGCACGTTCGCCTGATCGATGAAACCCAGCTTTTTTAGCAAGGGGATCATAGCGCGAAAACTGGAGGACTTGAGATCCAGGATTGTGCTCATATAGTCCTGGGTGAACTTGGGCGGAACGGATGCACTTTTGATGGCGGCGAAGAGTTTCGGAATTCCGCCGTACCCATTCACATATGGAAGCGACTCTGACATATCCAGACTCCTTGCAAGTTTGACGAATCAAGTATACCGCCGTTTGAATGCCATTGTGCAAAGAATTTGCTGGATTATTAGCAGGTGAGGTATTTCGACACCTAAATCATATAAAGATAATGCTTGCCGATAGATAGACTCTACTTGTGCCGCCGTTGTAGACTGGGACAGGCGCGCCAATGTGTCATTCGTGCAAATCTGATTTGCGAATCAAGGCGTTCGCTGTGACTGGGGCCGGCTCCCGGCATGCCGCTGCTAACTCGCCAGCCCTCCCCTCGGCGCGCTAGCGTCCAGTCACCCCAAGAAGCAAAAATCGGCTTCTTGGGGACCCCGATTGCGCGCTGACAGGGGCTGAAGCCCAGTCAGTTTTTTGGGGGCGGTTTGCGGCATGAGTGAGTTCATGCCCTGATACAAGACGAAAAGCAAAAGCAGGTCCTTCGACTCCGCTGAAAAGCGCTTCGCTCGGGATGACACCGCGTGGGTGGTTAGGTCTTGTTCCAGGGGCCTGAAGGCCCCTGCTCCCTCCGATTGCCTTACAGTGCGGGCGTGGACCCTTCGACTTCGCTATGGATGACACAGCTCGGAGTGCGGGTGTGGACACCCGCACGACAGCCGGACTGGAGTCCGGCGCTACACATAGGAGCCTGGCGCTACACATAAGAGTCCGGCGCTACACATAGGAGCCTGGCGCTACACATAAGAGCCGGGCGCTACACATAGGAGCCCGGCGCCACAAAAGCGCCATGCGGCTCTATTTCGGAGTTTCCCAGTCGTCCGACGCGGTTTTGCCGCCGTCGGTCCAGGTGACCTCGATGTTCTGGTAGTCGAGCGTGATCATCTCGTTGCCGCCCGCCTTGCGAACGCTCAGGATGCTGGCGTTGGTGAGCACAATTCTCTGGGCTGTCTTAGCGCCTCTTGCACCTCCGGTGAAAGTAATCACCACTTCGGTCAACACCTCGTTGGTACTCAACGCCTGGGCGAACATGGGCGATGCTCTATCGATCTCTTTGGTGATGGTGATGGTGGAGTGCATCCGCCTGCCGGTGGGCATCGCGGTGGCCATTGGGGTGTCGCGGACGACGTTGACGAGCCGGATTTGGCTGGACATCGCTTCGCCCTTGAACTGGCCCTGCTTGGCGCCCTTGATTGTCATGTATGCATCGAACGCGGCGTGGGCCGGCACCGCGGGCAGCAGAGCAGCGACCACGCTCGAAAGCACTAACAACTGACTTGCACGAACGATACGCATTGGAAACCTCCTTGAGCTTTCAATGGATGGGAAGCCGTGAAGCCGGATTGCTGTTCCGGCGGCGACAGTATATCGCCGGTAGGGGTGCTGCGGGATTTATTCGGTGGGTGGACCGTATCTCACTCGCCAACCCGGCGGATTCGTGCGCTGATGCGGGGCGAAATGCAAAAGCAGGTCCCCGTTCGACTGCGATCGTCCGCATCGGCGGAGGGACATCCGCCCCACAGACGTGGACCTGTCTGTGGGGACCCCGGGACATGGGGCACCTGTCTCTTGTGGTGGGTGAAGGTCACAAGAGGCAACTGCAGGTCCTTCGGCTCGGCTTGAAAACGCTTCGCTCAGGATGACACGGTGTGGGGCAATGGTCGGTGGTCAGCGATCACCGATCCCACCCTAGCCACAAGAACAGAAACGTGGCGAGGGTGGGGCACCCCGCTACCAACCCATTTGGCGCATGCGTTCGAGGATGAGGGCGCTATAGTGGGTCATGCGCTCGGGGCGGCGCTTGAGGGGAGCGGGGAGGATGGCGGCGAGCTCGACGGCCTGCTGGCGGCCGACGCGGCGGGCCGAGGTTCCGTAGTAGTGCTCGGAGGCCGACTCCACGCCATAGATGCCGGGGCCCCATTCGACCACGTTGAGGTAGAGCTCGAGAATGCGCTGCTTGCCGAGGACGAATTCGGCGACGGGGACGAGTGTGAACTCCGCGCCCTTGCGGAGGATGGAGCGGCGGGTTCCGAAGAAGAGGTTCTTGACGAGTTGCTGCGTGATGGTGGAGCCGCCGCGGATGCGGCCGCCTTCCATATCTTCATCGGCAGCGAGTTCCATGGCCTGCCAATCGAAGCCATGGTGCTGGTAGAAGCGCGCGTCCTCGGCGGCGATGACGGCGTGCTGGAGGTCGGGCGAGATTTGGCTTAAGGGGACGAATTGGTAGTGCTCGTGATAGGGCTTGCCGTGAATGAAGGCCTGGAAACGGCGCTCGATGTGGACGGCGGTGGTGGGAGGGTCGACAAATTTGGCGGCGACGAGGGTGAGCGCGGCGGCGAGCCAGGCGGCGACGAGGGCGAGGACGAAGTAGAGAGCGATGGTTCGAAGGAGGGGGCCTCGAAGGAGGGATCGGGGGGACCGGTTGCGGCGCGGGGGTTTGGGGAGTGTGTTGGGTTGGGAGGGCACAGTACAGGATAAAAGAGAGGGGTCAGGGGTCAGAAGAGCAGGGACTTCGGGACTACGGGACTATGGGACGTAGGGACCGAGGGACTGAGGGAACGGAAAAACAGGGACTGAAAAAGCAGCTTCTAGCTGCTAGCTTCTAGCCTCTAGCTGATCGTGCCGAGGGCAGCCGGTAGCCAGTAGCCGGAAGCAGGTAGCGAAGAACAGTAGCCGGGGGCGGGCGCTAGAGGTCACGCTGGTAGCGGAGGACGTCGACGGAGGTGTTCCAGACGATGTCGATGCGGCGGAGGCCGTCGGGGGTCCATTTGTCGATTTGATAGAAGCGCTGGGCGCGTAGGTTGTCGACGAGAGTGAAGAGGTAGGCGTGGCGGAGGCCGAGGGAGACGAGGTAGGCGCGGGCGGCCGTGACGAGAGCCACACCGACGCCGAGGCCCCAGGAATGGGGATCGACATAGAGGGCGGTGAGCTCGCCGTGGTTGGGAAGGTCGGGCTCGTGCGAGGGAGCGGTGGTGGCGAAGCCGTGGATGATGTTGCCGGTGACGGCGACGATGGTGTGCGGATGGAGAGGATCGGCGTTGGAGAGATCGTATTTGCCGGCGCGATCTTCAGGGCGGAGCTTGTCGAGATAGTCGTCGGGGAGAAGGCCGCGGTAGCCGCGTTGCCAGGCGCGGACGTGGACGCGCGCGATGGCGAGAGCGTCGGGTGGCTGGGCGGGTCGAAGGAGCATTTTAAGAGTATGGCATGGAGACAGTGGTTAGTGATAAGTGGGTAGTGGTTAGAAAGGCACCTACCAGCTATTAGCTTGGTTCGTGCGAAGGGGAGAAACAGCTATTAGCCATTCGCTGTTCGCTTGGTTCGTGCGGCGGGGGATGGGTTATAGTGGACGGGTTCCCCGAGCCCGGAGAAGTTGAGGGTCCCCGAACGGGCTGAGCGCGGTTCCCCGAGACAAAAGCAAATTCCCCCGAAACAAAATTGAAATGAAAACGAAAGAGGAGGTTACTGTGGGCGAGCACCCGACACCGGAACATATCATGCAAATCGGCTTTGGATTCTGGGCTTCAAAGACGCTATTGAGCGCAGTGGAAATGGGAGTGTTTACCGAGTTGGCAAAGCGTCCTGAAGGCTTAGAGGAGTTGACGGGGCGGTTGGGACTGCATCCGCGGGCGGCGCGGGATTTTCTGGACACGCTGGTGGCGCTGGGGTTTCTTGAGCGGCGCGACGGAAAGTACTCCAACACGGTGGACACGGACCTGTTCCTGGACAAGCACAAGCCCTCGTATATCGGCGGGATTCTGGAGATGGCGAACCAGCGGCTGTATGGGCATTGGGCGCATTTGACGGAGGGGTTGCGGACGGGGCTGCCGCAGAATGAGGTGCGTGGCGGAGGAGCGCCGCTGTTTGAGACGCTCTATGCGGATCCGGCGCGGCTGAAGGGGTTTTTGAAGGCGATGAGCGGGATCAGCCATGGGTCGGCGTTGGCGATTGCGGCGAAGTTTCCGTGGAAGGAGTACAAGACGTATTGCGATGTGGGCACGGCGCAGGGCGATACGGCGGCACAGATTGCATTGGCGCATCCACATTTGAGTGGGATGGGATTCGACCTGGCGGAGGTGGGGCCGATTTTCGAGGAATATGTTGAAGCTCACGGATTGTCGTCGCGGCTCAAGTTCCAGCCAGGCAGCTTCTTCACCGATGCCCTGCCGAAGGCAGATGTGGTGATGATGGGACACATTCTGCACGATTGGAATCTGGATGAAAAGCGGACACTGATCGCAAAGGCATACAACGCTCTTCCCAAGGGCGGCGCGCTGCTGGTGTACGACGCCATCATTGACGACGACCGCTCAAAGAACGCTTTTGGCCTGATGATGAGCCTGCACATGATGATTGAAACCTACGGTGGGTTCGACTATACGGGCGCGGATTGCCAGGGATGGATGAAGGAGGCGGGATTCAAGGAGACGCGCGTGGAGCATTTGGTGGGACCGGACTCGATGGTGGTGGGGATCAAGTGAGACCAGGGATTCGGGACCAGGGAACAGGAAACAGCAAACCAGCGAGTCAGCCGGTCAGCGAGTGAGCGAACCTACGCGAAATGGCCGCGCGATAGAAGATCGAGTAGCGGGATAACCAACAAGAGAAATAGGCTAGTCTGAGACCGTGACAAACGCGATGAAATCCGCGGAGGGCCGTTCTGCGTTTGCAGACGCGAGAAGTGGCGCGGCGCTGCGGATTCGCGGGCTGAAAAAGGCGTTTGCGGATGTGCAGGCGGTGGATGGGATCGATCTTGAAGTGAGTCCAGGTGAGTGTTTTGGTTTGCTGGGGCCGAATGGGGCGGGCAAGACGACGACGATTGAAATTTGCGAAGGGCTGACGACGCCGGACGAGGGGACGGTGGAGCTGCTGGGGCGGGACTGGAAGACGGGCGCCGACGAGCTGCGGCAGCGGATCGGAATTCAACTGCAGGAGACGCAATTTCCCGACAAGTTGACGGTGGAGGAGACGCTGCGGCTTTTCCGGAGTTTTTACCGGCGCGGAATCACAGTGGATGAGTCGATCAAGCTGGCGCAGCTTGAAGAAAAGCGGCGGGCGCGCGTGGGCGGACTGAGCGGCGGGCAAAAACAACGGCTGGCGATGGCCACGGCGCTGGTGGGCGATCCGGAGCTGCTGTTTCTGGATGAGCCGACGACGGGGCTCGATCCGCAGGCGCGACGGCATGTGTGGGACCTGGTGGAGGAGCTGAAGCAGGAAGGGCGGACGATTATTTTAACTACGCATTATATGGAGGAGGCGGAGCGGCTGTGCGATCGCGTGGCGATCATGGATCACGGACACGTGATTGCGCTTGGCACTCCCAAGGAACTGATTG
>Ga0187856_1000755_pt1 | contig 27682 bp, 28 predicted proteins | sample June2016WEW_8_40_FD_132443 | JGI IMG/M metagenome (GOLD analysis project Ga0187856, IMG submission 132443) | Peatland microbial communities from SPRUCE experiment site at the Marcell Experimental Forest, Minnesota, USA - June2016WEW_8_40 | ecosystem: Environmental > Terrestrial > Soil > Wetlands... | reverse complement strand
TGTCAAGCGGCTACATGTTGTCCCTCGGAATGGTCACGTTCGGCACCATCGTCGCCTTCATCGAATATTCTCATAGGCTCTATAACCCGATCCGTGATCTGAGTGAAAAGTACAACATCTATCAGAACGCCCACTCAAGCCTGGAGAAGCTGCACGCCCTCCGCGTGACCGAGGCAGAAGAAGGCGTGAGCGGCGCCTGCACAACGGATGTCCGGGGAGACATCGAATTACGGGATGTCTGGCTCTCTTACGGCAGCGATGGGCTGTATGCGCTGAAAGGCATAAACCTGCGGATAAGAGAAGGAGAAAAGCTGGGCATCGTGGGCCTTACCGGATCTGGGAAGACGTCCCTCATTAACCTCCTTTTGGGTTTTTACCTGCCATCGAGAGGGGAGATACGCATAGGGGGCCGACCGCTTTCTCAGTATTCCCTGGAGTCCATAAGGAAGGCCTTTGGCGTTGTCTCTCAGGATGTCTACATATTCCCGAGGACGATAAGGGAAAACCTCTTTACCGCCGGTGAGGCGATCCACCCCCGGATCGATCGCCTGATACGGGCTTTTTCCGACGAGGGGGCCGATAAGGTAATCGCCGAAGAGGGCCGCAACCTTTCGGAAGGAGAAAAACAGCTCATCGCCATCGGCAGGCTCATCGCGTACCGGCCACGGTACATAGTCCTCGATGAGGCAACGAGCAGGATCGACCGCTATCTCGAGGAAGAGGTGCGGGGCATCATTGAAGACGAGTTTCGGGCCGCAACGTGTCTCGTCATTGCCCATAGGATATCGACCATGGTCGGAATGGACAGGATTATCGTGATCCATAACGGCGAACTGGCTGAAGAGGGGAGTCACGCGGAGCTCTTGGAAAAAAAAGGCGTATACCACCATCTCTACAGTATCTACAGAAGCGGAGGCTATGTCTAGGAGCTAAAGGCGGGCAAAAGGAGGCTTCGGTGTGAGGAAATGGATAGTAGGGTGGCTGAGTTCCGGGCTGTCCGATAAGGACAAATACGCGATCACGAGTTGGGCCTTCAGCTACTTCATGAAAAGCAACCTCACCGTTTCCGAGGCGGTGATCGAAGCGGTCAGGAAGGTAAAGCCTGGAAAGATCGACAAGAACGGCTCCCCGAAGCTTTCACGATCCGACTTCCTCGAACTGCAGCTCAGGGTAAAGAATATGCTCTAGCCTCGTCTTGCCCTGGCCCGCGGCCACAGCCCTGTTGATATTGCGGTCGGCGTGTGGTAATGAATGGATGTCCGGCAGGCGGATCGATCGGTGAAGGAGCGGCTTTCCGGCTCTTGCGCGTCCGGGGCGGCTTTTTTCCCGTACCGTTCGGCCACGGCGCAAAGGAGGAGAGCATGTCCGATTCTCTTCATACCACCTTTTTGACAATCCCACGCTTCGAAAGTAAAACGCCCATGCCCATCAGCACGAAGACCAGTGCGGTCACCGGCCAGATGGGATGGACCACTTTATCAAGACCTGTCGCAAAAGAGACAAGAATAACGATAACGGTGCCGAGAAGGGAGATAAAAGCCCATGCGGAGGAAATCCTCCTCCCTGTCCACCCGAAGAATACGATGTAGACAACGGCACTCATGAGAACTGCCAGCCATGCCGTCTCCCTCAGGATCTCTTTCACCAAGAACCCCAGGAGGAGGGCAACGAACCCGATGGCAAGGGTCGTCAGCCTCGAAGCGAGGAGCAATCTCCGGTCGTTCCGCATATGAAGCGCCGGGGCGATGTAGCCTTTGACGGCGAGGGTCGTGGCGCCCATCAAAAACGGGGACCCCGCGCTCATGAGGGGGGCCCACATCGCGAGGAGAAGGAAGACGCCGATGTAGGGAGGCACGACGTCGAGGAGTGCCGGAAGGGCCGAAAGGGACGGGACTTGAGGGAAAACGTATTTTGCGACAATGCCGCACAGGGCGGCCATGACCACAATGGGGATGGTAATAAGATTGCCGATGACGATGCCGGTCCTGCCCCCCTTCATGCTGCCCGCTGAGGAGGCGGTGTTGATGACCGGCTGTGCCAGTACGCCCAGGGTAAAGTTTATGTAGGCCAGGCTAAGGGCCTGAAAAACACCCATGTTCCCGAAAGACGTGAAGTAATGGCCCTCAGCCATGCGGCCGAGGCCGGGGCAACTCGAAATCGCATAGAACCCGCCAAGAAAGATGCCGACTGCGGTGACGGTGAGGTGAATCAAGTTGGTATATGCCGTCGCCGCAAGACCACCCACCATATTGTAAATCGTGAAGACGAGGGCGGTGAGACACATGCCCGAAGAGAAGGTCACGTCGCCTTTCAATATAAAGGAGAGGATCGCACCTCCGCCCACTACCTGCATCGTCACGATCCATACGGAGAAAATCAACTGGAGGAAACCGGCGAGCCTGGCGGTTCTCATGCCGTAGAGACCCCCCACCACATCGAGTATCGAATAGGTCTTCCCCGCGGTGACGATCCTGGGGAGCAGGAAGGCCGTCACGAACATGGCTATCCAGATGCGCCTACCTGGAACCATAGGGCGCTCAGTCCGTGGAGGTACGCGCCTTGCGCCATACCAACGACAGAAACACCGCCCGTCCAGGTACCGGCGATAAGGGCCGATACGAGAGGTATGGATAGGCCTCTCGAAGCAAGGAGATAGGCCTCTGATGAACCCGATCTCCTTCTCGCAACGAAGAAAGAGACAGCCAGCAGTAGGGCTATATAACAGACGATCACCAGCAGATAGGCGGCCTTCGTCGAGGACATATAAGCTTGCTACCCCTTTTTGAAGAGCTTCCTGACTCTCTCCTTGTATTCGGGCCCCGCAGAAAACTGCGACACGTACATCATCGCTTACCGATTGTATCATTCAATACTGTTGCAGACGAGAAAAATCTTGGAGCTCAGGGCTCAGGAAGGGCGCAATACGGTCTCTAATTCAAATTGGGATCTCCAAGCTTTTTCATAAAGAATAATATTTTTGCTCATGCGTCAACAATGCCGGACAAACAAAACCATACAGGGACAAACGCCGACAAACGAGCGATTGACGAAACACCAAGGAGGCACTTTATTAATCAATAGGATGAGAAGAGGCCCGTCCATCGTTCATATCCGGCTATGGCGGTCAAGGTTTCAAGTGTCTTCGGAGGACTCGGAAGCGGTTGCAGCACAGTGCGTGAAAGGCAAAGCAAATCGAATGAGGAGGTAATGAGATGAAGAGCGTGAAGAGGTTTCTGAAGGAAGAGGAAGGCGTAACGGCGATTGAGTACGGGCTGATTGCGGCGCTCATCGCGATGGCCATCATAACCGCGGTGGCTCTTGTCGGCACAAATCTCACTACGACATTTAACGCCATCGCCGCGAAGATTTAGTCCGCCGGCTGGGAGCAGCCACTGGTAGTCCGGCGCGCTGTCGCTGACCCCGCTGCCGGGGTCAGCGACAGCGCGCCGGGAGGAAACAAGTAAGGTTTGAGGAGTGAAGGCAACGGGATGGTCATGAAGCCGGAAGTGATGATCGTGCTCGTCGCGGTGCTGGCAATAGCCTCGGTAACCGACATCCGGAGCCACCGCATACCCAACCGGCTCATCTTGCCCGCAACGCTTGCAGGGCTTGGGCTCAACATCATCCCGGCCGGCGCCCGCGGCCTTCTGTTCAGCATCGAGGGGCTTTTTCTTGGAATGGGCCTTTTTATCATTTTTTATCTTATGGGCGGCATGGGAGCGGGAGACGTCAAGCTGATGGGCGCCGTGGGGTCGATGCTCGGGCCGCACATGGTGTTCATGGCGGCCCTCTGCACCGTCCTTATGGGCGGCATCTACGCGCTCGCCGTCATCGCGCTTCATCCGGCCGCAAGGGCGGTGCGAATTGCGGTGATGGGAACGCTGATGAGTTTTTTCTATTCCCACAGTCTGCGCTACGATGGTCCTGCGACCGGGGGTAAGCCGCCCAGGCTCTGCTATGGCCTGGCGATCGCCGCCGGCACCGTCGCGGCGGTCATACTGAAGGGGTGATGCAAGAGTATAGCGTCACGCAGATAAAGGCGATTTTCATGATCGATGGGCGGCCGGGTGAGGGCATGGATCCTGGAAATAGGTTAAGGAGGGGAGCGAGGCGATGAAAAAAGGCACATCCTTCGCGGCACTGATTGCGGGAATAATCGTGGCCCTTCTGACCGGCGTCATCACCTTCGGGTGGCTTCAGAAGCGGACAACCACCCTGACCCAGGCGGCGGCAACCCAGCCGGCGGTGGTCGCGGCGGTCAGCCTGACGTGGGGCAAGGTATTGGATACGATGCAGGTGAAGACGGTTCCTTTTCTCAAGGGCAGCCTGCCTCAAGGGTACTTCTCTCAGGTCTCGGAGGTGGCGGGAAGGACGCTTCTCTACCCCGTCAAGGAGGGAGAGCCCCTGTTCGAGTCGCAGCTCGCGCCGACCTCGGTAAAGGGGGGAGGGGTAAGCGCCCTCATCTCTCCGAACAAACGGGCCATGGCGGTCAAGGTCGACAAGGTGATCGGGGTGTCCGGCTACATCAACCCGGGGAACCGCGTCGATGTGCTCGTGACCGTCAACCAGCAGGCCGGAGACAAGCAATCTCCTGTCACCAAGACCGTCCTCGATAACGTGCTTGTCCTTGCAGTGGGGTCCGAAATGGAAAAGACCGGCAAGCAGGAAAAGCCCACTACGGTGGACGTGATCACCCTGGAAGTGACGTCCGAGCAGGGGGAGAAGCTGGCCCTGGCGGTGACCGAAGGCAAAGTGGTGCTTGCCCTTCGCAACCCGACCGACACGGGTGAGGTGGTGACGAAGGGCGCAACAATACCCGTGCTCCTCGCTTCCCTCGGTGTTCCTGCCCCTGTCCGTGGTTCCGCTCCCGTTCATGCAAGAACGGCGGCAAGACCGGTCGACGCCCCAAAGCCGATGTTCGTGGTCCAGGGCATCAGGGGGACCACGGTGAGCGAATACAAGCTCGAAAAGGGGGACTGATGAGACCCGCGAAAGTTGGAAACCGCACAGTTCTTCTTCTGGTATCCGTCGCCATCTATCTGGTTTTTCCGATCGCGGGCATGGGAGCCGGTCCGGAGCGGGTGCGCATCAACTCCGCGAACCCGGAGAACCTCACCGTAACCTCCGGAAAGTCCATCATTCTCGAGAGCCGGACGCCCGTAAAGAGATTCTCCATTGCCGCGCCCCAGATTGCGGACGTCCTCGTGCTCACGCCCCGGCAGGTCTACGTCACGGGAAGGGCGCCAGGGGTCACGAGCTTGAGCCTTTGGGGAGAGGGAGATAGGCTTTCCGCGGTCTTCGACGTCGAGGTGGTGCCCGACGTGGCCTCTCTCAAGGAGAAGCTCCACAAGGTCTTCCCGGATGAATTGGATATCCAGGTCACGTCGACGCGGAACGGCATCACCCTTTCGGGGGTCGTCTCGAATGGCGTAAGCCTCTCCCGGGTGCTCTCCATAGCGGAGGCGTACGCGCCCCCGGGCAGGGAGGGCCAACCGGATAAAGAGAAGGTGATCAACCTCCTGGAAGTGGGAGGCGTCCAGCAGGTGATGCTCGAGGTGAGGGTCTCCGAGATGTCGAAAACCCTCGCGAGGAACCTTGGCATCAATTTCAGTGTGGTCAGCGCGAGCGGCAAGCAGTTCGGCCTCTCCCTTCTCAACAACCTGACGACATTGCCGGCGAGCGGCTTCAACCCCCTTGGTGTCAACAGCAGCGTGAACGGAATCCTGAGCTTCCTCGGCAACGGCGCAACCTGGACCGTATTCATCGATGCCCTCAGCGAGCAGGATCTCGTCAAGGTGCTCGCGGAGCCGACGCTCATCACCATGAGCGGCAAGCGGGCCACTTTCCTCGCGGGGGGTGAATACCCTATCCCTGTTCCGCAGCCTTCGGGTACCGTAGCACTCATCACCATCCAGTACAAGACCTATGGGGTGGGCCTCAACTTCACCCCCACCGTCCTGAACAACGGGAGGATCAGCATGGAGGTGGCGCCGGAGGTCTCCGAGCTGGACTTCACGAACGCCATTTCCATCTCGGGCTACATCGTACCGGCTCTCACGGTCAGGCGCGTTTCGACGAACGTGGAGCTCGCCGACGGGCAGAGCTTCGCCATTGCCGGTCTCCTCAGCGAGCAGGTAAAGGAAACGGTGAAGAAGTTCCCCCTTCTCGGCGACATCCCCGTCCTCGGTGCGCTCTTTCGGAGCTCCCAGTTCCAAAAGGACGAGACGGAGCTGGTCATCATCGTGACGCCCCACCTCGTGAAGCCTGTCGACATGGCGAAGCAGACGCTGCCGACCGACCGGTTCGTGGAGCCCGACGACCTGGAGTTCTACCTGCTCGGCTACACGGAGGGGGGCGGCAGCGGCCGGATGAAGTCGGGTGCAGGGGCCAAGCCCTCGGTAGCCAAAGGGGGAGGGCTGGATGGCGACTTCGGCCACATCATACCATAAGGAGGCACGGATGAGACGGTTACTCTGTTTGTCCGCCTGCGTGATAGCGATCACCGCGCTCCCCGGCGCGTGCACCACAGGAATGAGCAGGCTCGATGCGGATTACGGGAAGTCGTACAAGCAGGCGTTGGTCAACCAGGTGCTCGACCCCGATGCCTCGATGCACCTGGAGCCTGTCTATGGCATGAACGGGATTGCGGCCGGGATCGTGATGGACAAGTACTACAAGGGTTTCGAACGGGCAAACCCACCGCCGACCTACATGATCCCGATCGGTCGTGCCGGGACGGGGCAATAATTAGGCGGGAAGAGATGTTGAAAAGAACACAGGAGCGAGGTGTGGCGGCCGTCGAGTTCGCGTTGCTGCTGCCGGTGCTGGCGCTTAGCAACTTCGGGTTTAAGGGTCCCCTCCTGGCCGCCAACACGACTATGAGATGCGAGTAGAATGAGGGAAGCATGAAGCGTGATCGGCTTGATGAAGGGGAAGGAAAATGAGAGCTGATCCGTTGACAGTGCGGCTGGAGGTCGCCGATCTCCGCACGAAGGAAGAGCTTGCGGAAATCATTGGCTCGGTCGAGGGGTGGGACCTCGTTGAACCGCCGGGGCCTTGCAGCCTGTTGATCCTCGAGATCGGCAGCGACCTGGAGAGGGATTTCGGGCGCATAAGCCAGGTCCAGGTCTCGGGAGAGGCCGGGGAGATTTTTCTCACCGCGCGACAGGCAGACCCCAACGCCTTGATCCGCGCCCTCCATGAGGGCGTGAGAGAGTTCTTTCCTCAGCCCCTCAAGAGGGAAGAGGTGGTGCACGCACTCCTGAAGCTCGGCCAGACGGCGCGAGGGGTGAAGGAGGTAGTGACCAAAGCCGAGGAGGGAAAGGTTTTCACCGTCTTCGGGGCAAAGGGTGGGGTCGGAACGACGACGATAGCCGTCAACCTCGCGACGGCCATGGCGCGGCCCGAGGGGAACCCTTCCGTCGCCCTGCTGGACATGAACCTCCTTTCCGGCGAGGTCCCGCTTTTCCTCAATATGAAGCCCGTCTTCACCTGGGTGGATGTCGCGAGGAACATCTCGCGGCTGGACGCCACGTACCTGATGAGCATCCTTCAGCGGCACGCGAGCGGGGTCCACATACTGCCGATGCCTGCCAAGGTGCTGGAGGGGATCGGCATGGTGCCCGAGATGATCATCGATAAGGTGCTCAAGCTCATGCGGTCCATATTCGACTACATCGTCATCGACGGCGGCCAACAGCCGGGGCACAGATTTGGATACATCACGGATAGATCGGATAAGGTGCTCCTCGTTGCCATACCGAACCTCCCGGGCATCGTAAACCTCAAGAGACTGATCGAGGTCCTGCACGATATAGGTTATGCGCCCGAGGACATCATAGTGGTGATGAACCGGTACAACCAGAAATCGCTTTTCCCCCTGGACAAGGTGCGCGAGATGATCGACAAGGAGATACGGTGGAGCATACCCAACGACTACCGGAACACCATGAGTGCCATAAACAACGGCGAGCCTCTGACGACGACCAGCCCGAATGCTGATGTCACAAAGAAGATCCTGGAGCTGGCAGCGAGCCTTTCAGGCAGAAAGGACGACGAGGACAAATGGGCGAGCGGTCGGAGGGGTCATTTTCTTGGCATATTTTAGGCGGGAGGACTGCCGGGACAAGAGGAGAAAGAGGTGAATCTACGCGAGACCGTGCAACCGGCTTTTACGCAGACAAATCAGTATAGCGGGATGAAGGTGAAGCTCCACGAGCGGCTGCTCGACATACTCGACCTCTCCCTTATCGATTCTCTCGACAAGGCGACCCTTCAACGGGAGATACGGAAGGCCGTCGAATACCTCTTCTCTCAGGGAGAGTTTACCGTTCCCTTGAACGCCCTGGAAAAGGAGCAGCTCTACCGGGAGGTGCAGGACGAGGTGCTCGGGCTCGGTCCCATAGAACCCTTCATGCACGACCCGACGGTCACCGACGTGCTGGTGAACACCTACAAACGGATCTACGTGGAGCGCTTCGGGAAGCTCCACCTCACCGGCGCCCGGTTCAAGGACGATGCCCACCTGAAGAAGATCATCGACCGGATCGTCTCCGCGGTGGGGCGCCGGATCGACGAGTCCTGCCCCATGGTGGACGCCAGGCTCGCCGACGGGTCGAGGGTGAACGCCATCGTCCCGCCTTTGGCCATAGACGGCCCCATCCTCTCGATCAGGCGCTTCTCCACAGATCCCCTGGAGATGGAGGATCTCATCTCCCTGGGCACGGTCTCCCCGGAGATAGCCGAGTTCCTGAAAGCTATCGTGAAGGCGAGGCTCAACGTGCTCTTATCCGGCGGCACGGGGACCGGAAAGACGACGTTCCTTAACGTGTTGTCTCGTTTCATCCCTGACGACGAGCGCATCGTTACCATCGAGGATTCGGCGGAGCTCCAGCTCAAACAGGAGCACGTAGTGCGCCTCGAGACGAGACCCCCCAACATCGAGGGTGCGGGTGAGGTTACCCAGCGAGACCTCGTGAGGAACAGCCTCCGCATGAGGCCCGACAGGATCATCATGGGCGAGGTGAGAGGGGACGAGGTGCTCGACATGCTCCAGGCCATGAATACCGGCCACGACGGCTCGCTCACCACCATCCACGCCAATTCTCCCCGGGATGCGCTCCTCAGGCTGGAGACCCTCGTAGCCATGGCCAGCTTAAGCATTCCGAACGAGGCGGTGAGGAAGTACGTAAGCTCGGCCCTTGACGTGGTCATTCAGGTTGCCCGCCTGATGGATGGCAGCAGAAAGCTGGTTTCCTTCCAGGAAATCGTCGGCATGGAGGGGAACACGATCACCATGCAGGAGATCTTCTGCTTCGAACAGACGGGCGTCGATTCGAACGGCAGGGTCGAGGGTAGTTTCAGCATGCGGGGCGTGATGCCCCAATTCTTCGAGAAATTCAAGGTCCACGGCGTCACCGTTCCCTACGACATGTTCGGGCCGGAGAGGGCCGGTCTTGCCGTGCACGGGAGGGGGCGATGAATGTTTTCATAGCCGCTGCGGTCTCCATTGCGGTGCTCTGCATCATAGAAGGGGTTTTTCTCGTTCTGAGGAGCAGATCGGACCATGAAACCAGGCGGATCAACAGGTATCTCCGGGAGATCTCGAGCGCGAGCGTTGCCGGGGTGTCCTTGCTCGCCTATACGCGCCTCCTGAGCCTGGTGCCGTGGCTCAACAGGTTGCTCGCGCGCTTCCCCCTCGCCAAGAGGATGGACGATTTCCTCGTTCAGGCGGATGTCTCCTACCCCCTCGGGGTTTTTGTGCTCCTCTGCGCGGTTCTCGCCGTAGTCGGTTTTTTCCTGCTGTCGCTGGTTTCACGGGGTTTTCCGGTTCCGATTCCGGGGCTGACCCTCGGGCTCGCGCCCATTCCGTTCCTCTTCATTAAGAAGACGCGGAGGATGAAGAAATTCGAAGCCCAGTTGCCCGATGCCCTCGATATGATCGCCCGCTCCCTTAGGGCGGGGCACGCGCTGCCGGGTGGTCTCGAGATGGCGGGGCAGGAGTTTCCTGCGCCCCTCGGCCCTGAGTTCACCAAAACGGTCGCCCAGGTCACGTTCGGCGTCGGTATAGAGCAGGCCCTGCGGAACCTGACACGCCGGGTCGACTGTCCCGATCTCAAGTTCCTCGCGGTCTCCATCATCATCCAGAGGGAGAGCGGGGGTAATCTCGCGGAGATACTCGAGAGCATTGCAAGGCTCATCCGCGAACGGCACAAGCTCCTGGGGAAGATTCGCGCCCTGGCCGCGGAGGGGAAGCTCTCGGCGATCATCCTGGTCGCCATGCCCTTCCTGGTCGCAGTGGTGCTGCTCGCCGTCAACCCGACCTACGTCGACGTGCTCCTGTCCGACCCGATAGGGCGGGTGCTTATTGTCGCGGCAGTTGCGATGATGTTTTTCGGTATGGCGGTCATGAAGAAGATGATAGATATAAAAGTCTAGGGGGACACGTGGCTCTTGTGGCAGCGGTGAGTGCGTTTGCCGTGGTACTGCTCATGGTCCTGGGCGCTTACGGGCTTTTGCGCGAAAGGGAGCAGCGGGCGGTGGTTACGGGGAAGATAGGCGCCTTCTCGGGGACGACAGCGGCCGGGGTCGTACACGCGCGGCTCGGTCTGCCGTCGGGACCTGCGGCCCGGCTGTTCGTTCTCATTACCCAATCCCTCGGCAATCGCATAAAGCCGCAGAAGAGGGAGGAAATATCCTTTCTCCAGAAGAGGTTTCTGAGGGCGGGGCTCCGGTCCAGGTCGGCGCTCGCCACCTTTTTCGGCGCCAAGGCGCTCTGCGCCCTCTGTCTCTCGATGGGCTTCGCCGCCGCTCTGGTGCTCTTCCAGCTGCGGGTCGCGGCGCTCAACGCCATGATACTGGTGATAGGGCTTGCTCTGGCCGGCTTCTACGTGCCGAACCTGTGGCTCTCTCTGCGGACCTCCAGGAGACAGGACGCATTCTTGCGGAGCTTCCCGGACGCCCTCGACCTCCTCGTCGTCTGCGCGGAAGCCGGAATGGGGCTCGACTCCGCGATAAAGAGGGTGGGGGACGAAATGCGGCTCAGCAGCAAGGTCCTGAGCGATGAGCTCGGGATCCTCAGCCTGGAGATGCGGGCAGGCAAGGAGCGCAGGGACGCGATGAGAAGTCTGGCAGACAGGGTAGACCTCGACGAGGTGAATAGCATGGTAACCCTGTTGATCCAGACCGAAAAATTCGGCACCGGTATCGCCCAGGCCCTTCGGGTTCACTCGGATTCGATGAGGACGAAGCGTGCGCAACGGGTGGAGGAGCTGGCGGCCAAGCTCCCCGTGAAGCTGCTCTTCCCGACCGTTATGTGTATCTTTCCCTCGCTCTTTCTGGTGATTCTGGGGCCTGCGGTGGTACGGATCTGGAGGATATGGTCGGGGTGATAGTCAAAGGACCGGAGGAATCACGATGAAGGAGATTGCCGGCTTTCTCGGCACCCGGAACACCGGTGCCCGCCGAGGGAAGGAGCTGAAATGACAGGCAGAAATGGGTTTAAAGGAAGTCTCCTCGTGATACTCGTCTTGATTGCTTTTTATGGCTGCGCCGGAAAGCAGGGGGCGTCGAGCGATTACAAACTGATGATCGCCCTGCAGCAGCAAAAGGCTTCGGCTACAAAGGCGGAGGAGCCGCCTTTGCCCCCGGGCTTCGAGGCGACGGCCGAAACCCACGAGCAGCTCGGGGATGAATACCTCAAGAAAGGCAACTCTGTCGCCGCCTTCACCGAATACGAGAGGAGCCTTCGGAAAGATTCGCAGCGCATGACGGCCCGGTACAAGATCGGCATGCTTTTTCTTGGCCGGGGATTGCCTGAAGAGGCCCTCAAGGAGTTTGAACAGATCCTGGCCAAGGAGCCACGCGATGCTTCCGCGCACTACGGCAGGGCCAGGGTGCGCTTTCTTCAGGGGAAGCCGGACCTCGCAAAAGGCGACCTTGGCGAGGCCCTGGGGCTGAACGAGAGGCTCTGGCAGGCGTACACGCTCCTCGGGGTTATTTGCGACACCGAGAAGCATCACGCCGAGGCGGAGGAGGCATACCTGAAAGCACTCGCGATCCAGCCTGATTCTGCAGCAGTGTACAACGACCTTGGGGTATCCCGTTATCTCAGGGGCAGGTTCGACGAAGCGGCGGAGGCCTTCCTCAAGGCTTTCAACATCGATCCGGAGAACCGCCGCATCTGCAACAATCTCGGCCTGGCCCTCTACAGGCTCGGAAATACGGAAGACGCTCTCGTTGCGTTTACGAGAGCCGGCAGCGAGGCGGCCGCCTACAACAACATCGGCTACCTGCAGATGAAAGATAAACAGTACAAAAACGCCCTTGCCGGCCTCGAAAAGGCGATAGACGCGAACCCGTCGTACTACGCGCGGGCGCAGAAAAACCTCGACAAGGTGAAGGCGGCGCTGAAAGAGACCGAGACCCAGCAGGAGCCCGATGCACTCGGGGAGTAGAAACCGAGAGGCTCCACCAGGCCCTCGGTTATACAAGGCTTCATGAGGTGTGCTATGGCTCAAGGAACTGACTGTGGAAATGTGGAAAAGAAAGAGCCCTTCCCCACATTTCCACAGTCCGGCGATGACAGTCGTGATGTGTATTACTACATACGGGGCTGCAACGTAAGACCGGCAAAAAACTGTCTTGCCAGCCGGAACCACTTGAGCTTTTTACAAAGAAAACTTAAGTACTGTGCAGACAGAACCAAAAATAAGGGAAAAGGTGCAACACGGTGAGGGGGCTGAGAAACTTCCTGTTATTGCATCGTGACCAATCAGGGCAGGTGGCGGTAATCGTCGCGCTTCTCATGGTAGTTCTCTTTGGTTTTATGGCGGTAGCAATTGATTTGGGGGTGCTTCGACATCAGAAGAGGCAGATGCAAACAGTGGCTGATGCTGCTGCTATCGCGGGAGCGTTGAACCTTCCCCTGTACGCCGCTACCGGGGGAACGACGTTGGAGTTTCCCAATGTAGGCGTGACTGCCGGGGCGCAGATCGCTGCATCGCAGAATGGTTTCACCTCTGGAGGCAACAACACCCTGACGGTGAACAACCCACCCGTGGTAAGCGTGCCGTACGGGGGCAACACAGGATGTGTCGAGGTAATAGCGTCCCAGAGCGGGTCTACATACTTCGCAAACATACTCGGGATAAAATCCATGACGGCGGCGGCCAGGGCCGTGGCATGCCAGACATCGAGTCCCAACTGCATCTACGTGACGGATACTTCGGGTACCGACGTTACGGTCACCGGAAGCGGCGGCGGCGGCAACCTGAACGCTAGCTGCGGAATCGTCGTTAACTCGTCAAGCCCCTCAGCAATCTCGGTCACCGGAAGCGGCGGCGGCGGCCAGATCAGCGCCACATCGATCGGGGTTGTGGGGAAGCCGGGGTACACGGACACTGGCGGCAAAATCACCCCTACCCCTGTGTCTAACATCATCCCAGCGAGTGACCCGTTAGCATACCTGCCGCAACCGACCGTCGGTGCTTGCACACACCCCACTACCGTCACGGTCAGTGGAACAACTACGCTGAACCCCGGAGTTTACTGCGGGGGGCTTAACATCGTCACCTCTGGCTCTGCCACTGTAACTTTTAACCCTGGCCTTTACATTTTCACAGGTAGCTCAACTGGTATCAGCTTCATTGCCTCTGGATCCCTGACAGTGAATGGGACAGGGGTGACGTTCTATAATAATTCGACTTCCGGCAGCATGAGCTTCACCGGCAGCGGCAGCACTAATTTTAATTTGACCGCGCCGACAACGGGAACGTACGCCGGAATCCTGATGTTTCAGAACCAGAACAATACGGCGGCGGGCACCGTCACTGCCAGCGGCAGCACTACTGAGATATTCCAAGGAGCGATCTATTTCCCCAATGCGCCTCTGAACTACACTGCCAGCGGCAGCTCAGGAGCAGCAGCCTATAGCATCATTGTCGCACAAACACTTAAGATTACGGGCTCCGGCACCTCAGCCATAAATGATACGTACACCTCGCTTCCAGGCGGATTATCGCCTATTCAAACCGCTGTATTAGTGGAATAGGAAGATGAAAACCGTGGGCGAAATAAAAGGGAGGCCGGGTGGTTGGAAGAAACGCCGGCTTGCCGTGTTTCGGGGCGCTGCGCCAGGCAGCGAAGCTGGGCAAGTCCTTTTAGGTTCCGAAGGGGCAGCCGCCATAGAACTCGCTCTTATACTTCCGGTCCTCGTGTTTATGCTGGTCGCGGTGATAGAGTTAGGCCGATTGGCCTATCTCAGTATCGAGGTATCCAACGCTGCCCATGCCGGTGCGCAGTATGGTGCACAATCCGTAATCGCCGCCGCGAATACTGCGGGCATGGTGCTGGCTGCGCAGCAAGATGGCTACGACGTTCCTGGACTGCAGGTCACCGTAAATCTCCCTTTCTGCGAGTGCTCTACCACACCGTCTGGCTCTACCGGACCGCCTGGTCTATCTTGTGTGCTTACGAGTTGCAGCGGATCGGAGTTAATCGAATACGTTTGGGTGCAGACCAGTGCGACAGTCAACCCTTTGCTTAAGTATCCCGGTATTCCCGCGTCGTATAGTCTGAGTGGGAGCGCCATCATGAGGGTGGCGCAATAGCTTACGTGCGTGGGGAATCGGCGGTGAGTGTGAAATCAAATGATGAAGGCGCTTAATCAGAGAACAAGATGGCGGCTTCACAGTGCGAGCCGAGGCCTCGAGCCCGGAATCGAAAATAGGGAGCGGGGCTCCACGGTGGTCGAGTTTGCTATCTGCGCCGTGCTCTTGTTCACCGTGCTATTCGGCATCATGGACTTCAGCCGAGCGCTTTACACGTACCACTTCCTGTCGAATGCGGCGCGGGAAGCAACTCGCTATGCCATCGTCCGAGGAGCGGACTGCAACGCGATAGTGCCTGGTTGCCCAGCTACTAATAGTTCAATTACGACCTACGTGCAGACGAACCTTGCAGCGTCGAGCTCGGGCCTGATCACCCCGAGTAACATAACGGCGACCACGACTTGGAGGCCCAATAACAGCCAGGGCAGCACTGTAAAAGTCCAGCTACAGTATGTTTTTCAATTCATTTTGCCTTTCTTGCCCAAGTCCGGCATTACCATGCAGAGCACCTCCCAAATGGTGATTTCGCAGTAACGTAGCCCGGACGCCGCCCGGACTGCAAGGTGAGGGGATCACGCCGGGACCACAGGATTTCCCGGCAGTACAGGTGACGGTGAGCAGATCCGCCGGCCCGAACTATGGCGCTTATGCTCCTCCCTCATTGGTGCAATAGGGAAGCCGGCGCGCTCTGTAGTACTGAGCGCTGCCTGCTGTTAGAGTCATAGGTAATATCGAGCACCGCGCCGACAGCGGCAATAATTTTCCCGTACTCGTCGAAGACCGACTCCCCCCGAATCTGGAGATCCCGCACCGAGCCGTCGGGCCTGATCGCCTTGAATTCATCCTCCAGATACCGTTCTTTGCCCTCGCGCAGTGTCTCGATGCGTTGCAGAATCCGCCACCGGTCAGCGGGGTGAATCATGCCGACTATAAAGGCAGCACTGACCGGGGAGTCTCGAGGGTCCAGGCCGCACCTGGAGCAGACTTCCTCCGACACAGTAATCTCCTCCGTAGTGAAGTCCCATTCGAAGCTGCCGAGGTGTGCAATCCTCTCCGCCGCAGCGAGGATCCGGTCCCTTCTCCGCAGAGCCTCCTCGGCCCTCTTTTGCTCGGTAACGTCCCGATGCGCGATGACGGCGCCTCCCTCCGCCCTCTTGAGAGGCACGACGGTCATCTGAAACCTTCTCTTGTCCGTGGGGCGGTCAGGGGGGTATTCGAGCACAAATCTCGTCCGGCTGCCGGCGAGCACAGACCCTATTCCGTTCAGGGCCTGGTCGGCCCAATCGTCCGGGTGGGCAATCGCACGACGGCATGCATCAAGGTAGTCAACCCCTGCGCCGATCGTCCCGGCCGCCCCGTTCAGGCGCCCGAACTCTGTCCATGCCTCGTTGACTGTCATGATCACCCCCCGGCTGTCGAGGATTGCGATCTGATCGTCCAGCGAGGCCAGGATCGTCCTGTTCAACTGCTCTGACTCGTCGCGGCCCTGGCACTGGCTCTCTTCTCTCTTCCGCCGTTCAGTTATATCACTTGTGATGTGGACTGTCCCTACAACCTGGCCCCTGTTCCAGACGGGAGAGGCGGACACCCGCAGCCACCTGTTGAGGCGGGGGTAGAGAACCTCCTCGACTACCGTGCTCTTCGTCTCGATCGCCCGCACGTGCGCGCATCGCGCCCATGGCCGCCCGGTGCCGTGGACCACCTCGTAGCAACGCCTGCCTTCGATCTGCCCGCGCTCCAGGCCCATTGCCTCCGCAAATGCTTTATTTACCCGGATAATCGTGAATTCGTTGTCATGGACCGACAGCATGTCGGGAATCGATTCGAAGACGGCGTCCAATATATTATTCATTATCTGCCTGACCTCCCTCTCGTGGACGTTTGCTCAAGGCGTAAGGGATATCGGTGATGAGATTCCATATTTTCTAATGTAGTGTCGGAACGATGCGGAATCAAGAGGCAATAGTACGAATTATTAGATTAACCCGGCCGCGATACAGGCCTGGTTCACCGACGAACAATCTAAGAAATGCGGCCGGTCACGGGGCCGAAGGCTAAGCTGAGGGGCCTGCTTTCCGCAGAAAACCGACAACGGATTCACGCAGCACTCTTACTGATCTGTTCAGCTTCACACTTTCCATAAGTCCCATGTCGCACCAGCGATATATTGTCTTGGCGGATACCCCCAAAAAAATAGCCACCTCCACCGGTCTCAACAGCTTCCTGTTCGGCATATCGTCTAACAGTACCGCAACCCGGTCTATCATCATTCCCCCCCCTGTTCCGACGGTCAATGCAAAATGTCCGGCGATATCGCATATCACGCCTCAACGTCCTGAAGGAGTACGCACATCATATCGCACATCATACCTCCAGGTTGCGCGTCACAAGGCTGCGGCTGAAATTCCTCTACACGGTTGAATCATGATTCGAAGCCGGAAATCCTATCCCGCGCTGCCATGTGCCCTTACAGGCCTTACGCCGCCTCCGGGGAACATTTTTTTCTTATGTACTATTTTTTCATAATCGTCGAGTTTTTGAGAAGAGGTAAAAGACTGATTTATTTGTAGGTAATTTACCTAGTGAAAACTACTCGATGAGTTTGTTCTCCAGCGCGTAGCGGATCAATTCTGCGTTGGTCTTGATATTCATTTTTTCCAAAATCCTGATTCTGTAAGAGTTTATTGTCTTTACACTCAGATACAACTCTCCGGCAATCTTCTTCGGCGTCAGCCCCGCCGCAATCATACGCATCACCTGAAACTCACGGCCGGTCAGCGTCTCATGAGGCGCCTTTCCGGCACGCATTCTGCCAATTTCAAAAGCCATCTTTTCGGCAAGGAACAGACTCACGTAGTTGCCTCCGGAAGCTATTTTTTTTACAGCCGTTATCAGCTCATCGGGGGCACATTCTTTTGTAAGATACCCGGCCGCTCCTGCCTTGAACGCCGCTGATGCGTACATCTCCTCCTTATGTATGCTCAGGATCAGGACCCTTACTTCTTTCTTTCCGCGTTTCAATTGTCCCATGACCTCAAGGCCGCTCATGCCCGGCATCGCAATGTCGAGCACCAGCACATCGCACGGGTTCGAGCGCAGGTAATCAATGACATGGCGCCCGTTCTTGACCGCACCGACCACTACTATTTTAGGGTCTTTCGAAAGTATCATTGCCAGGCCGGTTCTGACCACGGGATGGTCATCGGCTATCAAAACCCTGATCATAGGCCCCTCCTATGTCCCCCTTGCGATTCCTTGCAGTTCTTTCCCGGTGAAGGTATCCTCACGGCTACCCTGGTCCCCTTTCCGGGCTTACCCGTAATGTGTATGCGACCGCCAAAGGGGAGCACGCGTTCACGCATCCCCAGGATGCCGAGAGATGTTGCACCCGACACCTCACCATCCCGTATGCCCTTTCCATTATCGTGTATCATGAGAACCAGTTCCCCCTTTCTCTTCCTCAGGGTTATCTCAACCTTTTCCGCCTCTGAATGGCGGGCTACGTTGGTAAGGCTTTCCTGGAAAACCCTGAATAAAGCACTTGAACAATCCTTATCAATCACGAGGCTCCGGGGTTTCCTGAATGCGCAGGTGATGCCCGTTCTCTTCTGAAAGTCCGACAATTGCCATTCAATAGCGGGGACGAGGCCGAGATCGTCGAGGATGGGCGGTCTCAACGCTGAAGCTATTCTTCTCACCGTATCTACCGTGGCATCGATGAAGCCGAGCAGGCTCTGTATCTTCAGGAGCACCGCGTCTTTATGCACCTGCTCTAATGACGATTCTTCCCTGATTTGCCAAAGGTCGATCTTCATGCAGGTTAAGGCCTGACCGAGTTGGTCATGGACCTCCCGGGCCACGCTCGCTCGCTCCTCCTCGCGGATGGCCTGGAGGCCTGCGGCCAGGGCGCGGAACCGTTCACGAGATTCCCGCAATTGTGCCTCGGCCTGCTTGCGGTCGGTGATGTCTCTCAGGTAGCTCAAGGAAGCCGGTTCTCCATCGTACATGATTTTTCTTGCAGAACTCTCCAGGTGAATCAGGCTTCCGTCGGAACGAATTCCTACAAATTCCACTCTCGACGGCGGGACCTCCCCGGTTTGCTTTTCCAGGTTCATTTCGATAATTCTCTGTCGGTCCTCAGGATAGATGAAATCTCCCACCGGCTTGCCGAGGACCTCTTCGGCCTTTTCATATCCGAACATCTTCAGGAAACGCGGGTTTATATAGATGTGCAGCCCATCCCTGGTGATCGACACCCCGTCGTTCGAGCCCTCTATGGCAACCCTGTAACGTTCTTCAGACTCCCTGAGCACCTTCTCGGCCCTTTTGAGTTCGCTGATGTCCCTCCAGGCTGTGTAGATGATCCGCCTTCCGTGAACCGGTATCGTCGTGAGCGAAACGTCAATCCAGACACCCTCGCCATTAAAGGTACTGTGCATCCACTCGAAACGAGTCACCCCCTCTCTGAGGGCGTCGTCGATAAGTTCTTGTGACTTCTCCAATGACAGACGGCCATCGGGCTGACGTTCCGGCGACAAATCACATGGGCGAATCCCAATCAACTGATCCTTCCTGGAGTAGCGCATGAGTCTTAACGCAGCTTCGTTGCCGTCTACGAACGCGCCTTCATCCAAAAGGACCACGGGATCTGCTGATCTTTCAAAGAGCAGCCTGAACCTCTCTTCGCTTTCCTGAAGGGCTTCTTTTGATTTCCTGCGCTCGGTGATATCCTCTCCCGAGCTGAGGATACCGGTGACAGTGCCTGCTTCGTCTCTCAGGACCGCATTGTGCCACGCTATAATTCTTTCCCCTCCCTGTTTTGTCAGGACAGGATTCTCGTAATATTCGACCGGCTCAGGTTCCCCGCTTATGAGCCCCTGCCACACAAGCTCCACCTCGTCCCTGACTCTCAACGGTATGCACATGGTGACCCAATGCGTGCCGATCAGCTCTCCTTCTTCATAACCCAGGATGGCATGTCCCTTTTTGTTCATCAGGGTAACGCGCCCGTTCCGGTCGAGGGCCATCAGCATGGCGCCCGCTATGTCCAGAAACTCTTGCTCCCTGCCCCGTGCCTGTTGCACATCCTTCGCGCCGGAACGCGCCCTTTGGAGAAGTGCCTTCACCCGTCGTGTGAGCGCCACGTTTTCCTCCTTCAATCGCTTGATTTCAGCCAGGAGCACGGGGCCGCTTTTGATCAACGGCGCGACCCCGCTGCGCTCTCATTGCTCTCCGGCCCTATTATTCTCCCGTTTCAGGCGGTTGAGCAAAACCTGACACGTATTTGTGTGAGAAGTTCTTCTTTTCAGTACCGCCTCCATTCACCCCCCTGTGCGGCTGATGGTTGCACAATCATGGCTTGACTGAGGCCGTCGGTTTCCCGTCCGACCATGGATGGGGTTTTAGGTTGTGTAAAAATGCATCTAATTGTGATGCATTGTGAGATGAATGTCAAGGATAATTTCGAAAAAACAATGCAGGAAGGAGGTTTTGTTGCCCACATCGCCTTGAGACGCAGGATACGCGTGTCTCGCGCTACCCACTTCCTCCATCCCGTCCCTCCTCCGGCATTTGCTATACGTGCCACGATTGTCGCGTCTACCCTCCCGTACCGGTATATTTGCCGCGTATTTTCCTGCTGCCAACGCATGCGAAACAGAAGGGCGACCTCACGTGAGCAGGCGAAGGCGCCGGCCATGTCCACGTTGGGGTGGTGGGCGGACACGCTTCACTTCGGGGGCCGATACCGATGGTGTGCTTTTGAGAACTTTTCCTGGCGAGGGGTCTGAACCGGGCATATAATAAAAGCAGGACCATATCGAGAATAACTCATAAGGTGGTGCTCATGGACTATAAGGCAAAGTTCATCGGCCGGGAAAAACTGGCCGCTGAGGTGACGGTCTTCCACATTGAAAAGCCGGAGGGTTTTCGATTCCTGGCAGGGCAGTACTGTCTTGTTTCCGTTCCCGACATCGGGTTTCAGGACGACCGCGGGCTGCGGCGTCCCTTCAGCATCAGCTCGTCGCCCCTTGAGAAGGAGCTGCTCTTCGTCACAAAGCTGGGCGGCAGCGCCCTAAAACGGACCATGGCCGAAATGCCGCCGGGGACCACCATCGCCCTCGGGCAACCGTACGGGTCCCTTACCCTTCCTGAAAATACGGCGACTCCCCTTGCCTTTCTCGCGGGCGGCGTCGGCATAGCACCGTTTCGCTCCCTGTGCCGCTATGCGACGGATGCAGCCAGCGGCCATGCAATTACCCTGTTCTACTCCAGCAGGACACCCGAGGAAGCGCCTTTTCTCGATGAGCTGACAGCTATGCAGGAGCAAAACAACCGGCTTCACGTGGTCGCCACCATGACGCGGGTTACGGGAGATCCTGCGAGGTGGAGCGGCCTCACCGAACGGCTCGGCGCGGAGATGATCAAAGGGCAAAACAGCGCGTGGGAGAGTGCCGAGTACTACATTGCGGGTCCGCCGGTCATGGTGGACGCCATGAAACAGACACTCGAAGAGATGCATATCCCGCAGGGGCGGATCAAGATAGAGCTGTTCGCCGGAGGATAGGAGCTTAAGTCCGATTCCTGCCCGCCGCACACACCTTCAGAGAGGAGGTGACCCCCCTTCTTCGACCGGACCGGTCGGGTCGCCATTGATGCGCCGTTTTCTGTATCCGTCGTAGTCCGGGAGATGGCGCTCGTAAGACGACGCCATCAGAGGCGAGGAAACCATGAAGTCCGCGGAGGCCCGGTTGCAGGCGATCGGCACGTTCCAGACAACGGCGATCCGCAGGAGCGCCTTCACGTCGGGGTCGTGCGGATGGGGTTCGAGGGGGTCCCAGAAAAAGATGAGGAAGTCTATTTCCCCATCGGCTATTTTGGCCCCTATCTGCTGATCGCCGCCCAATGGCCCGCTTTGGAGCTTGGTGACGGGAATTTCCAGGTGGCGCTCCAGCAGGGCGCCCGTCGTACCTGTCGAGAAGATCCGGTGCTCAGCCAGCAAATCCCTGTTAAACCGTGCCCATTCCAGCAAATCTTCCTTCTTGTTGTCGTGCGCCACGAGGGCGATCCGTTTCACGTTCTTTGTTGCGAGTACTTCCGATTCCATAGCGGTAAACCTCCTGCTGTCGCCTTTTTGCTCCGTCCTTTCGAGAACCCGTGCCGAGTGCAGAGTGCCGAGTGGAAAGGAAACCTGTTGCTTTAAACTCGTCACTATTCCGCAGTGTAAGGTAAGACCTGTTCGAGAGCGCCGCAAGACGTCTGCCATTTGAACGGGGTCGAGGGCCACCTTCAATTCCGAAGCTCTTACCGTTGACAGCATACGTCTTCGTTGTTAACGCGATAAGGGTTTTCCTGTTAACGGTGGGTTAAAAGAGCAATGCCGCAGAACGGATTTCCTTTCCAGGCGAGGGGTTATCCCTCATCCATCGGTTTTCCAGGCTTCCCGTTCCCGCCCGCCATGAGGTTGTCCAGCAGCAGCATTCTCTGGATCGCGTCCCGCAGGTCGAGGAACCTCTCCTGCTGGCATATATTCTCTATTCCTTCCTTCAGGACTTCAACTGCCTCGGCGGCGTCGTCGCCATAGCCGAATACGGAGATGCCTGAGGCGTGCGCCACGAAGCCGGGTTGGACAGGCTCGACGACGGCGACGAGCGGCGTCTTGAGCTGCCTGCCGAGGAGGCGGCGAATCTCGATGCGGCATGGGGTAGATTGTTTGACTTTACACTCTCTCGGCATGAGGGGCACTCCCATTAGTCTTATCGGCTGCCCCCATCGTAACATAAGGCCTGATCAGTGATGCGTTCATTTGATATCTTCATAATTCAAGGCTTTCTTCTATGCATTCGGGCGGTCGAAACGCGCGAGGGCGGGGAAGAGACGCGTCCAGACTGCTGCGACGATTATGGCGCCGATGCGCCGACCCCCTGGATGAACCGGCATCCCGGGCTCATCAGGATCAAAGGGCGCTGTCGTCATGGAACAACCTGAAGTGCCGGGTGCGAAGGAAAGTTCAGAGTGGCGAGTGGAAAGTGCCATTGAGTTTTGCAAAAACCTCTAGAAGCCCGAGATCCGGTTGTTTTGGGCGGACGCATCGGGGGTGACGGGCGGCATCGCAGCAGCAGGCGGCGCCGGTTGCAGAGGCGCGCCCGGGGCAGGTGCAGCAGGCACGGCGACCCCATCCCCTGGAGGGGGATAGACATAACGGGTCACCGGTTCTTTTTCCGGGACCGGAAAGTCCTCGTTTGGGTAGAGAGGGAGCGCCTTCGACATGAACTCCATCCAGATGGGCAGCGCGGTCGTGCCGCCCGATTCTTTCTTGCCGAGGAAGACGTCCTTGTCGTAACCTACCCAGACGAGACACAGGAGCTGGGGAGAAAAGCCGACGAACCAGGCGTCCCTGAAGTCGTTGGTCGTACCCGTTTTCCCGGCGAGGAAGTAAGGCATCCCGGCCGCCTTTCCTGCCGTGCCCCGTTTTATCACGCCCTTCATCATGTCGACAAGCATGTGGGCCGCCTCCGGAGCGACGACGCGCTCCTCCGCGGCGTCCCGGTGCATCTCCTCACCCTGCGCGGTCAGGATATTCCTTATGGTGGTGGGGGCAATATAGGTACCGCCTCTTGCAATGACGGCATAGGCCGCCGCAAGCTCCAGGGGGGAGACCTCCGTCGAGCCAAGGGCAAGGGAGAGGTTTGGGGCGAAGGTGCTGTTTATATGAAGTCTCTTCGCAAGCTCGATCACCTTATGCACACCGACCCTCTCAAGGAGCCTTACCGTTGCCGTGTTGAGGGAAAGCTCCAGGGCCCTCCTCATCGTCACGACCCCGTGGTATTCATTCTTGTAATTCCGCGGCTGCCAGACCTGGCCGGCCGAATCCGTGTAGGAGACAGGCGCGTCCATGAGGGTTGTCTCCGGCGCAAACCCCTGGGTAACGCCGGTCAGATAGATAATCGGCTTGAAGGCGGATCCGGGCTGACGCCTCCCTTGGGTGGCCCGGTTGTAAGGAGAGGTTGCGAAGTCCTTGCCGCCGATGAGCACCTTGACCTCACCTGTTTTGACGTCCATCGCAATAAGCGCTGCTTCCGGGAGTACCGCAACCACCGGGTTCCGCTCCCGGTAAAGCTTCATCCCCTTTTCAATAGCGTCATAGGCGTATTGGGTCATCTTCAGGTTTATGGTGGTGTGCACGTTCAAGCCGGTCGTCAAGACCTCCTCCTGCCGGGGGAGATACTCTTCGAGGGCCTGTCTGGTCTGCTCGATAAAGAACCCCGTGTTCTTTTCGTGTATCCGGAAAGGAGCGAGAATAAGGGGTGCGCTCACCGCTGTATTGTACTGAGCCTGGCTGGTAAAACCCGCTTCCAACATTTTCCTGAGGACCAGGTTCCGGCGCTCAAGGGTCTTGGCCTGATTCTTAAAGGGAGAAGAACGGGACGGCGATTTTGTCAGACCGGCGAGTGCGGCCGCTTCCGCAAGGGAAAGGTTCTTCGTCTTTTTGTCAAAGTAGGTGTAGCTCGCCGCCTCAACCCCGTACGCACCCTCCCCCAGGTAGATGAGGTTCAGGTACATACTGAGTATCTCATCCTTGGAATAGTTCCTCTCGATGTTGATGGCGAGAATGATCTCTTCGATCTTTCTCTTCACGCTCTTTGTGGGGGTCAAAAAGAGGTTCCTCGCGAGCTGCTGGGTAATGGTCGAGGCCCCTTCACTCAGGCCCTTCCTCATGAAGTTTTTATAAACGGCCCTGCCGATGCCCCGCAGGTCGAACCCGGAATGCTGATAAAACCTTACGTCTTCTATAGCGATAAAGGCCTTTCTCACGTGGTCCGGCATCTCCGAGAGCGGTATGGCCACTCTTTTCTCGATAAATAGCTCCGCGAAGAGTGATCCGTCGTCGGCGTATAGCCTGGTTGCCGATCTCGGCGTGTGTTGCGAAAGCTCTTTGACATCCGGTACCTCCAGATAGTTGACCAGGCTGTACCCAAGGGCAACGCCCAGGACCGCGGGGAAAAAGAAGATGATGAGGGCAAGTTTTATAATCCTTGACATGGGAATAGTTATTATATACCACTATCCCTAATGTTGGCAAAGCGTCTCAAGGTCGTCTGCATCCTCGGCCCCACCTGTACGGGTAAGTCCGATCTGGCCTTATGGCTTGCGCTTAAGGTAGGCGGCGAGATCGTCAACGCCGATTCGATGCAGGTTTACCGACATTTCGATATCGGCAGCGCAAAACCGGATACGGCCGCCAGGACACAGACGCCCCACCATGTGGTAGACGTGGCGGAACCCGACGAGGCGTTCAACGCGGCCACGTTTCAGAAGATGGCGGACCGAGCCGTCCGGGAGATATCGGCAAGGGAGGGCGTTCCCGTGATAGTGGGCGGGACGGGTCTCTATCTGCGCGCGCTCTTCCACGGCCTATTCGACGCGCCAACGGACGCGGACCTGAGAAACAAGCTGAAGGCCCGTTACCTTGCGGACCCCCTCTCAGTATACCGGGAACTTGGTCGGCTCGACCCGACATACGCCCGCTCCATCAGCCCTCACGACCGGGTGAGGGTGGTGAGGGCTCTGGAGATTTACTACCTCTCCGGTGTTGCCATGTCCGAGCAATGCAGCGCCCACGGGTTTCGCGACGAAAGGTACGACGTGTACAAGATCGGCCTCTCCCGGGAGAGGGGAGAATTGTATGGGGGGATAGAGAGGAGAGTCGATTTGATGCTCCGCCGGGGATGGGTGGAGGAGGTGGAGGGTTTGTTGCGGCGCTACCCGCTTTCCGCCAGGCCCTTTCAGTCCATCGGCTACCGCGAGATCGTGCTCTACCTGACGGGAGAAATCGGGCATCAGGAGATGGTCGAGGCTATCAAGAGAGCGACACGCCGCTATGCGAAGCGGCAATTCACCTGGTTTTCCAAAGAAAAGGGGATAGAATGGCATCGCTATCCGGAAGAGCGCGATGCCATTCTCGAAAGGATAGGGGGTTTCCTGGGTTGACAGAACTGGAACGCATTCTCGAGGCTATTATTTTTTCATCGTCAAAACCGATAACACTCAAGAGGCTGCAAAAAGGGCTGCCCGAGTTTACCGTTCTCGAGCTTCAGTCGGCGATCTCCGGACTTGTGACAGCCTATGCAGCGTCTGACAGGGCCGTGGAGATCGTGGAGGTCTCGGCGGCGTACCAATTGAGGACCAGGCTGGGCTACAAGGACTGGGTGAAGCGGGTTGTAAAGGAGAAAGAAGTCGGTTTGACGAGAGCCGTGCTCGAAACGCTCGCGGTCGTCGCGTACCGGCAGCCGATCGCAAAGCGAGAGATCGACAGCTTGAGGGGCGTCGACTCAAGCCGCTCTGTCAGACAGCTTCTGGACCGGAAGCTGATCGAGATTGCCGGGAGGAATCAGGACGTGGGTCACCCGATGGTCTTTCGGACTACGAGAAAATTCCTCGAGCTTTTTGGTCTCCGCGACACCGGCGATCTGCCTACACTGAAAGAGCTGGAGGCCCTGGAGAAATAGGAGCATCTCATGGACATCTCGGAATTCCTGATCTTTGCCGTTAATAACAAGGCATCGGACCTTCACCTGAGTGCGGGGGAGCCGCCACACGTGAGGATCCACGGAGAGATGCGGAAATTTGAAACACCGGTTCTCGGCAGGGAAGAGATCCATAACATGATCTACGACATCCTGAGCGACCAACAGAGAAAAATCTACGAAGAGCAGCTTGAGATAGATTTCTCCTTTTCCCTGGGAGAATACGGCAGGTTCAGGGTTAACGTCTTCAAACAGAACCGCGGCGACGCCGCTGTTTTCCGGACCATCCCCGGCACGATCCCTACGTTCGAATCCCTCGGTCTTCCGAAGGTGCTCATCGACCTGTGCCGGCTCGAAAAAGGGCTTGTCCTCGTGACAGGGCCGACAGGCAGCGGAAAATCGACGACCCTGGCCGCAATGGTAGATCTGATCAATACCGGGCTCAAGGGGCATATCATCACGATAGAGGACCCCATTGAGTTTGTGCATTCCTCGAAGAGCTGCCTCATCAACCAGCGGGAGCTCGGGCCCCACACGCACACCTTCGCGAATGCCCTGAGAAGCGCGCTCCGGGAAGATCCCGACGTGATGCTCATTGGCGAGATGAGGGACCTGGAGACGATATCCCTCGCCCTCACTGCCGCTGAGACAGGCCATCTCGTGCTCGGGACGCTTCACACGAGCGGCGCCCCCAAGACCATCGACAGGATCGTGGACGTTTTCCCCGGGGCGCAGCAGAACCAGGTCCGGTCGATGCTCTCCGAATCCATCCAGGCCGTCATCACCCAGGCCCTCTTCAAGCACAGGGATGGCAAAGGCAGGGTGGCGGCGTTTGAGATCATGACCGCCTCGCCGGCGGTGAGAAACCTGATCCGGGAAAACAAGATCGCCCAGATCCCCTCTGCCATGCAGACGAGCAGGCAACTGGGGATGCAGACCATGGAGGCCTCTGTGAAAGAGCTCCTTGCGAGAAACCTCGTCACCCAGGAAGAAGTGGCCTTCTACATGTCGAAATATTAGAGGTGAGCCATGCCTATGTCGGCGTTTTTCATGGACCTGCTGCAACACATGGTAGACAGGGACGCCTCCGACATCTATCTGACCCAGGGCGTGCCGCCCATGTTCAGAATCCAGGGGGATGTACTGCCTTACGGGGAGAAGGTCCTATCCGGCGACGATACCCAGGCCATTGCCGCAGGCGTAATGAACGATAGACAAAAGAAGATTTTTGAAGAGAAGCATGAAATGAACTTCGCCCTCTTCTTCCCCGACCTGGGTCGGTTCAGAGTGAATATCTTCCGGCAGCGCGGGAATGTGGGCATCGTGTTGAGACAGATCAAGATACACCTCAAGACCCTGGACGACCTGGGTCTGCCCCGGATATTGAAGGAGATCGCCATGGGTAAGCGCGGTCTCGTGCTGGTGACCGGCTCAACGGGAAGCGGAAAATCGACGACCCTGGCGGCCATGATAGACCACAGGAACGAAAACCAGCGGGGGCATATCATCACCATAGAGGACCCCATCGAGTTTGTGCATCCGCACAAG
>Ga0187856_1000754_pt1 | contig 27691 bp, 24 predicted proteins | sample June2016WEW_8_40_FD_132443 | JGI IMG/M metagenome (GOLD analysis project Ga0187856, IMG submission 132443) | Peatland microbial communities from SPRUCE experiment site at the Marcell Experimental Forest, Minnesota, USA - June2016WEW_8_40 | ecosystem: Environmental > Terrestrial > Soil > Wetlands... | reverse complement strand
TGCCGGACTTGATCCGGCAATCCATGCGGCAAGGCCGCTCCTTCATCATCGCCGCCTGGCTTGTGTCGCTGCGCCTCAGCATGGACCGCCGGGTCAAGCCCGGCGGTGACGAAAGAACGGGGCAGCGCGCAACGAACAACAAGTGGAGACCACGACATGCCCTCATGGCGTAACAAGCCGCCGAACGAACAGAACTTTCTCAAGCGGCGCAGCTTCGAAAACGGCAAGGCGCTCATCGACGCCGCCCACATCGCGACGCACCGGCTGTACTGCGACACGCTTTCATTCTGGCGCCGCTGTTCGCAGCGGATGTGCCAGCGGCATCGGCGCTGCGTGGGTGAGCCGACCGGATGCCTGATGCGCGGGTTGCCCTTGGCGCCGCAAGCGCAGCGGCTGCAGGCGCAACAGGAGGTGATCGCCGGAGGTCCACGGCGGATCGCGCCGGCGACCCATATCGAATGGTGTCTGCGCCGCACCGAGCTGGCGACCGTGGTGTCGTGGGGCTTTGGATGATTGCGCTGCCGTCGCCCCCTCTGCAAAAAGTATTTGATCGCGGATTGGTGCAAATGAGCGGGGAAGACGGTGAGTGCGCCGGATGCGGTAGCGGAAGCTCGTTCACCGTCATCCTAAGGTGCGAGCGCAGCGAGCCTCGAAGGATACGGCCGAGGTGCCCGGGCCGGCGCCCTTCGAGGCGCGCCCTTGGCGCGCACCTCAGGGTGACGGAACGTACGTCAAAACAAAAAATACCGCTGCGCCATCGGCAGCGTTTCCGCCGGCGCGCAGGTGAGGAGTTCGCCATCGGCCCGCACTTCGTAGGTCTCGGGATCGACCTCGATGTCAGGCGTGGCATCGTTGTGGATCATGCTCTTCTTGGAGATTCTTCCACGCGTGTTCTCGACCGCGACCAGCTCCTTCTGGATGCCGAGTTTTTTTCCGAGGCCCGCCTTCACCGCGGCCTTCGACGCAAAAACAACGGAGGACGCCGTGCGGGCGCGGCCAAAGGCGCCGAACATCGGCCGGTAATGCACCGGCTGCGGCGTCGGGATCGAGGCGTTGGGATCGCCCATCGGCGCGGCGACGATCGAGCCGCCCTTGATGATGCAGTCGGGCTTGACGCCGAAAAACGCGGGCGACCACAGCACGAGATCGGCAAGCTTTCCCTTCTCGACCGAACCGATGAGTTTCGATACGCCGTGCGTGATGGCGGGATTGATGGTGTATTTGGCGACGTAGCGCTTCACCCGCACGTTATCGTTGTCGCCCTTCTCCTGCGGCAGCCGGCCGCGCTGCTTCTTCATCTTGTCCGCGGTCTGCCAAGTGCGGATGATCACCTCGCCGATGCGGCCCATGGCCTGCGAATCCGACGACATCATCGAGAGCGCGCCGATGTCGTGCAAAATATCCTCCGCCGCGATCGTCTCCTTGCGGATGCGGCTCTCGGCGAAGGCGAGGTCTTCCGCAATCGACGGATCGAGGTGGTGGCAGACCATCAGCATGTCGAGATGTTCGTCGATGGTATTCCTGGTGTACGGCCGTGTCGGATTGGTCGAGGAGGGCAGCACGTTCTTCAATCCCGCCACCTTGATGATGTCGGGCGCGTGCCCGCCGCCGGCGCCTTCGGTGTGGAAGGCATGAATGGTGCGGCCCTTGAACGCCTTGATCGTGTCCTCGACGAAACCGGATTCGTTGAGCGTGTCGGTGTGGATCATCACCTGCACGTCGTAGTCGTCGGCGACCGCGAGGCAGCAGTCGATCGCCGCCGGCGTCGTGCCCCAGTCCTCATGCAGCTTGAGCGCGCAGGCGCCGGCCTTGATCATTTCCTCGAGCGCCGCGGGCCGCGAGGCGTTGCCCTTGCCGGCAAAGCCGAGATTCACGGGAAAATCATCCGCCGCCTGGATCATGCGGCCAATGTGCCATGGACCGGGCGTGCACGTGGTGGCGAACGTGCCGTGCGCCGGGCCGGTGCCGCCGCCGAGCATCGAGGTGACGCCGGACATCAGCGCCTCGTCGACCTGCTGCGGGCAGATGAAATGGATGTGGGTGTCGAAGCCTCCGGCGGTGAGGATTTTGCCCTCGCCGGCGATCACCTCGGTGCCGGGCCCGATGACGATGGTGACGCTGGGCTGGATGTCCGGATTGCCGGCCTTGCCGATGGCGGAAATTTTTCCGTCCTTGAGGCCGACGTCGGCTTTGACGATCCCCCAATGGTCGAGAATGAGCGCGTTGGTGATGACGGTGTCGACCGCGCCCTGCTTGTTGGTGATTTGGCTCTGCCCCATGCCGTCGCGGATCACCTTGCCGCCGCCGAACTTCACCTCCTCGCCGTAGGTGCAAAAATCCTTCTCCACCTCGATGATCAGATCGGTGTCGGCGAGCCGCACACGGTCGCCCGTCGTCGGCCCGAACATGTCGGCGTAGACGGAACGGCTCATTTTCGCTGGCATGACTTCCTCCGGTTCCAAAGAATCCCCAATGTTATCCCCACTGCATGTCGTTGACGCGTCACTGCATGCTTTAACTTGCGTCGCGCACGCGGCGCGTTATCATCATTCCCAGATCGCTCGCGTCTGGTTCTGCCGGATGCGAGGGGTCGCCAAGATCAGGTTGGCCTGGGTGCTGAGGCTGCTACCGGCATCGCACCAAGCGCGGATTTGATCCTGGTTCCCAGCAGCGGGTAGCAGCGCTGAGAACGTGACGGGCGGGCTTTCACAAGCTCGCCCGTCATGACTTTTGCGGCCTTTCTTTTTTTGCTTTTTGCAGCTTTCCCATGATCGCTTGGCGAAATCCGTAGACCGTACGGCTGCCGGCAAGCGCCACCAGCTTGACCTCGCGCGTCTGGCCGGGCTCGAAGCGCACCGCGGTGCCGGCGGGAATGTCGAGACGCATGCCGCGGGCTCGTCTGCGGTCGAATTTCAGCGCCGGATTGGTCTCGAAGAAATGATAGTGCGAGCCGACCTGGATCGGCCGGTCGCCGCTGTTCGCGACCGAGAGCGTCACGCTCTTGCGGCCCTTATTGAGCTCGATGTCGCCGTCTTGGATGAACAATTCGCCGGGGATCATGGCAATCTGCCTTTTCCTACTCCGTCATTCCGGGCTCGCCGCTGCGCGGCGCCCCGGAATGACAGCAACGTATCTCATCGTATCGGCTCATGCACCGTAACCAATTTGGTGCCGTCCGGAAACGTCGCTTCGACCTGAATCTCGGGGATCATCTCGGCGATGCCGTCCATCACCTGCGCGCGCGTGAGCACGTGGGCGCCTTGCTCCATCAGCTCGGCGACGCTGCGCCCGTCGCGCGCGCCTTCGAGGATGAAATCGGAGATGAGCGCAACGGCCTCCGGATGATTGAGCTTCACCCCGCGCTCGAGCCGACGCCGCGCCACCATCGCCGCCATGGCAATCAACAGCTTGTCCTTCTCGCGCGGAGTGAGATGCATGGGTTGGCCCTTTAGTTCAACCACAGCCGCGGCAGCGGCCCGGCGCCCAGCGCCGTCAACACGCCGATGAGATCGCGGCGCAGCGTCGCGCCGTCGGGCGCGACGAGGCGCGCGACCGCGAGCCCGTTCCACGCCGACACGCCGACTTCTCCGGCGAAGTCAATCGCGCGGACCGCCGCAACGCCTGTGTCGTCGCCGGGGAGCTTGAGCACGCTGGCAATTGCCACGTTCTCAGCTGCGACCGCGCGCTGCGCCAGCCGTTGTGCGATCGCGCCGTCGAGGCGGAGAGTCTCGGCGAAAACCAGCGCTCCGCCGACGCGCACCCGCCAACGGTCGAATAAATCCCCCCGCAGCACGGCCTCGCCCATGGCCGAGCGGCCAAACACAATGGCTTCGGCCAGTACGAGTTTGGCGTCGCTTGCAAGGTCGACTTCGATCGTGCGTCGTAGCCGGACCTGATCGAAGAGAATGGTCTCCTGCGGCAGCCACGCCAGCGCGCCGCCGGGGCCGACATCGGCCTTCACGCCGACGTGCGTATTCGGCCCGAGCGAGCGATAGATTTTTTCCGCGGCAGCGGTGGTCACGGTCAGCCGGGCGCCGGCGCCCACAGTCATGTCGATGTCGAAGCGGTCGCCGCCCGTCATGCCGCCGGCGGTGTTGACGATGACGGCATCGAGCGTGCCTCTGCTCGTGCCGTTCGGGAAACGCACCCGCAGCGAGCCTGCCTCGTGCACGCGCGCGCGGCGGCTGCCGCTGCTGCTGGCAGCGACCGTAAGCGCGATGCGGCCGACCGCGCGATTGCCGGCAAAGATTTCATCTTGCGCCGGCGCGTTCGCCAACAAGCTCCCTCTCCCGTCACAACGACCAGAAATCAAATCGCCATCGCCCGCCGCAACGCACCTTCGTCGAGGTCGTTGCGGCCGCAGGCATAGACGATGGCGCCGCGTTCCATGACGGCGAAATGGTCGCCGAGTTCGCGGGCAAAGTCGAGATATTGCTCGACCAGCACGATCGCGATTTTGCCCAGCGAGCGCAGATAGGCGATGGCGCGGCCGATGTCCTTGATGATCGAGGGCTGAATGCCCTCGGTCGGCTCGTCGAGAAGAAGGAGCCGCGGCCGCATCACCAGCGCGCGCCCGATGGCGAGTTGCTGCTGCTGGCCTCCCGAGAGGTCGCCGCCGCGTCGGCGCAGCATGTCCTTGAGTACGGGAAACAGCGAGAACACGTCGTCCGGCACGCTGCGGTCATCGCGCTTGAGCGGTGCAAAGCCGGTCTTCAGGTTTTCCTCGACCGTCAGCAGCGGAAAGATTTCGCGGCCTTGCGGCACGTAGGAGATGCCGCGGCGGGCGCGCTCTGGCGGTTTGAGCGTGGTGATGTCTTCCCCCTCCCAGGTGATTTTGCCGCGACTCACCGGATGCTGGCCGGCGAGCGCGTCGAGCAGGCTCGTTTTCCCGACGCCGTTTCTGCCAAGCACGCAAGTCACCTTTCCGGGCTCCGCTTTGAGCGACACGGCGCGCAGCGTCTGCGCAGCGCCGTAGTGGAGATCGATCGCGTTAACGTCCAGCATGGTTTTTTGCTATTCGCCCCCTTACCGTCCCAAATACACTTCCACCACCCGCTCGTTCGCCGAGACTTGATCGATCGTGCCCTCGGCGAGCACGGAGCCCTCATGCAGACAGGTCACCTTGACGCCGAGGTCGCGCACGAAGGCCATGTCGTGTTCGACGACGACGACGGTGCGATCACGGTTGATCTGTTTGAGCAGCTCCGCCGTCTGGCGTGTTTCCGCATCGGTCATGCCGGCGACCGGCTCGTCGACCAGAAGCAGCTTCGGTTCCTGCGCCAGCAGCATGCCGATTTCGAGCCATTGCCTCTGCCCGTGCGCCAGGCTGCCGGCGAGGCGGTCGCGTACCGCGGTCAGGCGAATGATCTCCAATAGTCCATCGATGCGGCGGCGTTCACCCGCGCTTTCCCGCCACAACAGCGCGGCGCGCGCGCGGCGGTCTGACTTGAGAGCCAGCTCGATGTTGTCGGAGACGGTTTGGCTCTCGAACACCGTGGGTTTCTGGAACTTGCGGCCAATGCCGAGTTCGGCGATCTCGGCCTCGTCAAGCCGCGTGAGATTGTACAAGCCGTCGAACATGACGTCGCCGAGGTCCGGCCGGGTCTTGCCGGTGACTACGTCCATCATCGTCGTCTTGCCGGCGCCGTTCGGGCCGATGATGGCGCGCATCTCGCCGGGCTCGATCGCGAAGGAGAGATTGTTGAGCGCCTTGAAACCGTCGAACGAGACGGTGACGCCGTTGAGATAGAGCAGTGCGGTCGTCAGCGGTTCCATCGCCTGATCCTCATTCCGCCGGCAGCGGCTCCGTCACCCCGTCCTCGGCGGCGGCAGACGCCCGGTCACGTCGCAGCGCCGTCCAATGCCGCAGCGTGCCGATGATGCCGCGCGGCAACAGCAGGGTCACGCCGACGAACAGGCCGCCGAGCAGGAAGAGCCAGTAGGGCGCGAGCGCGCCGCTGGTGAAGTAGGTCTTGGCGTAATTGACGACGACCGCGCCGAGCGCCGCCCCGGTGAGGGTGCCGCGGCCGCCGACCGCGACCCAGATCACCGCCTCGATGGAATTAGCAGGCGCGAACTCGCTCGGGTTGATGATGCCGACCTGCGGCACGTAGAGCGCTCCCGCCAATCCCGCCATGCACGCGGACAAGGTGAACACGACAAGCTTATAGGATTCCACCCGATAGCCGAGAAATCGCGTCCGGGCTTCGGCGTCGCGGATGGCGATCAGCACTTTGCCGAACTTGGATGCGATGATGGCGCGGCAAAGCAGGAAGGCGAGGATGAGCGCAAGGCAAGATATCGAGAACAAGGCGTTGCGCGTCGCCTCGGCCTGCACGTTGAAGCCTAAAAGGTCCTTGAAATCGGTGAGGCCGTTGTTGCCGCCGAAGCCGAAATTGTTGCGAAAAAAACCGAGCATCAGGGCATAGGTCAGCGCCTGGGTGATGATCGAAAGGTAGACGCCGGTGACGCGGCTGCGGAACGCGAACCAGCCGAACACGAAGGCGAGCGCGCCCGGCACCAGCACCACCATGAGCGCGGCATAGGGAAAATGCTGGAACCCGTACCAGTAGACCGGCAGTTCCTTCCAGTTCAGGAACACCATGAAATCCGGCAGGATTGGATCGGCGTAGACGCCGCGGGTGCCGATCTGCCGCATCAGATACATGCCCATGGCGTAGCCGCCCAGGGCGAAGAAGGCGCCGTGACCGAGCGAGAGAATGCCGCAGAATCCCCAGATCAGGTCGATCGACAGGGCCAATAGCGCGTAGCAGGCGTATTTCCCGAACAGCGCGACCAAGTAGGTCGGCACATGGAAGGCCGAGGATTCCGGCAGCGCCAGATTGAGTATGGGTACCCCGATCGCGATCGCGGCGACGACCATCAAGAACATCGTCGCGCCGCGGTCGAGCGAGCGGATGAGGATGTGCGCCGTCATGCTTCCACCGCCCGGCCCTTGAGGGCGAACATGCCCCGTGGCCGCTTCTGGATGAACAGAATGATGAGCACGAGAATCGCAATCTTGCCAAGCACCGCGCCGGCATAAGGTTCGAGGAACTTGTTGGCGATACCGAGTACGAAGGAGCCGACGAGCGTGCCCCATAGATTGCCGACGCCGCCGAACACCACGACCATGAAGCTGTCGATGATATAGCCCTGGCCGAGATTGGGGCTGACGTTGTCGATCTGCGACAGTGCCACGCCGGCCATGCCGGCGATACCGGAGCCCAATCCGAAGGTGAGCGCATCGACGCGGCTGGTGCGGATGCCCATGGAAGCGGCCATAGGACGATTTTGCGTCACGGCACGCATCTCGAGGCCGAAGCGCGTGTAGCGAAGCAGCGCGAGCAGCGCGATGAACACGGCGAGAGCAAAGCAAATAATCCACAGGCGGTTATAGGTGATGGTGATGCCGCCGACATCGAACGCGCCGCTCATCCAGGACGGATTGCCGACTTCGCGATTGTTCGGGCCGAACGTGGTGCGCACGGCTTGCTGCAGGATCAATGAAAGACCCCAGGTCGCGAGCAACGTCTCCAGCGGCCTGCCGTAGAGGAAGCGGATAATGCAGCGTTCGACCAGTATGCCGACGCAACCGGCGACCAGGAAAGAAAGCGGAATGGCAATGGCCAGCGAATAGTCGAACAATGCCGGGTTTCTCGTGCGGATCGCCTCCTGCACCACAAAGGTGACGTAGGCGCCGAGCATGACCATTTCGCCATGCGCCATATTGATCACGCCCATGACGCCGAAAGTGATGGCGAGACCGATGGCGGCGAGCAGCAGCACCGAGCCGAGAGAAATTCCGTACCAGGCGTTCTGTACTATATCCCACAAAACGAGACGGTTCTTAATGGCGGCGATCGCGGCAGACGCGCTTTTGATGACCGGCGCCGAGGTGTCAGCCGGCAGGCTGGAAAGAAGCCCAAGCGCATCCTGGTCGCCGCGCTGGCGGACCACATCGACGGCAGCGAGCTTGTCTTCATCGCGGGCCTTATCGCTGGACAGAATGACTGCGGCTCGCGCCTCGATCAGCGCACGCTTGATTCGCGGGTCCTGCTCCTTGGCGATGGCGGTCTCGAGAGTCGGCAGCGCGCTGGCCGCACGCGACTTGAACACGGCCTGCGCGGCCTCGAATCGCGCGCCGGGGTCGCTGGCGAGCAGCGTCAGCCCGCCGAGTGCGGCGTCGAGTGCTCCCCGCAGCCGATTGTTGAGGCGGACGGTGTCAAGATCGGCCGGCGCCTCGCCGGTAATCGGCTGTCCGGTGGCGGCATCGGTCAGCCTGCCGGAATCGTTTTTGATGTAGACCGCCTTGCGTTCGGCGCTGAACATCAACTTGCCGTCCTGCAGGGCGCGAATGATGGCTTCCGCTCGCGGATTGCCGCTGGCGGCGACTTCCTGGATGCCGGTAATGGTCTCGCTGAAATCGTCGGCGGTAAAATGGGCGAGCGCTTCGTCGAGGCTCGCGGCATGCGCGCCCACGCAGCCCAGCGCGAAGCTGAACGCCAATAGCAGAGCGACGAGGCAAGCTCGGCTGAAACGCATCGCGAGATCCCCGGACCTAAGCCTTATCCGTTCTGACGAGTCAGAACGGGGCTCTATTTTTTGTTGGAGCATGATCTTTTCCGAAAACCGGTATCCACTTTTCGGGATCATGCTCTGGATGCGGGAAGGCGACACGCCGCCTTCCCGCGAGGTCACTATCACAGCGTCGTCGTTGCTACGCGCCGCCGCACTTCTTCGTCACTTTGTTGTAGTTGCCGCACTTGAGCGTCACCCAATCGGCCTCGAGATCTTTCGATCCGGGCAGGTAAGGCGACCAAGCGGCGCCGGGGATGAGTCCTTTGGTCTTCCAGACCACGTCGAACTGGCCGTCGCCCCTGATCTCGCCGATGTAGACCGGCTTGGTGATGTGATGGTTCGGCAGCAACGTCGAGATGCCGCCCGTGAGATTCGGCGCCTTGGTGCCGGGCAGCGCCTCGATCACCTTGTCGGCGTCGGTGGTACCGACCTTCTCCACCGCCTTCACCCACATGTTGAAGCCGATGTAATGCGCTTCCATCGGATCATTGGTGGTCCGCTTCGGGTTTTTGATGAACTCGTGCCATTCCTTGATGAAGGCCTCGTTCTCCGGGGTCTTGATCGATTCGAAGTAGTTCCAGGCGGCGAGGTGGCCGAGCAGCGGCTTGGTGTCGAGGCCGGCGAGCTCCTCTTCGCCGACCGAGAACGCCACCACCGGGATATCGGTCGCCTTGATGCCTTGGTTGCCGAGTTCCTTGTAGAACGGCACGTTGGCGTCGCCGTTGATGGTGGACACCACGGCCGTCTTTTTGCCGCCCGAACCGAACGCTTTGATCTTGGAGACCTCGGTCTGCCAGTCGGCGAAGCCGAACGGCGTGTAGTTGATCAGGATGTCCTCGTCCTTCACCCCTTTGAGCTGGAGGTAGGCTTCGAGAATCTTGTTGGTCGTGCGCGGATAGACGTAGTCCGTGCCTTCGAGCACCCAGCGCTTCACCGACCCGCCTTCGGCGCCCATCAAATAGTCGACGGCGGGGATGGCCTGCTGGTTCGGCGCGGCGCCGGTGTAGATCACATTGCGCTCGCTCTCTTCGCCCTCGTACTGCACCGGATAGAACAGGATGCTGTTGAGCTCCTTGAATACCGGCAGCACCGACTTGCGCGACACCGATGTCCAGCAGCCGAACACGACGGCGACCTTGTCCTTGCTGATCAGCTCGCGGGCCTTTTCCGCGAACAACGGCCAGTTCGAGGCGGGATCGACCACGACGGCCTCGAGCTTCTTGCCGAGCACGCCGCCCTTCTTGTTCTGCTCGTCGATGAGCATGAGCACCACGTCCTTCAGCGTCGTCTCGCTGATGGCCATGGTGCCGGAAAGCGAATGCAGAATGCCGACTTTGATCGTATCCTGGGCCTTGGCGGGAAGCGCCGCCGTGAGGCCAAGGGCAAGTCCCGCCGCGGCGGCAAGCCAGCGGCGTCCCCGCGGTCGCTCGGCGACCGCGCCAATGGAGTTGAGCATCGCGATATCCTCTGTTAGACGCGCGCGATCGGCCCGGCGCCGTCCCGCGGCTTGGCAAATCGCAAGGAGCATGCCAATCAATGATGGATGCTAAGCCATTGGTCTCAGCGCAGAATTCGGGTGAACGGCCAACATCGAGATGCGCACTACGCCCATTTTGAATCCGAATCCCACCCATTTGCAGCCTGTTGTTTAGGCAGAACCAGCATAAATCGCGAAAAAATTCTGATGAAAAGTTGGGCAACTGCAGCCAGCCACGCACGCGCATGGTTTGATCTGCGTCCCGACACTACGCTTCAATGCGGCGATTAAAAACGCGCCATGGCCAATTTCCTCAGTCGGCGGCAATTCACGATCGAATGGGGGCACTGCGACCCGGCGGGCATCGTGTTCAACAGCCGTTTCTTCGAATTCTTCGACTGGGGCACGTGGACACTTTTCGAGGCGGCGCTGGGCGTGAAGTCGCCCAACCTTGCCGGCACCTTCGGCATCATGGGTATTCCCCTGGTCGACGCCAGTGCGCGCTTCCTCGCTCCGGCGCGGTTCGGTGATGTCGTGGAACTGGCGTCGCAAGTGACAGAGTTCCGCCGGTCGAGCTTCGATGTCGAGCACCAGCTGATTGTGCGCGGCAACCTCGCGGTCGAGGGCCGCGAAACCCGCGTTTGGGCGACCGGCGATGCGGCCGATCCATCTCTCATCAGGCCACAGCCCATTCCGGATGAAGTCATCGCGCGCTTCCAGGTGCCGTGACGGCTTGCGGCGTGGCGCTTCGGTACCCAACAACGCATCCGATTTGAACAGGCTGGCCGATACTGGTATTAAGACCAACACAGCCCGCATAAACAGAAAAGCCGTTGATACCTCGCATGGCGCGCATTCTTCAGCTGATGCTCAACGGCCGCGCACGCAACGATGCAATATCTGAGAACGTCTTGTTGCTGGATTATTTGCGGGAAATTGTCGGCCTGACCGGAACGAAAACGGGGTGCGACGGCGGCGAGTGCGGGGCCTGCACCGTGCTGGTCGACGATCAGCCGCGATTGTCATGCCTCACGCTCGCGGCGATGGTCGACGGCCGCCGCGTGGACACGATCGAATCGCTCGCCAAGGACGGTCGCCTATCCGCCGTGCAGCGCGGGTTCCATGAAAAGCTCGGTTCCCAGTGCGGCTATTGCACGCCGGGATTCATTATGGCGTCGGCTGGTCTGTTGCGGCGTAACCCGCGCCCCAGCGAGGACGAAATTCGCGATGCGCTCGGCAGCAATATCTGCCGCTGCACTGGCTACGTCAAAATCATCGAGGCGGTGATGCATGCCGCCGAACTCCATGCCGCGGGTGTGGCGCCGTGAACGAGATCGTGCCGGCGCATACGATCGGCGAATACGTGCCGTTGGTCGATGGACCGGAAAAAGTCTCCGGACGGGCCAAGTACACTGCCGATTTCATCGTGCCGGGAATGCTCGCCGGGCGCATCTTGCGGAGTCCCTATTCGCACGCCGAACTCCTTGATGTGGACATCACCGAAGCGGCGAAGCTGCCGGGTGTGAGGGCGATCGTCACCGGCGCCGATTGCGCCAACACGTTCGGCGTCCTTCCGATCGCCCGCAGCGAGCATCCGCTGGCGCGCGAGCGGGTGCGCTATTGCGGGGAGCCGGTCGCCGCCATTGCGGCGATCGACGATGCGACCGCCAAGGAGGCGCTGCGGCGCATCAAGCTCAAGGTTCGCGAACTCCCCGCCTACCATACCGCGCGCGAAGCGATGGCGCCTGACGCCATCGATCTTCACAAACATCGCGCGAGAAACATCGAGCGCGACGTCTATTTCGAGCTTGGCAATGTCGAAAGCGGATTCGCCGCCGCCGATCTGGTGCGCGAGGGCACCTACAATTGCGCCGAGGTGTGCCAGAACCAGATGGAGATGCACGCGGCTCTCGCCGATTACGATGCTGAGCGCGACCGCATCACCGTGCACGCCTCGACCCAGGTGCCCTATTACGTGCACCTCATGCTGTCGCAAATCCTCGGCATGGACATGTCGCGCATTCGCGTGATCAAGCCGCACGTCGGCGGCGGCTTCGGCTGCCGCACCGAGGCGCTCAATGTCGAGCTGATCGCCGCGCTCTTGGCGCGCAAGGCCGGCGGCTGCGTACGCATGGTGGTCAACCGCGAGGAGACGTTCATCACCCATCGCGGCCGGCCGGAAACCGACATCCGGCTTAAGCTCGGCATGCGCAAGGACGGCCGCATCACCGCCGTCGAATGCGAATGCATCCAGCGCGGCGGCGCCCATTCCGGCTACGGTGTCGTCACCATCCTCTATGCCGGTTCGATGCTCTACGCGATCTACGACCTGCACAACGTGAAATACATCGGCAAGCGCGTACTCACCAACACGCCGCCCTGCGGGGCGTTCCGCGGCCATGGCACCGTCGACGTGCGCTTTGCGTTCGAAAGCCTGCTCGATGACATGGCCCGCGCGCTCGCGGTCGATCCGTTCGCCGTGCGCCGCGCCAACCTGCTGAGCGTCCCGGCCTTTACCGACAACGACCTCATGGTGAACAGCTACGGCCTGCCGGAATGTCTCGACTGGGTCGAACAGCAGAGCGGATGGAAGGCGCGCAAAGGCAAGCTGCCGCGTGGCAAAGGTCATATTAGTAAAGGTCTTGGCATGGCCTGCTCGCATTACATCAGCGGCGCTTCGAAACCGGTGAACTGGAGCGGCGAGCCGCATGCGACGGTCAAGCTCAAGCTCGATTTCGACGGCTCGATCGTGCTGCTCACCGGCGCCGCCGATATCGGGCAGGGCTCGTCGACCGTTCTCGTGCAGAGCGTCGCCGAGGTGCTCGGCCTCGATCTCTCCCGCATCCGCATCGTCACCGGCGACAGCGACGTGGTGCCGAAGGACAACGGCTCCTATTCCTCGCGCGTCACCTTCATGGTCGGCAATGCCGCGATCGATGCCGCAAATAATCTCAAGGCCGTGCTCGTCGCCGCGGCCGCGCGCAAGCTCGAAGCCAAACCGGGCGAGATCGAGTGTCTCGGCGAGCTTTATCGCGCCGGCGCACAGGACAAGGGACTGACCTTCAACGAAGTCGTCACCGAGGCGCTGAAAGACACCGGTACGATCACCGTGACCGGCAACTATTCCACGATTCCCGAGTCCTATGGCGGCAAGAAATATCGCGGCGCGGCGATCGGCGGCAGCATGGGCTACAGCTATTCGGCGCAGGTGGTCGAAGTCAGCGTCGATGAGGAGACCGGTGTCGTCACCGTCGACAAGGTCTGGGTTGCGCACGATTGCGGCAAGGCGCTCAACCGGCTCGCGGTCGAGGGCCAGGTGCAGGGCTCGGTGTGGATGGGCATGGGCCAGGCGATGAGCGAGGAGGCCGCCTATCATGGCGGCCTGATGCTCACCGCCAACATGCTCGATTACCGCGTGCCCACGATCCAGGATTCTCCGCCGATCGAAGTCGGCATCGTCGAAAGCAACGACCCGCACGGGCCGTTCGGCGCCAAGGAGGCCGGCGAGGGCTCCCTTGCAGCGTTCTTGCCGGCGCTCACCAACGCCATCGCCGACGCCGCGGGGCTGCGCTTCAACGATCTGCCGGTGACGCCGGACCGCGTCTTCGCGGCGGTGGAGAAGCGGGCGCGGGGACGCAAGACCAACGGCGGTGCGTGATGGATGCGCTGCCGCGCTTCGATCTGGTCCGCCCGCGGACGCTCGATGAGCTGATCGAAGCGCGCGCGGCGCACTCCGACAGCCGCCTCCTTGGCGGCGGTACCGACCTCATCGTCAACATCCGGCGCGGCATCGTCGCCCCGCCGGTGCTCATCGACATCAACGGCGTCAGCGAGTTGCGCGACGCCAAGGCGGATGCGCGCGTTCTCGAGATCGGCGCCGCGGTCACGCTTTCCGAGCTCGCCGCGCACCCGCAAGTGGCGCGGCACTATCCGGTGGTGGCGCAAGCGGCCGGACAGATCGCCGGCCCGACCCAGCGCAACATGGGAACGGTCGGCGGCAATCTCGCGCTCGACACCCGCTGCATTTTTTACAATCAGAGCGAATGGTGGCGCGAGGCCAATCATCATTGTCTCAAGACCACCGGCGAGATCTGCCACGTCGCGCCGAAGAGCCGCGGCGTATGCTTCGCCACTTTCAGCGGCGATCTGGCGCCGGCGCTGCTTACGCTCGACGCGGAAATCGACATCGCGGGGCCGGCCGGCCGGCGGGTGATGCCGCTCGCCGATCTCTATATCGGCTATGCGCGGCAGGACGAGCCGGTCACGGAAACTCGCGGCGACGGCAAATATTTTTTGTCGCTGCGGCCCGGCGAGATCGTCACTGCCGTGCGCGCGCAAAATACGCCCGGTTTGCGGTCGGCCTACGACAAAATCCGCATCCGCCGTTCCATCGAATATCCGGTCACCGGCGTTGCCGTGGCGCTGCGGCGCGACGGCGACAAACTCGTCGATTTGCGCGTCGCCTTCACCGGCACCAATCCGCGGCCGGTGCGGCTTTCAGGCACTGCCGCCTTGTGCGGCGGCGCGCTCGACGCGCGCGTCTTCGCCGGGCTCGACGCGCTCATTCGCGATCAGATCATGGCGATGAAGACCACGTTTACGCCCGGCCACTACCGCCGCCGCGTTGCCGGTGTTTTGGCGCGCAGGTTGGTGCAAAGGTTGTTTGAAGGTTGATTGTATCCCGTCATCCTGATGTGCCCGCGCGCAGCGCGGGCCCCGAAGGGTGACGGAATCAACTCTCCAACTCCCGCAGCTTGAACCGCTGAATCTTCCCGGTCGCGGTGCGCGGCAGATCGGGGCGGATATCGATCCAGCGCGGGTACTTCCACGGTCCGGCGCATTCCTTGACGTGCACGCGCAGCGTTTCGATCAGGCGTTCGTCCGCGGCATAGCCGTTGCGCAGCACGATGAAGGCCTTCGGCTTGATCAGACCGTCGGCATCCTCTTTGCCGATGACGGCGGCTTCGAGCACGGCCTCGTGCGAGGCGAGCGCGGCTTCGACCTCAAACGGCGACACCCACATGCCGCTCACCTTGAACATGTCGTCGGTGCGCCCGCAATAATGGTAATAGCCGTCGGCGTCGCGAAAATATTTGTCGCCGGTAAAGGTCCATTCGCCGGCAAAGGTGCGCCGGCTCTTTTGGCGCTGGTTCCAGTAGCCTTCGCCGGCGGTCGCGCCGCGCACCACGAGTTCGCCGATCTCGCCGTCGGAAGTTTCGCGGCCCTGCTCGTCGATGATTTTCAAGTCGTAGCCGGGGACCGGTTTGCCGGTCGTGCCGTAGCGCACGTCGCCCGGCTGGTTGCTGAGAAAGGTCTGGAACATCTCGGTCGAGCCGATGCCGTCGAGGACTTCGACGCCGGTGGCCGCGCGCCAGCGCTCGCCGATATGGCCTGGAAGCGCCTCGCCGGCGGAGATGCAGAGGCGGAGGCGGGACGATCCGGCGCCGCTCGTCATCTCCTTGTGCGCGAGCAGCGAGGCATAGAGTGTCGGCACGCCATAAAAAATCGTCGGCTGGTGACGGCGCATGATCTCGAACACTGCGTCGGGCGTCGGCCGTTGCGGCAGCAGCACGGTGGTCGCGCCGACCGACATCGGGAACGCCATGGCGTTGCCCATGCCGTAGGAGAAGAACAGCTTGGCCGCCGAGAACACCACGTCGTCCTCGCGAATGCCGATCACGCGCTGACCCATCAGCCGCGCCGCCGCCATCAGCGTGGTGTGGACGTGCTTGACGCCCTTGGGTTCGCCGGTCGAGCCGGACGTGTACATCCAGAATGCGACTTCGTCGGAGAGTGTCGGCGCCCTGAACAGGTCAGGCTGTCCACGCGCCAAGAGGTCGGCGAAATCGTGCACATCGCGGCCGGCGAACGCGGCCCGGTCATCGGCGCCGGCATTGACGAGAATGATTGTGCGCAGGCGCGGCAGACGATCGAGGATGGATAGGAGCGTCTTCGCAAGCGGCGCCGCGACGACGATGGCCGAGGCGCGGCTGTCGCCCAGGATGTAGGCGTATTGCTCCGCCGGGAGCAGCGTGTTGAGCGGCAGCACCACGATCCCGGCACGCACGCCGCCCCAGAACGCGACCGGAAAGTCCACATTATCGTAGAGCAGCAGCGCCAGCCGCTCTTCCGGGCGCAATCCGAGACCGTTCAGCGCGGTCGCGAACCGGCAAGTGCGCGCCTGCATCTCGCCGTAGCTCAGCGAACGGTCCGCATCGATGAATGCAATTTTTTCGCCAAGGCCGCGCGCGACCGGAGCATCGACGAAATCCGTGACGGCGTTGTACGGCTGGCGCTGCAGCAGGTCTTCCAGCATGGAACTGCTCCCCCCTCGCCCGCCGACAATATCGCTGCCGCGAAGGCGGCGGTCCCGGTTGTTCGCACGTTGTTATCGAGTCGACCCGGGCCGCATTGATGCTTGCTGCCATGATAGGCTTTTGCCGCGCGCTGACCAACCGGTCGCGTGAGCGGAACCGCGGCAGGCCGCCGGTTTCGTACCAGGAATCGGCTGCATTATCCCAGAGCGGTGAACACGCCGTCGGCGATCACCGCACAAATGATAAAGGCGCCGGGAGTTCCCCGGCGCCTACTCGCTGGTACCGCGTGCCGTTCTTCGCCGCAGCTCAGAACAGCCCGGAGAACGCCCAATAGAGAGTGCCGGAAATCATCATGGCTGCCGGCAGCGTCAGCACCCAGGCCAGCGCGATATTGCGCACGGTCGAGAGCTGCAGCCCGGAACCGTTCGCCGACATGGTGCCGGCGATGCCGGAGGACAGCACATGCGTGGTCGAAACCGGCAGTCCGTAAATGTCGGCGGCGGCGATCGTCGCGGCCGCCGTGATCTCGGCGCAGGCGCCTTGCGCATAGGTCAAATGCGTCTTGCCGATTTTCTCGCCGACCGTGACGACGATGCGCTTCCAGCCGATCATCGTCCCGAGGCCGAGCGCAATTGCCACCGCGACCTTGACCCAGGTGGGAATGAACTTGGTCGCCGCGTCGAGCGAAAGCTTGTACGCGTTCAGCGTTCTGATCTCTGCCGGCGAGAGGTCGCTCTCCTTGTCTTTCATAAGGAAACGAACCGCCTCAGAGGCAAGGTACATGTCGTTGCGCGTGTTGCCGACGGTGTCCGACGGCATTCTGGCGAGCGACCCGTATTTGGTGACCTGGTCGGAAATATCGCGCACCAGGAGGGCCAATGACGGATAGGTCCCTTCGTTGATGGCGTGACTGGAGACGTAAGCGGTCACCGCTGGACGCGGATTGCCGAGCACGTTGTATCCCGCCGCTTTCTGCTCGATCACGGCGCTCGCGGCCTGCGACCTCGTCGCGAAAATCTGCAGTTGGCCGTCCGGCATCGAGCGATTGAGCGCATAGGCGGTCGGTACGGTGCCGATCAGGATCAGCATGATCAGGCCCATGCCTTTCTGACCGTCGTTGGAGCCGTGGAAGAAGCTCACCAGCGTGCAGGTGAGGATGAGGATGCCGCGGATCCACCAGGGCGGAGGCTGATCGCCCTTCGGCTCGGCATAGAGCGCCGGAATGCGGACGACGAATTTGAGAGCCAACAGGAGGATGGCCGCCAGTGCAAAGCCGAACAGGGGAGAGAGCAGCAACGCCTCGCCGACCTCCTTGGCTTTCGACCAATCGACGCCCGACGTGCCGCTGCGACCGTGCAGCAGCGCATTGGTGATGCCGACGCCGATGATGGAGCCGATCAGGGTGTGCGAACTCGATGCCGGCAGGCCGAAAGCCCAGGTTCCGAGGTTCCAAATGATGGCTGCGATCAAGAGCGCAAAGACCATGGCGAAGCCAGCATGGCTGCCGACCTGCAGGATCAGCTCGACCGGAAGCAGCGAGATGATGCCGAAGGCGACGGCGCCGGAGGACGCCAGAACGCCGAGCAGGTTGAACGATCCCGACCAGACCACCGCGAAATTTGCCGGAAGCGAACGCGTATAGATGACGGTCGCCACCGCGTTCGCGGTATCGTGAAAGCCGTTGACGAACTCGAAGCCGAGCGCGATCAAGAGGGCGACGAAGAGGAGCAGGAAGGGCGCGATGCTCGTGACTTTGGCGCCGGTTTCACCGATGTCGGAATAGATGCTGTAGGCCACGAACAGCAGGACAGCGGCGACGACGCCCCCAAAGATAATGCCGGTCAGGGGATTGATGGCGCCGGTGAGATCCGGTCCCTTGCGGACGGCAGGTTCGATCGAGCCGGGTAAGGCAATGTCACTCATGGGGGGAGCCCTCGTTCGCTCAAAGGGCCTTAACTCTGCGCATGCTCTGTGACAGGTAGATGAAGGAGCCGCTCAATCCCCAGGTGGTGGCCGATATTGGCCGCTGCCCCCACCACCCATTCTGCTGAGCGGTATCGCTATTCGCCTGCAAACGGGCGCATGAAAATTATTTAACGTGATCGCTTCCGCGCCATCGGGGCATTTGGAAATTCGCGTTCGCACTCGATTCCAGCGTCGACATGTGACGGCTGGGGCGATCGGCTACGAGCCCGCCGAGGACGGCACCGTGCTCAACGGACTGCAATCAAGGACTTGGTGAAGCCGGCAAACCGCTCGCGTTCAATCATGGCGTCCGGGAATAATTCGGCCATCGCCCGCCCATCGAGCAGGCGCAACTCATCGAGAATACGGCGCGCCTCGTCACAGGATCGCGCGCGCGGAAAGAAGCCGCAGGCGAAGCGCATGATGATCGACACGCGCCATGGTTCGGGCAGCCAGTGGATGAAAGGCGCACGGAAGTGCGGTTCAATTGGGAACCAGAAATTCGGCGTTTGCACGAAATAGCGCGGTGCGAGCCGACGGACCTCCCGCGCCATTTGCGACTGGTCGCGCCAGCCGCCGACGTGTTCAATCACGGAATTCGAATGCACCAGGTCGAAGCTCAAGTCGCGGAACTGGCTGAGATCGCGGGCGTCGCCGGCGATGCTTGAAAAGCGCTCGTCCGGCGCCGCTTCCGGGGTCAGATTGACGAGCGTGATGTGGCACTTGCGGTCGCCCCAGAGCGGCTCGAGCCGCCGCCAATAGGCCAGGCTGCCGCCGACATCGAGGATTCGGCAGGTCCCGCGCACCGCCACGATCTGGTCGATAATGGAAAGGCAGCGCCGCAATCGTCGCTGCCGAAATTGATTGCCATGGATAAAATCTTCGCTGGTGAACAGCGCTAGCGGCATCGTCATCGTTTCACCATCCACGCAGGCATTGGCACATAGCGTAACTACGCGGTCATATAGCTCGCCAGCGACGCCCACATCCGCTTGCGGTTGAAATCGGCGTCGAGCGGCAGCGGCCGCAACGGCGATCCGTCGGCGCGCTTGTAATATTGGCGCAGCCAGGAGTAGCGGTCGCTCAACCCCCACGTGGTGATCGACATCGGCCGCGCCACCGAGAACACAATGTCCAAATACTCGGTAACGTGTCGCGCGATGGCGATGTCGCGTTCCGCCTCGCTGCCGCGAATGTTGACGTCGTTGACGTCCAGCTCCGTGATCATCAATCGATAGCCGAGTTTGGTGACGCTACGGAGGAAATCGGTCAGTGCGCCGCGGTCGAGTGCCTGACCGGCATCGAGGTGTGATTGCAGCCCAAAGCAGTCGATCGGCGTATCGCGCTCCCGGAGTTTTTGCAGCAACGCGAGAATGGCCTGCCGGCGGCGTTGGTAGATCGGCGGCGCATATTCGATCCCCCACTCGTTGAGAGACAGCGGAGTCGTCGGGTCGGCGGCGCGCGCGAGACGGAATGCCAGATCGACGTAATCGATGCCGAGATGGCGGAACCAGATCGAATTACGATAACCGTTTTCGAGATGGTCCTCGGGCTCGATCGGCTCATTCACCACGTCCCAGGCCCAGATCGTTCCGCGATAGCGGGAAACCAGCGCGGTGATATGGCGATCGAGCGCCGTTCTGGCCTCCCGCGCCGTCGCGATCTGCGACACCCATTGCGGGATCGCCTCGTGCCAGACCAACGTGTGTCCGTGAACCGACATATCCTTGCGGGCCGCGAACGCGGCGATGCTGTCGCCCTCGGAGAAGTTGAACTGGCCGGGTTGCGGCTCGGTCGGTATCCATTTCAGCGAGCTTTCCGGGCTGAAGATGTTGGCCTCGGTCGCGCACTTTTCCAACAAACTTCGGTCCGGCTGCTGGCTCGGAGCGGCCCCGGCGCACCCGAACTTGATGCCGGAAACGCGCGAAAGGCTGCGCAACGGCGGTGCCAGCTCCAGGTTGAAGTTGGAGCTGGCGGAATGAGGCGGCATCACGATCGCCGGCGCCGCGACCGTAAGACTCGCCAGCTTTAGCACCGAGCGTCTGGTTAGAGCGTGTTTCATTGCGCGGGCCACGTTGTCCTTTGCCACCATCTCACGTCGCGCTGCGGAAAACTAAGAGGTTGGTCTGCGACTTCAATGCGATTGTGAATTGTCGGTTAATTGGCGACTTCCCGCCGAATGGGCAAAGGCGCGGTCGAGACTTACGGACTGCATCGGCGGCTGATTGGGCGCAATCCGCGAAAGAACAGATAGACGAGGCGCGGCCTAAGAATGCTGTCCGGATACCGGAAAGCGCCGATCGCCAAATATTTTAAAAATTCAAACGCCCGACTTTGGACGTATTCGTTACGCGCCCCGGCCCAGAAGGCATCGATCTCCGCCAGCCGCCGTCGGCGTTTCAACTCGCCGGGCGAGAACTTCTGCTGGATCGCCGGGTTCGCATACACAGCGTCGATAGCTTGGAAATTCGGCTGCAGCGGCGAGGTTCGCAATCGATAGTTCGCGCTGCTGAAGCGCTGCCGATACAAAAGTACGATATCGCCGGGCATGGCGGCGAAATCACCCAGCACGGCAAGCCGGCACCAGAACTCCCAATCTTCTCCCAATTTGAGCGCAGGGTTGAAGCCCCGAACTAAGCGGGCGGCTTCGGTTCTGATACAGATGGCCCCGCAGACGATGAAGTTCTTTGCGATCAAATGGCGCAACGTGCCTTGGTCGGGAAATAGCTTCCAACGAAGATCGGCGCGCGTCGACAGCTCCGAACCGTCCTCGGCAATCCTGATATGATGCCCAAAGCAGGCGACGCATTGGGGCCTCGCATCCAGGGTGCTGACCATTCTGTAAAGCGCGTCTTGCACCAGCATGTCGTCTGCGTCGAGAAAGAAGATGTATGCGGCTCGCGCTGCGGCAAGGCCGGCGTTCCTGGCTGCGCTCACGCCGCTGTTTTTTTGCCGAAGCACAGTCAACCGCTCATCGGAAAATGCGCGCAAAATCTTCAGCGTGCCGTCGGTTGACCCGTCGTCTACGACGATCACCTCGATATCCTGCAGTCTCTGTGCGAGAACGCTTTCTATCGTTTCCCGAAGGTAGCTCTCGGCGTTGTACGCGGCGATCACGACTGTGACCCTGGGAGACATTGGACCATCCTGGCCTGGCACGATGTGATGCGCAGGGGACCGACCGGACTCGCGGCGGGCTTGACCGCTAGTCGGAACAATCGGGTGGGAGGGGATCGGCGTCTGGATGCTTGACTGTGACATGGCAACTGGCCGCTCATTCGCCGCCGGCGTAGCTGTTAACGAGCTTAAGAGCTCCGGCAATGGTGGTGAGCGCGCACCCGGACCGCTTTGCCACGCTGAGGGCCCACTCGAGCAGATCGGGAGAGACGCCGTATCTGCTCGGCCGTTCTGCCACATCATGGCTGTAGAAGATCAGCCATCCGCAGTTCTGCGCCGTCTCTGCGGTCAGTTCGACGATCTTCGCGCGATCAAGACATGCATTCTGCAACGGCCAGGCGTCGAGCGCGCCAAGGTCGGCGAATCCACTATTGATGCCGGGGTGTCCCGAGCGGCAGGAATCGAAGCGCGCTTCAAGACGGCGCTTGGCCCGAACTGACATGTCGCCGTAGGGATAGGCGAAATTCCGCACGACGATATCGCTATCGATCTTCTGCAGGACGGATCGGTTCCGATCGAGCTCCAGGCCGAGTTCGTCAGCGCTGATGTGCCGGACTGCCGGATGGGAATAGGTGTGGCATCCGATCTCGTGCCCATTCGCCCATATCGCGCGCAGTTGATCGATCGAGGCGCGCGGCGTCCCGCCGGGAGCTGCCGTGCCGCAGCCTCGACCGGCAACATAGAAAGTTCCACGGGCGCCGTATTGTTCGAGGATGCGCGCTCCGATCTCGCAAGCCGAAGCGGGTACATCGTCGAATGTGAACGTCACCATCGGCGGCACGTTGCGCAAGGCCAGCCGCTTGCTACGGATCCGGCGGGCGAGGAATCGCGAAGCCATGCCCGCGGCTCTCGCCGGCAGTGAACCGGTGTTCGGGTCCCGTGTTTGCCGCGTAAACATAATTCCCAGATGGCTTGCCATGGACTTGATCGACCTCTCGGGAATTTTCTTCTCTCCGTACCGCGATCGCGGTTTCACGTGCGGCATTTCATGAAAATAACCTTAATCACAATGGGGCAACATTGCCTGCTGTGAAGCGCTCACACCGCAACGGCGGTCTGGGAGCCGGCTGCGGTTCACGGCCTTAAAGCGGCATCGATCTTGTCCAGTAGATCAGCATTTCTGGAAGAGAACTTTCGGGCAAAGAAAATTGGCGGGGAACCGAAGAGATCGGAACCGTTGGTTCCAGGGTCAAGAAGCATTGCTAAATGGCCTTCATCGATTAAACAGGGACGTTCCTGTGGCCGCGACCAGTCGGCGAACGTCAGGCTTTCTGTAATTCTCGATGACAGAGAAGAATTGGCAATGATCGTCTGGAAAAAGGATTCGTCCGGAATTTTCGAATTTCGATAGAGGGCAGTCAAGTTGGGCCGCTCATGAATGGTGCGCAAGATTATGCGAATCGCTGCATTGCTCACCACCCACCACTGGCTACCGGCATAAGGAACAAAATCGCCCAGACCTTCGGCCAGGTTTCTGGTCGGCCCCAAAGCGGCTATTATGTTGGCGAGTTGTATTCCCCATGCTTTGAGACCAGGGACGCGGTGCCCGCCCTCGAAATACCATTTTGTTAAACGTGACAATGGCTTATGAATTTCCATGTTCGGCATTCGTACTGCATCGATACGCTCCGAATCGTCCGCGAGAAGAAAGTTGCGAAGTGCAGCATTGCTTTTCACGGGATAACAACTTCCGCTAAGAAGTGCGAACCGGTGAAAATACTCGTTACTGTCAACTGCCGCCTGAATCAGGTTCAGTGTAGCCTGCACTTGACTCCAGCCGCCCCAATAAACGCTAACACGGTTTTCTATCAATGTTGCGTTGGGAACATCTGAAAGTGCATCCTGGAATGGCCGAATTTCAACCTTTTTGTCGATATGAACAAAGAAGCGTACCCATGATGCGTCCAGAGTGCGCACCAGACGCCGCAATAGTGCCGGCTCGGTATGGGCGATGATGAGAAACGCGATCACTGTCTGCGTCCCCACGAATGCAGCAGTTGACGACGTTGCGGGTTGCTATGAGCTGTCGTCATCCGACCATATATCTGGCCAGTGATGCCCATATCCGTTTCGTGCAGGTAACGTTAATCACAATCGGGCTCATTCGCTTGCCGTGAAGCACTCATACCGCAACTGCCGGCTGGGCGCCGGCTGCGGATAGCGGGCGCGCCAAACAAGGCGGGCGCCTTCACGGCGATCGGCTGCTCGTAAGAAGCACGAAAATTGCGTGGGGGTTGGTGGTCAAATAGCGATACAGCAGCCGTCGTGGTTCGAGCGCGAGCCGATGCAGCCACTCGAGTCCGGCCGCTTGCATCCAGGACGGCGCTCGGGCATTACGGCCGGCCACGAAGTCAAACAGACCGCCGGAGGTCTTGACGAGGCCAACATTGTTCAAGCGGTCACGATTGCGGATGACAAACGCCAGCTCACGCGGAGCACCCATGCCGACCCACAGAATATCGGTCCGCGCGGCGTTGATCTCGGCAATGATTCCGGCTTGCTCCTCGGCGCGGCGGCAGTAACCGTGCCGGTGGCCTGCGATGACCAGCCGCGGATACAATTTCCGCACCTTGTCGACAGCCGCCTCGTTGACCTCGCGCGTTCCCCCCAGCAAATAAAAGCTCGTGCCGCTGATTTCCGCCCGGCGCGCCACGTCGTGGAACAGATCGGTGGTAGCGACCCGTTCCGGCAAGCGTGCTTTGCCCTTAAGCCGCGAGGCGAACACCAGAGACATGCCGTCAGCGTGAATGAGATCGGCTGCGAGGAACAGTGACCGAGCCGCCGGGTCTCGCGCGCACATCGATACGACTTGGCCGTTGGCCGACGTGATCACCAGCGGGGGCAGACCCGATCCCCGCCGCGCCAAAGCGAACTCGACCATCAGTCTGGCCGATTCCGCTCGGTCAATCACGCCAATGGGAAGGCCACCGATGCAGGCGGTGGCCACAAGCGCGGTCCCTTCCGCTCCATCGATAGTGCCGAAATTCATCCGGCTTCCGCCGTTGTCGATGGCAGTCATGGCACACACTAGCCGACCGGCGTCCGGGCGCCGGCAAGTCGATGCGGTGTCTTGCTCCATAGCGCGAAGCGATGCACCGCAACAGCCGCGAGCAGCACGAACGCGAGAGCGTTCGAAATCAGCACGACGGTCGGTGCGGCAAATAGATGGGCGGAGAACTGCGCAAAGAGCAAAAACAGAATGCCGAGCAGCGAGATTTCGCCGAGTCCGGCAAGGTCGATGGGCAATCGGTACCAGCGGCGACCGAGCACCATGAAAGCAATGCAGGAGAGGATGTTCGCCCCCATAAAGGCAAACGCCGCTCCGTGCGCGCCGTAGGATGGAACGAGCAAGACCGAAAGCCCGGTGGACACAACCATGGACAGGATGGAGATCACCAGCCCGAGATGGCTCGCATGCGTGAAATAGATCACCTGGGCAAAGTAGAAATTGTGCATGGTCGCGAAGGCGATTGCGATGGCGAAGATGGGGATAAGATCTTGCGTCGGCGCGATGAATTCCGGCTTGAGAATCATCCGCAGCGCGACGCCGCCGAAGACGATAAAGAAGGCCGCGCCGAAAACCGCGACGGTAAGGCAGGCATTGAAGGACTTCTGTAATGCATCGTTGGCGGCGTCGAAATTACCCTGGTTGGCGTTCGTCTTCGCGACCGTGATCAGCGAGAAAGCGATCGTCTCGCCGAACACGGCAAAGCTCTGCCGCAACACGTCGGCGACGACACCATAGGGGCCGAGGATGGCGGCGCCGAGGTAGTGGGCAAGCATGAGCCGGTCCATGCTCCCGGCGACGGCGTTGATCCCGAAGGAAAGCAGGAGCGGCCACCCGTAACTGAGAATGTGGAGCGAGGCGGCACGCGAACCCTGCGAAATGCGAATGCTGGAAAATGTGGCAAGCGAGGGCACGGCAGCAACGACATGCGCCGTGGCGATGGCAAGCGCGAGCGCTCGCGCGCCGCCGCCAAGCCAGAGGCTCGCGCTGCCGAACGCCAGCGTGCACGAAGTACGCAGCAGCATCGAGAGGGCGGTGCTACGCGCATTGAGCAGCGTGCGGGCCACCTCGAAAGCGGCTTCATACACGGTCATGCCGCACACGAGGGCAAGGACCGCGGCGAAAAAGCCGGGCTCGAATATTCCGACGGCGCCCAAGCTCGCCAAGACGATCGCGGCGATCATCAAGCCGACCGCGAGAAGCCGCACAAGCGAGGCCACGTATTCATCGATTCGTCGTGTATGGTAAACGCCGAAATATGCGTAGCGCATCCATTGCGCGCCGAACCCGTAGACGATCACCGACCAGGCGAAGATCAAAAGATACTGGCCATATTCCGCCGGGCCGGCCCAGCGTGTAAAAATCATCAGCGCCAGCAGATTTCCAGCAGCCGCGGTTACTCGCGAACCGAGATAGACAATACCCGCCACATTAAGCATGCGAGGGTGATAACTCGCGGCAATAGCAAAGAAAAGTAGCCGGCGAAGCTTTCGCCGGATATCGTTAAACGTGTCAGCGGAACCAATGACGTGGAAGCGACACGGCGCGGCGCGCTACACGGTTGCACCGCGGGGCGCCGTCATATTGCTGCACGAGAGACCGAGAGATAGCGAAGACCGAAAACCGCGATCATCAACAGAAACCGCTCGCCGCCGACGTACGGGAAAATCGCCGTCTCGAAGCACGACGCATAGATTCCGTACAAGCACACTTGGAGAAAAAATGCCTTCAAGGGTTGCAGATGCGGCGCGTACGGCACCCGATAATAATCGGCGAGCGTCAGCACGACGATCCACGCGATCACCAGCGCGAGCCCGGGTATGCCGATGATCAGCGCGATATCGAGATAGCCGTTATGGGCATTGACGGCAATATTCGCCCAATTGTCGCCGCTCAAGCCATAGACGACCTGTTCGGTGCCCCAGAACGCGGAGATCCCGTAGCCGGTGATGGGGCGCTCCGCCAAATGCTGCAGAGCAAATTGCCAGATCTCGGTGCGCCCCGTGAAAGAGGGGTCCGGCAGGATCGAAGCGATCATATCGTGAATCGGCTCGAAATAGACCGAGCCGACCGAAAATAAATTGATCATGACCACGACCGAAATGGCGATCGCGATCCCCATGACCGGCCGACGAGTCCGGGCGAGCACGGCCGAGATAATCAGCACGACCGGCAGAATGCCAATGGCCGTCTTCGATTGCGTGAAAATCAGGAACGTCGTTGCGAGCGTGATGATCGCGCCGCCGAGCGCCAGGCTGCGCATCCGCGCCACGAACAGCCCGATGAAGATGAACTGGACCATCGTCGCACCCGCTTCGTTCTTGTTCGTGAACACTCCGCGCCAGTCTCCGGCATGTTCGGGCTCCGCGAAATCTGTCAGCTGGTGAATCGCGAACGAAGGAGCAAGAAATACGCCGATGTAACACACTGCGAGCACTATCAGGACCGCGACGGTCATGAGATCGCTGAAGTGGCGGACATTCTTCGGCAGCAGCAGCACCATGGTCGCCATGCCCATGTTGCCGAGAGTAAAGGCAAACCTCGAGGCGGCGAGCGAAGGCTGCCATGACGCAAGAACCGTCACGCCGCACCAGACGAGTGTCACGATCATCGCCGGTCGCACCAGCAGTTGCAGCCGAGTTGGCTCGTGGAACAGACTCCAAAGTGCAAGCAGGAGAAACAGAACCAAAAAGCCGATCTCCTTGCCGAGATCACCTGCTTCCGTGATCTGCAACGGCGGCTCGGAGAGGTCGGGAAACGGGTGAAATGAGATCCAGACCGACAGAAAAACCGCGATGAAGAGAATGCTGCGGATCAGCGAATCGGTGTCGACGGCCGTCTCGATTGCGGGGCCGTCCGCTGGGAGTAGACCGAGCTTCGCCACCACGAGCCTCTTTGCGCGCGCCTATGCAGACGGCAGCAGGGACCGCCTGAATGCTCAGGCCGCCGCGCCGCCGGTGAGAACCGTTCCACGGACTTTCCGCGCGTCGAGACCGAGGCGCGAGATGAATTGTTCGACAGCACCTTCGTGCCGGTCGTCGGCTTTGGCGACCAGCACGATGTGGTCGACAAGGCCGGCAAAGAAGCGGGTGCTCGGATCGCGGCTCAAATCAACCGCGGCGACGATCACCATGTCGAAGCGTTTGGTCTGGTCGAATGCCTGTTTGA
>Ga0187856_1000745_pt1 | contig 27845 bp, 29 predicted proteins | sample June2016WEW_8_40_FD_132443 | JGI IMG/M metagenome (GOLD analysis project Ga0187856, IMG submission 132443) | Peatland microbial communities from SPRUCE experiment site at the Marcell Experimental Forest, Minnesota, USA - June2016WEW_8_40 | ecosystem: Environmental > Terrestrial > Soil > Wetlands... | reverse complement strand
GTCGATTTGTCTCGGAGGATTGCCCTCTCGGCATAGGTCATGATCCCTCGCGTGGCGAGTTCGCTGAGCCCATCACCGCTCTGGCCTTGTGCCTCCCGTTTCTGTCGACGGTCCAGCAAGGTCAGGACCTCGTCGATAATGTTGGTTTGCTTGTTCCGCAGGTCGCGGCGAAATAGCCGATGCACCCACGCACCTTGTTCCCCGCTATAGCCGACCAGGCAGACTCCAATCTGCGTGATCGACAAGGGTAAGGTGTCGTGTACGACGTAGACACCATCGCATGCTTCAACGCCGCCGTTAAAAAGGATGCCGCGATGAATTCGTTCAAGATCCGCGCGAGAGGCTAAGTATACGCCCCCGTTTGGAGATGCCCCCGGTAGTGTGGCGAGCTGAGGAAACACGGTCTTGCGGATCTCCGTTCTATAGTTGTCCTCCTGCGCTACTGCCTCAGTGACCTCCTTTTCTAGCCGAGCATATGCGGCTGCCAGATCCTCTCCCACGGTCCACGTAGAGAGATCGAGAGTACGCGAGAGCGGCTCGCCGAATGCAGCTTCAAACTCAGGAAGCGCACCGCAGCCGGCGACTAGGCTCGTCGTGCTTTTCCGGTCAGGATCTTGATCCATGCATTTCCCTGTTTCAGTGGACCTTCAGCTTAAATACCCAAGTAACCGCAGCAGTTCGACAACTATTTCTGGCGACCTCGCCTATAAGCCCAGCGCATTTCTGAGGTTCTGCGCCACGGAGTCGCCACGGCCGTTCCTTCCAACTAACTTTCGGGCATACTTACGAGCGATCGGCGACGGAAGGCCAAAAGCTTGTTCCAGAACATCAGTTCCATTCGCAAGCTTTTGAGCAAATCCGGTAAGGCTTCGGTCGAGACGAGCCAGCACCTCGGTCCGAGGCGCCAGCAAAGCGATTGCAATCGCATCGGCCCGGTTTTCGATTCTGATGGCACCGGTCGCCAGATCGCCGGTCAGGTAGTCGCGTTCCACGAGTCTCATATAGACGCCTAAATCAATACCCGCAAGCGTGGCGCTGAGCCTCTCTGTGACATTCGGTCGACGGACGCCATCGATCACCTCACCAATTCCATTCCCGCACTGGCGGGACGCGGTTTCCAGAGAGACCAAATAATCTAGGAAATGCGCCACCTCGTGCGCAATCGTGAACCGCATTTGGTCAACAGGATCGGTGCCATCGACGAAGATCATACCGCGTCCTTGCCAGGCCAACAGGCATCCGCGAAGGCTGCGATCCGGGGAATTGAAGGAATAGCCGATACCGCGACCACGTAGCCATGATTCAATCGACGACAGGGTAAGCCGCGGAAGCTTTACGAGCGCGATCGGAAGCGCGAGCGCGATGGATCGCTCCAGCGTCCGGGGAAAGCACTCCTCATTCCCGCACCGCTCCCAAAAGGATTTGACTAGGCGTTCAATATCGTGGTCGGGCCACATAGCTGTCACGAATCCTTTTCGTTGTTCTGGGATTTATCGTCGTTCGGGTCCTCGTCGTCTCTGGCGGCCGCGAGCAAGCCTGCGGAATTCGGCGAGCGGGAGAGGGACTCGATAGCGTCAACCTGTCTGATGATCGCCGCTAACGTGGCTGCCTCAATTACTGCATAATCCGCAATAGCATTCACGCGGTCCGCGAAATCGGATGTTTCCGAAGGAGGGCGTTTGCAAAGATACAGGCGCGGCAAAAAGGCTGCATCTGTCCCGAGACGGTCGGCGAGATCGTCTTCGGAGAGGCCCTCAGCCTGACAATAGAGCTTCAGTACATGTCCGAGAAATTTCGGATCTTGGGCGGATCGAGAAGCGGCGATGCGGAGGGCGTCGGATGTATTCATATCATCGCTCCGCATGACCTACCGATGTCCGCTTGAGGCCGCGCTGGATCGTTTTCTTAATGCGGTCCTTGTTTCGTTTGACAGTAGCGGCCTGTTCCAAAGAGGAAAGGTGCGAAATTCTCAACACCGCGGCGAATTTTTCCGTGGCTCGAACACCGCTCATCATCAATTCGACGAATTCTCGGTCTTCTGCACTGTCCAGCAAAGCCATGGCGCGTGTTACGGTTGGGGATGCTTCAGAGAGCGCCTGCGACTCGATTTCGGGCGGCATCGTCGATTCCGTCGATACTTCCCGCTCCGGAAGCCGGAGTTCGACAACACTCCCACCAATTTCGTGGGCAGTTCGACGGCGTTCTTTAGCCATCAGGTTCAAAAGATCTCCTTCGGCGGATTTCCACAGGTACGTGAGAAGCCTGCCTCGGTCCGGCATATACTTTTCAGGAACGTTGAGGTAGTTCATCAGCGCGTCAGCGCACGCGGTAGGCACCCACGCCGGGTCCGACAAATTCGAATATTTTCGGCTGAGACCTTTGGTCAATATTGGTAAGAACAACTCCGCAAGTGCGCTGGAGGCCACCTCATCCCCGCTGCATAACCGCTGATGCAGACTGGCGGCAAGCCGGTCGAGGTTTTGGTCCTGTGCCATAGGCTTTAGGTCTTTTGGAGGATGAGGATGTACTCCAGATCCATGCGATGACCAAATGATTCCTTAACGTAGGGCAGCAGGCGGCGGCGCTCCGAGATTGTGCGCGTGTACTCTCGCCGAAGTTGAAGGCCTGCGCTGTTCGCGAGCTCGGTCAGGATTTCGTTCGTTGGGATCTGGATTTTCCTCAGGTGGGATGGGCAAACAACGATGACGGCGTGTCTGGAGGGTTTTAAAACTCTCGCCATCTGAATCAGTACAAGCCTCATCTGAGCGAAGTACCGATGGATCCTTTTCGCCAGTCGTTCAGATGCCGGAGTTAGTTGTTCGAGGACAGTTGTACATTTTTTCAACTGACTCAGGGCCGGGTCGATCGAGATTTCTCTCGGAAAGCGCCCCTTTTCGCTCCCAACATAGTCCGGTGCTCGACCGAGGTATTCCTCAAAAGTCACACCGAGGATTCGGTGCATCCACGGCAGCACCAGAAAATGCGCCCGAGTGTAGTCCAAAGCGGTTGCGTATGGAGGAGATGTAAAGATCAGGTCGACGCTGTCATCGGGCAAGCTGAGTGATCGAGCATCTCCGACTTCACAACGAACGGATATTTCAGGCACCTTGGTGCAGAATCGAGAAAACTCCGCCATTTGCCGGCGCATTTTCGCGACGCGGACCTTAAAACGCCCAAGTACGTCGGGCACATCCTTGTGGTCCCAGTGGTGATGACGCGAGTGAATAATGTCGCGCGCATTGGCTACGCTCGTCTTTGAAAGGATCAGGGACGAGAAGACAACCCAAAAGAAGTCCCGCGTGCTGGCGGTCATTCGCGCAGCGGCGATCGCGTCGGCAAGCGTAGTCAGATCGCGAAGGACATTCGTATCGAACCAATAATCGCGATTGGGAAATGCGGGGATTTTCGGCGTTTCGCTTTGTTTTTCCAGTTGCCGGAGAATGTTGGCGAGCGCCGTGGCGACGTGGTCATCTGAGATAGGGGTGCTCTTCACCTTCGCGATCAGCCTAGCCAGCGGGTCGAAGTCGTATCCGATGGAGTGCCGGCCGAGCAGTCGGGACTCGACTAAGGTAGTCCCGCTTCCAACCATCGGGTCCAAAATGGTGTCGCCTTTGGACGAGTAATAGGAAAGCGCGTAGCGGACGAGCTGCGGAGGGCACTTGGCCGCGTAGGCGTGGAGGCCGTGACTTGCGTACCAAGTGTTGCTTCCTTCGAAATCAAGCGCTGGCATGTATGAAATCTAACGTTATCAATTTGCAGGTATTTCCGCCACATGGGTTGGTGGGACCCGCCAAGAACGTGCCCGGCCCTGTCGAACTTTCGGGGGCGGGCGGGTAGTACGGCTGAAAGGGGTCCGGAATCCCGGACTAACGGAACAAACCGATGAGCGAGAATCCTGAGGAACATCGTCCAGCCGCCGGCGGGCACCACCACGGCGGCGAACACCAACACCATCACCCCCACCCGGAACATGACCTCGCGGGCCAGATCGAAGAAAAGCTGGAACATGTTGCGGAAGAGGTCAAAGAGATCGAGGCATTGATACAAGAGGAAAACCTCGAACGACAACACGATCATCACCATCATCCCGAAAAATTCTTCGTCGAAATTGAAGGGATTGAATATCCGTGGAATTCGCCAACGATAACGGTTCCCGATATCCGTCGGCTCGGAAATCTGCCGGCCGATCAGCCGGTGATCGAAATCGATCAATGCAATCAGGAGCGCACCCTTACCGAAAACGAAGTAATCCATCTGAAACCCGGGCACCGATATGGGAAGAAAGTGCGGTTCAAACGCGGGCTGGACAGGATGACGGCGGAGCTCGACCTGCTCCGCCGTTACTACCCGACCGCGGAATGGCACCCATCTGGCGCGGGCGGATGGATCAGGATTCCAGGTTACAAATTTCCGCCGACGTGGAGTCGGGACATGGATACGATCTGCTTCGAAGTTCCGGCGGGATACCCTGGACAGGCGCCGTATGCCTTCTATGTCACGTCAGGCCTGCGGCTGAAGGCGACCGGAGCCGTTCCGCAGGCTTATCAGGAAGGCGCTTCAACACCCTTTGGTGGATCGTGGGGGAAATTCTCCTGGTCGCACGATAACACATGGAAGCCCAGCGCTGATGTTTCGAGCGGGAGCAACCTCGCCAATTTCGTGCTTAGCTTTGCCGATCGGTTGAAGGAGGGTGCCTAATGCAAATCCATATTGATTCGGCGCTCATGGAGCGAGTTCAGGGCCATCTCCACAGACGCCAAACCGAGCAGGTTGCGTTCCTATTTGCCAGGGCGACCGGACCACAGCTCCTTACTGCATCCGAAATTTACCTGGTACCTTCCTCTGAGCTCGTGCACGAATCACGGTTTCACGCGGAGATCTCCGATGAGGCACAGGCGAAGATCATCAAAATGGCCGCAGACAAAAGTCTGCTGCTGGTGGAAGTTCACTCTCATCCCGGATGCGAGAGAGGCGCCGGATTCTCTCCCAGCGATCTGGCTGGGTTCCGGGAGTTCGTGCCGCATATCTTCTGGCGGCTGAGAGTGAAACAGTATGCCGCACTCGTTTTCGGCGATCACGACTACGACGCTTTGGCCTGGATGAATGATCCGATTGAGCCCGTGCCATTCAGCGCACTGGTCGTAAACGGAAGCGTAATCGCCCCTACCGGCGTGACCATTCGTGAATTCGAGCGGCAAAAAAGAGAAGCGGAGCGGTATTCGCGGCAAATTGCGATGTTCGGCAAGGAAGGCCAGGTACGAATCGGCCAGGTGTCGGTTGTAATCGGCGGCGTCGGCGGTCTTGGCAGCCACATCGTCCAGCAACTCGCGTACGCCGGCGTGAAAAAGTATTTCCTTGTCGATATGGACCGTGTTGACCGCACAAACCTTAACCGATTCGTGATTGGTACTGAAGCCGATCTGGGACGGATGAAGGCTGAAGTGGCCGGTGATTTCATCAGACGCGTCCAGCCGGACGCCGAGATCTCAATTATTCCGGAGTCGGTCATCTCGGGTGCCGCATTCGACGCGGTTTCCAAGTGTTCGATCGTCTTCGGCTGTGTCGATAACGATGGTCCGCGGCTGGCGCTATTGGAGCTGTGCTGCTCGTTACAGAAGCCGTACATCGACGTCGCCACCGACGTTCCTTCTCCTGGCTGTTTCGGCGGGCGGATGGTCTTCACGGGCATAGGGAAGGGATGCCTTGCCTGCCGCGAAGAACTGGATCAAAGTGAGGTGCGGCGCTTTTTCTCAACGCCCGAGCAGCGGATCGAAGATGACAAGATCTATGGGATCGATCGCTCGGCGCTGGGGGCGAGCGGGCCTTCCGTTGTTTTTCTTAATGGCACTCTGGCATCGCTGGCGGTGACGGAATTCACGACCTTTATTACGGGGCTCCGCGCACCGTTGCCGTATCTGACCTACCGCGGCGAGATGGGTATCGTGACGACAACAAGGGCACCGGAAAAAGGCTGCTACTATTGCGATTCCCTCTGGAGCGGCGAGTCGATTGGAAACCCCGAGCGTTATCTGAATCTAAAGGGCTGAGCTGCGCTGTCTTGTCAATTGCCGCAAATGTTCTATCGATTCAGTTCATTTTCGAGAGTCGCGACCGATGCAATCACTCGATCAAACTCCGGCGGCTCACCGATAATCATTGCGGCCATGCGGCCGTAGTCACGACGAAGCTCTTCGATCATTGAGTCGGTCGGGGTCAATAAAAAGCTTCCGGGGACGGCTCGATCCAGTCCGAGGTCCGGGCTGTTGAAGAACATGCGGGCGTGAGTCACACAATCTGCCCCAAGCAGGCGATCGCCGCTGGTGCGCGGACCCAGTTCCGACTGGAGAATTTGATGCACGTCGTAGTAGTGGCGTGAGACACGCTGGCCTTCGCCGCGCAACACGCCGCGCTTCTCGAACCAGTTCCTTACGCCGTGCAGGATGACGATTTTGTCCCAGAAGGTTCGCTCTGCAGCGACCGTCGTCACATGCTCGGCCCGCAGAGCCAGTCGCGGCACCTCGTCTGAAATGTAAGGGACTATGCTCGTCTCCTCATGTGGATCGAGCGCCGATTTAGCTCCGGATTCGAGTTTCACCGCCGGCCGAATGTAGTCATCTCGCGTTGTTGTCACCGTCGGGTACCAAAACAACAAGCTCTGGCCGTCTGGATCATCGGGGTCAACGGCAACGGTGGGGTCATTCGGTCTGATCTTCGCGTCGGCGAAGGCTTCGCGTACAATTTTCGCAAATTGCCGTGCAAGAGTGTTCTGGATGTAGTCGCGGCAGGAGTCCTTGATTGCGTCGAGTCGCGCCTGCCGCTTCTTCCGGCTCATGGCCTCAAGCTCCGGAACGGACGCGGCCTGCCCGAGGTCCTCCCGAAAGACGGTGATGTCGATGTCTTCAGAGAATCTGGAAATCAGCCCGTAGGCTTTCGAGAGCGACGTTCCGCCCTTAAATAGAAATCTTGGATGGCCGGCGGGCAGGCCATTGAAAAGAGCATCGAGGGTCCAGGTGACCCAGAGGTCTTTTTCGATGTTCTGTTCTGGCGTGCCGAGCCGAGCCGCGGCGCTAAGGAAAATGTCGCGGCGATCCCGCGAGCCTGCTCTGAGAAACTCCGAAAAGCCGGGATTCATCGCGTCCGCCTCGCGGAGCGATCGGTCGCGGCAGTTGCAGTCGCGATTGGAGACGACGCGCCCTTACGAGTGGTAGCGTGTGGCTGATCCGTATCGCGAAGGAATCTGGAGACGAGGTCCCGCATCCAAGTGGGGAGAGCGTCGAGGCCGCTGCGAAGGTCGTCGCGAATGGCTTTGCCCTGTCTTGGGTCTTCCAAAATTCTCGCGATCCTTTTCAGAATCGAATCGCCATCAGTCGGGAGCATGTCGTGCAGCCAGTGAAGTGCCTGTACGATGCGCATTGCCGGCCGGCCGGCCCAGTAGAGCCGGCTTGGAGCGGTCAGTTTGAAGGCGATAACGAGCTTGTCGAGGTGAATGGGACGGAGCCGGGCATCTGTGTGGACCGTGACCTTGGCGGGCACTGCGTCAGTCAGGCCTAGTTGATTGGCAGCAGTCATTCCATCGGGAAGAAAGCGGGCCTTCTCCCTCCGCGTGACCGCATCAATGATGGCGGTGTAATCAGGCGTGCTCGGTTTGCCAGTCAGCGTGTTGACGCGCGGAAGATCGTAGAGTCCGCGATCGATGCGCCGAAGATCGCCCGAGAGCGAGAGGCGCTGGAGGGCTTTATCGACACCGGAGCGGGCGCCGAGATCGAGGAAGTCGTTCGGAGTCCATACCCGGATGGATTTGTCGCGGCGGATGCGGTCGAGGATCGCGCGCCTAAGATCGAGGTTGGGGCCGCGCCGGAGCGTTTTTGTTTGTCCGATCTTTGTAGACATATTTCGGACAGATCCTCACTTCCGTCCGTCCGAAGAACGTATACATTTTTCGGACAAATTCAGGATACCACAGGAGAATCAGCTGGCGGCGCTGGCCGTCGCGCCGTTGGTGCTGCGCGAGGGCCGTCAAAAGTCCAGAGTCCAATAAGAGTCCATTAACGGACCCGCAAAATCCGGTTCTTTGGAATCAGTAAGCCTGGGATCGTCAGCAACGGCGCCGTGGACGCTAAATTCTGTATTATCAATCTACGGGCAATTTCCACCATTGGCAGTCGCATCGTGCTGCTGAATTTCGGCCCGTCAAAAAGAACCGCAGACGTAAGGTCGGTAGGCACGATTTTCAGCTTACGGCACGCGCAAACAATTCGTTCGCCAACTGCACCGAGCTTCGCAGCCGATGCGGTGCTTGGAACGACTCCAATAACGCGAGGCGGCGTTCCTCGAAGGTGGGATAGTGCTGAGGCACTTCCTTCCGCGTCCCCTTCAGATGCAATTCAATCGCGCTTAGAAACTGGCAGATCCATAGAATGTGCATCTCCCTTACGTCATCCCAGTGAACTGGGCGATCTCGCGACGTCCGCAGAATACAACCGGCGGCGAATCGGTCGGCCGCAATCTCTTGGTTGCGCAGGACGATACACTCCTCAGTGCTCAGTGTCCCCATATGGTCGGGAGTCCAATGCTTCAGCCCGACATGGCCAAGCTCATGAAGCATCAGAAATACGCCGATGAGATGAGCGAAGTGCACGACGCCGAGTCTGGGAGGCGTGAGGCCTTTCAGCGCGTCGTTGACTCGGACGAAGACTTGAGGCGAGGGAGCGTCTAGCTCTGATACGACCACTCTCAGCGCATCGAGATAGACCTGAAGCTTGTCGGGCGACTCAGGCGAATCGCTCAGATATGTTCCGAGGGACACTTCTGCAAGGGGGCGGAGAACGAATGTCATCCCAAACGGGATTTGGATAAAGTAGCGCCCTGAGGATCTGAACTTACTTGCAAACCCTTCAAAACGAAATCGCGGCGTTGCGACGATCGGTGTTCGGCTGAGGGTCGCCCGCAGATCCTCAGGAAGGAGGCGGAAGGCAGGTCGCCGATAGGGATTGAGAACCGGATTGCTGAGAACCGCCTCGGGCATCATTGCGGCATCGAAATCGGCGACGGTCTTAAGCCTGGACAGCAAAGCGGCCAGACGAGAAGGGTCGATTGGTGAACCATCCAGCGAAGCCCCTGGCTGCGTGAACGCCCGAAAAAGAGGGTCGGTTCGTTGTGCCGCCCGCGCCAGTGCCACTAGCTCGGCCCATTCGTCCTCAGAAAGCCGGGCTCTGATGTCGCCAGCGTACTTCGCGGCGATGTGTCTTCCCAAGAAGTTATAGAAAAAGCGAATCATTCGGCAGCCAAGCTCTCTTGCGCGCAATCTGTCTCAGTTCATCAAATGCGGAAGTAACCTTGTGGATGCCTTTCGCGCATTGGGGGTCGGCCGTCTCTCGTATTGCCTGCAATCGAGTGTCGGCGGATGGAGCGTATTTCTCCTCATCTTTCGATCCATATGCCTCACACAGGCGATAAAACTCAAACAGAAGGGCAATGAATCCGCCCAATGGTTCCGTGGTGACACCGCTGACAACGCCAGAGAATGTTGCAAACGCAAACCTGTCTGCTTCGATCTCGCAGGCTGCGAGCATTTCCGGTGTCTTTTCGGGCGGCGCTTCCTTGATTCGGGCGTGATGCTTCAGGCGGAAGTGACCGTGCTCATGCAGAACGACAAATATCAAAATGTTGCGGCTGAACGGGTAAATCCGCTGCGCGCTCTCAGGGCGATTCAGCCTGTGCGGACCTCCGTCCAACGCCGAGGGGTCGCCGGTAGCCGCAAACCGGGCGAGTTCGCAAATCCGGCGTGCGACATCCTCTCGTTGCGCCGCGTCGACTTTTGCATTAAACACGAAAACTAGGTCGACTAGTCGAGCGACGACTCGACACAATCGGGCGTTGACCAAGATGATCTTATGGCCTCCGCGGAGCAACCTCGCTTCCGCATGAAAGAGCGGAGCCGGTACAACTATAATCGGGATGTCAAACACAGCGCGGTCTTTGCCGAGCAGGTTGTAGGCTGAGTAGCGCAGATACGTTGCAAGCGGTCCCGGCGCGTTCGTCCAGGATAAGACCGACGGCGAAAATCTGCGAGGGTTAAGTCCCGTTTCGAGGGTTTGCAACAGAAAATCGGTTGTCAGGGCGTCCATAGCCTCGATCTCCGGCTCCGCAGTGACCATCTTTCGAAGCCATGATTCGGCTCGGACGCGGTCGTACATGGCAAGCTCGGCCTCGAACGGCGTCCCCTTGGCAATTGTCCGCAGCAACTCGTTGTCACTCATGACGAGATTGATAAACTTAAACGCCGCTGCGTCGAGCATCGGCGGCGTACCGACCCCCTCCGCGCCTGTCTCTGCCTTCAAGGTCCGACCTCTCCGGAGCGCGTTGCGCACAGTGAACCAGAAATTCATCATCGGTCTTGGAAGGTAGTTAGTGCATCCTATTAATTCCGAAGACGACGTAGTTATAGTCTGTGACCGGCGCCAGGCCATCCGCACGGACAAGCTGGCCACGCGCCTTGTCGTATACTATCTCCGTCCAGTCCCATTTATCGGCGGGTGCCTGCACGGCAACGTAATCGCCCTCGGCCAGTCGAGCGCCTAAGGGGTTATCGCCGAAATCCAGGCCCATATAGAAGCTTTGAACAGGCACATTTCGATGCCGCTGCCCAAGCGCCCGCATGAGCCCCGATGAAATCGCAACCAACGGCTTCATCGCTGGCTGGACCACGGTCAGGACGTCGAGCCCCTTGCGAAATACGTCCGAGTCAAGGAAGCTCAAAAACTTCTCGTCATCCGTGTTCTTGACGTTGATCGTGTTGCACTCGAAAGCAATGCCATTTGGTCCGGCCGTCAGGCCCGAGAAAATTGGCCAGCCGATGATTGCGGCGTGCTCGCCGTTACGTGCACGCACAGTCATGTTGAATTGAAGAGATTCCTCTACCTTCTCACCGAGATCGTTCTTGCCGAGATAGTTCACTGCCGCAAAGTTGAAGAGGACCTTATGCTCTCCTGCGCCAGGATATTCCGCGATGAATAGACGATTAAGAGTGACATTTAAGCGGAGGCCCGCCAAGCCCGATTGGCCATTGAAGGTACCTGCGGGGGCGATGCCTAAATGCTTGTCAGTGGGAGCCGGCGCGATGAAACCGAAGTTATGAGAAATGAACATATAGGCGGGAGGCTTCTTTTTCCTGATTCCGAATATGCCCAGGCTGCGACCGCCTTCTTCGTCGGCCGCTAGCTGATCGAACTCCCGTGCGCGCTGTTCATCTCCAAGCTCGCGGAGCTTTTGTGCACAATCGCTGGGCGAGTAGCTTCCAATGACCCTCAACTCCGGAAATTGATCGCTCATCAAATCCCTCCTGACAGCTTGAGCTTGCTCGATTCTCCCAAATTTCGGACATTGATACAGGAGCGCTGCGACGCCGTCGTCGCCTTCCAAGGCGCATCATGAACTACTCGCTACACTCGACGCCGACCGCCCATTTAGTTGTTCACTGTACGTGCTTCACGCGCCCAAGGCAGCTTTCTTCCTAGCATCGCCTACTCTCCCGAGCGAATTAGTCCGCAACCAAACCGCAATATATAGACAACGCCAAGAATGTAACCACCATATCATGTGGTATACTCTCAATGGAGGCTTTCTATGCCAAAAGAAGAAGAACTGTTCGTAGAGCGTCGTCCGCAAGGGGACTACGCAGTCCGGCGCGGCGGCTCAGAACGCGCGAGCGCCGTAGAACCAACCCAAGCCGAAGCGATTGAGCGAGCCAAACAAATCAACAACGGCGGCCCCGTTCTGGTCGAGCGAGTCCGTAATACGGATGTCGGCCACCGCGACAAGTGGCGCAAACCCTGAGTAGCGTCCCCGGCACATTCGACCTGAAAAAGAGGATCCTCAAGGGAATTTTCGCCTCAGCTTAACCAAGCGAAAGTTCGTAGACCGCCTGTCGCGGTCCGAATGCGACGCGCTCAGCCAAGACAGTTCCACCGTTGGAGGTGGCTACGAGCGAGGGGCTGCCCTAGCTATCCACTCGGCCGAGACCAATCCCTGCCGAGCGATTAAATCCGCATTACTCGAAGATAAGCGGCGCACGCTTCTGCGACCGCTGGTGGTAAGAGATCTCTTCCAGAGCGAGGCGGTCGACCGCCTGCTTTTCCGCTGGCCAAAACTGTGGGCGTCGTCGTAAAATCTCAGTGGCGATATGAGTCGGGCAAAACGAGAGTTGCGGGATTCAGGATCTCGAGGCCCACGCCGTGCTCGTGCAGGCGATGGCCGATGTTGGCGCTGACCCAGCCCTCGTCTACGCATTCCGAAAAACGGCTCTCAAAGGCCTCGATGATGGCATTTGACGCAGCGGTCGAGGAATACTACGCCGCACTGAAGCAAGGACGCCAGTAGCCTTCGTTGCCTGTCAATACCTTTCCAGTTTGGAACTTATATTGACAAGATGCCCAGAGCCGAGGAGCGGTCGGGTTTCAACTGTGGGAACACAGGCTGGACAGTCGAGCAATGGGACGTCGCCCCGCCGAAAGCACCTTGAATCGGGAGCAGGTGCGTTCCCCAAGGGGAGTGCACCTGCTTTTCGACTGTATCAAAACCGTATCAAAAGGCCATCTGAAACAGCCATTGGGTTGTCCGTCGAGCGAAGAGCAGATTCCCCAGGTTATTGAAAAGACTGAAAAAACGGGAAACGGAATGGACGGTTTGGAAGGGAGTTTCACGCGCCCAACGCAGGTGCGTCGCACACAACTGGCACACAAAGTCGGAAGCTCAGATTGAAAAGTCTGGTGTTAAGCGGCCGAATTCACTGATCCAAGCGAATCAGTAGTTTCGGTTCCAATCCGCTGTCGCCAATAATGTGTGGAACCTGTGTGCCGCTTCCGTCCCACTTTTGGCCGGCTCGGCATCCCGCCGAGCTGAGACTGAGCCCCGATCAGTCATCATCTTTCGAAACTCCAAGGAGCTCTGCCGAGTAGCGTCGCGTCGTGTGCCGTCGGTGTGCAGCGACGAAATGGTATTTCCTACTTGCCTGCTTTGAAGTTTGCGCGCACGCATACAGCGTTCGTAATAACGAGGGCTTCTTGGGCGGTAGGGCCCGCCTACGGCCCGAATACAACTCAAACGTTTCAATGATCGCGGTCATTGGGACCTCTGATCATTCGCATTTCTTAAACCGCCCTAGAAAGTGTGATCTGCGGCCTCCGGTGTTGAGGAAGTGTGCAGTGCTGAGCAAATGGATGAAGGTGCGGACCATCCCTAACTGTAGGTGCATCTCAAATCGGTTCGCGATGGAAGACCGGCGAATAAAGATGAACGTGCGTCCCTACGATGAGTTACCAAGTAATGGCGACGGGCGATTCGTTCGCCCGGGACAGTTCCGAAGCATCCGCCAGTGCCTAGCGCTGTCGCGCAGGACGTCACACTACCTCGATGCGTAAACGTGGCAGTTGCATTGGGAGCACCGGACCACCCCACTTGTCGGGACCGAACTGGCCGAAGTGCCGACTAGAACGAAGCGGCTTGCGGACGCTGCGCGCACCTGGCTGTCAGCTCATGAGCGCAAAGCGACCATTGCGCAGCAGAAGGAACCAGAGTAGTGGAACCCCTCCATTGCTAAGTTTGGGCGTCTGCGTTCACACGCTTTCTCGTCCAGTCTTTTAAAAACCAGTGGATCGTTCGCACGCCTGAGCGACGTTCTGGTATCTTTTGCGCTATTATCTTCTAAACACGCTAGCGGTTGTTTTACGATTATTTGTTAAAGGAGTCGCTTGGGAACTAAGCGCTATTTCTGCAGATTGGAGGTCCCGAATTGCGTCTCGATGTTACCATCTTGCTTTGCGTGGGCAACTGAGCCCGTTCGGGGCACCAATGAGCGTTTCGCGAGGTATTGCCCAGTTGCGCTACAACGACGACATCATCGTCGAAGAAACAAATGGCAAGGTCGGCATTGAGGGCCGGTACAGTGAACCAACCAGTCGCTGGATCTTGAGTTCAAGGGTGGCAAGGATCCCGTCAGATTGGAAGTTGTAACGAGCCACGAGTAGACAGTTGCCGTGTAGCCGTTTCTGCAAAGGAGACCCTATGTCCAGTGAATTGTCAAATAGTGACGAGCTCAATGCGATACAGATAAACGATCATCTCATCCTGACGGCGCGCCGACGCGTCGGACAGCCCGGGCAGATACTGTACTTCCAACAACGCTCCTCGTCTGCCGGCATGCCTGAGTTCGCGCTTCTACGAGAGAACGTTGAGGACCTTCCCATCGCACCCGGCGCGCCACCATCCGGGACATTCGCGTTCATGGAGACTCGCGTGGCCACGCCGGTGCCAATGGTGCGCGTTTTTGGGAAGGACGGCCATCGCGATATGCCTGTTCAGCAGTTTTCCGAAGGCATTCCAGCCGCTGGGATGAAACTAAGCCTTCCAGTCATCAACTCGACTGCATCGGTCGACGACGCCATTCGTGCAATGAGAAACCGAGATACTCGCGCCGTGGTCGTCTCTTATTCACCCACAAACTACCAGTTACTGATGAATCACCAGATTGCGCGAGCGCACCTTCAACACCTTACTCTAGCCGATATCCGACCGCAGGGCCACACAGTTTCAAGCTGGAGCGATGCCATCCCGGCGCCGCGAACGCGGCTATTTTCGATGGTGCAGCCGCTGAATCAACCTACTGCCGATATCGCGAGCCTATATGAAAGCGTCGGAGGCGTCGTCGCCAACGCGAGTAAGATCTGTCTCTGCAGCAGCAATATCCGGTCGCACACGGTGTGGGACCAGGCTCCGTCCTTGGATGGCACGCCCTGCCGCAAACCCACGCAGGGTCACGGGACTCTAAAGTGTTTTTGAGGTTCCGATAGATTCACATGGATAAAATCACTGGTGTTCTGGACGCGTTACAGGGCATTTTTGGGAAAGGCTTTGTACTCGCCGGTTTTCTTCCTGTCATCCTTCTGTTGAGCGTCTCCTGGATCTTGGGCTGCTGGCTTTCGGCATCCTGCCGTGAATTCTCCGAATATCTGCTGTACGCTAAACTACTCCAGAAATTCGCGTTGGGCGTCATCATGTTGCTGCTGGTGTCCATGGTGAGCTTCGTGTTTTGGCAATTGAACGCCTGGTTTCGGCAATGCCTGGAAGGCCGGATATGGCCTTTGAGTGTACAGAACTGGCTGTCCGTGGAATATCGAAACAAATGCAGAGTGCTGGATGAGCAGGTGCAGCGGTTCTTGAACGAAGGCGGCGAATACCGGAGAGCGGTGGCGCTGTGGCCTGCCCAGCTCATTGCAAATTCAACGGGAATGGGTAACGCCGTGCAGGATCCGAACCTGGATCGCGACTACCAAAAGCTCAAACGAAGATTCGGCGGGTCTCGTCCCGTTCCCTTCGAAGATGTTGAAGCGTTCTATACCCGCCTCTGTGCGGAATTGCGCCTCACGTCGCTTACCGCAGCGCCGGTGCTCGAAGAAATGTCTAACACTTTGTGCGACGACTTTCTTCCCAGAGGGCGTGACATGGCACAACGGGAACTATACCGAGTCATTCCTGAGCGACAGAGTTTTCCCGCAAGTGAGATGAGCATCGGCCCGACGCGTCTCATCAACCTCCAGGAAGCTCAGCGGGACTTCATCTCGCGCACCTACGGCATCGACGCCACGCTATTCTGGGCCGATCTTCTGAAGGTCGCATCGGACAATCAGAGTTTCGCCGCAACATTGGAGAATGCCAAGACTCGGTTGGATTTCTCGATTGCATTAACCGCCGTCGCCACCACTTTTACGCTGGGCTGGATCATCATGTGCGGAATCTTCGGAACTTCGTCCCTCGCGTATGTGGTGGTGGTAGTTTTTGGCGCCTTGGCCACGATCGTCGCCAGGCAGCTTGTGCTCATCAACTCTCAGACATTCGCTGAAACAGTACGTACTACGGTCGAACTATTTCGTTTCGACCTGCTAAAGGCGATGCACCTTCCAATGCCGGAAAATAGCGACCGGGAGCGAGAGATCTGGATGGGCCTAGCGCAACGCGTCGCGATAGGGATCCAAAATACGGTGACTTATCAGCACGAGGCTCCCCAAGGTCATGCGTAAGTTCTTGGTATTTGGCATTCCAGCCTTGGTGGCGTTTGGCGTCGGCCTGTATCGGGTCGCGACTGTGCGGCCGAAAGAGGGCGAGTACAGTGCCAAGTGGGTCGCTTCACGCGCCTTCGCCGCCAACCATCAGGTGCAGCAGGACGATTTAAGAGTTCCCGGCGGTATTGACGCGGTGGTTCGGCTGCTGCTTGAGGACGAGAGCTTGAACGGCGCTCACGTAAAAGGGGCGGCGCATCCTGCGGGGGCAGTACTCAGGGACGCCGATTTCGACCGTCGGCCCGATCTTTCCAAGCCGATGCCGCATGCCCAAATCTATTTCTACGTTACGAAAGAAGACTCTACTCCGATTGGGGGTTGGACAGAGGGTGCATCGATTGTCCCGTGTTATCTCAAGACCGAGGGCAAAGCGCCTGCTACCAAACAGCGCGCTATTTGTATTCACACTCCGTTGCGAATTCTCGCGATACACAAGGCGCAGAACACCAACGAGGCGTCCTGGCTGGCCATCGAGGTCCCCGAGAAGTTTCGCTGTACGTTTGCCGAATTCGCGATGGCCGACAAACGGACACTCTATCAGGTGAATCCACCTTAGGCAGCCTTGAGATCCGCTGATAATTTTGATCCGACGGGTCAGGCTTAAAGTTGCGTCGCGTGTACTCCCGCGCGGCACGAGCCTTCAACGCACCAAGCTGATCTTTGCTATTCGCCCTCCTGGCTGGTAGCAAGCGCGAATGTGCTCCCCCAATGGAAACAAAGTGCGCAAGCCGGCACCCGTGGGTAAGGAGATTGCCGTGGCAGAACCGACCTTGGTCCCAGCAATAACCACCGAATCGACTTCTCCGTTTGGTTGCAAACTGACTTCGTCAACGTTGCCATCCAGACAATTGCCTGCTGAGGGCAAGGGGCCCGCAGGAGAGCCGGTCACTGTTGGAGAAACCGTAAAACTTGCCGAACCCTGTTCCATCCAGACGAGAAGATAATAGTCAGTTTCCACCGCAATCGTCCAATGCAGCGTAGCAGTGCGCGGTCCGCCTAAGCCGTCGTCTTGGGGCGTCGCCTGCGCAAGCAGTTCGAGACCATTTGGCGATTGGGCGTAAAGGTAGATCTTCAGCCGGTCCCGCTTTGAATATGCCGTGGTCACTTTCGCGTCCAGCTCCCGGCCGCGCTCAAGGTGAATGGAAAAGTAGCGTTTGGGTTGCAGGGCGGCATCTGCGTAGTCCGCCACGGCCGTGCCCGAGACGAGGGCGATTGCTGAATCGGTTTGCGCCCAAACTTGGGCCAAGGACATGAGCGTCAACAGCAGAATTGTCCGGCCGGGACCCTTCATCATTTCACCCCTGGTCTTTAACGCATCGACACTTCGTTCCGCTGGGCGGCACGTCTACGCACTCCCAAGTGAAGCCGGGCGGACATTGGCCGCCGCTGCTCTCGGAATCGGCGCGAAAATGCATCTGCGTAAGTCTCACGCCGGTCACCCCTCTTTTCTTCAATACCTTATGAACTGCTTTAGCAATGTCTTCAATATGCGGTGACATATCAATTTTGTTGTTGGCCACCGGTTGCTCCTTTGCTTGGATTCGTCGGATTGGGAGTGGTTGCCGGGTTGGACACGGCAATGATGGTAAGTGGCGCCGCAAGTATCGTTTGGGCGTCGGCTTGTAAGAGGATCTGTTGCGGACCAGGTGTCTTAGTAACATCCGGCGTCATATAGATCTGAAGTGTTTTTCCATCGGCGCTGGCTGTGAATGTGAGATCAGTGCCATTAAACGAGGCGCGCTGGATGATGTTAAGCGATTGTCCGGAGTAGGAAATAAGGGCGGCCTCATTTTGCTTGACGATCGCTTTTGGCTGCTTCGCGTCCAGGGAAGGTTTGCCGGGTGGCGTGGACGCTGCGGGGGGAGGCACGGCATAGGAGCGGACGTTTCCCCTTGGGTCGATCAGGGTGAAAGTCTTGTACGCATCCAGGATGGTCTTGTCCACGGTAAGCTGCAGAGTATGGCAGGTCGGCTCATGACTCGAACAGGGAGTGAGACGGACGAGAGAGATGGCGTGTGGCTGGCGAGGATCGGGCTCGTCAACGACATAAGCCTGATCGAGAAGGATCTGCCATCTTCCGCTGTAGTTACGCGCCACCCCGTTTTGTACTGCTGTATCGAGCAAGGTTAAAGTCGACCTTGAATCGATGTCAGCCCTGGTGATTATGGGCTGGATTTCAATAATTGGGGCCTTCGCGGCCCACGCTGGACCGGCGAATGGAAACTTCAGTACGAATAAGCCGTTTCCGTCGCCCAGCGTGGCGGTGGAGACATAAATCTCTGCGACCACGCCGCCGAAATTCGAATCGGCGTACACGCTGTTGACTTCGGGCAGCGGCGCGCCGTTATATGCGATGACTGGATATTGGCTTGGCAAGTCGCTCACAGCGAGACCTGTATTCCTTGTCACAGTAAGTAACAGGTGGGTCGAGTCGGGCCCATTGAACTCTCGATCTAGTCCAATGATCCGAATATGCTCGTCCTGGAGGCGCGAATGAGGCGCGAGCGGAATCGGCGGGCCGTAACGTCCATTGACTACTCCGTCGGTCAACGCGGCCTGCTGTACGGTCGTCACGAGATACATCGTCTGGTCGGATTGAATCGTCAGTCCGTTGCCTTCCGAATAAACTTGAGGTCCGACATTCACCGTTGTCCCACTGAAGAAGTTCTTACCCTTGATCACGACCGTTCCCGAGTTTGCGTCCGTTCGGTACCATCGCACATCGTCCACCACTGCCCCGAGATCGGTCTCAACGCTTGCAGTCGATGGCGCTGTGACCTCGTCGAGGCGGGAAGTATCTCCCCGGAGGCCGGCGCCCCAGTTGTTCGGCGAGAACGCCAGAGAGAGCTTCTTGGTAATCGGTTCGGAATAATATGTCGTCAGGGTGTGATGGTCATAGTGATGCCAACCCGTTCTGACCTTTACGTTGATCATTTGATTGGCGTCCGAGGGCGTATCTGAAGCGGGTAACGAAACGATCGCGAAAAGTTGCCGCATGCCCGGGGAAACAGACCGGCGTCCGAGCACCGGTCGAAATTCCCAGCCGAATTGAAGAACACATCGGTTTTCGGCCGTGGTAGTAGTTTGACAGGATTCCTTCCCGGAAACTGGAGCCATACGCTGGAACGACAGGGTGTCGTTATCGCGGTAAAGATAGAACACTTGGCTTTGCCGCTGGAGGGCAGTGCTTACGGTAAGCATTTTGACCACTGCCGAACCACCGAATGCACTCGCCTTCGTACTCAGCGCTGCGGAATTATACGTCTTTTCCTGCGGCATCACCGCCACCAACTCAACTCCGGGTTTGTCAACTGTCAGCTCAACGATCGCTGCAGAGTCCCGCTCTCCGTAAGCAGGATCAATGCTTACGTTTAAACCAATAACCGCTTGCAATCGGGGTTCGCCCCGAGGCGAATCGCTTAGGAGGAGACGGTCCGAAAGAGCGCGTTCGAGCAGCATGCGCAAATTGAAGATCTGGTATGTCAAATTCGCCTGGTCATTCAGCAGATCACTGGCGCTTTCGCCGTATTGTGGTGAAAACGCAGCATTGTTTAGAATATTTTGAATGCCTGTCGGCAGCGACGCGTTGCCAGCAGCGCCACCGCCACCTCCGCCAGACCCACCTGATCCCGACCCGCCTCCGCTCGATCCCCCACCTCCGCCCGATCCTGAATCGCCCCCCGACCCGGACCCTCCGCCAGGAGAACTAGAGCCCGATCCGCCGCCTCCGCCAGACCCTCCGCCGCTCGATCCGGTGCCGGAAGATCCACCTGTGGCCGTACCACCAGATCCACTGGTTCCGCTGCCCGAACCCCCACCTGACGTTGCTGATAAAGCCGACCCTCCGGAGGCCGCTGGAGACGCTACTCCAAGACTCAAAGACCGGTAGACGCTCTGAACCTCGCTCCCCTGATAGAAACTCAACGCAGCCGCAAGGCTCGACGGATCGATGAACATTGTATTAGCCAGGCTCGCGTTCAGTTGATTCAACATAATCGTTAAAGATCTGTTGTCGTAGATCTTCGGCCTTCCTGCGGCGATGCCGTTGTCTTGCGCCAGTGCCGTGAAACAGGTCAATACCGAGAGGGCAAGGACTCTGACGATGAGAGGCAGGTTCGGCAAACGTGCTGATTGAGAGGTGCTCTTTGGGCGAGGGCTTCTCAAGTGCCGGGCCCTAGGGCAATGATTAGCCCTTTGCCGTTCCTCGCGATTCTGTTTCGCAATTCCCAAAACCCCGACAGGCGGCCTCGATGTACGGGCACCTAAACAATCTCCCCCAAAAAGGTCATGCGGCTTCATATGTCTGCTATGGCTGCCCGCCGAACTTATACAAGGGCAACGCCCTCCGTATATAACAAATGAGAGTTTTAGCAATAGTGCATTAGAGCGCTAGGATTAGTCAAGTCTTTCGCGCCGAGAGCGGGTACAAGTAATGTGGGATACGGCTTTTTCAAGAGAGTTTAATCTTGCGCCTGTTCGTAAATCCGAACACGGCCCTTTGTATTCGCGGTACTTGGGAGGGCTCATGTAAACTAATAATCAACAGCTTAGGCCATGTCATTTCTGGAAACCGAACAGACTAATGACGAACACGGCAATGTCTTCGTTGGGAAAGCCGGAGATAAGGCACGCTAGGACGCAGGAGGACGGTGTTCCCTGTACGGCGTTTAAAACGCGATTGTGACCTTTAGGGCGCTCTGCCTGGGCGTAACGTCGGTACGGGAGTGCCGGACGCGGATGATCCACGATGAAAATGCGGTTTTGCAGCGATTCACCAAGTGATCGGCCCTGGAGCGATACCCGTGAGCGCGCAATTCGATGCGCTCGATCATTTGGCCGTGCTTCGCTGAAGACGGGCTGGAATTCGGTTGCATTATTTCCAGTACAATTTTGAGCTAAACTGTCACGGTCATGAACGCGTTCATCATCATGCCCTTCCGTAAGGAGTTGGAAGGGGTTTATCGTTCAGCCGTCGCCCCGGCCTGCCGATCCTTCAGTATCGAACCGGTGCGGGCCGACGAAATTTTAGATCCGGGCTCAATTCCCGAGCAGATCCTACACGCGATCCGAGCGTCAACCTTCGTAATAGCGGAGGTGTCGCAACAGAATGACAACGTCTTTTACGAACTTGGATACGCGCACGCCGTGGGCAAGAAGGCGGTCCTGGTTTCCGATAAGGCGCGAAATCTCCCATTCGATGTGCGGGTTGTGCGGACGATCATCTACGACCGGACACGCAAAGACTGGCTCCGTCGCCTAAAAGTGTCGTTAGAATCCGCGATCAAACACTTGTTCGAATTCTCGGAACGTCTCGCAGTATTCGGCATCACCGAGGCAGCGGAATTGGAGGGTCATATGCACACTATCTCCGGCCGAGTGGTGAAGGTCGATTTTCCCTGGCACTTGTGGTTGTTCGCCCGCCGCGCCGATCTCGATACATGGTGGCCCCAGGACGACGGGGAGATTCGGGTTGCACCGGATGGATCGTGGACAGCGCAGCTTTGGCTTGGGCGGGAGGATCGCCGTGTGGACATCGACAAGACCTACGAACTGATCTTCGGTCTTGTCAACGCATCTGATAACCGTGAACTCACCGAACTCGTGACGCGCAGTAAGTTTACGACGAGGTTCGTGGGAGTCCGCGATTTGCCCCAGAGTTTCCAGGAGCTGGTCCGATTGAACGTAAAGCGTGTTCAACGGTGATATGCTCCTACGCACACGATGAATCGCTTCCGTCAACCAAAGATCTCTGTCGTAATGCCGTCAATCGGCCGTGCTTACGCTCAAGTTGCGATTGCAAGCGTGCTGAGCCAATCCATTGAGGACATCGAATTGGTTGTCGTCATGGATCCATGGATTCCTCCGCGTAGCGTGTATAGCGATCCGCCATTGCCCACCGATAGCAGAGTCCGACTAGTCCGACCTGCCGCCTTGGGACGATGCCCTGATTACTTGCCTGCGAGAATCGCCCGCCTTCGCAACTTTGGTTTGGAGCAGACCGCCGGCCGTTATATCGCCCACCTGGATGATGACAACTGGTGGTGTGAGAACCACCTGGAAAAGCTGTCGCGACTCCTGGATGAACGCCCAGAGATAGGTTTCGCGCACAGTTGGCGCACGATCGTAAACGAGGGCGGCCAACCACATCCGCTTGAGACGTATCCATGGAGTACAAGATTTGGGAATCATGACGCTATTTTCGCGAAGTTCATGGAATATGGAATCGCCGAAAAGGGCCAACCTTACTTACGCGACACCATGCTGGTGTCAGATGACGAAATCTTTCACGTCGACACGAGCGAGTTTTTTGTCCGTCGGGAAATTCATGACGCGTGTAGGTTTCGCGAGCGTTTCACGCTACGCCAGATGATGGAGGGGCAAGGTGAGGATCGATCACTCTGCGAGGACCTTTATCGTGCAGAGATCAAATCTGCATGCACAGAGGACTACACGCTGTTTTATCGCCTTGGCGGATATTCAAATGCTGATAGGTGATCGATTCTCATAGATTACGAAAGTCTCCGCGTGGCAGTTGCGCCATTCTCGTGCACGGCTCAGCAATATGCGGGCGTCTGGGTATTGACCAGGTGATCGCATTAGCAACCCGCATTTCCCTGCTTCATCTGCGTGCCTCGTCCCGGACCGCCGTGATGATCCACATGAATTGGTCAGGGGTGGGAGACGCTGTTTGGAAAAGTGGGGTGTCACAATCGGCGCCACAGATAGCAGCGAGAACATCCGGACCGCCTCCACTGGAGTGATCTGGACTGAAGGTGAGAAACGATTATAGTAACTGTGTCACAGGCTTTCCTCTCCCTTGCGTAGATCGATAACGATTCGCAGAGCGAGGCTGGTCACAAGAGGAGTTGCGTCACAGTGGAGCAGTTGCTCGCGTATTCCGCAAGCCGGCAAATGCTCCCTTCCGACCACTGAGGCGTACCTTATCAGGAGCATACGCTCACCCCCCCAACAACTGTTGATTTCCGTCAAGTTTGTGTGCCGCCGCATGCCCGCTTTCGGCCGCAGCTCGGCGTCGACAGGCATCAGACCGGGATGAGACTGAACTCCGATCAGTCATCATTCTTCTAAAGCCCAACAACTCAACTGAGTGGCGTCGCTCATTGTGCCATCGGTGTGGCGCGACGCGGTGGAGATGTCTCTATGGTTCGAACAGTCGGTCGGATCATCCGATGCGGCACCGTGACCAGATGGTCCCACTGACGAGAACGACAACGTGGCGAGCATCAGACCGCAGGTCGCGGCGTGGAATCAAATTCTTCTCTGTTGCACAACACCTTCTGGTTGGGCTGCTCGCCGCCGCGGATCCTCTTGAACGACTACGATGAAAGTTCCGGTGAGCAAGAAACTCAAGGGCAAGGTCTGTGCTTATTGCGCGATGGTTACGGCCACGACAGACGATCATGTCTTCGCGCGAGAATTCTTCACACTTGAGGATCGCCACCATCTGCCCAAGGCGCCGGCCTGCCGGAAGTGCAACGGGGCGAAGTCGAAGTTGGAACATTACCTGACCGCAGTTCTGCCGTTTGCAGGGAGGCACGAACAAGCTGCAGATAACCTGATGCAAAACGTCACCAGGCGACTCCCGAAAAACAGAAAGCTTTCCAAGAACATCGTGGGCACGATGCAGCCAGCTTGGATCAGGGAAGGTTCCGGCCTATTCCTGCCCACTATGACGATCAACTTCGACAGCGTGAAGCTCGAAGAATTGCTGAAGCTGGTCGCTCGTGGCCTGACATGGCATCACTGGAAGACCTACGTCGGGCCGGAATACTGCGCCAGCGTGATGTTCATGCCCGACATGGTGACGCTGGATTTCCAGGACCGGGTTCGCAGCTGGAATAGCGGGAATCGCGTGGTGGAGAATCTCGGGCGCGGCACGGTTCAATATGAGGGCGTGCAGGCGGCCGATCCGGCTGAACTGACCGTGTGGGGAATCTCGATGTACGGTGGCATAGCAATATCAGGCGGCAAGAGCCGTGACGGTGGCCCGATTCAGTCATCCTCTCGTTGGTGGGTCGTCACGGCGCCGCCAGAGGTTGCGGCGCTTATTGACCGGCTAAGGTGAACTAGCAACATCGAGCTATCGGGGCGTGCCGTATTGCCTTAGTCAGGTAAAGATGACCTCCCCTCACCTGTTTCAGCCTCTCAAATCGGTCCTGCTTCTGGCGCCCGCCTGGCCAGGAACAATCCAGCCAGCGGCACGTGCGGAAACTCGGTTCGGAGGAACAACTGGACTGCCTTGAAGTGTGCTCCTGTTGTCAGAACGTCGTCAAATACGCAGATAGCTTCTGGTGCCGGTTCCGCGGCTGACCTGTCCAGCTTCATCTTTCTGACCAGTTCTCGGACGCTTCGTGGATCGTCCGTTAGATGCGCAGGGTCGATGCTCTCTGTCATCACAACGAGCTCCCGGACGTCGAGCTGCCTCCCCTCGCCTACCTTCCTTAAGATTTGAAGGAGCCGATCGTCGTATTCCGGATGGTCTTTGGCCTTGGAGGGTGGAACCGGGACAAAAGTCGCTCGGGCGAGCCACTGCTCGGGAACCGCTTCCCGGAGCATTTCCGATGAACGGTCGATCGCCCACGTCTTCCATTTCCACTGCGGCGTTCCTCGCCGGTCCATTGGCTTTTTGAGATTTTGAATCAGATCGTTCGTGGCGCTGAACGCGAAGCCGGCGCGCGCGGTGTATTCTCCGAGGTAGTAGCAGTCATCGCCGGGTTCCAAGAACGTGTGGTCCGGACGGGTGAGCTCGTCAATCTTTGAGAGACGTGTCGGCAAGGTGCTTTTGGATGTCCTCGTAATCGCGCACGCGGATAGCGCCTTGCTGTTCGAACTTCGCCGGCCAGGTGAGCGCGGGGTTTTTGAAATTGCTCTCCAAAATGAAGAGCTTCTTCCCCTGCTTCAGTGCATGCCGCGCCTGCACAAGAGTGCCTGATGTTTCCCCCGCCTCGATGATGATCGTTGCAAGTGTCAAAGCGGACATCGTGATGTTTCGCTCGACAAAGAAAAATCGGTTCGCAGTCGGGTTCTTCGCCTGTTGGTAACGGATTATCGGAACTTGGCTGATGAGCAGGTGTTCCTTGGCGATTCGATCCTGGAGCTCCGTGTTCTCTTTCGGATAGCGAAGGCTAAGGGGAGTTCCGATCACGGCGATCGTCCGGCCGCTAGCGTCAATCGTGGTCTTGTGAACGACGGTGTCGATACCCTTCGCTAGGCCGGAGACGACGGTGAAGTCATCTTCGACGAGATGCCGCACAAGTTTTCTCGCGCGCGCTTGCCCTTCGTCGGACGGCTCCCTCGTGCCCACGACGGCGACACTCTTGGAATCGATGAGATCCCACCAGCCTTGGAAGTAGACCAGCTCAATCGGATACTCGGCGCTGCGGAGCTTTTCGGGGTATTCGGTGGCGCCGTGAATGATCACACCGAATTGGTTCACTCCTGCGTGGGCGAGAAGGTCGCGCGCCGCCTGCGCGTACATCAGTGCCGCGGGCTCCGGAACGAAATCAGATGGAAGCGCGCCGGGATGCTGGCTGAACTTCTCGGCGATCCATCTGAAGCTTGCTGGTTTTTCAGTCCACAAGGCTTCATAGGCCCCAAACTCGCGGTAGGGCGAGATGGGGCGAGCAAGAGAACTCGTTTCCTCAAGTGCGGCGGCAAAGTTCATTGCGCAATCATGTCGGCGATCTAAGACTTTTACGATACCTCAGAACCTTTCCTCATTGAACTTGACGGCGAAGGCCCCTCTGAAGGCCCAACCTCGGGTCGACTTTACCGTCCGGTCCTGGCCGCTCCCTTGTTCGCCCAGCAAGCATCCGCCGCTGAACAACTCTCTATACCCCAATCGGCGCCGAACTTCGAAAACAGTATCGGCTCTCGTTTTCGGCAGGCTGCTTCCTGGACTGGGCGGCCCGGCCGAGATAGAGAGACGCCGAGTGATAGGCGGACCCGCCTCTACTTCAATCGTATGCCGCTGCCCCTGGTCGTCGACAACGGCGACACACCACTGAAGGCGCACGAATCTACTATGTAGCACTTGGGGAAGAAAAGGCGAATATCGCTAACCTAGTCTGGCCAGATTGGGTTCAGGCTGCTAAGGGGGTGGCTGCTAAAAAAGGAGGGTGACTGACTGGTGGTCAGCGACAGAGCTGGGTATACAGATGGAGGAACGGCCTTTCTCCAAGGGCAATCTGCGGACTGTGTGCCGACGGGTTTGGAGTCAAACGTGGATCCTTATGCTGAGAATCTCGCATGCTGTGGCGCGCACAAGGTGCACACGAGAGCTCGTCGTGGCCGAGTAATCTAGAAAGAAGTACATTGGATACTGAGCTTCGGCCGCTGATCGGCGAATCAGTGGCACGCTTGCCCATCCTCATTTTTGGACTAGCGTTGGGCGGTGGCCCACAAAGTGTTCGCTGGGTATTTCCGCCCACATCTCCTTCGCTAGCGTCCGCGACCTCGGTTCTTGTCGCGTTCAGGTCGCTTGGTTACGCTTGGAGTTTCGAGAATGGTAGCGGCGTCCCGAAGGGCCTTCTGATAGCGACCGAGCCATCCCCTCCAGCCATCATCCTGAGGGATGATGCCGCGGCGGATAAGACGTTGCCCGATCTCACGGAGTTGGCGCGTGTTGCGCAAGAGGGCCTCTGCATCGCCCATGTCATCTATTTCCAGAGCGGGGTGGCTTCCTGCAGTCGACTTTCGAAGCTGAATAAAAGAATTCGTTCGTAAGCCCCCGCGATTACGGGCTGCTTCGATTTCGGGAGTGTAGTAGACATAATGGACTTGCGCGTCCGTTCCTTCGACTATGAGGTAACTGCGACCGGAGGACTCTTCCTCTCCGTGGACCAGGACTCTGCCCTCCACGGTCGTAAGGCTTCGAAGGTCGAGCACGGTCATCTGAAGTCGCTCATCGGACAATAGTGCTCCGTGTGCTGCCAGAGTCTTTTGACGGTCAGCACTGCGCTGCATGGCTCGGAGTATGTTCACGAAGTCCCGTCGTACACGCCAAGTCTTCGGACCGGTGGAGTCGGCTAGTCCGATGGATTCGAGGACCATCAGTCGCTCGGCGGTGCGCCGTTCGATCAGCGAAGTACTTGGGCCGAGTCCCGCGCGGCTTGGGTCCTTGTTGACCGTGAAGAAAGGGGACTCAGCGGCTTCGGCTCTGTCAGCATCCCGCTGGATGATGCGGTCAAGGGACGTGTAACGATGTTGGTGTACCTCGCGACGTTGCGCGTCGGCGGCATCCAATTCCGTCCGATACCCAAGCTGGCGGGTGCACAAATCCTCCGTGATGTGGCGGATACCCTCCCTAATAAAGTCCCGGCTGAGGCGAAGGGGCCGGCCTTCCGCTCCTACGCCTCGCAGCGCAATATGAACATGCGGGTGCTGAGTATTGAAATGGGCCGCCGCGACCCATTCGAGACGCGTGCCGAGATCGGCCTCCATTTGTGAAATCAGATCGCGAGTCAATCGTTTCAGATCCACCCGGTCTCCGAACTCAGGAGACACAATCAATTTCCAAAGGCGCTCATCGTTGGTCTTTTGCCAATCTTCGAGGCGCGCTGCGATATCGATCGATTCTTCAGTCGCATTGAACCCAACTGCTTTCGGATCACCCCCATGCGTAGCGCTTTCGCGGGCGATATAACGTCCGTGGGCTCGCCACTGGCCATTGCTGGTGTTTTTGGAGTACAGCACCCGCACCGCGCAGCGCTG